>Ga0075434_100001255_pt1 | contig 21138 bp, 18 predicted proteins | sample RhiMethybrSRZTD3_FD_75298 | JGI IMG/M metagenome (GOLD analysis project Ga0075434, IMG submission 75298) | Populus rhizosphere microbial communities from Tennessee, USA - Rhizosphere MetaG P. TD hybrid SRZTD3 | ecosystem: Host-associated > Plants > Roots > Rhizosphere > Soil | place: USA... | reverse complement strand
ACTCGATTTCGCTGGGCGCGCAAGTCCAGACACTTCATGCGGAACCTGTCCTCTTCGGCAACGCCAAAGACACTCACACCGACTTGCGCGCTAAAATCGCCGCTGGCCTCGAATCCGACGCCCTCATCCTCTCCGGCGGCGTCTCCGCCGGCAAATACGATCTCGTCGAACCCGTCCTCCGCGAATTCGGCGCCGAATTCATCTTCGACGCCGTCGCCATCCGCCCCGGCAAACCCGTCGTCTTCGCCGTGTGCCAAGGCAAACCGGTCTTCGGCCTTCCCGGCAACCCCGTCTCCACCATGGTCACATTCGACCTCTTCGTCCGTCCCGCCATCGAAATCCTTTCCGGCACCGAGCCAACACCTCTTCCATTCCTGGAAGCCGTCCTCACCGAACGCATGCAGGAAAAGCCTGGCCTCACTCACTTCCTGCCAGCCCTTCTCGAGTATGGCGACCATCCACGCGTCACCGCACTCCGCTGGCAAGGCTCCGGTGACATCATCGCTATGGCCCGCGCAAATTGCCTTTTGGTCATCCCGCCAGACCGCGAGACAATCAACGCTGGCGAGCGGGTCTATATCGTGCCACGCAGTGTCTAGCCGACCTGTAGCCGCGGTCTTGGAGACCGCGCGATGTTTCGCTCGCGAAGGGAACTGCTCAACTCGAGATGCCCAAACTCTCTCACTACGACTCCCGCGGCAGGGCCCGCATGGTCGACGTCAGCCCCAAAAGCATCACGCACCGCACCGCCACCGCGCACGCCTTCGTGCGCATGACGCCCAACGTCTTAGCCGCCATCCGCAAGCTCAAAAATCCCAAGGGCGATCCGCTCGAAACCGCTCGCATCGCCGGAATCACCGCCGCCAAACGCACTTCCGAGTGGATACCTCTTTGTCATCCACTCCCTCTCACTCACATTGATGTGCTCCCCACCGTGTGCAAAAATGGCATCGAGATTCGCACTCACGTTTCCGCCTCCGCCCAGACCGGCGTCGAAATGGAGGCGCTCGTGGCTGCTGCCGCGGCCGCGCTCACGGTCTATGACATGTGCAAAGCTCTCGACAAAGGAATTGAGATTCGCGAGCTTTTCCTCGTCGAAAAAACCGGTGGTAAAACGGGCGATTATCACCGCGCTACTGGCGCGAAGAAACAGCGAAAGGGAACCCGCTCCGCTAAAGCCTGAATCGCATGACTGCCGCATCCTCCAAATCGGTTCGCCTTCTCGTCGCCGAGGACAATCCCTTGGTCCGCGACCTGATTGAAAAGGGTATGGAGTCGCATTGCGAAGTCATCTTCGCCAACGACGGCGCTGATGCGCTGCTCAAGGTGATTGACGAACCGCCCGATGCGATTCTCTGCGATTACAAAATGCCTGGCCTTGACGGCCGTCAGCTTTTTGAAAAGCTGCGGGGCCGCGAAAAGACTCGCCACATTCCATTTCTCCTTATGGCCAGCCGCGCCGACATCGAAGAAAAACTTCGTCCGCTCACTGACGGCATCGAAGACTTCATTGCCAAGCCCTTCGTTCTGAAGGATCTCGTTCGCGCCGCCAAGAAAGTTGTCGACCGCCTGCACCTTGAAAAATTGCAGAAGTCGGCATCTCGTCCCGGCGTCATTCAAGGCCGTCTCGAAGAAATGAGCATGACGGACTTGCTCCAGTCGCTCGAAATGGGGCAGAAGTCCTGCCGGCTCCGCGTTCGCCACAACGGCGAACAGGGCGAACTCTTTTTCGCCAGCGGCCAGTGCCGCGACGCGCAGATCGGCAACATCGAAGGTGACGACGCCGTCTACAAAGTTATCCTCTGGACCGAAGGCGACTTCGAAATTGATTTCAATGCCGCCAACGCTTCCACTCGCACCACCACCACGCGCGGCACTACCGGTCTCCTCATGGAGGCCATGCGCCTGATGGACGAATCCAGCCGCGATGCCGTCGAAACCTCCTGACGCATGAAGATTGCCGTCATCACCATCTCCGATACGGTTGCGCGCGGCGAACGCCCTGACGCCTCTGGTCCAGCTGTCGTCGCGCGGTGCAAGGACCTCGGCTGGTCCGTCGCGTCAACGCATTTGGTGGCGGACGACATGTTTCAAATCCAGGTCGCTCTCAAGCGCCTCGCCGACGAAGAGAAGACGGATCTAATCCTCACCACGGGTGGAACCGGCCTTGGTCCTCGCGATGTCACTCCAGAGGCGACGGCTGCGATCGCCGACAAAATGATCCCCGGCTTCGCCGAAGAAATGCGCCGCAAAGGATTGCAAAAAACGCCGCGAGCAATTCTTTCGCGCAGCTCTGCAGCCATCCGCGGCACCACCCTTATTCTCAATTTTCCCGGCAGCCCCAAAGGTGCCGTCGAATCCCTCGACGCCGTATCGCATCTCATCGTTCACGCCATGCAAATCATTCACGGCGCCCGCCACGATTAGTTTGTGCGGCTGGCCTCGATGTATTCGCGCGTGTAGCCTTCCCACTCCCAGGGCGTCACGGTGTCTCCCAGGATTTTTTCGAGCAGGGGCCGGAACGCCAGCTCGCCATTGTCGCTGTTAGTAAGCAGGATCATGCAGGATTTGCTCTGCTCAAAGCAGATCATGTAGTTCTGCGCGCCATCGCCATGGCCCTCCTTGAAGAAGGCAGGGCCGAAGCGCGTCCTCGTGAGCAGCCCCCAGCCGACACCATAGGCAAGTCCGACAGATGCGGCTTCCGTCCCTTCGCCTTCGTCTGCTTTTAGCGCGAACTGATGCAAGGTGCGGATTTGGACGTAGGACCTTAGCATTGCAGCGCGGGTCGAGGGCTTCACTATCTTATCGTTCAGCAGCGCGATGGCGAATCGAGCGAGGTCGTCGGCGCTACTGGTCATCGAGCCGGCGCCACGAGCAGGAAATCGGCGCGTCTTGGCGCGGAACTTTCCGTTCAAGTCGAAGCGGTCGGCCACGTTGGACTCAAATTCATGTCGATAGATTAGTCCGGTTCGCTGCATCTCCATTGGCGCGAAGATCGCTTCCTGCATCAGCTGGTCGAGCGGTTTTTGCTTCTTCTGTTCAATCACAAACTGCACCAGATTGATTCCCTCACCGGAGTAGTTGAATTTTGTTCCGGGCTTGAAGTGCAGGTGCAGCTTTTTGTCCGGCTCCAGGTAGGCAAAATTCAAAAGTCCCGAAGTGTGTGCCAGCAGCATCCTCGGTGTCAGCAGAGGCCAATCCGCTTCAGACAATCGCCGAGCCCGCGTGTTTATAAGCGTCGTAGTGATCGAGCGGCTGGGCGAGTTGCTTAGCTACGGGCACATCAAGATCAAATTCGCCACGCTCGACCAGTCGCATCAAATACGTTGCAAAGACACTTTTCGTGATGGAGGCCGCCCACGTTGTCGTTTCGCGGTCCATCGGCAACTCCGGATCGCGGCCGCGCAAGCCGAATGCCGCGCTCCAGACCAAACGCTCGCCTTGAACGACGGCGATTTGCGCCCCGGTTACGTGCTCGCGTTCGAGTGTGGCCTTGGCGAACTGCTCCGCTTCGGCGGTTGTGATCGTTGAGCCGTCGAGCCTCTTGATTACAGATGGTGACTGCGCCTGCGGCGAAGCGACAGATGCAAGAAGCAACAAAGAAAATGAACTGAGACGGAACGCCGGTTTCATGGTGGAGATACGGAAGGAATGTCGCAAAAGACTCCTATCAGGAATTCGCCGCTTTGCTACGGGGAATTACCGGAAGCACGATGTGCGAGGCGTGATCGGCGTCGTGGTAGATGCGGATGTGGGCGATGCGCGTTTCGGAGGAACTGGCTTCCGACTTTCCGGTTTGCAGATTGCGTGAGAAGTGAGGAAAGAAGGCGCCGGAGAGCTGGACACGAATGCGGTGGCCCGCTTTGAAGACGTTCGACGTTAGCAGGCGATCGAGATCGAGGCGCACGATTTGTCCCGGCTTCAAGAGTTCAGGCTGCACCGAGGCGTTGCGGTAGCTTGCGCGCAAAACGTCCAACCCGGGACTCATCAGATTGTAGGCGCGGCCGTCGGGCCACACATCCAACACGCGCACCCACAGGTCAAAATCAGGGACATCGGCCGACACGTAGATTGTCGCTGCAATCGGTCCCGTGACATCAAGGTCCGAGTCGAGAGGAGGCGAGTCAAATACCAGTACGTCCTTGCGGCCGGCAAGACTCTGATAATCGCGTGCGCCGAACGTGGAATATGGGTCGGTAACTGGATCCGCCGGGTTGGATGTGAATTCTGAGCTGGGGGCCTGCAGCGGTATGGCGCTATCTTTAAGCGCAAACTGGTTCGGCCCTATGGCGCGTCCCGAAAAATAGAAAGGTTTCGATTCCGCCCGCGCGAGGGGCCAGGCGTCTTCGTCGCGCCAGACGTTGTCGCCCATCACGAAAATGCGAACCGGTTTTTCTCTTTCGATGCCGTTGTCCACGCCTTTCAGATAGTGGTCCATCCAACGCAGGATGATTTCATCGTAGTCCACCGCGGCAGACTTGCCGAAGTCCAAGTCGCCGGCCTTGCTGCGTTCCAGTTCGCCGTGGGTCCACGCGCCGATGATGGCAGCAGTTCGCGGATTCGCTTCATTTTTTCGTGTGGCGAGCAAGGCCTTGAAATTTGTCGTGGCACCGTCGGGGCCATACGCTTCGTCATACCAGCCGGAAATGTTGAGCACTGCGGCGTGCGTGCGATCGTACTTGCCGCGAAGCTCGGCCCAATCCCACCATGCATCAGCTGGCGGATGAGCTAGCCATTCGTAGTAGAACGGCGCTAGCTGTTTCAAATCCGGAAGTTCCGCCATCGGCAGGAACTTCTGCATGCGCTCGCGTTCCTGTTGCCAAGCGGCAGCCGACGCGGCGCGTGTTCTCGGCCCTGGCAGATTTTTGCGCTTGCGAAGGTCGGGAGCGATGTTGAACCAGATCCAGTCGAGCCACGAACCATCGAACACGCCTCCGGAGTAAAAGAAATTGCGCGGCGTGGAAAACGTCATCGCTGGAACCATGGCTTTGAGGTGCGGCGGATTTTCTACGGCGGCGAGCCACTGCACCGCGCCGGGATAAGAAAGTCCGAACGTGCCGACGTTGCCGTTCGACCACGGCTGCGCCGCCGCCCACTCGATGGTGTCGTAGCCGTCGCGCCCTTCATTTTTGTATGGATCGAATTCCCCTTCGGATTCGTAGCGGCCGCGAACGTCTTGGATCACTACGGCATAGCCGCGTGCGACTGCCTTAGGGAACGTCGTCCACGTGGACGGTGCCTGATTCTTGCCGTACGGCGTCCGGTAGACGAGAACGGGGAACTTTCCTTGGGCGGACGGAAGCATCACGTCGGCGCGAAGCGTGACGCCGTCGCGCATCTTTACCGCCACATTCTTCTGCAGCGGCGGTTCAGCAGATTGAGTTTGCCGAACAGGCGCTTCGAGCGTCAGTAGTAGGAAAAGAAGAAAGGTAGCGATAGTTCGCATTTGGCTGGAGCTCCAGTTGCGTGATGCTTTTTGTATTGCAATCGATCGTGAAACGGTTCGGGGGTCGAATCGTATTTCGTCGCCTCGGCGTCGTCAGGTGCCAGATAAACTCCGGCGAGTAGTCCCATAGGTGGTCAGCTGTCATGAGCTGCGCGGAACGCTTGCAGGCATTTTTGAGCGGTTTCCATTTCGGAGAAGCGACTGCCTTCCTGTTCGACGAGATAGTATTCGATGCCGCCTCCGTTTTCGGCTGCCTGGAAAAGCTGTTTCCATGGCGCGATGCCTTCGCCGAACAGAACGGAGTAGCCTTTGCCGGGGTCGGGCGACCATTCCTTGCAGTGCATGGAGCGGATGCGGCCGGGATTCGCTTTGATCCAGGCGACGGGATCGGAGCCGGCTTCGAGGCAGGTGCCGACGTCGAGCTGCAGCACGACGGATGGCTTTGTGTTTTTTGCGAGAATGTCCATGGGCCGAAGACCGCCGTCGAGCGGTTGCCACTCAACTTGATGATTGTGATAGCCAACGCCGAGGTGATCGGCGGCGAGTTTGTCGGAGGCAGTGTTCAGCGTGTCGGCGACTTTTTTCCATGCATCGGCGGTGGCGCCTTCATGCGAACTGGCCATGACCATGTATTTGCTGCTGAGGATGAGGTTGAGTTCGCGGGCGTGGCCGATTTTTTCCGGCGTGAAGTAAGCGCTGTCGTTGTGCGTGGAGAAGCAGCGGATGCCGAGATCGTCGAGGAGTTTGCGCATGTCCTTGGCTTGCGCAGGCGTCCAGTCGTAGTAGGGCGCGTAGAACTCCAGTCCCTGGTAGTCGGCGGCGGCGACGGCGCGAACGGTGCCGTTCAGATCCTTGGCCATGGTTTCGCGGACAGAGTACATCTCAAGGCCGACAGGAATCCGGGAGGCGGCGCGGGCGTAGGGAGAGGACGGCAGTGAAGCGGTTGCTGCGGCGGCGATGGCGGTTCCAAGGAACGAGCGACGAGTTTGGAGAAAGCTGGTGTCGGTGTTTGGCATGGTCATGATCTCGGCAGACATGCTAACGCGCCGACGCTCCGTTCCAAAATGGTAGTGGGGGATAAGGGGAAGGGGCCACTCCACCCGTTTTTCGCAAGAGTGGCAAAGAATAGCCTTAAAGGCGCAAAAAGGGTTGAAAAAGTGATGGGGAGGCGGTGCATGGCATCCCCTATGTTTTCCTAAGTATTGATTCTGAAGAGTATGGAAGGGCGCCTGTTTGTAAATATTGATTTCAAAGAAGTTAGAAGTTGGGTCTTTTGCGTGGTGCGGTACAAGCTTGCTAAAGGAAGAGCGGGGCGAGCGCGACATTCCAAACACAAGAGATAGTGGTCAAGGAAATTCGGCAACTTCCTTTAGAGGGATGAAAGCCGTAGGCCGGGACACTTGGTCGGGGGCTGGGAGTTCAAGGTCGGTACACATCATGAAGCATTCGCGGCGACGCTCGCCCTCTAAAGAGGCGGCGACAGGGCGAAATTGATCGAGAACGCGCGACGTACTTGTTTGTATGAACGTGAGAGAGCCAGGACGGCGCCGGCTGTGGGCTGCGATTATTTTTCTTTGTGTTGTCGGGGCGGGGATTGTTATGCGACGGACTGTGGTGCTTTGGCCGACGCTGACGCACGGCTATCGTGCGCCCACTGCAGCGGCGAACTCGGCGCTCGCGCAGTTCGCCGCGCTGGATGACATTTTCGCGCGGCATCCGGTGCTGACGATGATCCACATTTTGCCGGGGTTGCTGTTCGTCACGCTCGGGCCGCTGCAATTCAACCAGAATCTGCGGGCGCGACACCCGAAGTGGCATCGGGTGAGCGGGCGTGTGTTTTTGTGTGCGGCGCTGACGATTGGAATTACAGCATTTGTGATGAGTTTTGCGATGCCCGCGATTGGCGGACCGGTGCAGGCGACAGCGACCGCGATTTTTTCAGCGTACTTTGTCTTCGCGCTGGGAAGAGCTTTCTGGCACATTCGACGACGCGAAGTTGCGAAGCATCGACGGTGGATGATTCGCGCGTTTTCGATCGGGATTGCGGTGGCGACGATCCGGCCGATTGTGGGCTTGTTCTTTGCAACGAGCAGGCTAACTGGCCTGACGCCACGTGAGTTCTTCGGCTTTGCGTTCTGGGCTGGGTTTGTACTGCATTTGGTGTTGACCGAGTACTGGCTGCGAACCACAGCGTCGAATAGCGAAACCGTCGTGGTCACCAGCTGAAACAGAAGAGCGTCGCCCCGTCCTACATGGCCGGAGGCGCCGCGGGCTAGGTGCGGACGGGCGTGATTTTGTAATGCAGGCGGACGATGGTCATTCCCAGGAACGAGATGGTGTGATCGGTGCGCAGGATTCCTTCCTGATCCTCGTAGACGTGAAAGACCTCATGCAGGGTGATGAAATTGCGGACGTACAGATGATCGGGACCGGAAGCCACCAGGCGGTAGAAGCCGGATTTGCCGAACCGTGAGCCCGTCGAATGCAGTCCGAAGGAGCCGTCCGCGTGATTGACGGCCCTGAGATAGACATTGGCGCTGCCGCGATCGGGGAAGGTGACTTTGACGCAGGGATTTTCTTCGCCGGGAATTCGCGCGACCGAGTAGATGCCGGCGAACATGACGAGGCCCGACGACTTCAACTTTCTGAGCCAGCCGGTGTAGACGAGCTTTCCGGTGCCCGGCTCGATTAACTGGATCACCTGGCTGGTCATGCCGCCGGCCATCTCCAGCGGGGAAATAGGAAAATTGAGCTGGTCCATGCGCTGGCTGATGAACTCAACCAGCAGCCACAGGAAGAACTTGCCGACGAGCGCTATGTCGCTCCACGCCTCGAGTTGGTATTGCGCTGCATGTTCGTAGAAGTGGCGAACTCTCGGATGAACGGCATCGGGATTGAATGACGGGCCACGCAGCGTGGCAAAGTCGGCGATCAAGCCAGCGTCGGGCGCGAAGCGAAGTTCGAGATTTTCTTCGCGAGCGATGCGTTCGTAAATGCCGGTGCCGATGAGCACCGAATCGCCCAGCGGACAACTTAGCCATGGGGCGTCTGCGATGCGGATGCGGCGTCCCGCCATGCGCACTAGGGCTTCGATGATGGTTTCCAGAAGCCAGCCGAGGGCGCGATAGAGGCCGGACGTGAAGGCGGACTTTGGTTTCCGCGTGACTTCGGCGCGTGGGCTCGCCGGAGTTGTGGGAGGGGCTGCAGCCGCCATGATGTACATCTTACGAGCAGCAGCAGAGCGCGAGGGTGATAGAAAAACGCGAGTTGACGGAAGAAGCAGCGTACCCAAGAATGGTGTGACCATGCCTCTTAAACTTTCTGACAAAAAACTGGCGGTGCTGGGCGCGGGCAAGCTGGGCGGGATTTTGCTGCGCGCTTATTTGAAGCAAAGATTGTTCAAGCCGAAGAACGTTACCGCGACTGTGAAGCACGGGGAGAAGGCGGCGGCGCTGGCGAAGGAGCTGGGCGTTTCGGTGACCAGCGACAATCGGACGGCGGTGAAGGGCGCGGACATTGTTCTGCTGGGCGTGAAGCCGCAGGTGGTCGCGGATGTGCTGAAGGAGATTGCTCCAGAAATCGGAGCGAAGACGGTGGTGATTTCGGTGGCGGCTTCGGTGCCGACGAGTTATTTGGAGCAGCATCTCTCCGCGGCAAGTGGAGGTAAAGACAAAGACGGGCACGTGGCTGTGGTTCGTGCGATGCCCAATACGCCCGCAGCAGTAGGTTGCGGTATGACGGGGATCTGCCGAGGGGCGCACGCGGGGCCGGAACATCTGGAGATTGCGCGCGAAATGTTCGATGCGGTGGGACGCACTGTGGTGGTGGACGAAAAGAACATGGACGCGGTGACGGGACTTTCGGCGAGCGGGCCGGCGTTTGCGTACATCATTCTGGAGTCGCTGGCGGAGGCGGGCGTGAAGGTGGGATTGCCGCGCGAGGTCTCAACGCTGCTGGCGGCACAAATGATGAAAGGGTCGGCGAGCGTGGTGCTGGAGACGGGCGACCATCCGGCGCTGCTGAAGGATTCGGTGACGACTCCTGCGGGGTGCACGATCGATGGAATTCTGGAGTTGGAGGAAGGGAAGCTGCGCGTGACGCTGATCAAGGCGGTGGTGAAGGCTACGAGCCGAGCGGGGGAGTTGTTGTTTGAGAAGTAGTGGCCATGCCTGACGAACAAAATCCCGACAACCACAAGCGAGTGAAGGATTTTGGTAACCAGTCGGCGCTGGCGATGGAATTGCCGTTCACATTAGTGGGCGCGGTTGTTTTTAGCGGCCTTCTGGGATATTTGCTGGACCGGTGGCTGCACACCAAGCCATGGTTGATGTTTGTGTTTGGTGCGTTGGGTTTTATAGCCGGGGTTCGAGAAGTGATTCGGCGGCTTCCAGCAAAATAGTGGCATGGCCGAACCTGCACAACTTGCCGGGTCGCGAACGGAAGTGCGGATCGGCTGGCTGACGATCATTTTAGGAGCGGCCGCAGCTGTCGCAGCGACGGCGCTTGGCCATCGAACCTGGGCCAGTGGACTGATAATAGGGACCATTTTGGGATGGCTGAATTTCCGCTGGCTGGGGCGCGGGGTGGACGCGTTGGTGGCGGCTTCGACAGCGCAGCATGGCGCAGAAAAAGCGGTGGTTCCGTGGTGGAACTACCTGTTGGCTGTGTTCCGCTACGCCTTGATAGGCCTCACTGTGTATGTTATTTTTGAATATCGGCATATTCCCCTGGCGAGCATGATTATGGGTTTGTGTGCTCTCGCCGCCGCGGCGATTGTGGCAAGTGTGTGGGAAATCTTCACTTCTGGATAGATGATGGAAGAACACGTTCTCGGGATTACGCGCTTCGTCAATGACATCTTCGGCCCGGTGGCCGCCTCCCTGCTTTCCAAGCTTCATATCACGCCCAATCCCGAGTATCCGATTCCTCAGCACGTCGTGGTGGGCATGCTGGTGGTCGTGATCGGGACCCTGTTTGCACTGGTCTTGCGCGCAAGGCTATCCGTAGAAAAACCGGGCGCGCTACAGCAGGTGGCCGAGTTGCTGCTAACCAATCCGATGGGCTTCGGGATCAAGGACCTGCTGGAAGAGAACGTTCATCACGGCGCAAGAAAGATGATCCCGTTCGTGGGTTCGATTTCGATTTTTATCCTGCTTTCAAATTTGCTCGGCGCATTTCCGAATACATTTCTTGTTGCCCCGACAGGCGCGGTGACGGTGCCACTGGCGTGCGCCGTTTTGACGTTCCTCTACTTCAACTATCACGGTTTTGCGCATCACGGAATGGGGAAGTACGTCCTGACGTTTGCAGGCTCGCCGCGTTCCATTGGTGACTGGGTTCTCGCCATTTTGCTATTTCCAGTGGAAGTCATCAGCACCTGTGCGCGGTTGCTTTCGCTCACGGTTCGTCTCTGGGCGAACATGTACGCGAGCGATTTGATCTACGTGATCTTCCTGGGGCTGTTGGCAGGCGGCGCTTCGGCCGGATATTCCAAGAGCCCCGTGCTCGGATTCGTGCTAGGGATTTTCCCAGCGACGATCCCGGTGCTGTTTATCGGGTTGCACATTTTCGTGGCTGTAGTGCAGTCGTATGTGTTTACCGTGCTGCCCTCGGTTTATCTGGGCATGGCAACGGCGGACGAGCACTAGTCCTTACTTAACTTGATCTTGCTGGAGGCGAATTTCCTCCGGCGATGTGCCGTTCCAGCGTGAGGCCGGCTGCACGGTGTCCGGCAACCACCAACTGGCGGTAATTCAGAGGAGGTAGAACATGAAGAAGGCAGTAATCGTAATGATGGCGGCGTTCGCGCTGGTGATGGTACTTGCGCCGGCAGCCATGGCGCAAGAAGGAGCAGCAGCTGCGGGCGGCGGTAAGGCTCTCGGCGCGCTAGCCGTGGCGATCGGCATGGGCGCGGCGGCGTTTGGCTGCGGTTTGGGCCAGGGGCGCATCGCTTCAGCAGCTTGCGAAGGAATGGCGCGCAATCCGGGAGCGGCGGGCGCGATTCGCGCGGCGATGATTTTGGGTCTGGTGTTCGTGGAAACGCTGGTGCTCTTTACGCTGGCGATGCTGGCGCTGAAGGCGTAAGAAAGAACGTAGGATTTGCGGAAGGGCCGGGGGCGGAAGCCTCCGGCCCTTTTTTGCTTTGCCGCGTTCACCGCTTGTCCTGCCGGGCTTTCGCGCAAGAACTACGCCGGATTTGGCGCATATTTTGTAACGATCTGTGGCGACCGCAATGCTCTGATCTTGTAAGACGTGGGAGTTGGCGAGTGTGTCGTGGATGAGCTAGTCCCGCGGGCCTTCCGGCGTTTTCACGGCAAACAGTTTCTCGCAATCGTCGCCTACTCTCGCTATGCCAACCATTTGCATTTTCTTGCGCGCGGCAGATCAGCGGATTCAGATTTGATGAAGCTGGTTTCGGTGTTCAAGCAAGAGACCGGCTGCGAATATCAGAAGAGATTCGGACGGAAGGCTTTGGCAACCGAGGTATTACGAACATATTCTGCGTGATGGCCTGGAAGAAGCGGTACAAGTGCCTTGGCCAATGGTCGCCGCCGTCGGAAAGGCAAGGAAGCCGGGCTAAAGCCCGGCACTACATGAAGATGAAGGGCCGGTTTAAAACCACGCAGCACACGAACGTAGATCTACTTCAAGCCGCCAATTAGGGTCTTTTCCAGGAGGAGGCGGAGGGCCTGGTTGGGGAGGAGGCCGAAGTAGACGGTGCCAGCGGCGCAGACAGCAAGGACGACGCTGACCGTGGCAGGGAAGGCGACGGGGGCTGTGGCGGCGGAGTCTTCGGCGGGTTCGCGCATGTACATGGCGACGATGACCTTCAGGTAGTAGTAGGCGCCAATGACGCTATTGAGGGCCATCAGGACCGCGAGCCAGATGAGGTGCGAATTCACGGCAGCCTTGAAGATATAGAACTTGCCGAAGAAGCCGGCGGTAACGGGCAGGCCGAGCAGGGAAAGCAGGAAGAGGCTGAGGGCGGCCGCGGCTACCGGGTGGCGCTGGGAGAGGCCGGCGTAGTCTTCGAGGGTGACGTACTTTTCGTCCTTGCCGCCAAGTTGGGAAACGATGGTGAAAGCGCCGACTTTTACCAGCGCATAGCTGAGGAGATAGAAGAGAACCGCGGCATATGCCGGGACAGCGCCATCGGGCGAATCGCTTGCGGCCATACCGGTAACGGCGGCGAAGGCGACGAGGATGTACCCGGCGTGGGCGATGGAGCTATAGGCGAGCAGGCGCTTGACGTTGCTCTGTACCAGCGCGCCGAGATTGCCGGCAAACATGGTGACGACGGCGAGAATCCAAAAGGCCCAGAACCAATATTGCGTTGCGGCGGGAACCGTGGCGAAGATGCGCAGGAGCAGCGCAAAGGCGGCAGCCTTCGGTCCGGCAGAGAAAAGCGCGGTGACCGGAGTGGGAGCGCCTTCATAGACGTCGGGGGTCCAGATCTGGAAGGGCGCGATGGCTACCTTGAAGCCGAGGCCGATGAGGATCAGTGCCAGGCCAAGCTTGAGAAGTACGCTACTGGGATCGGTGCTGCCCATCGAATCGAGGATGGTCGTGCCGGTGGTGCCGTAGACCAGCGCGATGCCGTAAAGAAAAAAGGCAGTGGCGAAGGAGCCGAGCAGAAAATATTTGAGGGCGGATTCGCTCGATTTCAGCGTGTCGCGGCGATAGCCGGCCAGGACATAGCTCGAGATGGAGCTCATTTCGAGGCCGATGAAGGCGGTGAGGAGTTCTTGCGCCGAAGCCAGCACACCCATACCGGCCGTGGCGAAGAGAATGAGAGCGTAAAATTCGGCGGCGTCCAGCCGTTCGCGCGAGAGGTAAGAGTCGCTGGCTAGGATAACGAGGGTAGCGACGGCTCCGACGAGCAGGTGGAAGAAGAGGCTGAAGGCGTCGAAACGGATGAGCTCGAAAAAGCCTAAGCCGGTGTGCTGGTAGGCGCAGTAGCTGGCAGCGGTGCCAGCGGCGGCGCCTAGGAAGCCGATGGCGCCGAGGAATCCGCGGTTCTTGGTGAAAGGCTGGAAGAGCATGAGCAGGACGCCAAAGCCGCACCAGACAAGCTCCGGCAGGACGCGGTAGAGATCGGCGACTGGTGGAAACGTGGGATTCATTTAGCGGCTGCTCGACCTTTCGGAACTGTTCAGTGTGACCGCTGCACCGTTGTGCAGCGCGGGCGCGGCGGCTTCAGCGGGCCACTGCTGGCGCTCCATTTGTTTGCGAATGGTGTTGGTGGCTTCTGCAGTGCGCTTGATGAGGAATGCGGAGCCGATGCCCATCCAGAGAATGACGGCGCACATGGTGGCGAGGATGAATCGCTCACGCTCGGAGGCGTCGGGCAAAGTTTTGTTTTTCTCCACGGTAACTTCGCCGTAGAAAACGCGCTGGTAGGACCAGAGCAGGTAGCAAGCGGAGAGAATGACGCCGGTGGCGGCCCAGGCGGCCCACTGCCAATGAACAATGTACGTGCCGAGAAGGATAAGGTATTCACCTATGAAGCCGTTGAGCATCGGCAGGCCTAGTGAAGAGAGAACGGCAAACAGGAAGAATGCCGAGAGACGAGGCATGGGAGTGGCGAGGCCGCCATACTGCGAGATTTCGAAGGTGTGGCGACGGTCATAAAGCATGCCGACGAGGAGGAAGAGCGCGCCAGTGGAGATGCCGTGGGCGAGCATCTGGTAGATCGCGCCCTGCATGCCGATCGCGGTAAAGGAAAAGATGCCGAGCACAACGAAGCCGAGGTGGCTTACGGAAGAGTAGGCGACGAGCTTTTTGAGGTTGGGCTGAACGAGAGCGACGAGCGCGCCATAGATGATGCCGATGATGGCGAGGACGGCGATTTTTGGTGCGGCCTTGTGAGATGCGTAAGGGAAAAGCGGCAAGCAGAAACGCATCATGCCGTAGGTGCCCATCTTGAGCAGGATGCCAGCAAGGATGACGGAACCTGCAGTTGGCGCTTCTACGTGAGCATCGGGCAGCCAAGTGTGCAGAGGAAAGAGCGGAACTTTGATGGCGAAGGCCACGAAGAAAGCAAGAAAGAGCAGGACTTCGGTAGTAGGCGAAAGAAGGAGTGCGCCGCTCTGCAGCGCTCGCTGGATTTCGACGAGGTCGAACGTACCTGTGGCGTTGTACAGCCAAAGGATGCCGACCAGCATCAGGATCGAGCCGGCCATCGTGTACAGCACGAACTTGACGGCGGCGTAGATGCGGCGTTCGTGGCCCCAGATGCCGATGAGGAAAGCCATGGGTATGAGCATGACTTCCCAGAAGAGGAAGAAGAGGAAGAAATCGAGCGAGAGGAATACCCCGACGACGCCCACTTCGAGCATCAGCAGCATCACGAAGAATTCTTTAACGCGGTGGTGGACGCTGTTCCAGGACGCGAGGATGGAGATCGGCGTCAGGAATGTGGTCAGGATGACGAGCCACAGGCTTAAGCCGTCCACGCCCATGTGGTAGTGGATGGCGGGCGAAGATATCCACGGAATATTTAGTTCAAGTCGGTAGCCGGACGAGCCGAGCGGGACGCCGGGGATCAGCAGAAGCGAAAGCAAAAATTCGAAGGTGCCAACGACCAGCGCCATGCGACGGATCCAGGCGTGGTCATCCGCGCGAAGAATCATGAGCGCCAGCGCGCCGAGAGCTGGGAAGAACGTCAGGACGGTCAGCAGGTGATTGCCGGGCGCGATCATTTGGTCACCATGCCGAGCATCGGGCGAAGCGTTGGCCAGAAGACGATAACGATTACGACCAGAGCTCCCACCACAACCCAAGTCGCGTAGCTGCGGGCGTTGCCGGATTGCGTGTGGCGCACGGAGTCGCCTATCGCGGTGGCGCCGCTAGCGATACCGTTGACCGTGCCGTCGATGGCCTCGACGTCCACGATTTTCCAGAGGACGTGGTCGGATATCCAGACCAAGGGGCGAACGACCGTCGCGGCGTACAGTTCGTCGACGTAATACTTGTTGAGAAGCGTTTTGTATGCCGGCTGGAGCGACTTGGCGAGCTGCTCGGGCTTTTTCGGCTGGCGGAGATAGAGCCAGAACGCGGTTAACAGCCCGATGGTCGCAGCGACGATCGCCACGCCAGCCAGTTTAAGTTCAAGCGAGTGCGCGACTGCTTCGCTTAGGCCGGGCGCTTCGTGCGCGCCAAAAATAGGCGCAAGGAATTCGCTGAACTGGTCCACGCCACCCCACAGAGCCGGCGCTGCGACCCATCCCCCAACCACGGAGAGAGCGGCGAGTGCGACGAGCGGGCCCAACATGCTCCACGGAGATTCGTGGACGTGAACATGGTGCTCGTCATAGCGCTGCTTGCCGTGGAAGGTGAGGAATACCAGGCGGAACATATAGAACGAAGTGAGCAGCGCGGTGAGCAAGCCGATCGCGTAGAGGATGTGGCCACCGTTGCCGGCCTGTTCGCCGTCTACGGCGAATGTGGCGAAGAGGATTGCGTCCTTGGAGAAGAAGCCGGCCAGGGGCGGGAATCCCGCGATGGCGATGGTCGCGATCAGCATGGTCCAGTAGGTGACTTTAATCTTCGAACTGAGGCCGCCCATGTGGCGCATGTCCTGCTCGCCGCCCATAGCGTGAATGACGGAGCCCGCGGCGAGGAAGAGCAGCGCCTTGAAAAATGCGTGCGTCATCAGGTGGAAGATGCCGGCGCCGAATGCGCCAACTCCGCAGGCCAGGAACATGTAGCCGAGCTGGCTGACCGTAGAGTAGGCGAGGACGCGCTTGATATCCGTCTGAACGAGCCCGATGGTGGCGGCGAAGAATGCCGTGGCGCAGCCGACAACCGCAACGACCACAAGAGCAGTTTCAGAATGCTGGAAGAAAATGTGCGAGCGGGCTACGACATATACACCCGCGGTGACCATCGTGGCCGCGTGGATCAAAGCGCTGACCGGCGTGGGGCCTTCCATTGCGTCAGGAAGCCAGACGTAGAGAGGAAGCTGTGCGGATTTGCCGGTGGCGCCCATGAAGAGCAGCAGAGAAGCGATTGTGAATGTGCCAAAGACGCCCCAGGCTTCGTGCGGCCAACCGGATTTTTCTACGGCTGCGAAGAGTTGCGAAAAATCTAGCGTGTGGAATGTACGGAAGAGCAGGAACATCCCCAGCATGAAGCCGAAGTCGCCAATGCGGTTGACGATGAAGGCTTTTTTGCCGGCGTCCGACGCCGACTTTTTCAGGAAGTAGAAGCCGATGAGCAGGTAGCTGGCGAGGCCGACGCCTTCCCATCCGACAAAGAGCAGCACGTAGTTCGCGGCGAGCACCAGAATCAGCATGAAGAACATGAACAGATTCAGGTAGCTGAAGAAGCGGTAGTAGCCGCCTTCGTGCGCCATGTAGCCGGTGGAGTAGATGTGAATGAGAAAGCCGACGCCGGTGACGACCAGGACCATGACCACGGTGAGCTGGTCCATCTGCAGGTCGAATCCGATGCGGAAGTTTCCGGCCGAGGCGCCGGTGAAGATCCAATCAAAGAATTCCTTGCGGAACGCGCGATGCGTTTGTTGGTAGTAGCCGAGAAACTCGCGAACCGCTTCGAGAGCGCTCAGAAAGGAGAGGCCAGTCGCCGAAAGCGCGACCGTATTGACGACCTTGTTGGGCCAAGTGGCGCCGAAAAGGCCGTTGATCGTTGCGCCGAGCAGCGGCAGCAGCGGAATGATCCACAAATGTTCGAGTATGGGAAAATTGGGCATTAGAGTTTGAGCAGGTTTACGCGCTCGACGTTGAGCGATTGCCGGTTGCGCGCCGTAAGGATGATGATGCCGAGCCCGACGGCAGCCTCCGCCGCCGCAACTACGATGACGAACAGGACAAAAATTTGACCGTCGAGTTTATGGCCGCTCGTGGCGGGCATAGCCTGGCTGAAGGCGACAAAGGACAGGTTCACGGCGTTGAGCATCAGCTCGATGGACATGAAGATGGTGATGATGTTGCGGCGGAATACAAACGCCACCACGCCGAGGCCGAATAGAATCGCGCTGAGGATCAGGTAATACTGCGTCGGGACCATGTCAGCTCTTCTCCCGCTGTGCCAGGACGAGCGCGCCCATAATGGCGACGAGAATCAGGAATGAGGTGAGTTCGAACGGGTAGACGAAGGTGGTGAAAAGAAGATTGGAGATTTGCCCCGTCGGAGCGAGAGCGCCGGCCGTTTCCGGATTGGGAACCGACGCGCCGTGCGTGGTCATGGTGGCGGCAAGCAGCCCGGTCAGTGCAAGAGCCAGGGGAAGTCCGCCGAACTTGGCGAGCTTGGAAAAGTCGGTGCGCTCTTCTTCACCGGCGTTCAATAGCATGATGACGAGAACGAAGAGCACCATGATGGCGCCGCCGTAGACGATGATCTGGACGGCTGCGACGAACTCTGCGCCCATGAGCAGGTACAAGCCAGCCAGAGCGACCATCACGACGATCAGAGAAAGCGCGCTATGGATCGGGTGCTTCTGCAAAATCAGGCTGACGGCGCCGATCACGGCGAGGGCCGCGAGGACGAAAAAGATAATCAGCGGTGCGCTCATGGCTTGTGCCTCAGCAAAACCACCGCTGCCGTGATGATGACATTCACGATGGAAACCGGAAGCAACAGTTTCCATCCGATGTTCATGAGCTGGTCATAGCGGAAGCGGGGCAGGGTGCCGCGCGCCCAAACATAGAAGAAGAGGAAGAAGAAAATTTTGGCGAGTAGCCAGAAGGGCGCCTGGATGAATTCGTTGGCCGTGGGGAAGACTACCAAAGCAGCGCCGATCACTGTGATGACTGAACCAATCACCGGCAAAACCAAGCGCCCCCAAATGGTTTCGTACTTGATGCCGTCGTAGATGACCCACAGGCCAGAGGGGATCAGGATCACGCTCGGCAGGTAATGTGTGAACTTCCATGCATCGCCGGCGGGAAATGGAGACTGCCATCCGCCAAAAAACAGAATCGTGCACAGCGCGGACACCGTGATCATGCTGGTGTACTCCGCGATGAAGAACATGGCGAACTTAAAGCTAGAGTATTCGGTGTGGAAGCCGGCAACCAGTTCGGACTCCGCTTCGGGCAGGTCGAAGGGAACCCGGTTGGTTTCGGCGATGGCCGCCGTAAAGAAGCAGAAAAAGCCGACGATTTGAGTAATCCCGGCATGCCAGCCGATGATGTTCCAGCCGAGGAAACCCACCTTGCTGCTGTCCTGCTGGTTGATGATGTCGGTCAGGCTGAATGTGTTCGCCATCAGCACGACGCCCACGACGGACATGGTGAGTGCGAGTTCGTAGCTGACCATTTGCGCGGAGCTGCGCAGGCCGCCGAGCAGCGGATATTTACTGTTGGAAGCCCAGCCGGCGAGCGCTACACCGTAAACACCGAGGGCCGTTATCGCAAAGAGAATCAGCAGCCCAATGTCGGGATTGGTGATCCAAAGGTCGATCTGATGGCCGCCGAAGAAGTGGAAGGGAAGCGGCTTGGGGCCAAAGGGAATAACGGCAAGGGAAGCCAGTGACAGCGTCAGTGCAAGGAACGGCGCGAGCAAATAGACAAATTTGTCGACGCCGCCCGGCATGACATCTTCTTTGAACAAGAACTTCAGTCCGTCGGCGGCGGGTTGCAACAAGCCGTGCGGCCCTACGCGGTGCGGGCCGATGCGCGACTGCATGTGCGCGACGACCTTGCGCTCAAACCAGGTGAGATAGGCGTTGACTGTAAGGACGATGAACAGCAGCAGTGCGATCTTAATGAAAGCAAGCAGCCAGTATCCCGCAGCTCCAGACAGGGCACCATCCAGGTGTGAAGTGAGCGCGCTCACGATTTGGCCTGCGCCTCCGGAACGGATTCGATGGTCGTGAGGAATTTGCTGAGCGTACCGCTGGTGAAGAGCGTGTCGCCTGCCGAACGAATCAGGCCAACGGGTACGTCATAAGGCTTGCCGTTGCGGCGTACCGGAATGCCCGTTTCCTCGGCTTCGCCGGCGAGCAGGATGCTGAGTTCGACGTCGTAGCCGGGCACGGTCTTGCGGATCTCTTCAAACACGGCAGCCGGACTCTTGTAGTGGAAGGCCTTGCCGAGGCCCTGTTTTACCAGCTGGTGCGAGAGGATGCGGAGCAAATCGAAATCCGTGCGCGGGCCCATGACTTCGGCTGCCTTCTGCAAGCGCTGCACTTCGCCGGAGGTATTGGTGACTGTTCCGTCTTTTTCGTAGGCAGACGCGGCCGGGAAGACGACATCGGCCTGCTTCGCCGTTTCGGTCATGAAAAGTTCGTGCACGATGAGCAGTTCGGCTTTGCCTCGGCCGTAGCCGAGCGTACCGTAGTGCGCGAGCGGGTTCGCCCCGACGACATAGAGAGCTTTCAGTTTGCCATTCTGCGCGGCTTCTACCATTTGCGGAGCCGTCAGGCCAGCTTTGGCCACGTGCGCGTAGCCTGGACCGTGATCGGGCAGAACGCCCATGTCGGCGGCGCCGCGCGAGTTGGCGTAGTCGCCAATCGCCATGTAGCGAACACTGCCTTCGAGCTTGGAGCCGAAGCCGACGAGGTCGGCAATAGCGGTACCGGAGAGTTCCGAACCGAAAACTATGGCAACGTCCGAAGCGGCCTCTAGTTGTGCTTTTAGCTGCGTGAGTTGTTCGACCAGTATCGGTCCGAGCGGGGCTTCGTTGTGCAGCCAGCGCACCGCGGCAGCTTCCTGGCTTTCGGGGACCTGCACGAACTGCGCGGCCTGGCGCTTCAGCTTGATCTCTTTGCAATTGATGATGAAGAGCTTGAGGCCGTGATGACGAACGCCCGTGCGAATCTGCCAAGCGACGAGAGGATTCTGGTTGGTCGGATCGTTGCCGATCAGCAGGACGGCCTTGGACTTATACAGCTGATCCATCGTAAGCAACGAATCCTTGGCGTTTTCGCCGAGCGCGGTCATCAGGCCGGTGTAGTCGGCGGTACGGTGATGATCAATGTTGGCGGAGCCAAACGTTTCGCGCGCCAGCTTCTGGAACAGGAAATTCTCTTCGTTAGACGTACGGTTGGAGCCGATGAAGCCGATGGCGTCGCCACCGTGCTTGGCATGAACTTCTTTTAGCTTGGCGGCCGCAGTCTGAGCGGCTTCTTCCCACGAAACGGGAAAGAGCTTGTCGCCCTTGCGTACCATGGGCTGCTTGATGCGCTCGGGATGCTTGGTGAAATCGAATCCGAAGCGGCCCTTCACGCAGAGGAAGTCGCCGTTGATGCCGCTGAGGTCGCGGTTGTTGGCGCGAATGATTTCGTGATTGCGAACGCTGAGTGTGGTCTTGCAGCCGTTCGAGCAATGCGCGCAGGTCGTGGGGACGTATTCCATTTCCCACGGGCGCGTCTTGTAGCGATAGGTACCGCTGGTGAGCGCGCCGACCGGGCAAATATCAATGCACATGCCGCATTCTTCGCACTCCAGGTGATCTTCGCGGTTGGGGATGATGACGCTGTTCGCGCCGCGCATGCCGACGCCTAGCGCTTTCACGTCCATGCCTTCGTCGCAGACGCGCACGCAGCGGAAGCAGAGAATGCAGCGGGGAGCGTCGTAATAGACGATCTCCGACCACTTCTCTTCGGGGCGGTGAATTTTTTCTTCGACGAAGCGGCTCGAATCCGCGCCGTAGCGGAAAACCATGTCCTGCAGTTCGCACTCGCCGCCCTTGTCGCAGACCGGACAGTCGAGCGGGTGGTTGGTCAG
>Ga0075434_100001251_pt1 | contig 21170 bp, 16 predicted proteins | sample RhiMethybrSRZTD3_FD_75298 | JGI IMG/M metagenome (GOLD analysis project Ga0075434, IMG submission 75298) | Populus rhizosphere microbial communities from Tennessee, USA - Rhizosphere MetaG P. TD hybrid SRZTD3 | ecosystem: Host-associated > Plants > Roots > Rhizosphere > Soil | place: USA... | reverse complement strand
CATCGTCACCTCAGATACGCCGTATCGGTGGGCGACACTCTTGAGCTGCTCGCCGCGCAGCAGGGCCTTTTCCATGGTGTCGTGGCGGCGATGGTGGAGATTGTGTAGGTGGGGGCCATTGAACCGACTCCACGCGTCGCTCCCATTGGGATCTATAGCGGCACTGGCAGTGGAGCGCGACCGCGAAATAGGCCCAGTATTCGCGGCAGCAACTACTAGCGTTCCTTGATTTGTTTTGGTGTTTACTCGCGCGCACACTGGACCAAAAGAAAAGGGGGCGTCCTGAAAGAAGGCAGTGGGCGACAGGCCGCAGGAGCAAGCCGTCCGGGAAGGCTCCCTGTCGGCCCGAGTCTCGCCTAATTCCGGGCACTCTGTATTGGTTAGATTCGCGGCGCGTCTTGGGACCGTCGTTCGAGGATTTTGAATATCCACAGCAGCGAGGAACACCGCAGGTTGCCACTCTCAAGCAGATTCATCCCGCCATTATCGGGTTCCTGTGACAACGCCGAGCGGGAACAATGTCGTCAATGCCTGGCTGAACGCTCTAATGCTCTTTATTTCGTCCCTGCCGCTTACAAGACTATCTTGCGGCAATGAAAAGCCTCCGCATAGCCGCTTGGGGCATTACATTCCAGACCTCGCAGGCGCATTAAGGAAAGAAATGTGCTCTCCTGAAACCAGCTCTTGCTGTGCTGAGATTGGAAAACGTCCATGATGTAGCGAACTTTCTTTTGGCACACCTCGTTGTCGAGCAATACGAAGAAGCTAGGGTGCCCTAGGTCACCGTCGTACTTTGGAATCTCATATTCCAAAATCAAATGGTCCCGAAACGTATTCCAGGTCAGCTCCGCAATGAGTCGGTGGTCCTGATGCGCGTCATTAGAATTGTGGGTGAAAATCAGGTCTGGGGAAATTGTCTGCTTCAGGTGCTCGAAAACGTTTTTCACCTCGGCTCCCGCAAATGGCATGAAACTGTCGGGGAAAGACTTCAATTGCGGACCGCGCAGCCGGGCCGAGGCGGTGAACAACTGCGCTCCGCGTTGCGCCTCAGCCCCCCTGACGCCCGTCGCACTGAACACCAACCAATGAAATTCACTGGCTGGGTATTTCTCCGCTAGCTTCAGAATTGTTCCGCCACATCCAATTTCGATATCATCGGAATGGGAGCCCAAACACAAAACACTTAGACTGTTTTCAGATCCTCTGTTCAACTGAAGCTGAATCATAGATTAGTTGGAGTTCGTAACCAGCAGACTCTTGTTTTGCGCGTGGGCGGGTTAATTTCCGCAGCGCTTCTTGTCTGCCGCGACTAACAATTTAAGCCTAAGCCACGGCGTTAGTACGCTCGATGGTAGACAGTGCTTTCTGTGCAGCCGACTCGCCGCTCTTAAAGCTTTCGTCCGTCCACATATATCCCCAATCACCATACCGTCCACAGTACGCGATTCTTAAATCATCGAGATAGTCATGGACTATCTTGAGGGCTGACGCGCGCTCGAGATCGAAGATCACATTGGCGTAGGGCAACAGCATGGCATTTTTGGACAGAATACAATCATCTTCGCGCAAGAGCCCACAACGGCGGAGATCACGGATCACAGGATCGATCCAGCCCTTAGCCGGGCCTGTGAACGGCTTATATTTGTCGGAGAAGTACACTTCTGCCTGAATACTTCCGCACCCCGGGGGGGCGTTTTTACTGGAAAGCATATGTGGAAAGCCTACTCGACTGAAACAAATGTCCTCGTCGTAGAAGTAGGTCATGTGCGCCTGCGAAAGATCCTGCCGATTCACACCGATATTTACCAACACGCACTTGGAACACGCTAGTAAATGGGTTGCCGCCATGACATCGGTCGGAGTGCCTTGGATCATCGGGATGAGATCCACCAAGGGCAGTGAAGACACCAGAGAATCATACTGCACCACGACGTCGTTGGAAAACCTTAGCTGTCGAATGCGCGGATCGATAGACACAAGCTCGTGATTGAGCTTCAGGTTGCATAGCCCTACGAACTTATCAAGATAGTGTACGAACCCGCCATCGCTCGGATAGCGAAAATGAGTGATGTAGTGCCGCTGTGGAGCCGCGTGCGAGAGCGCCCCGCGCAGAATCTCTTCAAGGTTTGGACGGTAGATACGGGGTCCGAGCCAATCCGTGCTCATATTCACCGCCGTCGTGGTGTGATATTTGCGTGTGTACTGCATTGGAAAGAGCTCAGCGAAGGTTCGGCCAAAGCTCGCCAAGAGCCACTCAGCATAATTGACGGCGGGCTTATAGGATTGCTGGCGCGCTTCCACAAAATCGGCAATTATGCTCACGATTAGGTCGCTGGGCAGACCGTGGAGGTGAAGCTGTACCGGATGCGTAAGCCAGTAACCTCGCCAGTAGTTATTTAGATTGATTTGGATCGTCTCGTACCGGTGCCCAACACTGTCAGCGAAAAGTTCCTGAATGCGCGAATCCTTTGTGAACGAAATATGGGGCCCTGCATCGAACAAAAAACCGGACTCATAACGGAATGAAGCCGTATGGCCACCATAAAAACTGTTCTTATCATAGATAGTTGGCGTAATATGCTCAGCGTGCAAGCGGTAGGCCGCACCAAGTCCGGCCATTCCGCTTCCCAAAATAATGATGTTTGGTGGTCCCATAACACCCTCTGCTATTGCTGCACGGCGGCAGTCGACTGCTGTTGGCTCTGCACTAGTGCTTCGTATCGATTGATTTGCATCCGCGTAAGTTCTAGGAGGTCATCTCCAGCCTGGAATGCCCGATACCATTCAACGATCCATGAAAGAGCTACGCCTATTGGAAGCACTGGATACCATCCCAAGCAGGTATTTGCTTTCGAGATGTCCAACTTTAGTGCGCTCGCTTCCGGTGGATGCAGGTTCGTATCTTGGATCCAAGCCGCGCCATTGCCCCACATGAGTGCAAGGTGGTTAGCAATATCGGATACTGACTTCGCCTCTGTAGGACCGAAGTTCCAGCCCGACGCGAACCTGGCGCTGTCTTCTGAGAGCTTTTCCGCCAGCATCAGATACCCTCGTAGTGGCTCAAGCACGAATTGCCAGGGTCGGATCGCAGAAGGATTCCGGATCGGACAAGGTTTGCTTTCAAGGAAAGCCCTGACAAGATCAGGAATCAACTGATCACGGGTCCAGTCGCCACCTCCAATGGCGTTCCCTGCACGAGCGCTTGCGAGAGCCACCCCGTGGTGGTGAATTCGATTGGGACAAAAGAATGATCTGCGGTAGGCGGTGGTCACGAGTTCGGAGCAACTCTTTGAACTAGAATATGGATCCGCTCCTTCCATGGCGTCGTTCTCACGATATCCCCACACCCACTCTCGATTGGCATAGCACTTGTCACTGGTGACGTTGATAAACACGCAATGGTGCTTCAGTTGTCGTATCGCTTCTAAAACATGGACCGTGCCCATCACATTTGATGAATAAGTTTCAATAGGATCTTCGTAGCCGCGCCGGACAACAGACTGCGCTGCCATGTGGATAATGACATGAGGACGGCACTTCTCCACTACAGCCTTTAGACATTCAAAATCGCGGACGTCTCCCAAAACGGACCGCAACGTACCGGCCAGTCTCGTCTGTTCGAACAAGCTGGGCTGAGTAGGCGGTTCAAGTCCATACCCGGTTACCTCGGCACCGAGGGCGTCTAACCATAGTGAAAGCCAGCTTCCCTTAAACCCCGTATGCCCTGTGATTAACACAGGCCGATTTTTCCAGAACTCTCGATTAACCATGACTCGCCTATAACGAGCGCGCCGAATGTGACCTACGTCAAGGTGCAAAAAGCTGATCAGGGGGGACGTAGCACGAAATGAGAATGGCCTCAAGGGCTACTCCCCGTGGGCACCCTTACCTGGGGCATCGTGATTGGCCAAAGGGCATTCTGTTCTTCCCAGAGCTGATCAACCAGTCCTTTGATTGGCGATGCCAGATCCTCAAAAGACAGAACACTGTCCTTTGCAACATTTCGGCTCAATACACACGTTGTTGAGAGCCCGATAGGCAGAGCTGACGATGTGCGAGCCGAAGACCTGTTCTCAATCAGTCCGTATGTGCAAAACCCGCCGATGCCATCCAAACTCTCACCTGCTTTCAAGTCGCGCTTCGCCACGGCCACGACCTCACAGACCGGTCCTTCGATCGGAGCAGTCGTCGGATCCTGATGGACCATCACTCGACCAATGGTGGACGCGATCTGCACGTGTGGTAAATGAAATGGTGTGTAGAACACATAGAAAGGACCGTCACCTAGCTTGTAATAGGCGAGCTGGACTTTCTTTAAGGGAGAATCCTCATGAACCACTACGAAAGCGCCTGTGTGAGGAGCCGCGCCCACGGCGTAGTCGACCAATCCCCCCGCCAGCATTTGATCGGCAGGCAAGAGCTTCGCGATTTCCCGCACATAACTGCAGTTAGGACCATACATGCCCCGACGTCCGACGCGAAAACCCGTGGCGTTGGAAAGAACTGTTGCTTCCATAGATAACTTTGTGGAATCAGCAAACGAGGTCACCTTTTTAACGTCTTGGTCATGCTTGTTGGCAAATTCTCGTTGCGTATCGGGGGTTCGATAGTAGTCAACCATGCCCTTTATGTTTCCGGCCGCAACCGGCCGGAGTCCTAATGTTCGCAAATACCGAAGCAGCGTCATCGCGACACCCGGTTCGTCACCATCAGTATGTGTGACCACCACCCCGGCGTCATCTGCCTTCTTTTTCAAAATAGGACCTAGGAGTGAATCCAGTTCTGCATTGACAAGCACCACGTGCTTACCATGGTTGAACGCATCCAGAACAACCCTCGCTGCATATTCAACCGTTCCAGTCACCTCCACTAGCACGTCGATTGCTCCACAGGCTGTCAAGACGTGGGGATCATTGGTGAGTACAGGTAGACCTCGGACGATTGCTGCCTCGGCCTGTCGGGCGGATTCCACCTTGACCCATCGCTCGACACCGGCTTGCCGGAAGGCCCGTTCTCCGTTTTCCAGAGTTCGATTTGCCACCCCTGAGAGGCGCATTCCAGGCACCGGAGTTCCCAGCTGCAATGCAATAGCCCGCCCTGTCGCGCCAGCTCCCACCATTCCCACGCGGATCGGACGGCCCCTAGCTTCAAGATGTTCAAGCGCAGTATCGACCATCATATCGAGCTTCTGCTACTGCAAACTGGCCTTGCTACTGGAATCCGATCGCGCGTCCTGACTAGCACAGGGCTTCCGTTTCCAAAGTTCCCAGGGCGCATCGCCTGAGCTATACAAACCTTCCAGATGTTGCTTGTCCTTGAATGTATCCATGCTCGCCCAAAAACCGTCGTATAAATACCCGATGAGTTCCCGTTCTCGGATCAGCCGCTGAAAAGGCTCGCTGACAAGTTCCTCTTCTTCCCTGATGTAATCGAAGATCTTTCTATTAAAGATGAAAAAGCCTCCATTGATCCTTAGGTCCCCATCCCTGATGGCGTGAATCCCAGACACTAGGCCGCCTTTGCCCTCTGATATGGTAACTGTCTGATAGCTGAGATTGGGCCGGACGCAGAGAAAACTGGCAATCTTACCTTGTCGACGGAAGTGTTCCACTTGATCAGGTAATGCTAAGTCCGTGAGACCATCGCTGTAGTTTGCCAAGAATTGCTCTTCTCCCTCCAGGTACCTTTTCGCCGCTCTCAGTCGCTGCCCAATATTGGAATTTACGCCCGTATCTGCAAATGTAATCTGCCAATCATCAATATCACGATTGAAGAGCTCAAGCCTCTTTCCCGACAAAGTAAAGTCGTTCGAGACACATTCGTTGTAGTTGAGAAAGTAGTCTTTTACAACCTCGGACTGATGCCCTAGACACAAAATAAAGTCCTTGTGGCCGAAGTGTGCGTAATATTTCATTAGGTGCCATAGAATGGGTCGATTACCGATTTGCACCATGGGCTTTGGAATGTGCTGCGCATCGCGAATTCGCAAGCCCAACCCACCGCAGAAAAGGACGACCTTCATATGCGAACCAGAGATCTGCAATTCGCCTTCAGGTGCGGCTGCGCTAACACAGCGCTGCATACCCGAAGGCGACTATCCTCTAAAGACCCGCGCAATCACTTTCTCGGCCATTTGTTTGGGATTAAGCAATAAATCGAGGATCTTGCCCGTCAAGGCTATGGCAAACCGGCGGTACGAGAACGGATGCCCAAGATCCTTCAGCCGCCCCTTGTGATATGTCCAAAAGGCTCTGTCCTTAAAATGCAACGCACTCACGGCTAGATATTCATAGTACTCGGATAAATTCTCTTTTATTACTGCTTCAAACTCCTTCGTACTAAGATAGGTTGGACCATAGTTGATAATGTCGCTCAGATGGGATGATTTATACGTATTCAGTGATCTGCAGGTTTCACTGATCGCCTGGGGGTGAACTCTCTCGTAGGATAGAACCTGGTGTACGAATCCAAAGTCAGTGTCTCGAAGACATTGGTAACACGCACTGGCGTCTGCTTCTGTCGTTGAATTTGGGTAGAAGAACTCCTGTCTTCTGATTAGGTCAGCGCGGTATAGAAGAGACGTGGGTGCACCAAACACAGCGACGTGCGGACCTCCTAGCAACCGCACCCGACAAACTTCCCGGCCCAGTATAACTGTACTCGGATACGGCAGTGACGCCCAGCGCACACGCCACGCTTTCCAGTCCGTACCGCCACCGCTGAGCTGGTACGACCCAACCAATCCTACTGATGGGTTCATTTCGGCAAGGTTTACCATGCGCGCAATACATTCTGGGAAAAGCCAGTCGTCGGCAGACACTACTTTGCAATACTTGCTCTTCGGTGAAATAAGTCGGAACGCTCTATTGTGGCTTGATATGACATCAAGAAACTTTTCGTAGCTACAAACGCGGATACGTTGGTCCATGCCGGCATACTGCGCCGCAATATCCAGCGTGTTATCCGTGCTGCAATTGTTAATAATCGTGTACTCCCAGTTTGAGTACGTCTGCGCGAGAACACTGTCGATGCATTCCCTCAGATACAGACCGCCGTTGTAAACTGGCGTTAAGATACTGACCAATGGTTCAACGTCGCGTATCAAGTCGTTTTGTCCGAATTGTTGCATCGCTGGCTGTAGCGGGAGCTCTTCATTAGGAGGAGTACATGTGATCACAGAGCGACTAGAGGCCAGTTGCGGTCCTGTTCGGAGACTGATGTCACAGCCACCGGCCACCCAATGGCAAAGGCTGGATCATCAAACCGTACGCCGCGTGCTGCGCTGCTTGTGTAGAATTGAGAAGTCATATAGTGCATCTCCGTACCTTCTTCCAGAGACTGGTACCCGTGAGCGCACTGCTCCGGTACGAAGTGCATTCGACCGTTCTCCGCGCTCAACTCCGAACCATACCATTTTCTGAACGATAGAGATCCGGGCCTGAGATCGAGGATGACATCGAAAATCGCTCCCCTGGTGCAGCGTACTAGCTTGGCCTCCTGTGCCGGTGCGTCTTGAAAGTGCATGCCGCGTACCGTTCCCCTCTGGATGTTAAAACCCATATTCGCCTGCACGGGCAGGAATTCGATACCGTGTTCCGCGAACTCGCGAGCACACCAGACGCGCATAAACCGTCCTCGTTTGTCCTCTTGCGGATTAGGCTCGATCACCCATGCACCTGTAATGTTGATCGAGGTAAAACGCATATAGTTATTGTGACTTGATTGTGCCGTGAGCAGTCATGTCCGACAACTACGTTCATGCTCCGTACAAGCGTATCGCTTGCGAGTAAGGGACCGTTTAGGGCTGCGAGATAGAGCACCCGGCGTCGGTAGCTACACCCCACCTTGCTGACATCGAAGCAATTTCGCTGCCAAACAAGAGCTCCGCAAATAAACCAATAATGCTGATAACACACAAGTTTTACCGCGTGCACTGCAATGCAACTTCTGGAGTAAAATTCGATGCCATCCGGAGGTGCAAATACTTTCAATAGCACGAGCCCGACGGCAGGTGTGAGCCGCCAAATGGGCAGGTAGGTCAAAACCGTAAACTGGACTCGTACATCCTGAATCCGCACTTTAACGGCGCGCGATTCCTTCGCACCACGCCGGTGAGGAACTCAACGCAAATTAGAGCCAGATTCGTGTCTCATGAAGCTCTCCCTAACCGCCCAAGAGCAATACTAGACTGGTCAAGGAAGAGAATCGCGGAAGAGAATCCGCAGCGATATATTCGAATGAAAACCCGAAAAGACACACTTCACAACCAAGTACGGTCCAGGCCGATCGTCCAGACTGCAAGATGCCAAGCCACCGAAGCGCACGTAAGATCGCCACGTTGTAATTTGGCGCATAATCAAGGGCGCTTCCAAAGCATGGTCCGAATTCATTCTGGCTTCTTTGGCGCATAGTGGACGAGGCCGCATGCCAGTTCTATTTCTGACAGGAATACCGCGAAGCGGAACGACTTGGGCAGCACAAGCGCTTGCCGCCCTTACTCGCGCTCGTTACGTTCATGAGCCGTTCAACGCAGTCGTACACACCGAGCTTGCGCAATATGAGATGGTGCACATGTCGGCACGTTCTTGCAACCGCGATTTCCTTCGAATTCTGGACCACAAGTTGCGCCCACACTACCCTCGTCGGAAGTTGCGCGAGTTTATCCTGGGCAGAAATATTGTTTGCAAGGATGTACACACTGGCTTCGCAGCTGAGTGTGTACAGAGACATCTTGGTGCTCGCATCGTAATATTGACACGGCACCCCTGTGCGACAGCAGCTAGCTGGAAGGCGCAGGGGTGGATCGAGAACTTTAGTTGTCCCCTCAATGTCTTACTGAGACAGCCGTCCCTATGGCCATTGGTCAGGCAGTTCGAGTCCCACGTTTGCTCTTCGACCAATGCATTTTTTCAATTCGGCGCATACTGGGGCGCGATGTACCATGTGTTCCGACGACTGGCCACAGGCCACCCAGAATGGCAGTGGGTGAACCACGAAGATCTGTGTCGCAATCCAGTTCCTGCTTTTTGCAAGATACTCGAGACTCTGAAGATGCCGATAAGGGCGAAATCAACGGATTTCTTTAGATTGCACGATCGACCGCCACGACCGAATGAAGGCGCCTATGAGACCTTTCGCGAGACGAGATTGGAACCAGAGAGATGGAAGTGGATACTCTCAGTCGACGAGGCTCAAGGCGTTCTTGAGGGAGCAAAGCCCTTCAGTCCGGAGGTGTTGTTAGAAACCGACGTTGAGCCCGAGCAGGAAAATTGTCTTCTGCGTAAAGGCGCAGAGTCAAGATGAAACTTGGAAATTAGAGCTGGCGCTGTGCAAACTTCTGCATCTGTTCCTTTTTGACAAAGCTGCGTAGCAGGGTGAAAATGTTTTAGTGGCGCGGGCGGCCCAAGGTTCCGCGGCTAGCAATCGCATACTTGCTCAGCCTTTTCCCTGTTCCCGCCCGCGCCTATTTCCACTCCGGCGAGCGGTTCGCTCTCTTACCTTACGATCACTGATTGCCTCTCATGCCTGAGCAGAAGAGTTTGCTACTCGAACCTATGCTGTGCAAGTGGAAAATAGACTGGCTACTGGTGGGCCCTAGCGTGCTTCTGGCTATCTCGCTGGCTCGGTATCGCGTACCTGTTGCTAACGCGCTGAGGGCCGGTGCTGGTACGGGTTTCAGAAGGTTCCTAGTTACCCCGGTACTCCTCTGGATGTACCGGGTGTCCTGTATCGTGCATTTCTCGATTTTAGCATCCTATATAGTTCGAGATCCTGCTAGGCTAAGAAAGAGATTCTTCCCTGCACTCTGGGCAACGCACATACGTGCGATTGTCAATTGACCTGCTCCCCGCTTTCGCGCGGCGAGTACAACCCGGAGCGACCGCACACAGCAGTCTCGGGTATCGGACACCAAAAGAATTTGCTACATCGCTGAGGGCGGCTGAGGCAGCTCCACTTTACTGGCTCCGCCGTCCTCGGCCGCAAACCCGGAGTTGGAAACTGTCGTATGATTTCGTGCGCGAAGTCAGGTCATTAACGCTCCACTTTACTTTACAAAGGTAAGTAGCAGCGTGACAATTCCCGGGGCAACGTGGGCGGCTTAAGACTTGAAGGTTTTGTGCTGTGACGTATCGACTTCGCGTCATGCTGCTGACCATCAGGAGGGCTTCCGTCTGCAGCGAGGACGGAACGGAATGTATCGGAGTATGGCAGACAGACAGGAAGCGCATGGAATTCATTTCACTGCTACGTCACGTCAAAATTAGATTTATAAGTTCAAGCTGGCGAAACGCGGCATTTTACGCTCACTCTTACTGGAGGGATGAAACGTGGTGTTGTGGATCAGAGCTACTAGCTTATACTGTGGGTGCGCGCTGACGATTCGGCGGTTGTAAAAAAAGGGTTCGTGTCCCGATCATTGTGCCTCACGAATGAAGCGCGCGGTAACCCGATTCTGGGGTACCTGACTGCATCTCCGAACAATTGTAGCCACTCGTTTTTGGGCTTGTTGTTTAGTTTATGCTGGCTCTCTCGTCCAGCGGCCCAGTCCCTCGTCCCGGTTGAGTCTGCCCAAATTCTGCCCAAACGGACCTCACAGCACCCTATCAGACTGCACAGGACAGTACTCGGGAAATGACTTAGATGCAGGGAAAGAAGGACAAGCATCTTCAGCGTCGAACGTTCCGCGCATTGGGAGCTACGCTACGTTCGAGCGACGCGGACGGACTCGCGAAATCGCAGTTGGCCCTCGAGAGAAGTCAGCCACGCCTGAAAACCTGGGCGGCATCGTGGGTCGATGTAGAGAAAGCGCAGCCCCGTGAAGAAATCGCTGGCCCAGACTACAACGGCGCGTCCGCGCACTTTGTCGCCTTCAAGGCTGGGGAGTTGGAAAGCCACACTCAGCACACCTTCGGGCAATCGTTCGGCGATGCTGCGCATTGCAAAGCCACCCTCGCTTACATTTTGCATTTTGGCGGTCAACGTGCGCTCATCATGCAGTTGAAGCTGGATGGGCAGGTCGATTGGATGACGGAAGTAACGCCTGTGCTCACGCTCCATCTTAGGGATGGCAAAGTCAAGGAAGCTACATAAACGTTCTTCCTGAAGCGGTTTGGTTAACACGAACTGCGCACCTATCTCTAGCGCCTGTGCGATGGATGTTCCACCGTTCACGATTCCCAACACTATGGATTTCTGATTTGCGGGGCTTGCCGGAATCTGTATGAGCGCCTCTCTTCCGCCGGGTACGTCGTCACAATCGATGAGGAAGCCGTCGAGGTGACGACGGTTCGAGAGTTCGACTGCCAGGCCGGCGTCGTTCCGCATTACGATCTCAACCCCCAGCTCAGCGAACTTGGGCCTGATGGCATTCAGCAAGGCCGCATCTTGGGTCAGAAGTAGACACTCCAGCGCCATAGAATCAAAGTTTAACCTCGCGTCCCTGTGCCACCGATATCACCCTGGGCGTTGCCCTTCCGATTAGGAAAGTCACGATGCATCTCATTGCAAAGTTGACGGTTGTTTGCGCTTGCAACAATGTGGGCATGGCCGCGACTCTGGCGATCTGCAACCCCACGAGATCGATATTCGTATCAACCGATTACACGCATATCTCCCGTGCGAGGCGACGCTGAAGCCAAAGCCGACGGTACAATGTCATAGTCATGCGCATGATTCTAGACATCTTCGCGCAGATCTTCCGTAACCTCTGGGTACATAAGCTGCGCTCGTTCCTAACCATGTTCGGCATTGCGTGGGGAGTGGGATCGTTGCTGCTGCTCGTTGGTCTTGGCGAAGGCTTTCGTTCGGGCAACAAACGGGTGTTGGCTGAGTTTGGGCACGACATCATGTTTATTTTCCCGGGGCGCACGCCGGTGGTGCAGGGCAACATGAATTCTGCGCGCAATTATCTGCTCACGTATGAGGATTACGTTGCTATCCAAAGAGAAGCCCCGCATGTTGGCCATGCTTCTCCTGTTCTTACGCGGAATGACATACGCGCAGTGAGCGAGTTCGCCACTGCGAACGGCGAATTGATGGGAGTGGAACCGCAGTACAACCAGATTCGGTACCTGCCTCTGAAGCAGGGGCGCTGGCTAAACGGGATGGACGAGTCTCAAAAGCGCAATGTAATCGTGCTCGGCGATGAAATCGCGCACAACCTGTTTCTAGGACGTCCAGCTCTTGGGGCCAAGATTCTGCTGAATGGCATTCGCTTCGAAGTGGTGGGCACGGTGCGGCGGGTTGGGCGGGGGGACAACAACACACTGAACATGCACGCGTACATCCCGTTTCAAGTGATGCGCACCTATTTTCCGCTTAAGGCCGAGAACCAGCGGAATGCCATCTCCTTTATCAATTATCAGCCGCGGGTGACCCAGGAGCACGTGCTGGCACAGGACGAGGTTCACAAATTAATTGCGCGCAATCACGGTTTTGATTACCACGATGAAAACGCTTTCGATGGTTGGGACAGCGTGCAGGAGTCCAAGATGATCGGCACCGTCTTCGATGCTATGGACATGTTTCTGGGGGGCGTGGGAATAATAACGCTGGCCCTGGGGGCGATTGGCGTGATTAACATCATGTTAGTCACTGTAAGCGAGCGCACGCATGAGATTGGACTGCGCAAAGCGTTGGGAGCTACCAATCGGAATATTTTGTTTCAGTTTTTTCTGGAAGGAACTCTCATCACGTTTGTAAGCGGCGTGATCGGCATGGCCCTGGCCACTGCGTTGATGGCGGCGCTGGGTACCCAGCAGCAGGGTCCAACCGGATTTGATCCCCCTAAGCTGGTGCCCATGTCGGCGATCTTAGCGATCGGCAGCCTGACAGCTGCGGGTGTGGCGGCAGGGCTGTATCCCGCGCGGAAAGCAGCGATGCTGCAGCCGGTAGAAGCACTCCGCCAGGAATAATTCATGCTTCGTGATCTGCTTCGGGAATCTTACGCGGCCATGCGGTACAACCGGCGGCGCACTGCTCTCACTATGCTGGGCATGGCATGGGGCATCGCAACGGTGGTCATGTTGCTGGCGTACGGGAACGGATTCGGACAGGCGATCACGAATATCTTTGCCAACTTCGGCACCAAACTGATGATCCTGGAGCCGAACCGCACATCGATGCAGGCTGGTGGGCAGAAGGCCGGCGTTCCCATCCGATTCACGATGGAAGATGTGGATGTTCTCTCCGCCAACATCCCCCAGATTAGCCGCATTACCCCAGAGGCAAGCAAGCAGGCCAACATCCAATATGAGACGCGGACATTCAAGTTTTTTGTAACCGGGAATTATCCGAATGTTTTTTCGATCCGTGCGCTGAAATTGGCACAAGGGCGTTTCTATGGCTATGAAGATGAGGTGCAGCACGCGCGGGTGGCCGTAATCGGTTCCGAGGCGAAGGAGAAACTATTCTCGGGTCGGAATGCGTTAGGTGAGCGCGTGCGCGTTGACGGGATCAGTTTCGAAGTGATTGGAGTGCTTAGCGCGAAGATGCAGGAGGGAGATGACGATATCAATCGTGTGCTTTACGTTCCGTTCGCCACTATGGGGGACCTGAAAAACGTCCACTACCTGGATTCCATCTGGTTCAATTACGACACCAATGAGTTTCAGAAACTGGAGCTCGCGGCACGGAGCACCATGGCAACGCTGCACAAGTTCAATCAGAGCGATCGCCAAGCGGTGAGAGTATTTAATCTGATGAATCAGGTTTATCAGTTCCAGATCATCACGCTTGGTTTGAAGATCCTGCTCGCCTTCATCGGGACGCTGACGTTGGGCATCGGCGGAGTCGGCTTGATGAATATCATGCTTGTCTCGGTGTCTCAGCGTACCCGCGAGATCGGCGTGGTGAAGGCGCTAGGCGCGCGCAAGCGGCACATCCTTTTCCAGTTTCTGGCGGAAGCGCTGACGATTACGTTTATTGGAGGAGTGCTGGGAGTCATCCTGGCCTATGCAGTTGCGCTCTCGGTCGGGAGACTGACTCTGTACAGCGCGTTCGCCAAGAATGCGGAAGCCGGTGACATCCGGCTTATCATTGCTCCAGCTACGCTGATTGTAGCCACGGTAATCCTGATTGCAGTCGGGTTGGTAAGCGGGATGGTACCGGCGATACGTGCTTCGCGGCTTCATCCGATCGAGGCGTTACGGTACGAATAGGACTCGCCTGTAAAGCTAGCGGGTAAGCTCTGAAATCTCCACCTGGTAAGACTGCAGCAAACTTCCGGTCGCGCGATCCACGGCCGCAATCGCAGTCTGATAATTGATCTGGGCCTGCAAGAGGTTGGCCTCGGCCAATGCCAGCCTCGTCTGCGCGTCGAGTTGGAAGAAAACACTCTGCGCTCCCAGCTGGTATTTTCGTTGCTCGGCTGCCAGCGACTTTTGTGCCAGGTCGAGGGCCGTTTTGCCGGCGGCCAAAGTGAGTTTGGCCAGTTCCAACTGATGCACGGCGTTGCTCACATCCAGGCCTATCTGCTCACGCCCTTGCTGCATGAAGTACAAATCGCTATGACGAGTCACCAATGCGGTTCCCACCTCGGCCTGCGCGGCACGGTTCTTGATGGGTAAGTTCAGAGTCAAGATGGCGCCGTAACTGGGAAAGCCAAAGCCAAAGAGCTGACTGAAGGATGTCCCCAATCCTCCCCTCGAGATCAGCTGGCCGGTCGTGAGGCTGAATTGATTCCCGCCGATCCCGTTACTTTGATAGATCGCGGCCAGGGAGAGGTCAGGCTGAAGATGATTCTGGGCCAGCCGAATCCTGGTGTCGTCGTTGTCGAGCGCATGCTGCGCGGCCTGGAGCTCTGGCCGTTTTGTGAGCGCCTCCTGTAGTGCAGTGCCCGCATCAATAACTCGCAGTTCGCCCTCCGGTTCGGGCTTTTCTGTCAGATCGAGATCGAGGGCCTGCGCATACGTATCCTGATCGGCTCCGATCGTCAGACGCAAATCGTTCTCTACTTGTTTGAGCGTGTATTCGGCTTGAATCACCTGTACCCGGCGGGATGCAACCTCGGATTCGGAGCGGTAGATATCAAGCGGAGGAAGAGCGCCGAGCTCCAGCGCGCGCTTGTCATGCTGATAGCTCGCCTCCGCGGCTTCGAGCGATTTTTGCGCTACACCCAGATTGCCTCGGGCCTGGACCACCGCCCAGTACTCGATCACGGCTCTGAGCAAAGCATCGCTTACCTGAGCTTCGAAAGTTGCGCGCGATTGCTGCAGATTCTTCCTCGCAATGAGCAGAGGAGCGCGATTCTCAAATCGCCAGCGATTGCGGAGCAGCGGCTGGGTAAGCTGCAGGTTGAAAACCGATTGGTAATAAGGGTTAATAAAGTAGAACGCGCTGTTTGAGGAATTCCTGGTAGCGCCGAGTCCAACCAACAGATTCGTGCCGGTCTGAAAAGTTTGTGTGTAGTTGAGTTGGTTGGAGTGAATCAACAAGTCAAACGTGCCTTCCCCCTGCACCTCGCTGAACCCGGGGTACGAAAAACGATTCACACTGGTAGTGTTTTGAAGCAGAGGGTCGAACGGCGAGTAAGCGCGCAGGAGAGAAAACTTCGCGTTTTCGACCGGCGCTTCCTTGATTCGGATGTCGCTGTTGTTTTCAAGCACAAGCCTAATCGCATCCTTCAAACTGAGTCGCAGTTTGCCGTCGGAAACGTAATCGCGCAGGTGTTGCGGCTCCGATAATTTGGCGGAGCTTACCTGTTTCGTGAGCAGGCCGTGGTAGGTTTCACGAAATTGCGCCATCGCGGGCTGGATTGAAGCCAATACTGCAAGAACACAAGTCCCAACGCGATACAACTTCATCTCAACCTCCAGAATTCGTTCTGAGTATAGTTCTGGACCCGTCCTGCGCCTGGCAAGAACGTTCTTATTCGTAACGAATTGCTTCCACCGGATCCAGGCGGGCGGCTTTCATTGCAGGATAGATTCCGAATACGAGTCCAACCGTGATCGAAACAACAAACGCGAGGACGATGGAGCTGATCGTAACGATGGTGGACCATCCGGCAAGCCAGGCGATCAGGCGCGACATGATGAAGCCGAAGATGATGCCAAAGCTGCCGCCCACCAAGGAAATCATGGTGGCTTCGACCACGAACTGGCGAACGATGTCGAACTGGCGAGCGCCGACCGCGCGCCGGACGCCGATTTCACGGGTGCGCTCCAGGATGCTCGCCAGCATGATGTTCATGATGCCAATGCCACCGACGAGCAGAGAGATCGACGCGATCGCGACCATCACCGCGTTGAACAGGCGTTCCGTGCGCTTCTGCTCGGCAAGCAATTCGGAGGGCACGATTACGCTGAAATCGCTGACAGCGTGGTGAGTGGAATCCAGAATGGCTCGAACTACCTGGGCAACGCCTGGAACCTCAACATCTTCGCGCAAGCGAAGGTAGATGCCGTCGATCTCGTCACGAAACATACTATAGTTGTCTTCGAGGCGCAGCATCGCGGCGTTGAGGGGCATGTAAACGATATTGTTCAAATCCTGAGTCGGGATCCCCGCAATTTCTGTCTTTGAACTTAGTTGCGGGCTGGCCACGCCAACGACGCGAAACCACTGTTCGTTGAGCTTGACGTACTGATCGATCGGATTTGCCGCCCCAAAAAGGTTCGATCTTGCCGCTGCGCCTAGCACGCACACGGCATCGGCGCGGTCTTCCTCGTGTTGATCGAAAAAGCGTCCCTGAATGAGGCGCAGCCCGGAGATCTCGGTGTAGTGCGGATTCACTCCGTAAACGACGGGAGGATCCTGCTGGGACTTTGGAATCGTTTTCGTGGGTGAAAACCGTTTGCGGGGCGTCGCAGCGGCAATGTCCCCGACGTCGTCGCCAATGATGCGAAAATCCTGCAACGTCAAACCGGGAGAAATCTTGCGCAATTGGATGTGGGCTTGAAATTCAGTGGTTTCTTTTGCTTCGATGATGAGATTGTGCACTCCCATCTGTTCGATCAGAGCCATCACCTTCTGGCGCGCACCGGCCCCGATGGAAAGCATGGAGACTACTGCGGCGACACCGAAGATCATGCCCAGCATTGTCAGTAACGTACGAAGACGGTGAGCCAGCAGGTTCTGGAAGCCGAGGCTCAAATCGGGAATCCATTGTTTGTAGTCAAAGGCGCGCAGAGGCGGGGACGAGGTGAGTACAGGCACTACGGGGTTCCTCCCGCAAGGCCCGCAGGAGCTGTCGACCTACCAGATTTTCTCGGCGCGGTGGGATCCATCAATGCGATCTCGTTGCCTTCCTTCAGCCCTTCAACGGCCGCACGGCTCTCGTTTTCAAATTGAACCTTGATTTCGTGCTGGTCGAAGCTTCTGGGGTTCTTGAGGTAAACGACCTGCCTGCCGTCTCTTTGAAACACTGCAAGGCGAGGGATGTACAGCACGTTCGGTTTCTTGTCTCCGACAATTACGACTTGTGCGGTCAGTCCGGGGCGGACACGGGAGTCGGAGTCGGTCAGTTGAATGGAAACATCAAACGTGCTTCCGGCATCCATTTCCCAGAAATTCTGCTGCTGCGCCATGCCACCTGCGGATTTCACCTTACCGTGGAAGATTGCACCGGGCAAAGCATTAAACTGAATTTCAACCGGCTGTCCAAGATTGATATTGCCGCGTTCCAGTTCGCTGACTTTGGCCGTGAGTTCCATTTCCCGCGGATCGATTACCTGGGCGACAGCACTGCCTGGCTGGGCTTGATCCCCGACGCGATAATCGGGCAGCGACGTGCCCCTGAAGAACATTCCGCCCGTGGAATCGACGTTCTTCTGAATCGCGACCAGCCCGTCCATTGGAGAAGTGACGCGCATTTTCTGGATGTTCTCTTGCGCCTGATCCATTGCAAGCTTGGCTTTATTCCACTTCTCCTGCGCCAGATCGATGCCTGCTTTGTCGGAAGTCGAGTGCGACTTGACATCCTGTTCCAGCTGGGCCAGTGAACGTTTGGCCTGTTCCAGGGCCAGCCGGTTCTTGGTCGCGTCGATCGTGCTGGCGAGTTCATTTTTCTGCACTTCCAACTCGGCGCGCCTCACCCCGAAGCGGGCCTTCAGGAGTTCCACTTTATCCTGAGCTGCCTGGACCGCGGCGTCGGCCTTGGCTTTGATGATGTCCTGCTCCGCCTGCAGTAACTCGGAACGGCTTTGATCCAATTTGTAACGTTGCTCGACTGGATCAAATTCGGCGACTACGTCCCCTTTCTTGACGGGCACTCCGGTGTGAAGCAAACGCGTGATTCGAAGGGCGCCCCCACCGATGGCCGGAGCGGTGAGCATCATGGAATGGCTGGCACTGAGTTCACCGGTGGTGTAAACCTTGAGATCGAGTTCTCCGCGCTTCACCTCAGCGAGAGGCACGTCGTCTTCCGTAGAAGCGACGTCGCTACGGCCCGTCATCGTGAATCTGATCGTAGCCAGAAGCACGACCGCGGCAATTCCCGCCGTAATGGCGCGCCGGCGGTTCACCCAGTATTACTCCTTCCCACTCGGGTCTTTCAGGGCGACACGGTCGCCGGGCTGCAAACCTTTTGACACCAGAATTCGGTCACCACTTCTTCTCCCCACTTCGATAAGACGTTCGCGGAATTTTGAGCCATTCCAGACATAGGCGAGGGTGTCACCCTGTTTTTGGAAGGAAGCCTGAACTGGAATGGAAAGCGCATCCGGAAGACGATCTACAACGACAGTGACATGGGCGGTCATCCCAGGTTTGAGGCGTGGGTCGGTCTGGAGGAGCGTAATCCGTAGATCAAAGTTTCTGGGGACAGGCCAGCCCGCAGAAAAATCTTCTGAGGCTAAGGTGCTGATCTGCTCGATCGCGCCAGTGAATTGGCGGTCGGGAATGGCATCCAGTTGTACGGTAACAGGCTGCTTTACCGCCAAACGGCCGCGTTCTGTTTCGTCCACGCGCGCCGAGACCCGCAGGGACGACGCCTCCGGGATCTCAGCGATGGGTGCGCCTGGCCAGACGGTGTCGCCGACCTTAAAAGGTGACGGCCCTTCCACATGCCAGGCGCGAACAAGGCTAATCATGCCGGCCGACGGCGCCTGCAATGTCATCTTCGATAAAGCACGCTCAGCCCGCTGCACGTCAAATGCCGCCTTTTCACTGGCCTGGATTTTGCCGTTGATAGCTGCCTGACTTGCATTGCGATCTGACTTGAGCTTCTCTTCCGCCTCGCGAAGCTCTTGTTCGGCATCATCGACTTTCAACCGGGCTTCGGCACCTTCAATTTTGGAAACAATTTCTTGCTTGCCCGCATCCAGCTTGGCGGCCTCGAGGTCGTAGCGGGCCTTGGCGACCGCGGTCAGGTCTTGTTCTTCCGTTAAACGCGCCTTGGCGCGGGCCTGCTCGATATCCGCCTGCGTGAACCGAGCCGATGACCGGTGTTGCGCCAGCTCCTGCTGGGTCTTTGTTTTATCGAATTCAACGACGGAATCTCCCTGCTTTACCTGGGCGCCATCGCTGGCGATCTTGAGAATCTGTAAGTTCTGGGCTTCGGCAGGGGCGGAGATGCTTATCGATTTCAGCGCAGCTATTTGGCCGTGAAACTGGGCAGAGTCAATAAACTCGCCCCGTTTCACCTCCAGGGTGGGGATTGTGGGCACACGATGGCCATAGCGAACCGCACCCAGCAGAAGCCCGCTGCCGAGCAGGAGAATTGCGACCGCAATCATAGGCCGACGACGTACCCAAAGCATGCGCAAGCTGGTCATGCTAATCACTAGAACGTACCGGCTGCGCTGCCTTGCGTGGTGCGATCTACGTCAACTGCGGCGGAGAGATCAGGCATCAGCTTGGCGTCATTGCCGGAAATCGAAAAAATGACGGTGAAGGCCCGGAGTTTGGAGGAAAAATCTCCAGACCTTGCAACCGGAGCCATTTCTTCCAGCCTGCCCGAAAAAACCAGCTCCGGGTAGGCATCGAGATGAACTTTCGCGGTTTGACCGATTTGAAGGCTGAGGAAATCCTCCTGGTTGGCAAATGTGCGTACTTGCATCAGGGTGGGATCAACTACCTGCATAAAGCTAACGCCGGCTTCGACCTGATCGCCTTCCTGAACCTCTCCCCCACTTCCCTGTTTCCAAATAATGTTGAGCACGACCACGCCATCGAGGGGGGAACGAATTTGCATGAGCTCGGCGTTCGCCTTCGCGTGTTGCATTACCTGTGCCGCTCGGTCGCGCTGGATTTCGAGAAGGCGGATGGCCGCCGAGGCGGCCTTTCGTTTCAGGTCAAAAGTCTCGCGGAGCTGGCGTAACGTAGCTTGCGCTTCTTCCAGAGCCTCCTGTGCCTTCTCGGCATCAATGTTCGAGAGCAATTCGCGTTTCTGCAGCTCCAGGTCGGCTTTGCTCAAGCTGCTTTCCGCCTGCTTGATCTCAGTTTCGTCTTTGGCACGGGCGGCAATCTCTTTCGCCTGCTCCTCGATAACTTGATTACCTAACTTCTGATACTCCGCCTGTTTATCTATGAACTCGCGAATCTGAGCTTGCCGGTCGAACTCGGCCAGTACGCCTCCTTGCTTCACCCTGCTACCGTTGGTAGCCAGCCTTGTAATCGTTAGTGTGGGCGCGTGTTCGCCGGCCAGGAGGGGTGCAATGATAGCTCGCATCTGGACGGCTTCTGTAGTGCCCTTTAGTCGCATCGTCCCGTTCCGAGCGAGCTTGGAATTGGAAGGGTGCGCAGCACTTTTGGCTGATGTTCTGCGGAGATTGAAAAGAACTGCTGCGCTGGCGAGGGCCAATACGGCCGCGGAAATCACAAAAGGGTAGCGAAATTGTTGATACCAGGCCGGCGTGGGGCCAGTGACCTGCGGCGGGCTCTCCTGATCCAGCGGAGGAGCAGGTTCGGTATTCAACTCAATCGGAGATTGCATGCTGGACTGCTCTGTGCTGACCTCTCTGTCATAGACAGATATGCGAACTCAAGGTGAGTCATATTATGCACCTGAGAGGGGCGAATTCCGGGGAGTTAATTCGACCCGGCTGCTCCGGCAATAGGAAGAAGCAGGAGGGCTGATATACCGGGCAATAGCGCAAGCGAAACCGTGCAAAGGGACGTCATACACCCTACCCCAGCTACACAAACGTCGCCACTATGCGTACGTCAACAGGGCCGGGCCAATGACTTCCGGGGGGAAGTGCCGCGGGGCAGGACTTTTACAACACTTG
>Ga0075434_100001250_pt1 | contig 21174 bp, 23 predicted proteins | sample RhiMethybrSRZTD3_FD_75298 | JGI IMG/M metagenome (GOLD analysis project Ga0075434, IMG submission 75298) | Populus rhizosphere microbial communities from Tennessee, USA - Rhizosphere MetaG P. TD hybrid SRZTD3 | ecosystem: Host-associated > Plants > Roots > Rhizosphere > Soil | place: USA... | reverse complement strand
GTCAGCGGATAGGTCATGGCTTCGACCGTAACACCGGGCAGCGACCCTCACGGGCAAGCTGAGCCGGAGGACGCAGGCTCTTCGGGGAATGGGAAGACTACGCACGCCGGGGCGGGCATGATCATGGCGCACGGCCAAAAGGGGATGGCACGACAGATCCGAAGACGTCGGTTCCGCCCGTCCGGGCCCCGGCCTGGTAATCGCGTGGACCGCATGCCTCTAGCTCCCCCATCGCGGCCGTTTGAGGTCGGTGTTGCCAGCGCCCACAAAAGAATGAGGTCGTTGGCGTGATCGCCCACAAACGCGCTGGGCAGGACTCATCCCAGCAATCACCATCGCACCGCGGACGCAGAAGCCCAGCCTTGAGTCCCCAGACAGCGCCAAGATCATGGGAGCGGCATACCTGGGCGGGGCCATATGCCCATGATCACGTTGGTGGCGCCGGCACGTCGGCACCCTGGGAGCCAGGCGGCATGCCAGCACCCGCGCGAGCAGGCCGGAAAGCCAGATTTGGCCCGGGACTCGCGGCACCGCAGGCGGCTGGTAGAGGATAGACCGGTGACCACGGACGCGAGCAGCGTGGCTCCCGAGCCGCAGGCGGTAGTCGCGCCGCTGACCGGTGCGGCGATCTTCCTGGTTGTCGTGCTCAACGCAGGCGAGGGCAGCGTCGAGGCGGTACGCGACCTGTGCGCGGACCTGGCCGGTCTGGTCCGGGCGGTCGGATTCCGAGATCTGGAGGGCCACCTAAGCTGCGTCACCGGCTTCGGTGCGGCTGGGTGGGACCGGATCGCCGGTACGGACCGGCCGGCGGGGCTGCATTCGTTTCGCGAAATAAAAGCGGGACCGCGGCATGCCGTCGCCACCCCGGGGGACGTGCTGTTCCACATACGTGCCTCGCGGATGGACCTGTGCTTCGAACTGGCCAGCCACATCATGACCCGGCTGGGCGGTGCGGTAACGGTGGCGGATGAGGTGCACGGGTTCCGGTATTTCGACGACCGGGACCTGATCGGCTTCGTCGACGGCACGGAGAACCCCATCGGAGCAGCGGCCGCGCGGGCGGTGCTGATCGGCGGCGAGGACCCCGCGTTCGCCGGCGGCAGCTACGTCATCGTGCAGCAGTACCTGCACGACGTGGCCGCCTGGAACGAGCTGCCGGTCGAGGAGCAGGAGAAAATCATCGGGCGGACCAAGCTGTCCGATATCGAACTATCCGATGACGTCAAGCCGAGCTACGCGCACAACGCGCTGACCACCATCACCGGTGACGACGGCGAGGAAGTGCAGATCGTCCGGGACAACATGCCGTTCGGCTCGGTCGGGGACGGGCGTTACGGCACCTACTTCATCGGCTACGCCCGCTCCCCGGACACGATCGAGCAGATGCTCGTCAACATGTTCGTCGGCTCCCCGGAGGGGAACTACGACCGGCTGCTGGACTTCAGCACGGCGGTGACCGGGTGCCTGTTCTTCGCGCCCGCGGTGCCGCTGCTGGAGAGCCTTGGCGCCGCCGCCACGCCGGCCAGCGAATCCGTGCCCGAGCCGGCCGCCGACTCTGAGCCGACGTCCAGTCCCCCGGCACCTGAACCACACGGATCCCTCAAGATCGGCAGCCTGAAAGGGGCACCTGGCGATGGATAACCTGCACCGCGATCTGGCACCGGTCTCCGCGGCCGCCTGGGCTCAGATCGAGGAAGAGGCCGCGCGGACGTTCAAGCGCCACCTCGCCGGGCGGCGGGTGGTGGACGTGCACGGTCCCGAGGGCTACGGGCTGTCCGCGGTGGGCACCGGCCGGGTCCGCGACATCGGCGCACCGGCCGACGGTGTGCTCGCCCGCCAGCGCATGACCGTACCGCTGGTGGAACTGCGCGCCCCATTTGCCCTCTCCCGCGAGGAGATCGACGACGTGGAGCGCGGGGCGCAGGACTCCGACTGGCAGCCGGTCAAGGACGCCGCACGGCAGGTCGCCTTCGCCGAGGACCGGGCCATCGTTGATGGCTACCCCGGGGCCGGGATCAAGGGCATCCGGTCGATCTCCACCAACCCGCCGGTGCAGCTGCCCGAAGACGTGCGCGCCTACCCGGCTGCCATCGCCCGTGCGCTCGGCCAGCTCCGCGAGAGCGGCGTCGACGGGCCGTATTCGGTGCTTCTCAGCGCGGACGCCTACATCGCCGTCAGCGAGACCAGCGATCACGGCTACCCGGTGCTCGAGCACATCCGGCGGCTCGTCAACGGCGACATCATCTGGGCTCCGGCCATCTCCGGCGCGGTCGCGATGACCACCCGGGGCGGCGACTTCAGCCTCCGGCTCGGACAGGAAGCCTCGATCGGCTACCTGTCCCACACCGCCACCGACGTCCAGCTCTACCTGCAAGAGACGCTGACATTCCAGGCGTTCACCGCCGAGGCCGCGGTCAGCCTGCCGGCGAGCGCCTAGCGACGCGAGCCGCCGGGGACAGGGCGGGCGCTGGGGGCGCTCCGGCCGCGGGCGATTGATGTCGAGACTGGGGCCTCAGCTTCGTCCTAGGGCTGAGAGCGCCACCGGGCGCGGCAAACGAAAGGACTCATGCCATGGACTGGAAGCTGGAAGTGGTGGTTGTCCCGGTTACCGACATCGACCGGGCGAAGGAGTTCTACACCGGCACGCTGGGATTCCACCTCGACGCCGACACCCGGCCCACCGAGACGATGCGCGTGGTGCACATGACCCCGCCCGGGTCGGCGTGCTCGGTGGTGGTCGGCCCTAAGGTGGTGCCGCCGGGCACTGACCTGGGATCTTCGGCCAGCCTGCAACTGGTGGTCCCCGACATCGAGGCGGCCCGCGCGCAACTGGCCGACCGGGGCGTCGAGGTCACTCCGGTGCAGATACTGGACCCCACGAGGGACGGCGGGAAGTTCGTGTTCTTCACCGATCCGGACGGCAACAGCTGGGCCGTCCAGGAGGTCCGGGCGTACGTCGGCGCGGACCTGGGTGCCTGACCGGACCTGGTCACGGGGGCGGACCGGGTCCCGGGACCGGACCCGGTCCGGGGACCGGTCTCCCGGTAACGGGCGCCGTGCGACGCCGCAGTAGAGCCAGCGAGATCCGTCGCTGTCGGCCAGGTCGGCGTCCTCGGCCTCCCAGTCGCCCACATAGCACAGGCGCCCGGGACCCTCCGGATCCCGCGGCGAAACCAAGTTCAGGCTGTCAAAGAGCCGTTCCACCTCGGGCCTTGAGCGAAAGTGCATCTGCTCGGTGGCGCGGGCGAAGACCCGGCGGAATTCGTGGACCGCACGGGGCGGCTTGTGGTCGCTGGTGAGATGGGACAGGGCGAGGTAGCTGCCGGATGCCAGGGCATCCTGGTAGTGCCGCATCAGGCCCGGCGGATCGCTGTCGTCGGCCACGAAGTGCATCACCGCGGTCATGAGCAGGCCGGTCGGCTGGCTGAAGTCGATCAGGGCCCGCAGTTGCGGGTCGGCCAGCAGGCGCTCCGGGTCGCGCAGGTCACCCAGGATCACCTGGACCCCGGTGGCGCCGCTCAGCAGCTGCCCGGACTGCGCCCGCACCATCGGGTCGTTGTCCACGTATACGACGCGGCACTCCGCGTCGACGGACCTGACCACGTCGTGGGTGTTGCCCACGGTCGGCAGGCCGGAGCCGATGTCGATGAACTGGCGGACCCCGCGCCCGGCGATCCACCTGGCCGCCCGCTGGTGGAAGCCGCGGTTGGCCCAGGCGCAATCCTTGATCTCCGGGACCAGGGCCATGATCCGCTTGGCGGCGTCACGGTCGGACTGGAAGTTGTTCTCGCCGCTTAGCAGGTAGTCGTAGATCCGGGCCGGCGCGGGCGTGGCTGGATCGACTCCCGCCGGAAGCCGGGCGGGCCCATTCACCGCGCTCCCCCCAAGCGGGAACCGCGGCGCGGGACCGGCGGAACCGCTAGTGCAGGTGGGACTGCCAGTCGCGGGGCACCCGGCCGGCCGGGCCTGGTACCGGCTGGTCGAGCGGGTGATGCTCCGGCGGTGCCAGGGCCGGGCCGCTGCCGTACATCCGGTTCTCGGCGTAGCTCCAGAACCACGACTCGCCCGGCTCGAAACTGCGGATCAGCGGGTGCCCGGAAGCGGCTGCATGGGCGCTGGCGTGCTGGGACGGTGAGGAGTCGCAGCAGCCGATGTGCCCGCACTGGGTACACCGGCGCAGGTGGAACCACCAACCATCGTTCTCCTCGCACTCGGCGCAGCCCGTCCCGCTGGGCGAGACCGTGGCGTCGATCGGTTCCGCGGTCACCTGCACACCCCCTTTTCCGTTCCCCCGCTTCCGGATGCGGGTTGCCGGTTCTGGTATAGCCAGCGAAACTCATACCCGCAAACCGTGGCTGCGGTGAGAACTGTTACCGCAGGAGCGGCGGACGCCCTCATTCCGTTTCCCCGATGGTCGCCACCATCGCCGCCTTGATGGTGTGCAGCCGGTTCTCCGCCTGGTCGAACACGATGGAAGCGGGCGACTCGAAGACCTCCTCGGTGACCTCCAGCGCCGCGAGCCCGCGCTTGTCGTAGATCTGCTGGCCGATCTCGGTCTCGGTGTTGTGCAGGGCGGGCAGGCAGTGCATGAACTTCGCCGCCGGGTTCCCGGTGGCCGCCATCACCTTCGCGTTCACCTGGTAGGGAAGTAGCTTGCCGATCCGCTCATCCCACTCGTCCGGGGGCTCCCCCATCGACAGCCACACGTCGGTGTACAGGTAGTCCGCGCCCGTCACGGCCCCGGCAAGGTCCGCGGTAACCGTCATCCGGGCACCGGAGGACGCGGCCAGGCCGGTGGCGATGGCCTGCACCTCCGGCGAGGGCTGGAGTGCGGCGGGGGCGCCGATCCGCACGTCCATGCCCAGCAGGCAGCCGGTCACCAGCAGCGAGTTCGCGGTGTTGTTACGGCCGTCGCCCAGGTAGCAGTAGGCCACCTCGGCGAGCGGCTTGGCGGTGTGGTCGCGCATCGTGAGGATGTCGGCCAGCATCTGCGTGGGGTGCCACTCGTCGGTGAGCCCGTTCCACACGGGCACCCCGGCGTAGGCGCCCAGGGTTTCCACCTTCTCCTGGCCGGAACCGCGGTATTCGATGCCGTCGAACATCCGGCCGAGCACCCGCGCGGTGTCCTTCATGGACTCCTTGCGCCCGAGCTGCGAGTCACCGGGCCCAATGTAGGTGACGGCCCCGCCTTCGTCGTGCGCCGCCACCTCGAACGCGGACCGGGTGCGCGTCGATGTCTTCTCGAAGATCAGCGCGATACTCCGGCCGGCCAGCCGGTGTGCCCGGCGTCCCGCCCGCTTGTCCGCCCTCAGCCGGCCGCCGAGGTCGACGAGGTAGAGAAACTCCTCGGCGCTGAGGTCGATCTCCTTGAGCAGGCTGCGCCCTCGCAGATCCATGCGATGCTCCTCGCTTGCGGATGATCAGGCTGATCTGAATGATCGCCGATGGGCAGGCACTCCCGGCAAGCGGGGCTAGGTGTAGTCATCGCCATCTGGTGCGCAACGTTGCCGCGTGCCGCCCGGCGCCGGCGCGGCTACCCCTGGCCGCCCGGGCGGCCGTTGTCGAGGATGTCGGCCGCGCCGCGGACGACGCAGCGCAACGGGTCGTCCACGACCAGGGCCGGTATGCCCGCGGCCGTCTCGATCCTGGCCGCCAGGCCCAGCAGCAGCGCCCCGCCCCCGGCGAGGCAGATCTTGCCCAGCACCACATCCTCGGCGAGGTCCGGGGGGAGGTCCAGGAGAATCTCCCGCACCCCATCGATGATCGTGGTGACGCACGGTTCGAGCGCGTCCGCGACGAGTTCGCCAGGGATCCGCTCGGCCCGCGGGATCCCGCGCGCGACGTCAACGCCGACCGTCTCCGCCCATTCGGGTGTTCCCCCCTGCCCCCCGGTCAACCCGAGGGCCATCTTCAGCCGGCGTGCCGCGTTCCGCCCGATGAGCAGGCCGCGCTCGGCCTTGATAGCGGTCACGATCGCTTCGTCCATGGCGTTGCCGCCCAGGCGCAGGGACTCGGCCCGCACCAGGTGGCCGCCGGTGACCACCGCGATCTCGGTGGTCCCGCCGCCCACGTCCACGATGAAGGCGCCGGTTCCGCCGACCGGATCGAAGCCAGCGCCCACGGCCGCGGCGACCGGTTCGTCGACGAGCTGCACCAGGCAGCGGGGGCGCCCCGCCTCAGCCGCGGCGGCCAGCGCCCGGCGCTCCACGAAGGTGGCGCCGCTCGGCACGCAGACCACAGCCGCCGGCCGAAACACGCTCCGGCGCAGCCGCGCCAGCCGCAGGAACGCCTGGAGCATGGCCGTTGCCGCCTCCAGGTCCGCGATGACCCCGTCCCGCAGGGGATGAATGACATCGATACCCTGCGGTTCCTTGCCGGCGAGCGCATCCGCCGCCCGCCCGACCGCGGCGGCCTGGCCGGTCGCCCGGTCCACCGCGATCGCGGACGGCTCCTCCACCACGAGCCCCCGCCCGCGGACGCTTACCAGGGTGTTGACGGTGCCGAGGTCGATCGCCACACCTGCCCGCAGCCGCATCCTGCCTGCCTGTTCCGAAAGTAATTGCTGTCCAGGTATCTAGGGTCTCATCGTCACCGACGGTTACCCACATACCCATGGCCGCAGATATCAATGACCGGAATCGCGGCATGACTCAGCTGGCCACGGCTCGCAAGGGGACCGGGCCCGCCTGCCCAGGGCGCCCGATTGCTGCGTCACCATGGTTGCAGAAACCCGGCCCGGCCGTCCCCGCGGGGACGGCCGGGCCGGAAATGGCGCGCCATTACCGCTCGCCGGGCACCACCACGACCGGGCAGTGCGCGTGGTGCACGACCTGGCTGCTGACCGAGCCGATCAGCAGCTTGCCGAAGCCGCCCCCGCCGCGGGACCCGACAACCATCAGGTCTGCCGCGCGAGACGCCTCAATCAGCGCCAGGGCCGGGAAGCCGCTGATAGCCCGCACCGTCACCGAGGACGGCTGGGCGTCACCGAGCTGACTGATTGCCTTGGCCGTCATCTCCTCGGCGGTCAGGCGTGACTCCTCAAGGTCCGCCGCGGCCTGCGGGAGGATGATCGGGGTGCCGATCCACGCGTTCATCGCGATCGGATGAACGGTCAGGACGGTGACCGGTGCGTGCCGGACCGCCGCCTCGTTGAGGGCCCATTCCAGCGCGCGGGAGGAGTGGGCAGATCCGTCGATGCCGACTGTGATTCCAGACATCTTCTGCCTCCTTCAAGCTGGGCTGGCCCTGCCGGCAGCCCCGAACTCTTTTTCTAGTTTCGTCCCGGTGGCCCATTCGAAGGCAGGGACTTTCGGCGCATATCAATAGGCCGTTGATCCCGAATTCCGGTCGTGGTCGAGAACGGCGTCCACGCGGCGCCGTGGTGAGTCGGCTCCCGGTGGCCCGTAGCCGAGCCTGAGGATGGTCTGCGGGCATTCCGGCCAGGGCCACCACCCCGGCGGCGACTGCTGCCTGTCGTGCAGTTCGAGCGGCTGGTATAGGAACGACGCGGCGAGCCCGTTGACGGTGGCGGTGAGGAGCACCCGCTGCAGGGCCTGGCCGGCCCGCAACCAGTCGGCCGGATCGTCGCGGGCGGTGGCCAGCACCGCCAGGTGCGGCCGCGGCTCGTATCTCCCGGCCGGCAGGGCCGTCACGGGCGACGCGCGCCCAAGGTCACGGACGGGGGCAGGCTCGCGGTCTGGCCGGGAACCGAGCCCGGCCGCGGGCAACCCGTCGTCTCCCTCGGTTCCGATCCAGCTGGCTAGCTCCACCCGGTGATCGAAGTCCTCGGCCAATTCCCGATCGGCCACCGCGGCGAGCCGGAGGATCTGCGCGGCATCGCCGGCGTTCAGCAGCCGCAGCACGGTGAACTCCGTTCCGGCCGCCCGCTCCAGGGAGAGCGCCACAGGATCCGGGATCGGCTTGCCGGAAAACGGGACCCTGCTGGTGTGCCGCTGCCAAATGCTCTCGTACAGTTCGCGTTCTGCCCGCTCGGGCGGGCGCCCCTCGCCAAGCCGCACCGACGCGATGAGCGTTGGCTCGCGGCCCGGGTCTGGCAGCGGCCACACCAGCGGCTTAGCGCCGGTGGCCCGGATCGCCAGCCTGAGGTTGAACAGCGCCGCGCCGCAGCTCAGATGCAGGGCCCTGCCTCTCGCATCAGCTACCCAGAGCACCCGGTCCGGATCGCTGTGCACCTCCATGAGGTCATCGCCGACGACACGAAACCGCCATGGCTGGGTGTTGTGAATCGACGGCGCAGCGGTTGCCGCCGCCACGATCCGGCGCACCATGCCGTCGTCTGCTAGCGGCCGGTACATTGCCTTCGCCTCCTCCGGCGCCCTCGCCGTGTTCCTGCCGCTTCGAGGATCGGCCCGCCCGCCATCCGGGACCAGGGACGAAAGCTGCGTTCCTGGGGACCTTTGGTCCTCGGGTTGAGCAGGGCCCGCGCGGCAGCCTGATAGCAGGGACATACCTAAGGAGGTGCCGAGATGCGTGTCGTGATCGTTTACGAGTCGATGTTCGGCAACACGCACTTGATTGCCGACGCCATAGCCGAGGGTCTGGCGCTGGGTAACGAAGTCACCGTGGTCCCGGTCGCCCGGGCGGGCCGCGAGCTGCTTGACGGTGCGGACCTGGTGGTGGCCGGCGGCCCCACGCACATACACGGAATGAGCGGGGCGCGCTCCCGCGCGGGTGCGGCGGAGATGGCGCACAAGGACGGCAGCCAGCTCACCCTGGACCCCAGCGCGGAAGGGCAGGGCCTGCGTGACTGGCTCACCGGCCTGGGGCAGATCCACACCCGGGGAGCGGCATTCGATACCCGGCTCGTCGGCGCGCCGGTGCTCACCGGGCGCGCGTCAAAGACGATCGCCAAGCTGCTGGAGCGGCACGGGATCTCGCTCCTCGCTCCCGCCGAGAGCTTCCTGGTGACCAAGGACAACCAGTTGCGGCCCGGCGAGCAAGCCCGGGCCGGGCAATGGGGCAGGGAGTTGGCGGCCCTGCTGCCCACAGCCCGGCGGACCGGGTGAGACCTGGTGGTCTCCTATTAGCGGATGACCACCACGGGGGAATCGGCGTGGCTCGCCACCTGGCTGCTCACTGAGCCAAGCCGCATTCTGGCGAATCCCCCGCCACCGCGCGAGCCGACCACCACCAGATCCGCGTCCGCCGACGCGGCCACGAGTTCGCGGGCGGCCAAGCCGCTGACCGCGCGCACCGTGACCGATGTCGGTGCCGGTTCGCCAGCCTGGCTCACTGCCTTCTGCACCGCGTCCTCCGCCGCTTGACGCACGATCGCCGTTTCCGGCGCGTCCGCCGCGTACGTCTCCGGGTCACCGGTCCAGTAATTGCTAGCGACCTGATGCACGGCCAGCACGGTCAGCGAGGTGCCACGCAATCCCGCCTCGCGAACCGCCCACTCCAGCGCCTTCCGCGAGTTATCCGAACCATCGACGCCAACGAGGATCCCAGGCATAACCATTCCTTCCAAAAGGGGCCACACCGACCGGTGGCACGCATCCGCCCCGGGTTAAGTCTCACCCCTAGCGCTATCGCGCACCAGAGATCATTTTGGGCCAAGCGGGCGTCTTTCCGCCACAGATCGGCACCAAGCGGTATGTCTTGGGCCGTTTGGCCGGTCGATCTGGCACGTACAGCCCTGTACAAGGCCGCCAAGGGCGGGTTCGATAGCTGCCGACGGCGCGATTCTGGCCAGCGGCCGACGGCGGCACCCGAAGAGCAGGAAGGCGGACGGCGATGAGCGGCGAACGCAGCGGACAAGAGCTCGTGGTGGCGGGCGTCGACGGCTCGGCGGAGTCGGTGCGGGCGCTGGGCTGGGCGGTGCGGTACGCCACGGCCACCGGTGCCCGGGTGCAGGCCCTGCTGGCCTGGCACTACCCCGACGCTGCGGGCCAGCCCCCGGTGGGGGTCGCGCCGGAACCTGTCCGCCACCAGACCGAGTCGCGGGAAGGGGCCATCCTCAACGAGGCGATTGCCAAGGTCCAGGGCGGCCAGGCGGGCCCCGAGGTGGAGACAAGGCTCGGGTACGGGCACCCGGCACAGGTCCTGATTGAGGCCTCCAAGGAGGCCGACCTGCTGGTTCTGGGCAGCCACGGGCATGGCGCATTCACCGGCATGCTAGTTGGCTCGGTGAGCATCCACTGTGTGACCGGTGCGTTTTGCCCGGTGGTCGTGGTCCGCGGCAGCGACGGCGGCTGATCCCGGCGCTCCCTGGCGGTCCGGCAGAGGATCCGGCGTGCCGGGGCAGGACACCAACACCTGTCGGCGATAGGCCGTCCCATCCGGCCGCTGCTGTCCTAAGATCCACTTATGAGCCCGCTCACTGGCGTGTTGTCCGAGGCCTGGGATCTGTATCGGCGGTTCGCGAGCCACTTCCTGCTGATTGCCTTCGTGATCTACGTGATCACAGCGATCCTGGTCGCCCTGCTGTCGCTGGCCGGGGTTGTCGGCGCGATCCTCGGCGCGATCCTCGGCTTCGCGGCCACCTATGTGGTTCAGGCGTCGCTGATCAAAGCGGTCCAGGACGTCCGCGACGGCCGCGTCGACCTGGACCTGTCCGAGACCGTGCAGGCAGCCTCCCCCTACATCCTGCCGGTTATCGGGGCCGCCATCCTGGCCGGCATCGGCATCACTATTGGCTTCATCCTGCTGATCGTGCCCGGCCTCATCCTGCTGACGTTCTGGTGTCTCATCATCCCGTTCATCGTGCTCGGGGGATCGGGGGTATTCGCGTCGTTCGGCAACAGCTGGCGGACCGTGCGTGGTTACGCATGGCGGGTGTTCGGCACCTACGTCCTGGTGTTCTTGATCCTGATCGCGTTCAGCATCGTGCTCGGCCTCATCCTGGGTCTCCTGCCGGTCTTCTTGCGCAGCTTTGTGAACAACGTCGTCACGGGCACCTTGATCGCGCCGTTCCTCGCGCTGGTGGCCACGCTCATCTACTACCGCCTGATCGCCGCGCACGGCGGCGAGACGTACGTCCCCACCGGCCCAGCGGGCGCCCAAGTCTCAGAGCCCCCGTACCCCACGATGCCCCCCAGCGCGCCCCGGGCGGACCCTACTCCCCCAGGCCCCCCAGCACCGGATTCCACGGCACCGGGTCCCACGGCGCCCGATTCGACGAAGCCGTTCCCAGCGCCGGGTCCCACGGGACCAGGTCCGACGGAGCCCGGGCCAGCCACCCCGCCGGACCGCGGCCCAGGCACGCCACCACCGCCGAGCACCCCCTGACTTCTGGCATGGACACCGTGGGGCCGGGCGACGGCGCCGGGCAGGAACAGGCACCCTCCGCGGAGGATGTCCGCGAGTACGTGCAGCAGATGCGCTCGCTTCCGGTCGAACAGGTGATAGGGGATGTCCTGTTCAGCCTGCTCAACGCCGCCCAGGTCAAGCTGGGGCGGCGCGACGCCCGGTTGCTGATCGACGTAGGCACCGTGGTGCTCGAGCACGCGCGGCCCTGTCTGCCGGGCGAGCTCACCACGCAGATCGACCAGGTGCTGGGACAGTTGCGGCTGGCCCAGGTGAGCGCAGAGGGCCAGGCAGGCCAGCCGGAGGACAACGATCTAGACCGGGTACCGGCCCCGCCGCCGCCAGGCGCAGTGCAATCTCCTGCCGGGCCGGGGTCCAGCAAACTGTGGGTTCCCGGGCGCTGAAGCCGTATCAGCGGAGGGCATCGTATGCGCCGGCGAATGGTCTTGCCAGCCGTGGCGCCTGATGTCAACACTGGGGCTGTGGACCAAGAGTCCGTCCGGGAGTTCATCCAGCGCCTCACCGACGCGGCTGGCAGCTTGCCCGGCGGTTTGGACAGCCCCGTCGAGCTGGCCATTTGCGACGGCAGGGACTTGCAGTTCATCGACCGGGTGGACGTGAGCGTGTGGACCACGGTCCCTGAGACCGGCCCGCTGCAGTCGTATGTGCTGATCCGCCCGCACGATCACCCAGGGGAAAGCCCCGGTCCGCGGACCCGCGGCGCCGCCGCACATGCCGATGACGAACTCCGCTGGCTCACCGAGCGCGACGACGGCTGAAGTGGCGTTCGCACGCCCGGGCCGGATAATGGTCCTGGCTGGGTGATGCCCTCGGTGCCCAGCCAGTGGGGAGGCGTGGCCCATGAGTGATCAGGCATCTGCGGCGGGCGGCTCCGGCGATGCGGCGGAGAGCACGCCCGAGGTGACGGCCGAAGACCTCGAGGCCGCCATGATGCGGAAGGTGATGCGGATCCAAGAAGCCCATCGGGAGGGCGGGGTGGACCCGGACCTGGACGACGCGGACGCCGACGACGACCAGCAGCCTAGCGCGTAGTCCGGATGAACTCTTGTGTGGCGGGCTCCCATCGCCACGCCGGCCGCGATGAGCAGCTGCCGGAACCTGTAGACGGCCTGGCCACGGGTCACCCCGCGGGGCGCGGGGGAGCAGCAGCGCTGGCTACCCGCAACGTCGGCGTCTACACACGCTGCGATGGCGTGGGATACGACCCGTGCACTGAGCAAAGCAGCGTTGACGCAAGTGCAAAGCACCACTAAAGTTCGTGACTCCGGGGTGGCAGGTCGCCACGCCGGGCAACCGGGAGGCGATCGCCCGGCGCTAACCAGTAGGCGCAGGCCGTTTCTCGTGCTGCTCGAGCGGTGAACCGGGTTGGCTCATCGGGTTAGGGGTTCGGTCGTGCGGAAGCTGTTTTTGCTCATGGCCGTGGCGGGGCTCGTAACCGCGACGGCAACAGGCGCCGCGGCAGCCAGCGCCGACGTCGGCAGCAGCACCGGCACCGGCGCCGTTTTCGTTCCCAATCCGGTCCAGTCGCTGGGTGATGAGTCGCTGACCGACCAGAAGGACGCCGACGCGGCCGTGCCAGGAGCCGCTTATCACGACGTCACCCTCACCAACCTCAACGGGAGCGGACACCTCAGCGGGGACTACGCGACCATCGTCGGCGAGACCGGCAACCCCGCCTACTCCCCCACGAACACCTTCCGCTACACGCGCCACCAAGACGGGTTCGAGCAGGTCATGGCCTACTATTGGATCACCGAGGCGCAGAAGTACATCCACAGCCTCGGCTTTGGCCAGTCGCTGCGCCCGATCGACAACCGGCCGCAGGCGGTACGGATCAACCAGTACGGGGTGGACAACTCCTTCGCCACCGACCACCCCAAGAACGAGCTGCGCTTTGGCAAAGGCGGCGTAGACGATGCCGAAGATGCCGAGGTGATCCTGCACGAGTACGGCCATGCCATCCACTTCTCGCAGAACTTCAGCTTCGCCTCCGAGCAGGCAGGCGCGATCAGTGAAGGCTTCGCCGACTACTGGGCGGTGACCGTCGCCGATGTGGTCTCCAAGGCACTGGGCGTCCCAGAGCGCGAGCCGCTCCCCTGCGTGGCCGACTGGGACTCAACCTCCTATACCAGCACGGTGCCGCACTGCCTGCGGCGCGTCGATACCAACCTGCTTTACCCGGCCGACCTCAACGGCGAAGTGCATCATGACGGCGAGATCTGGTCGCGGGCGCTGTGGGACATCCGCCAGGCGCTCGGTCACGTCAAGGCGGACACGCTGATCTTGCAGGGCTCGTTCGATTTCCCCGGCACCAACATGCCGGATCTGGCGCACCGGACGGTCGCAGCCGCCCAGCAGCTCTATGGCACCGCCGCGGCCAATGTGGTGCGCGAGGCCTTCGCCGACCGCGGGATCCTTTGATCCGCCTGGCGGGAGTGCCCTAGGAGCCGGCCGGGCCGCCCAGGGTCCGCCATCCCGCCTGCCCCATCGCCCGCAGCCAGTTGACCGCCGCCGGCAGGGCTGGCGCCGCAGGGCCAAGCGATGACGAGACGGCCAGGTGCCGTTGCCGTCGCGGGAGGTAGTCCGCAGTCAGCGGGTGAGCGGTCAGCATCTCTGCCAGCGACGGGTAGCACGGCACGCCGTAGTAACTACCAAGAACCTCGGCAACCTCGCCGTAGCCCAGGCCCGTCGGCTGATCATCGGGACCGGGAGGGCGCACGTGCAAGCCCAGGACGCGGGCCTTGCTACACCGGCAGCCCCGGGTGCCGATCCTGGTGCGCCCGTAGCCCTGGATGACCCCGATCACTTCGCCCCGCCAGTAGTAGTCACAGCGCCAGGCGTACCGCAGGGCCCAGTACGCCCAGAACCCGCACCCGCAACCGGGCGCGGGCACCAGGTCACGATGACACGGCGGGGACCCGTGGGCGCCGCCGCCGCACACAGCCACGTTCTCCCCCCGCTGCCAGACGCCGCCGAAGACGCCGGTCAGCAGTCCCTCCACCGGCGCAGGAGTAGCGTTCGCAACCGCCTCGGCCGAGGTCATGTCCACATGCCACAGCCGCACGCCCGTTACCGAGCCCATCGCCAGCGGCAGGTCGCGCCCGCTGAACCCCGGGATGCCCTCCCCAGCCGACGTAATCATCCCGGGACAGGCTCCATTGCAGGCTCCACGGGCGGCTCCGCGGGCATCTCCTCGGGCGGTGGCTCCAGTTCGATCTCGGTGATCTCCTCACCGATATCGCCCATCTTCACCGTCGCCGCCCACCACACTGGCAGAGCCGCCCTTCACCTAACCGTCCGACGGATCTGCGCAGTCCATCATGTGCGGCGCAACACCCGCCGGGCCGCTCCCTTATGGCGCCACGCTACCCCCGCCGCCCCTCCCTTGGGGCAGGCGGCAGGTGGGTATTTCGCTGCCCGCACACCAGCGCTCACCTTCTTCCAGACCCCGCGCGCTTCCCTCCGTGCATAGACACCGGCGGCCGGGCGAACCTGGCGGCCGCGGGCGCCCACTTTCCGGCGTCGTGGTGTCTGCATCATCGACGGCCCTGACGATCGGCGTGCCGGCGCTCACGCGCTGAGCCCGGCGCGCGCCTGGCCGCACGGCGACAAGTGAAACGACTTCGGAGGTTGATGATGGAATCGCCCGCACCGGTCGCGCCCCTGGCGCCTGCCGGTCTGGATCCGCGCCGCTGGTGGGCTCTCACGCTTCTGTGCGGCGCGTTCTTCATGGTGCTCCTTGACGGCACGATCAGCATCGTGGCGCTGCCCTCGATCGGAGCCGATCTAGGCTTCGCCAAGCAGGACCTGCAATGGGTGCTGAGCGCCTACGCCCTCACCTTCGGTGGCCTGCTGCTGCTCGGAGGGCGGGCGGCCGACCTGCTCGGGCGCCGGAGGGTGTTCATGGCCGGTGTCCTGTTGTTCACCGCCTCCTCGCTGATGTGCGGGCTGGCGTGGTCGCCCGCGGCGCTCCTTGCGGCCCGCGTCGTGCAAGGCGCTGGCGCCGCGATCATGACCCCGACCGCCCTGTCCATCATCTCTACGACCTTCACCGAGGGCTCGGAGCGGAACAAGGCGCTCGGGATCTGGGGGGCACTCGGCGGCATCGGCGCCACCACGGCGTGGCTGATCGGCGGCCCGCTCGTCGATGGCCCCGGCTGGCGGTGGATCTTCTTCATCAACGTCCCGATCGGCCTGGCCGCGCTCGCGCTGTCGCCGGTGCTGCTGCGCGAGAGCCGGGGCTCGCTGGCACGGCGCTCCTACGACCCCGCGGGGGCGCTCACCATCACCGGCGCGCTTGTCCTGCTCGTCTACGCTGTGGTCAAGGCGCCGGACGCCGGTTGGGGTGACGTGCGGACGATCCTCCCGCTCGCCGGGTCGGCGGTGCTCCTTGCCGCCTTCGCACTGATCGAGTCGCGCCACCACGCGCCGCTCGTGCCACTTCGCATCTTCCGCTCGCGAACGCTCGCCAGCGCGGATGCCGTGACGGTGCTTATCGGCACCGTCGCGGTTGGCATGCCGTTCGTCCTCACGCTCTACGCACAGCAGGTGCTCGGCTACTCGGCCCTCAAGTTCGGCGTCAGCTCGGTCGTGCTCGCGGTCGGGGCCACAACTGGCGCGATCACCGGTCAGGCGGCGGTCCTCAAGGCCGGATTCCGCTTGGTCGCCGCGATCGGCATGACGCTCATGGGCGCGGGGTCGCTCGTGCTCACGCAGGTCTCCGCGCACGACAGCTACTTCCCGCAGATCTTCTTCGGTCTGCTCTTGTGCGGTCTCGGGATCGGCCTCGCCTTCGTGACCGCCACGGTCGCGGCGCTCACGGGTGTCGCCGCGCACGAGGCCGGGCTCGCCTCCGGCCTCAGCAACACCGCGTTGCAGATCGGCACGGCACTCGGCGTCGCCGTCGTCACGACCGTTGCGGTCTCCGGCTCCCAGGGCTACCTGGCGGCGCACAACGGCGCGAACCCGCTCGTCGTACTGACCGAGGGCTACCGGTCCGCCTTCCTAGCTTGCGCGGTGCTGGCCGGGATAGGCCTGGTGCTGGCACTCCTGCTCCCCGGCCGGCCGCAGAAAGCAGCGCGCGAGTACCCGGAGCCGGTCCTGGCGATCAGCGCCGGGGACTGAGGAGAAAGCCCCTCAATCGTTGTGCTGCTGGGACCGGGTCGGCGTGCACTGCGCCTCGGGCGCGTAGTTGGTCAGCCGAAGCCCTGAGTGGCGAACGAGTCGATCCGGCGGGTCCAGGTCCCCCGGAAGGGGGCGCCGCTATAGCAGCTCAGCTCACCGAACCCAGGTTGTCGACGTAGAAAACAAGATGTTGGGCTGGTCAGCCGTCGTGATCTCACCCTCCTGCGTGGCGTGCTGGTTGTCAGGTCATCTGCTGCCGGTCTCCTCCGGCGGATCCGCGGCGGGCGTGACCCGTGGCTCCTGGCCGTGCTGCGCCATGTGGGCTTGCGCCCAGGCCACCGCGGCGGGCGTGGCCCCGAAGACATTACCGGGGCCGATCTTGGCGAGCAGGCCGGAGCGCTGGGCTATGCGCAGGGCCGGGTCGTGCATATGGGCGATGCCGAAGGCGAGGTGCCGGGCGTGCAGGTGATCGGTCAGCTTTTCGAGCTGTTCGGTGCTGGTGATGTCGAGATCGTCGTTGGCGTCCAGGTCAAGCACCACGGCGTAGACCGGGCCGGAGGATGCGGCGACGGCGTGCTCGATGGCATCGCGCACCAGTTGGGCGTTGGCGTAGAACAGGGCGGCATCGGGGCGGACGATCAGCACGCCGGGCACCGGCACGGCATCGGGCTGGCGCCTGATGTCCTCAAACGCGCCTGGCATTGACCTGTCCTCGCCCAGCATTGATATCTGCGGCCGGCTGGACCGGTAGATCAGCAGCACCAGTGCCGTGCCCACGCCAAGGAGCAGCCCGGGCAGGACATTCAGCACGATCACCGCGGTCAAGGTGATCATGCCCAGCCAGAACTCGCGCGGTATGAGCAGGTAGAACCGGCGCATCTCGCCGGCCCTCATCAGGTGCGACACCGCGTGGATGATCAGCGCCGCGAGGACAGCCTCGGGCAGGTCGGTGAACAGCGGCGTCAACGCAATCACCGTGACCAGGCTCAACGCGGCGGCGATGACCGGCGATAGCTCGGAGCGCGCCCCGGCACCGTCGTTGACCGCGGTTTGGGACAGGCTCCCGCCGCAGGCCAGCCCGCCGAGCACGCCCGAGCCAAGGTTGGCCAGCCCGAGCGCGATCATTTCCTGGTTGTTGTCAAGCCGGTAGCCATGCTTGTCGGCGAAGGTCTGCCCGGCGGCCAGCGCCTCGCTGAAGATCACCAGCATCATCCCGCCCGCGCTGGGCAACAGCACCCACAACTGGCTCACCGTCACGCGCGGCCACGACGCGCTGGGCAGCCCGGTCGGGATCTTTCCCACCACCTCGACCCCGTGCCCGGACAACCCAAACCCGGCGCTGATGACGATCGCGAGGACCAGCACCACCAGCCCGCCGGGCACCCGCGGCAGGTAGCGTTCCAGTGCGAACAAGATGACCAGGGCCACGCCCCCGACCGCGAAGGTGAGCCAGCTGGCGCTGCCCAGGTGACCGATGAAGTAGACGAACTGGTGGATGGTGTTACCCGCCCCCTTCGTCAGGCCGAACAGCTTGGGCAGCTGGCTGACCGTGACGAAGATCGCCAGACCGAAAACGAACCCCACCATCACCGGCCGGGACAAGAAAACGGTGATGAACCCCAGCCGCAACAGCCCGGCGACGATGAAGATCAGCCCGGTAGCGATGATCATCCCCGCCGCCAGGGTGGCGTACGCGGCGGGATTCGCCGGCTTCAGCGCGGTCACCGCCGAGAAAACCAAGATGGCCGAGGCCGAGGTACCCGCCACCACCAGCTGGCGGCTGGTACCGAAGATGGCGTACAGGACCAGCGAGGCCAGCAGTGTATACAGCCCGGCCTGCGGCGGCAGTCCGGCCAAGCTGGCGTAGGCGATCATTTCGGGGATCAGCAGGCCCCAGATGGTGAAGCCGGCAACGGCATCACCGGTCAGCCAGCCGTGCTGGTAGCGGGGCAGCCAGGACGCGGCCGGGACAAGCCGGGCAAGCGCCGCTGGCGCTGGTGGTTCAGCCGCTGGCCTGGTCGTCACGACCGGCCTGCCGGACTGAACGCTCAAGGTGAAGTACCAAGGTGCTCGGCCGCTCCGACCCCACTGAGCCACCTCCAGCCGATCCGGCCCGCCGCCACCCAGCTGTCACGCACCGCAGTAAGCCCCCGGTCACAGCAGTCGGCTCAATGCTGGCGCCACATCATGGCCGACGGATCACCCGCTGCGGATGACCCTCCGCCGTTGCCGGGGCCAGACCGCGGGCGGGCTTGTCCAAGATCAGCTTGAATGTGTGTGTCATGATGCCTGCTCGGGGCAGGCCAGGGATGGCCGGGGCACGCCAACTAACCACCGGAAGGAACCTTGCTGATGAGAGCCGTGCTGGTCAGCGAGTTCGGCGGACCGGACCAGCTGCGGCTGAGCCAGGCTGCTGATCCGGTGGCTGGCCGTGGCCAGGCGCGGATCGTCGTGCACGCGGCCGGGGTCAACCCCGTTGACGCCGGCAACCGGGCAGATGGCCGCTGGGCCAGGCTGCGCGTGCCGTGCATCCTCGGCTATGACGTGGCCGGGGTGATAGACAGCGTGGGCGCAGGGGTCGGCGGCCTCGCGCCCGGCGACCGGGTGATGGCGATGACGCATTTTCCGGACGGCGCCGGAGGGTATGCGGAGCTCGCCGTGGTCGACGCCGGCTTGGCCGCGCCGATCAGCGCTGCGGTCTCGTTTGCCGAAGCGGCTGCCACGCCGCTGGCCGCAGGAACAGCACTGCTGGTGCTGTCCCGGCTGGCACTGCCGGCCGCAAGCCGGCTGCTCGTGCTGGGCGCCAGCGGCGGTGTCGGTTTGTTCTTGCTCCAGCAGGCGGCCGCCGCTGGGTTCATGACGATCGGAGTCGGCCGCGAGGCCATGCACGCTCAGATGAGCGCGCTAGGCGCCGCGGCATGTATCGACTACACCCGCGAGGATGTCGCAGCCCGGGCCCTAGCGTTCGCGGGCGGCCCGGTGGACGCCATTGCCGACCTGGTCGGTGGCACGCTGGCCGCTGCCGCCCTCCCCGCGCTGCGGCCCGGCGGGCAGATCGCCGCGATCGCCACCCCCGAGCTGGACCTGGACCCGTTGCTGGATGCCAACATCACCTTCCACGGCGTGCTTATCAGCGACGACGGCGACCGGACCCGGGCGCTCGCGGCGCTGCTCGACCGGCAGGCGCTGCGGCCCGTTGTCAGCCATGTGCTCCCGCTCGCGGCAGCGGCCGAGGCGCACCGAATACTGGAGCGCCGGCATGCCAGCGGCAAGATCATCCTCGACGTCATCCGCTAGCCGTCACCGTCAAATGGAACCTGCCGAGACGATGACCGCGTCGCCGACGACCGCGCACGGGCGCGAGTCGGTGGCAGTGCGGGCGCGCCGTCTGGCCGCCGCGCGCCGCCGGGCCACGGCGCTCCTCGCGGCGGCGACGGCGCTGTTTGTGGCCGTGACCGCGATCGGCGCCCATGGGACCCTCCTCGGCTACGTGCAGGCCGGCGCCGAGGCGGCCATGGTGGGCGGGGTCGCAGACTGGTTCGCGGTGACGGCCCTGTTCCGCCGGCCCCTGGGCCTGCCGATCCCGCACACCGCGCTGATCGTCGAGCGGAAGGATCAGTTCGCCGCCACGCTCGGCCAGTTCGTGCAGGAGAACTTCCTCAACGCCGACGTTCTGGCCGAGCGGATCCGCTCGGCGAGCCTCGTTCCCCGCCTGGCCGCGTGGCTGACTGACCGGGCCAACGCCGCCCGCTTCGCCGGTCACGCCGCTGATCTGGTGGTCACAGTGGCCGATAACATGCGCGATGAGGATGTCCAGCGCATTCTCACCGCCGAATTGACCCGGGCGCTGGATGCCGTCGAAGTAGCACCGCTGGCTGGACGGGTCCTGCGGATTGTCATCGCGGGAGGTCACCACGCCGAGTTGTTCAACACGATCGTGTCTGGCGCTGACCGCTATCTGGCCGACCATTACGTGGAGCTGCGTGATCGGTTCGAGGGCGAGACACCCCGCTGGGTACCCGATGCGGCCTACCGGCGGGTCTTCGACCGCCTGCACACCCGCCTGCGCGAGCGGCTGGCGGCGATGGCTGCCGATCCCGACGACGAGACCCGCCATCAGTTCGAGGAATGGATCGCCGGCCTCCCCGACCGCCTGGAGACGTCCCCGGAGCTGCGCGAGCGCGGCGAGCGTCTCAAGCGCGATGTCCTGGGCAGCTCCGCGCTGCGGGACTGGTCCTCCTCGCTGTGGCAGCAGGCCAAAGACACCCTGCGGGCTCAGGCCGCCGACCCGGACTCTGAGCTGCGCCGCCGGCTGGCGGATGCACTGGTAGCGGCCGGCTGGCGGCTGGGCACTGACCGCAGCCTCCAAGAAGGCCTGGAGCGCATGGTCGAATCGGGAGCCAGGGCATTGGCCGAACAGTTCCACGACGAACTCGCCGGCCTGGTTACCGGGACCATCGAGCGGTGGGATGCCGCGGAGACGTCAAGCCAGCTAGAGCTGCTCCTCGGACGCGACCTGCAGTACATCCGGATCAACGGCACCGTGGTGGGTGCGGGCGTGGGACTGGCCCTGCACGCCATCGCGCTGGCTCTGGCCTGATCACAGCTCAGCCAACAGCCCGGGCTGCCGCGTGGGTTGACTCTGGCGCCAGCTAGCGTGAATCACCATCTCGAACCTGCGCACTGGCGTGGTTCCCTCGCTTGCCGAGCACCCGCTGCCCCACGTCAGTCCCCACGGGTCAGCATGAACACCGGGATCTGCCG
>Ga0075434_100001247_pt1 | contig 21176 bp, 18 predicted proteins | sample RhiMethybrSRZTD3_FD_75298 | JGI IMG/M metagenome (GOLD analysis project Ga0075434, IMG submission 75298) | Populus rhizosphere microbial communities from Tennessee, USA - Rhizosphere MetaG P. TD hybrid SRZTD3 | ecosystem: Host-associated > Plants > Roots > Rhizosphere > Soil | place: USA... | reverse complement strand
GGTTGGTCCCAGGGACGGGCGACGCAATGTCCACATCGAGGTGAAGATCGACAGCCGGTCGGTCAAGGTGACGCAGATCGCGTTGCGTGCGTTGGGAGTCGGAGATTGGGAGTTGGGCGTTTTACTGAGTCTTTCCCGCCTGCTGCTCGGCGAGCGTTGCCTTGAACATCGCTTCCTGGATGTCCGTTTCCAGGTTGCAGTTCGCCTTGTCGATGAACGGGTTGCCGCCACCGGCCTTCAGCTTCGCGTACTTCTCCTGCATGTTGTACTGCGCGCCGTGATCGCCGAGCGGCACGTCGCACGGCAACGCGCGCACGATCTTGAAGCTGCGATTGAACTGATCGACGATCGCGGGCGTCAGATTGCCCTGCGCGCGCAGGCTGCAGTGGAAGACGACGTTGTAGTCCTTGCCCGCGTCACGCACTCTGGTCGTCCACGTGGTGCAGCCCGGCGTATGACCGGCGGTGAGATGCGCGACCAGCGTGGTGCCGCCGAGCGTCACCGAGTCTCCATCGTGAATGACTCGATCGATGGGATGTTCTTTGCCGCCGGGCTTGATCGCCTTCAGCGTGTCGACGTCCTCGGCCATCGCGACAACCTGGGCGCCGGTGAGCTCCTTCACCATTGCGTCACCTTCCTGGTGATCGCCATGCGCATGATTGCCAAGCAGGATTTTGATGTCCGAGAACTTGAAGCCGAGATCGGTCACCGACTTCTGAATCACGGGGACGTTCCTCTCGTACGTGCTGTCGAGCAGGATGTTGCCCTGTGGCGTCACGATGAGAAACGAACTGAGCGTCTTCGTTCCGACGTAGTAGATGTTGCCGATGATCTTATGCGGCGGAAACTGCGTCGTCTGATCGTCATTCGTGCCCATGTTACGGGCGAGGATCGATCGCGGCGTGTAGACCTGCCCGTGCACGGTCACCGATGGATGGTCGGGACCTCCCTGCTGCGCGAACGCAGTCGCCGCCAGGACAACACCTGATGCCGTCAAGAAAATCCTCATAGATCCTCCGGCGGGTCTGAAAAAACCCGCCCCTGCCGGGCGAACAACACGAGACGCGCCCTCACCGGGTGGAAACCGGCGCGTTCATCGCGGCCAGCACCTTACCGAAGAAATCGTTCTGCGACTTGTCGTCTCTGATCCAGCGGACGACCACGACCAGGTCGTTGTCCCAGTCGATGTAAATCACGTTGTTGCCGGCGCCGACGAACCGGACGCTCGACGCGGGGAGCGACGGCATCGGCTTCCGGTCGGTGTTCAAGTACCAGTTGGCGAACCCGTAATCCTTGTTCGCCGGCCCAGGCGTCTTCGCCATCTGGATCCACTTCTCAGAGACGATCTGGCGATCCTTCCATTTGCCGTTGCGCAGGAACAGATAACCGAACCGCGCCATGTCCCAGGCGTTGATGAACATGCCGCCACCCCAGTGACCGCCGCCTGACACCGACTGCACCTTCTTGCCGTCGATGTCGACCCACGAGTTCTCATAGCCGAACCAGCGCCAGGTACTCGAGGCACCGATCGGCTCCATGATCTCGTCTCGCAGTATTTCCGGCAGTGGACGACGCCATACCTGGAGCGCCGCAAGGGCGAGCACGTTCACGCGCACGTCGTTGTACTTGAAGTGCGTTCCTGGGTCGTACATCGGCCGGTTCTGCCACTCGCTTGGCTTCCCCACCGGCCGATCGGCCCAGTCCGGTTTGCCCCATAGCGTCCCTGACCAGTCGCTCGACTGCCGCAGCAGGTGTTCCCAGGTGATCGACTGATTGTGCGGCGCCTCGAACAGATCGACGCCCCATGGCATGTAGTCGCGCGCCTTGTCGGTGATGTCGTGGATAAGACCCTTCTGCCACGCGAGGCCCACAACCGTCGTCAGGAAGGTCTTCGTGACGCTGTGCGTCATGTCCACTTTCTTCGTGTCGCCCCATTCGGCGACGACGTATCCGTGGTGGATGATGATGCCGTTGAGCGGCGCGCGGACACTGTGCGGCCCGAGGATGGCGTCGAACGGCTCGTTGGCCGCGAAACTCTGCTGATGAACGACCGCCTGGTCGTGCGGTGCCGGACTGTCGCTCGCGATCGCGAACTTGATCGCCTCGTCGAGCTTCGCCGCGTCAAAGCCTTCCTGTTGCGGCGTGCGCTTCTGCCAATCGAAGCGATCGGGATAGTACGGCGCCTGCGCCGCGGCGCTCGACGAGACGAGGACAAGCAGTCCGAGGCCAAGACAGAAGTGCTTTGTCATGGCCCCGGATTCTACCCGAGTCCCGAGTTCAGAACGCGTAGCGAATCGCGATTTCGCCCTGCTGGCGCGGCTGCGCGCTCAGGATCTTGCCGAACGCGTCGGAAAGCGCGTTGTCGACGTAACCACCTGCACCCGGGGGCAGCAGATTATCGGTGCCGAAGACGTTGAACACCTGCGCAATCAGCTCGAGCTTGCGCCGCTCGCCAAGCTGAATTGCCTTGCTCACCCGTGCGTCAAGGCTGTTGTATCGATTGCTGTCGAACTGGCTGGCGGAGACCGGCCCGAGCCGACTCTGCGCGCGCCATGCGTTGACATGCGCCAGGTCGAAGCTGTTGCGCGATGTGCCGGGCACGTAATCGGTCACCGAACCATCGCCGTTCAGATCGAGACCGGCGAGCGCGCCGAAGGGCATCTTCGACCGAAGCGTCCACACGGCGCCAACCTGCACGCCGCCGGGGACGAGCACCGATCCGCTGCTGACGAGCATGTGCCGGCGATCGGTGCCGGCGGGCCCGATATCGAGCGCGCGATTCGCGGCGTCGGTAATCGATCCACCAATCGGGTAGCCGTAGGTCTTCGACAGCGTATACGAGGCGAGATACATGAACCGGTCCGCAAATCGCTTGTCCACGCGCACCATCAACGCCTTGTAGGTGGACGAGCCGATCGACTGCGTCTGCAGGATGCGCCCCCACTCCGGCAGCGGGCGCAGCTTCGTCACCGGATCGGGCGTGTTGATGTTCACCGCCTCCATGTCCTCCAGCGTCTTCGTATAGATGCCGTCGACATGCACCGCCAGATTCGTCGTCAACTGCTGCGAGAAGCCGGCGTTGTAGGTGTTCGTCTCTGGGTTCTGAAGCCTGTCGTCGACGATGGTGATGTTGGGGGGAGCCGTGGACGCAAACGCGAGGGGACTCCGGCCGCCGTATGGATCCGGATAGGAGGGGTTCGAGATGCGGATGCTCGCCTGCAGCAGGTTCGTCTGCTCGGCGCCGAACGGCGTCCCAAACACCGGATTGCGGAAGTACTTCCCGGCCCCGCCTCGCACGACCGACATGCCGTTGTTGCGCACGTCCCACGCGAAGCCGGCACGCGGGCCGATGTTGTTGTGATCCCGGCGCGTCGACGGGTTGATGAGCGGCAGCGGCTTCGGGAAGCGTGAGAGGTCCATCTTCTGGTTCCACGAGTCGTAGAACAGGTCGTAGCGGACGCCGAGGTTGAGCGTCAGCGACGAGAACGGCTTCCACTCGTCCTGCACGTAGGTCGAAAGCCAGCTGTTTTTCGTATCGCGGTAGACGGGCGGAGAGTTCGCCGTGAACAGGATCGGGTTCTTGAGCGCGGCAACCGATGCGGCGTCGCTCGGGTTGAAGGGCTGATCCGCCGCAAACGTCCACGTGCCGTGGGTGATGTTGCTCGCCGAGTCGTCCTTATTCGGCCCGAGCACGTCTGCCACGCCGAACTTGACGCTGTGGCTCCCCGCGCTGATGGAAAAGTCGTCGCGAACTTCCTTCCACCATTCCTTCTGCACGCGGCTGTTGTCGGATCCCCACGTCAGGCTGGGAAAGTTGTAGACGGCGGTCTGCACCGAGAACCGATCCGGCGCGAAGCTGGTCGGATCGTTTGGAACATCGGTGCCTGGCGGTGAGGTGAGAAACGAGAACGGCGCGTACTGCGCGCGGAATTCGTTCAGCATGCGGCTGCCAATCACGGTCGTGTGTCCGCCAACGAGCGCATGGCGCCGCTGATCGATGCGGCTGCCGCTGAACGCCGCGCTGGTGCCGCCGCACGTCTCGCAGTTGGTGTGATCCCATTCCCACGCCCACCGCACGAACAGATTCTGCTTGCCGGTCAGCTGCTGGTCGTACCGCGACAGGAACGTGCGCCGGTACGACGGATTCGGAAATGTTCCTTCGACCGACGAGTAGAGCTGCGGTTTGCCCGTGTTCACGGTAATCGCCTGCCGCGTCTCGGTCAGATCGGCCGCGACGAGGAAATGCGCCTTGTTCATGACGATGGGGCCGCCGAGCGTCGCGCCGTACTGGTTGCGTCTGAAGGCGGGCTTCGGCGTGCCGAGCGTGTCGTGATTGAGCTGCTCGAACTTGTTCATGACGTTCAGGCTCTTGTCGCGGAAGAACTCGAAGCCTTCTCCGCTGAACTGGTTCGTGCCGCTCTTGGTCACGATCGTCACCACCCCGCCGCTCGTGCCGCCGAATTCCGCGGGCGCCTGGCTGACGTTCACCTTGAATTCCTGAATGCCGCCCTGCGGAAAATCCTGGCGCGGCTCGCCTGCCTGCGTCTCCTGATTGGTGACGCCGTCCACCAGATACGCGCTTGCGTACCATGAGCCTCCGGATCCCACCGTGGCATTCACCTTCCGCGGCCGTGTGCCGTCCTGGCTCGTGCCCGGCAGCAGCAGCGCGAGCGTAATCGCCTGCCGGTTGTTGACCGGCAGCGACTCGATCTGCTGCTGGGTGACGACCTGCGCGACCTCGCTGCGGGTCGTCTCGACGACCGGTGCCTGTCCGATGACGGTCACCGACTCCTGCAGTGTCTCGATGTTCATCCTGACGTCGCGGCGCACCTCGAGGCCGATCGTCAGCGTGGTGTCCTTGATATCAACGGTCGTGAAGCCGGCGAGCTCCGACTTCAAGTCGTAACGTCCCGGTGGCAGACCGGCAAACCGGTAAGCGCCGTCAGCCTCTGAGACGGCCGTGCGGACGACACCGGTGTCGCTGTTGCGAAGCGTCAGCGTGACGCCGGGAAGCACGCCGCCTTGCGCGTCGATCACGGTACCGTTGATCGATGCGCTCGACTGCGCGCGCGCCGCGGCAGTCATCACTGTGCAGAGAACGAGCAGAGCGGGAAACCAACTACGCGTGGACACGGAGTTCCTCCTGGTGCCGTGCGCGATTGCACTCGATGTGCCACGGGTGCTCGGCATCGATTCGCGCGATCGCTGAGGAATTTTGGGGAATTCTGCGCCCAGTCGTGCGCCTGCCGAGAACAAGACTGAAGGAGCACCGCGAAGGGTCCGCACATTCTTGTCGCGGCACGCCGCGCGTAAGATAGTCGCATGACACTGACGGCAGCGGCACGCACGACGATGATTGCGTTTGTGTTGATCTCGAGCGCGATCGCGACAGCTTCGGCGCAGGCGATTCAGAAAGTCGCGATTGCCGGCATCAACAATTTCTGGCGGGTGGACGATACGATCTCGACCGGCGGCACGATCACCTCGCGCGAGATGGCCATCCCCGTGCTCAAACTGCGCGGCATCAGAACGGTCATCAACCTGGCCGGCGGTGCAGATGCGGACGCAGAACGTACCGCGGTGGAGGCGGCGGGGATGAAGTACCTGCTGTACCCGATTGATCCAATGGCGCTCGACCGCGCGCCGGTGGACGACATCCTCAAGGCGCTGAACGACCGCGCCAACTTTCCGATCTTCATCCACTCAGGCGCGGGTCACCGTGCGGCGGCGGCGCTGATGATCAAGCGTGTGATGGTGGACGGGTGGGACGTCGAGAAGGCCGGCATCGAAGCGGCCTCAGCAGGTATGGTCCTCAGCAACGATATGGCGCCCGTGTGGTGGAAATTCGTGCGCGACTATTTCAACGCGCACGGAAAATAGGGGCGAGTGGGGCGAGTAGGGCTGGTGGGGCAGGCACGTAAGCCTCCCCGCTACCCTATCCGCCTCACTCGCCTTACAGGCCTACGCTTGCAAGGCGGTCTTATAGAGCGCCACCAATTTGCCCCACGCGCGCTCCGCATCGTCCATCTTGTAAATCGGTTTGCCGTCCTGCAACGGCATGTCGCGGACGCACCAGCCGTGCAGCGCTCCTGGATAGACCTCGATCTCGGCGGGCACTTTCGCGGCCGCGAAGGCTTCCTTCAGCTTCACCTTCGCGTCCGGCTGCCGCATGTCGTCGTTGGACGCGACGCCGAAGTACATCCGAGCCTTGATCTTCGGCGCGAGCAGATGCGGGCTGGACGGCTGATCGGTGACCAGACCGCCGCCATGGAACGATGCGCCGGCGCCTACGCGGTTGGGCACTGTTGCTGCGGTCTTGACGACAAGAGGCCCGCCCATGCAATAACCCTGCGTCCCGACTTTCTTGTTCCGGTCGACCTGGCGCTGCATGTCGAGCCACGCGATGAATGCGGTGGCGTCGCGCTCGGCCGCGCCCGGCGCGTTGATCGAGCCCATGAGCGGCTGCAGCTTCGCCATGTCGGCGGGATTGGCGAAATTGAACTTCGACGGATCGTCGAAGACCGGCGCCTTCGCCACACGGTAGAACGGGTTCGGCACGAGCACCGAATAACCTTCGCCGGCGATGCGTTTGCCGATCTCGCGCATCACGGGACGCAGGCCGAACGCGTCCGGCCAGATCAGCACTGCCGGATGCGCGCCGGTCGTCGGGTGGATGAACGCAGCGTCGCACATCCCGTCCTGCGTCTTGATCGTCACGTTGTCCTCGGCGACCGCGACCGCAGCCTCCGACGAACCCGTACCGACCGCCAGCCCTGCGGCCGCCGTCACAGACAGCGTCACAAAGTCGCGGCGAGAGATATCTGTAGAGAGATCTTTCTGTTCGTCAGCCATGGATAATCCTCGCAGAAAGGTGGAAGTTCAAACTTCGCCCCTCGACAGGTCGAACTTCTGTTATCGGGACGGAAAGGCAACGGCACGATCCGCGCTGCATCCCGCAGGCAGCATGGCGTCGCCCGGCGGTACGTTGCCAACATAGCAGCCCGGGATGACGTAGATGGTCGTCGGAGGTACATCCGATCGCGGACCTGGAAGGTCCGCACTGCTCTGGACAAGATCGCGCCCGCTCGGGCGAACGCCACTCGTGCGCTTCAGCTCGCCTCGATAGGTAATCACGCCATCCACGGGAATCTGCACATCAACGTGCAGCGTTTCGAAACCGTCCTCTCGCAATTCAATCGTGTGCACGCCGGCGTCGAGTGTCAACTCACCATTCGTATCGCTCAGCAGGCCGACATAATAGCCGTCCACATAGATCTGCGGATCGATTCCAGACTGGAGATCGAGATGCAGACGCCCTTTCGAGTGCACCGGCAGCGCGGGCGTTGGTGACGGCGGACTCAGCTCGGGTGTTCCGCTGAGGTACTGATAGGGCCATCCAAACGCCGGCACGAACAGCACGACAGAGCCGCGCCGGCGATCGAATCGGCCGGAATGCTCCGGCAGATCGGATCGGCCGAGTCGTTCTGGTCGTTCGAGCATCCGCGGCGGCAAGCTGGTCGGCGGTGGCGGCAAGCCGATCGGCGGAAGCGGTAATCCAATCTGCGGCAGCGGCAGGCCGATCGATGGCCGCGACACCTCATCGGTTGAGCGATGCGACCGGTCCGAGCGCGACTGTGCGCCGGCGGGGGCACTGAGCGCGACCAGGAGTACAGCGGCAAGCGCGGTTCGCATGGCAGGATCCTGCTATGACCATTATGAGCTTGGCGTCCGCGTTTGCGGTAGTCGTCACGACGGTCACCCCAGCGGTCGCGCAATCGGTGCTGTTCGAAAGCACGCTGTCGAATGCCTTGCGCCAGCGCCCCGCCAATCGTCATTGCATCGGTTGCGAGGAGCGTCCTGGCACGCTGCACGTCGTGGCCGACAGTCCGCTGCTCACCGACGAATGGATCGCGCGGCACGAGTACAACGGAACGAGTCGCACGTACGGCGATGGCACCGTGGTCGCAGACTTCTGGTACGACGCGATTCACCGCCGTATCTTCAGCCGCTCCGGCGTCTTCCACGAGGTCGATGACCCCGCCGACGTGCGGCTCGGGCGTGCGCCGGGCCGCTACCCGAACACGCCGGACTTCGACACGCTGCACGACGAAGGCACGACGGTCGGACAGGTTGGATTCGACAAATGGACGCACGACGGCTTCAGCTCGTACTTCGCGGCAATGCAGGGAACGATACGCGATGCGCAGACCGGCTATCTGGTGTTTGCGACCGCAATGGGCAAGCCGGGCCTCACACGAACCGGCTCGAGGTTCGAGGAGGACGACCTCGTGCGTCATGTGCGGCTGCATCCATCGGGTCAACTCGAGGTCGGGTTCGAAACGCCGACGGAGGATCGTGTGGATCCCCTGCTGCTGGTCCGCGGCGCCGCCGCGACCGAGGGTCCGCTGCGGGTCGACGGATCCGGCGGCAACGTGCCGCATGCCTGCACGGTGCGCAGCGCGGTCTCGCGCGGGCGCGACGCACGCGTGTCCTGCGGGCCGATGGAGATAGCCATCAGCGGAGGCGGCCGCTGCGAGAAGGGCGACCTCAAAGGCTCGCGCCCGCTGCAGGCGGGCTCCGGTCCGGATGGGTGGGAAGTGAGTTGCGGGCGCCCCGCACCGCAAACCGTCTACGCGATTTGCTGTGCCTACTGATTGGGGTTCAAAAGGTTCAAAGGGTCGAACCCAATGAACCTTACTGAGGCCGCCCTCCGCGGCCGCCCTGTCCGCCGTTGGCCGGCGCGCCCGGATCGGGCTGCGTCCCCTGGCCGGCGCCGCGGCGCCCAAGCTTCGGCTCCGGCAGCTTGTCGAAGTAATAGGTCCGGTACCGGATCGACTTCCCTTCCGCGTCGAGGAACTCGAGCGACTGCTGGAAGATGATCGGCGCCGGCGCATTGCGCGCGACGGTGGCATCGAGGATGTACAGCCGGTTCTCGTGCAGATAGATGCCGACGTAGGTCCTCGTCATGTCCGGATTGATCACGCTGAGCTGCTGGCCCGTCACCAGGTTGATGTAATGGAAGTTGTCGAAGGTCACCTTCACGCCCGGCTTCAGTCGATACAGCTTCGACGCGGCCCACTGGATGGAGCCAAGAATGTCGATCTGCCAGTAGGCGGGCGCATTGAAGTCGTCGCTGTGGTGGTTGGCCGTGTAGATCGCCTCAGAGTCGGAGTAATCCACCACGCTCATTGAGTAGCGATTCGGTCCGTCGGTCCAGCGGTAGATCGTTTCCGGAAATTTCGAGTCGTACTCGGACACCCACATCGTTTTCTCAACCATCGGCTCGCCGGGCGCGTTGATCGCGAAGTGATCGTCCATGTTCTTGTATTCGATCCACTCTTTCTGCGCGAAGAGCGGACGTACCACGAGCAGGACGCACGCTGCGGCCACGAGTCGAGATGTGCGCATAGAATCCAGTCCTCCGCCCGCCGGGTGCGCGAGCCGATCAATACTGGCAGAAAAAAGGAGTGGTGTCGATTCGTCGAGCCGAGACGTAAACGTCGCGGGGCCGGGCGTTCGGCAACATCGTTGTGCGATTGTCCGCCGGCACTACGCAAAAATCGGCGTTGACAGCATGGCCCCTGATTTGCTCAGCTTTGCATCGCCATGACCACAAAAACCCTGCTCGCTTGCTTTGCCGTCGCCGCTGCGCTGCTCGTCGCCGCGCCGGTGCGCGCGCATCATTCCGCCAACGCGGAGTTCGACACGCAGAACGTGATGGTCATCACCGGCGTGCTGACGAAGCTTGAAAGCGTCAGTCCGCACTCGTGGTGGTACATCGACGTGAAAGGGCCCGACGGCAAGGTCACGCCGTGGAGGCTCGAGTCGAACAGCCCCCAGGGGCTGATCCGCCTCGGCGTGAAGGTCAAGACCGACGTGAAGGTTGGAGAGACCTACAGCTTCCGCATCTCGCCGGCGTGGAAGGACCCGGAAGGCGGCAAGCTTGGATGGATGCGCGCCTTCACGATCAATGGCAAGGAGTACGTGCTGACCGAGCTATAACCCGTCTTCGGTCGCGGCCCCGGCTAGGGCGTGGCAGTTCCGACGGACAAATGATCGACGAGGGTGGCGACGCCGGAGGTCTCGCGTGCCAGGGCAAGCGCGCGTTGATGCTGCGCCTCGTTGATCACCGTCCCCGTCAGCGTGACCCGCTGGTCCTTGGTGCTCACGTGGACGCGCGACCCCTTTAGCGTGTCGTCGAGCGCGATTTTGGATTTCACTTTCGCCGTCAGGCGCGTTTCGTCCAGCGTCTCGGCGGCGCGCTCGGCGCCGACGGCCACCTTGTCGCCGATCTCCGCGCCGGTCTCACGCGCGCGTTCGCGCCGGGTGTCGGCCTCGCTGCCCGTTGTGCCGACCGGAGTCGCGGTTCGTGTGACCGGTTCGGACGCCGTCCTGCCGATGTGCATTCCGCCCCAGCGGTATCCAAAGAAAAATGCCGCGGCGGCGACGACGATCACGATCACGAGGACGAAGCGCACTAGAGCTCTGACCATGGGACGCCTCCGTGTGAGCCGAAGCATCAGCCGTACCGCCGTTAACAGCGGAGCTCCGCCCGAGCAGCCCCATCCTTGGAAGGCGGGCCGCCTGTGAATCGAGAGCGGTCAGTTCGCGTTCCGGTTGAGGGGGTGCCTCTGCGTATCGCGGCGGCGACAGGTCGTCTGGTCAACATCAGCGCAAGCGGCGCGCTCATTCGCGCCACCGAACCGCTGACGCGCAATTTCGAATATCCGATCTATCTCGATTTGCCTGCGGATCGTGTCCACCTGACGGGACGGGTTGTCCGCTCGAGCGCAGGGGCCGGAGAAGATCAGCTGCCCGCCGCGGAGGATTATCTGGTTGCGGTGAGATTCACCGTGGTGCCGCCGACGGCACGCGCCGCCGTGGCGCGCCTGTGTGGAGAAGCTTTCACGCGGTGGGAGTGACGGCGCCGGAAGGTGTCAGGTGTCAGGTGTCAGGTGTCAGGCGTCAGGCGTCAGGCGTCGTCCAGGTATCAGGCTGAAACCTGGACCTTGCCTGACACCTGAAACCCGATACCTGATACCTATCGAGCAGCCGTCGTCGCGGCCGGGTACACCGGCAGCGTCACGTGGTCGCCGAAAGTGGCCTTCAGCCCCTCAATCGCGCAATTCTCATCACCGCCGCCGCCGGCGCCGCCGCCGACGCCAACGACGCCGATCATCTGACCGTCCACCACAATCGGGATGCCGCCGGAGTTGGTGAAGAAGTCGTACTGCGCGATCGTGCGGTTCTGGCCGGCGGGGTTGTTCCTCCCCTGGGCGTTGTACACCGAGGTCGGCACGCGCGTCTTGAGCGACGTCTGCGCCTTCATCAGCGCCGTGCGGATGTTGTTGAACACCTGCCCGTCCATCCGCTCCATGTGCACGAACTCGCCGAAGGTGTCGAGGATGTAGAGCGACATGCTGCCGTTCTTGCCGGCTGCGAAGTCGCGGCACACCTTCGCAATCTTCTTCGCGGCGGCCAGCGAAATCTGGTTGCCGTCGTAGACGTTCGACGCACCCTTGCCGCCGACCACCCACTCGGGATTCGACACGCTCGTCTTCGGTGTCGTTGTCGTCGCGAAGCGCGGCACCGGCGCCGGATTGGCGGGCGGGGCGTTCTGCGGGTTCGGCAGATCCTCGACGAGCGGCGCGACGTTGTTCGCGCCGAGCACCTGCTGCATCGCCTTGTGCCCGCAGATCTCGTCGCTCCACACCGGCACGCGGGGCGCCGAGCCGCCGATGCCGATGACGCCGATCATCTGATGGTTGATGACCACCGGCAGCCCGCCGGAGTTCGCGAACAGGCCGAGCTGAATCCGCTGGAGCTCGGAGTTCGGGTCGCGGCGGACCTGGTTCATGACGACCTTGCTCGGCGCGCGCTGCGCCAGCGCGGTCCGCGCCTTCATCTCCGCCGTGATGATGTTCAGGTACCCCTGGCCATCCATGCGGTCCATGTAGACGTGGTTGCCGTCGGGATCGAGCACGTAGATGCTGATCGCGACCGGCGGGTTTTCAGCCGCGGCCAGCTTCTCGCACGTCTCGGCGATCCGCTCGGCGGTCGCCAGATTGATGGTGTTGAAATCCTGAATCTGTTCGGCGAGCTTGCCGCTCACCACGAACTGCGACGGGACGTTCTGCGCAGACACGGAGGTGCCCAGCGCGATGGCTGCCGCCGCGAAAGCCATTGCGGTCATGCGGAATTTCATGTGATCCTTCCTCCCCTTGGCTCCCCGGCGCGTGCGCGCTGAGGACCCCGCGTTTGCGCGGCATTGTCCCCCCGGGAGGCGCCGCGCGCAAGGGAGGAGTACGGGAATGCGATTTTCACGTCTGACGACGACGGCGTTTGCCGTTTCGGTAATGGTTGTGGCCGTCGCGGCGCAGCAGGGCGGACGCGGCGCGGGCGGCGGGCAGCGCGGCGCGGGAGCCGCGGCGCCGGCTGCAGCTGGCGCCGCCGCACCGCCCATGCGCCTGATGTCGAACTCGTTCGTCGACGGCGGCGTCATTCCGCCGAAGTTCACGCAGGCCGGCGAGCAGGCGTCGCCGCAGCTCGCGTGGGCCGATGCTCCGGCCGCGACGCAAAGCTTCGTGCTCCACATGCACGACATGGAAGGGGCACGCAATAAGACGAGCGAGGATCAGCTCCACTGGCTGGTGTGGAACATTCCGGTGACGACGCGAGGGTTGCCCGAGGGCGTGCCGAAGGGAGATCTGAAGGACGGCAGCCACCAGACGAGCGCGACCGGCGACGGCGTGTATCGAGGCCCGGGCGCACCGGCCACCGGTCCGTACCATCACTACGTGTTCGAGCTCTTCGCGCTCGACACGAAGATCGACGTGGCGGCCAACGCGAGCGACCCGTTCGACACGCGCGCGAAAGTGCTCGCCGCGATCCAGGGTCACGTCGTGGGCAAGGCCGTCTACCTGGGATTCTTCCGGCGGCCGCAGTAAGCGTCAGTTCCGCGGCGGAGCGATCCGGCGCAGCTCGTCGAGGAAATTGAAGACGAAGACCACCTTGTCGAACCGCGCCGCGATTTCAGCCTCGGGGACAGGCGCGACCACAAATCGCTGACCGTCCGGGTGCACGGCGACGTCGTGGCTCGGCGGTCGAGGGCGGACGAGAAACGGCGTGTCGGACAGCAGCATCGGTTTGTCCGCGCGGAACGAATCACCCTCGACCGAATAGCGCGCCACCATCAGTCGCAGACCGGGCGTCGCCACGAAGAACAACTCGCGTCCGGTCGGAGACCACATCGGATCGTCCGCGGCCGCGGTGGAGATCTGCCACTTCCCTCCCGGACCGGGATACGGGCGGACGAACAAATCGTTTCTGCCCGATTCATTGGAGAGGTACGCCAGCCACCGGCCATCCGGCGAAAATACCGGCGCCCCTTCATTGAGCGGCGTGGTCAGGAACGACGTCGGCTTCCCCGGCTTCCAGCCCGTCGCCTCGTCGCCCTCCATCGGCAGCAGCATCAGGTTCCTCTGCGTCGTCGGATCGACTTCGTCGAACGCCAGCACCTTTCCCGCCGGGTGCCACGAGCCGGCGTATTGATCGTTGGTGCTCTCCGTCAGACGCGTGACCTCGCCGGTGCCGTCGGCGTGTTGCCAGTACAAATTGAAATGCGCTCGATCGCCGCGCCTCGAGCTGAAGACGATCCGGCGGCCGTCCGGCGTCCACGCGGGGCGCACATCGTCCGCCTGGTCGAACGTCAGCCGAGAGAGCGTGTCGCGGCCCCAGTCATAGACCCACACGTCCGCCTGCTTGCCGTCGAAGATATCGATGGCGAGGCGCGTTCCATCTGGAGAGAAGACCGGATTGCTCCAATTCATGGGCATCGCACGCAGCGTCATCGTCTTGCCGGAGCGATCCAGCCACGACATCGGCGCATCCTGCGAGACCGTTCGGCCCGGCACGTACACGAGGGTGCCGTTCCCGCCAGCCGCAAACTGCGCACCGCCGGTCACCCCCGGACTCGCAGCCACATTTTCGACGACCGGCACAGGTGGACCCGACACCTCCAGCCGATTGACGTCAAACGGCGCGGCGAACATCGTGCCTTGATGGACGTACACCAGATGACCGCTGGGCAGGTATCGACCGTAGTAGCCGCCGCGCACGAGGACCTTGCGCGCGCCGCCCGCCACCGGCTGAACGACGACGTTCGCGTCGTCCCATTGCGTCAACGTGGCGGCACTCGAATACAGGACGGTCTTGCCGTCGGGAAGCATCTGCGGCCATCGCTGGGTGTGCTCGTCCTGTTCGAGCTTGAACAGCGGAGCGGGCGATCCACCGGCAGCCGGGACGCGCATCAACGTGACGTCGACCACGTTGTTTGGCGAAAAGATGATCGTGTCGTCCTCGGTCCATGCACCGCCGCGGCCGTTGGGCGCATCGCACAACGTCACCGTCGCTCCTCCCGACACTGCGGTCTTCTTCAACTTGCCGTCGGCGAAATACGCGATCCACTGCGAATCCGGGGAGAAAAATGGATTGCGTGCGCCCTCAGTCCCGGTCAGCGCGATGGCCTGCAGCCGATCGAGCCGCCGGATGTAGAGCTGAGCAACGTTGCTGCCGGTCTTCTGGGCGCTGAACGCGAGCAGCATCCCGTCAGGCGACAGCACGGCGGCCGCACCCTGATCGACTGGGAGCGCGACACCGTCTCCAGCTCCCACGTCGGAGCTGAGCCGCAACGGAGCCGTTGCCGCTGCCGTCCGCCACGGCGCCCACAACAGCACGCTCGCGCCTGCCACAACGAGCGCTGCTCCCGCGATCGCCCACGGCAGCGCGCGTTGCCAGGCGGAACGCGCGGCAGGAACATCACGCGGCGGACTCGCGTCAACCGGACCGCCGCCGAGCGCCTCGTCAATCTCCAATCGCGCATCCGAGGCATCCGCGAGACGACGGTTCCGATCTTTTTCGAGACAGCGTCGCAGCAGCCGTCGGATTGAGAGCGGTGTCGCGGGTGGTAGCACCCGCAGGTCGACGTCGCGTTCGATGATGCGCGCGATCACGTCCGTGACCTCGTCGCCTTCGAAGGCGTGCCGTCCGGTCAACATCTCGTACAGCACGCAGCCGAACGCCCAGAGGTCAGATCGCTTGTCCACCACTTTGCCGCGCGCCTGCTCCGGACTCATATATGCCGCGGTGCCCAGGATGATGCCCAGGCGAGTTCCGACCGGACTTGTCAGCGTCGGGGAAAGAGACACGTCGGAGCGAGTCGCTTCGGTGTCGAGCGCCTTCGCCAAGCCGAAGTCGAGCACCTTGACCGATCCCGATGGAGTGATCTTGATGTTCGCCGGTTTCAAATCGCGATGAATGATCCCGCCCTCGTGCGCCGCCGCGAGCGCGTCGGCGACCTGACGCCCGATGCCGAGCGCTTCCTGAACCGGAAGCGGCCCGCGAGCGATGCGATCCGCGAGCGTCTCGCCGTCGACGAACTCCAGCACGAGCGCGCGAACGCCGCCGGCTTCCTCGAAGCCGTAGATGCCGGCGATGTTTGGATGTTTGAGCGAGGCAAGCACGCGCGCTTCGCGCTCGAAGCGGGCGAGGCGATCGGGATCCCCGGCGAAGAGGTCCGGCAGGACTTTCAGGGCGACGTCGCGCTCGAGCCTGGTGTCGCGTGCGAGGTACACCTCGCCCATGCCGCCGGCGCCGAGCAGCGATTCCACACGGTAGACGCCAAGCCGAACGCCGGCCGCGAGGGAGGTCACATCCAGTAGGGTTGGTCAGGCAGGAGTGTAACCGCGATTTCGACCTGCATGCTCATATCGGCGGCGACGTGCGTGGTGGTGGTGAACAGGTCGTGCCCGATCTTCCATGCGCATACCTCGTAGACGCCGCCGGGGACGTCGATACAGGCGATGCCGCGGTCATCGGTGGCGGCCCGGAACGGGCCGACACGCAACTCGACGCCGGCGAGCGGACCACCGCTCCCCTGCTCGATCACTTCGAGGGTGACGCGATGCTCGGGCGGCCTCGACGTGACGAGGCGCACGATCGACTCGAGAGGCGGGTGCACCGAATCCTGGGAGATCGCGTGAATGCTCCACGCGTGCGTGCCTTCGGTTTCGGGAGCGGCGACATCGAGCTCCACCCAGTAGAGCGCGAGCGTGTCGGGCCACGGCTCGGATCCGATGTGCCCGCTCGCGATCGTCGAGCCCTCCTCGTCACGGATGTCGATGATGGTCCCGCTCAACGAGCAGCCGGACGGACAGGCGATGCCAATCTTCAGCGTTGTTGAACGAGCGATGACGAGGGGAGAGGCCAGGTCCCAGACAGCCAGGCTGGCCTCATGAGGCGAGTCCGTCTCCGGCGCGCTCATCGCGCGGCCGGACGCGCGCCAAGATCGCGGAACTTGTTGTAGCTGTCCACCTCGTTCATCGGCGCGCAGATGCTCTCGGTGACGCCCGCGAACAGCCCGTACCACCCGGAGTACGTCATCGTCTCGTCCGGCGTGCGCTTGTAGATCTTCTTCGCGCCGACGTACGTGGCCGTGTAGAACTCCGGGTCGTAGAGCGTCATCTGCATCTCGAGCGTGTTGAAGTCGACGCGCCGCCAGGTCTCCTCGATGCGCGCGTGAAAGCTTTTCGGGTTCCCGGCGTTGTCGAGCCACGCACGGTCGTCGAGACCAACCGTGTTCACCGTGAGCGTGTTGCCGTTCCACTTCGCGACGGAGTGTCCGTACCACGCGGGACCGAGGTTCTCCAGGTTCTCGCCCGACGGCAGTGCGCGTCCATCGGTCCACAGCATCCGGATTCTGTGCTCCGACTGGAACAGCTGCAGAATTCTGTTGGGCGTCATGATGAATTCCATCGGCTCGTCGTCGTTGACGAGGCGCGGGAACCCCATCGGGTTGCACGTGTACCACGGGGCGTTGCCGATTTTGCCTCCGGCGTCCGGCACACGACCGGCCTTGGCGGCCTGTCCCGCCGGCGTCAGCGGAGGCGCGGGCGTGCCGAGACCGTGATCGTTTTTCGTCAGCTGCCAGATGCCCGACAGATCGTGCGGGTCGAATTTCTTGTTGGCGTCCTGCTGCTCGAGCCGGCTCTTGTACTGCTCCTTCTCGCCACCCTGCTGCGCATGCGCGACAGCAGCGATTGACAACACGACGATCATCAGCGTGAAACGCCGCATGGGTGACCTCTCCTAGTTGGCTGGATTCTGGCCGTTGTCCCGCGACATGATTTCCTTGCCGTCCGCGAGGATGATCTTGACGACGATCGCGGTCGGCGCACCGTTGGCGGCGGGATTGACGATCGCGGTGATCGGCTGCCCGACCTTCAGCGTGTTCCGGTTGTAGCCTTCCTGCGCGAGCGTGCTGACGCCGGAGTTCTCGAACCCCCACGTCACGATCTTCCCCTCCGCGTCTTTGACGTCCATGTAGATGAGGACGTGAGGATTGCGCCATTCGATCTTCGAAACAGTCCCCTCCAGCGTGACGCGCTTCTTCATGTCGTAGGTCGCGCCCCGGCCGTGATGCGCGCGCAGCGGTACCGAAACACACCCAATCAGTGCAACCAGTGTCACCAGTGTTTTCATGCTTGTTTCCTGGCGTGCGCCGCTTCGCGCCCCGCGATCCGGCCGAACACGGTGACGCGCGGCAGGCCATGCAGCGCGAAGCCGCCCGCCGATTCGCCCGCGCAGTAGAGACCGGGAATCACCTGCCCGCGGACGTCGAGCACTTCGCACCGTCCGTTGATGCGAAGACCGGCGAGGGCGTCGTGCAGAATCGGGGTCGCCCAGGCCGCGTAGAACGGCGGCTTCTGAACCTTGAACATCAGGCCTGGCCTGCCGAACTCCGGATCCTTCCCTGCATCGACGTACGAGTTGTATTTCGCGACGGTCTCCTCGAGCGTGCGCGGCGGCATCGGCGCCGCCTGATAGGGATTGGCGATCTTCCGCGCGAGCTCCGCGATCGTATCGGCCATGAAGAAAAAGCCGTTCGGATCCACGTTCGGAGGCTTGGGTTCCCACTCTTCGCGCCGGACGGAGTCCGCGTCGAAGATCGCCCAGATGGGACCGCCGCCGTTCAACTTCTTGGCCTTCGCGTCGGGGTCATGCCTGCCGAGGCACGCGTTGAGGAATCCGTAGGTGTCGTCGAGCTCGTTCCAGAATCGTTTGCCGAACTGGTTGACACAGATCAGATCCTGGTAGCTCTTCACCGTCAGCCCAGCGCCGCCGACCTGCGGGAACATCGGGCTGCCCGGATCCCAGCGCAGGTTCTCGTACCCATAGCGCGCGCCGATGTGGCGCGTCTTGGTCACCGAGCGGCCATGCTCGCTCGCGACGTTCGACGTTCCCCACAGCGACGCACCGAGCGCCATCGCCAGCATCTCGCCGTCGGCGTTCTGCTTGCTCCACGGCTCGCCGGCCACCTGGTACTCCTCGGTCAGCCGTGGATCGAACATCCTGCGGAACGCGACGTTACTGGTAAATCCGCCGGTCGCGATGATGAAGCCGCGGCGCGCCTCGATGCTTACCTCTTTGTTGTCGATCTTCGCGACGATCCCCTGCACACGCTTGCCCGCCGAAGCCTCGGCGAAGGCGGGTCCTGAGCGGTCATCGCGAACGATGCGGGTCAGACTGTGGCGCAGCAGGATCTCGACCCCCTTGGCGCGCGCGCTCTTCTCGAGCGCGCGTACCAGACCCGATCCCGGGCTGCCGTTGATCGTCACCTTCAGATCGCTCGAGTAGACCTTCGTGCGAAACAGGCGCGGTACGGTGCCCTCGTTGACCAGCGTCGGCATCACTTCATCGAACTGGACGCCGTTGTCGAGGAGGAAGTCGAAGGTCGCCGCGTTTTCGTCGGCCCACACGCGAACCAGATCGTGGTCGCTGTAGCGAAGCTCGAGATTGTGGAAGTCGGTGTGGTCGAGATAGACCTGGTCGGCGGAATCGACGATCCCGAACTTCTTCTGGAGGCGCGTGCCGCCGCCGAGCGGAATGCGCCCGCCGCTCACCATGGCGTGCCCGCCGATGTCGTGATTCTGCTCGACGATGATGACGGAAGCACCCTGATCGCGCGCCATGATCGCCGCGCACAGGCCGGATGCGCCCGCCCCGGCGATGACGACGTCCGCCGAGCGATCCCATTTCGTGATGCGCTGCGCGGCTGCCTCGTCCTGCGCGGCGACGCCGACCAGCGCGGTCGCGCCGATGCCGAGCGCGCCCTTCGTGAGGAACTTCCGTCTGCTTGCCCCGAGCTTCGTCGAGCGCCTCATTTGACCGTCACGTCCACGTCGTAAGTCGCGAACGTCTGGCCGTCGCTCGCAATCGCCCTCAGACGATACGCGCCCGGCGCGGAGAAGCGCACCTTCGTGTCGAGCGTCGCCGGCTTGCCGAACACGCGCTGGCTCGTGATGTCGGGGGTGAACTGCACCTTGCCGACGCCGCGGTACACGATCCACCGAAGGCGGACGCCCTGCTGCAGCCGGCCTGTCGGATCGGGAATCGGCTTCGGATGCCCGTCATCGTTGGCCGTCACCGTCAATGACAGCGTGTCGGACACGTTGACCGTTTGCGCAGCGCTGCCCGTGATGACCGGCGGACGGTTCTCGTGATCGAGGTCCGTCTCGTTGGTGCCGTTGGTCATCAACGACGGATCGCGCGCGGCGTTCTTCGCGATGAGGTCCTTGTCCACTTGCCACTCAGGCTGCAGCCACCCCTTCGCCTGATTGGTCTTCCCCCGAGTCACCAATGTCCAGACGAGGCGCTGCTCCTTCGGCCAGTTGGCGGGCACGTCGACCTTGAACACCCACCATTTCCGGTTCGGATAGAAATGTGTCGGCTGGCCGCGATCGGCAACGCCGCCGTCGAACGAGTTGTTCGGGCCAATCGGGACGTCGACTTCCTCGTCGGCGTTCCGGTTGAAGTAGCCGAAATAGAGCGAGTAGCTGCCGTCGTCGTTCTGCTCCCAGCCGTCATAGGTTGGACTGATATCCTGCCCACGGTCGTAGGAGGAAGCCGCGGGCGTCTGGGCAGCAAGGCTGCCAATGAGAAGCACAGCGCAGGACGCCACCACCAGCACGCACGTCTTCATGGCGGGTCTCTTCTCAGCGCGTGCTTGGAGAAGGCGTCTTGGCGGCCTGTCGCGCGGCCGTTTCTTTCTTCAGGTCTTCGTCGGACATGAAGTACCAGCTGATCCACGCCGACGCCATCTCGTCGATCGTCCGCTGCCCGTACGTAATCTGCGCATCGGGATCCGGGTTGAACGGATTACTCGCCGTGTTGTTGTGCCACATGATCGAATGCAGCACCGTGCCCGCGGGCAGCAGCGGCGCCGCGTCGTCGCTGTAGACGTAATTGAGATGCCAGTTGAAACGGAAGCTCGCGCACGAGAGCGTTTCGACCTTTCCTGACGGATAGATCGCTTCGAGGCACTCCGCCTTGCCGCGGTTGTGCATGTGCGGCTGGAACGAGAGCAGGCGCGCCGCCTTCTTCAGCGTGAGATAACCGTCCGATCGGACGTTATCGGTGTGCGGACGGATGTCCACCTCGCGCGCGCTCACCGTCGTCGAGTTAATCACGTGGCTCGGGACATATCCTTTCGGATAGAACTTCAGCCCGAGCTTCACATTGGTCGGCGTGTCTTCCTTGCCGGTCGCATGCAGGTGCATCTGGAAATTGATCTTCGTGCCGGCCTTGATCAAGCGGCCCGAACCGTCCGGGAACACGTCGCCCTGCTTGCCGATGGCGTACTCGTTCAGGAAGACGCCCTGCTCGCCGACTTCGAGCGGAACGTCCGCGTCATCGAGCTTGCCGCTGCCGAGTGTCGTGTCGGTCGGCTCGACGATCGACGTCCGGATGTGATGGATGACGGTAAATCCCTTCGTCGGGATGATCTGCACGCCCTTGATGTAACGGTCTTCGGTCAGACGCGGGTCCACCAGGATGTCAGGCCACCTGTCGGGCGCCTTCGCGGGGACGATGTAGTCCTTCGGCAGGCTGACGATCACATCGGGCTGACCGATCTGCCACGCTTCGGCCGCCGGGAACTGACGCGGCGGCGGCATATTCGCAGGATTGCCTTCCGGCGCGCCGGCATCAACCCAGGCAGAGATCGTCTGGATGTCGCGATCGTTCAGCGACCGATCGTTGGCGAAGTGCTGGACGCCGACGTTTTTGTCGATGAACCACGGCGGCATCTCGCGCGCGAGCACCTTCTGCTTGATCGATCG
>Ga0075434_100001244_pt1 | contig 21188 bp, 21 predicted proteins | sample RhiMethybrSRZTD3_FD_75298 | JGI IMG/M metagenome (GOLD analysis project Ga0075434, IMG submission 75298) | Populus rhizosphere microbial communities from Tennessee, USA - Rhizosphere MetaG P. TD hybrid SRZTD3 | ecosystem: Host-associated > Plants > Roots > Rhizosphere > Soil | place: USA... | reverse complement strand
TGGTCATTCTGGACTGACCACCCCGTCCGTGCCTTTCAAAGGATGCCTTCGGCGCTATTGTTTGATGGCACGGCCACCCCTCCTATCCTAGGAGGGGAATACCGCTCGCCAAAGTTAAACTGACCCACGACTTCAATTTCTTAGTACCTTCCCCTTCTTCAACAGGTGCTCCATGCGCGCGATCGTCTTTGGCTCGCCGCACAACGACTTGAATACTTCCCGCTCGAGATCGAGAAAATACTGTTCCGGCGCGGTTGCTGGACGTGTCACACCGCCGCCACAGAGGATATAGACGAGCTTGCTGCCAATATGGGCCTCATATTCGGTGATATTTCCGGATTGCTGCATCAGGTAGATACCGACTTTTAACTGGGCCGCTGCGGATTCGCCGAAGATCGGAAGCTCACGCCGGAGCGGCAGTCGGTATCCCGTATCCGCAAGTCGGAGCACCTCCAGCTTCGCATCGGAAATCAATCGATCTGAATTCATCGTAATGCCATCTTCCGGTCGGAGATAGTGGAGTTGACGTGCGTTTTCAGCGCTGGTTGAAACCTTCGCCATTCCAATGTTTTCGAAGATCTCCCGAAGAAGACGCGGATTGCCGTCGGAGCGTCCGATCATTTCCGTCGTACCACCGCCTGCAGGAATCAGGCCAGCGCCAACCTCAACCAAGCCCATGTAGGTTTCCGCCGCTGCCTGTGTTCTCGCACCGGCAAGCGCGATCTCGCAGCCTCCGCCAAGCGTGAGGCCAAAAGGGGCGACCACGACGGGTTTGGGGTTGTATTTGATCGCCTGCGTCGCGCGCTGGAACGTGCGAACCATATGGTCGATCTCGTCCCAGTTGCCTTCGGCCGCCTCCATCATGAGCAGCATGAGATTCGCGCCGGCAGAAAAGTTCTGGCCCTGGTTTCCGATCACGAGTCCCTGAAAATTCGCATTGACCTCTTCGAGCGACGTAAACAGCAATGAAATGATGTCGCCGCCGATCGTGTTCATCTTCGAATGAAATTCGAGGCACGCTACGCCATCTCCCAGATCGCGCAGTGTAGCGCCGGGGTTGTGCTTGATGACATGCTGCTTCTTAATAAAGGATGTCGCGAGTGGAGCCTCGCCTCGGAAGATTCTGGAAATCTCAAATGGTCCAAGCTCCCATGCAAAGCCCCACCGCATGGCCTGGTCCACCGATTCCGGATCATCCGAGATTTCGGGGATGCGTGATTCGGAATAATCCACTACCGACGCCAGAAGATCGCGAACGAAAAGCGCGGCGCGATCCTGGCTTGCAAAGAGAGCCGTCAATCTATCGGACAGGTTTTCGATGCTCGAGATCATTTCGAGCGCGGGCAGATTCGCGCGCTGTTGTTTTCGATACTCGAACGTATTCAGATCGAGCGTGAGGATCTCATCGCCATCTTTTTTGTAAAACCCGGCGCCGGTCTTCGTGCCGAGCAGCTTTTTTTCAACCATGGATCGCATGAAATCCGGGATGCGGAAAACTTCGCGCTGAGGATCGTCAATCGCGTTCGCGTAAATGTTATCGGCTACGTGCGCGAACACATCGAGGCCGACTAAATCGATGGTCCGGAATGTCGCCGTTTTCGCCTGCCCGATCAGCGGCCCCGTCAGCCGATCGACTTCTTCAATGGTAAGACCTCGTTCGCGCATGAGCTGAATGGCCTGAAGGGCCGCGAACAACCCGATGCGGTTCGCAATGAAGTTCGGTGTGTCTTTTGCTCGAACGATGCCTTTCCCCAGTACCACGCCGGCAAACTGTTCGAAGTCGGCCAGCACTTTCGGATCGGTTTCGGCTGTAGGAATGATCTCGAGCAGGTGCATGTATCGCGGCGGATTAAAGAAGTGCGTGCCGAACCAGTGACCGCGGAAATCGTCGCTGCGATTTTTTGCAAGCGCGCTAACCGAAAGGCCGGAGGTGTTTGTCGTCACCAACGACCCTGGCCGTCGCGCCTTATCGACGGCATTCAACAAGCGATCTTTGATCGCGGCATCCTCGACGACGGCTTCGATAATCCAGTCGACATCTTTGATCTGTGAAAGGTCTTTCTCGAAGCTGCCGGTCTGGATGTGATTCACTTTCTCCGGGGTGAAGAAAGGGGCAGGCGAAACTTTTGCAAGTGATCGCACGGCCTTGTCCGTCTGCTCCTTTGTGAGATCGAGCAGCAGGACGGAAAGGTTGGCGTTCGCCATGTGAGCCGCGATCTGCGCGCCCATCGTGCCTGCTCCGAGCACTGCAACTTTGGTAATCATGTCTCCAGACTGAAAGTAGCTTAGTAGACGACAGCGACGCAAATTCCTTCCACGGAACCGCTCATGTAAGCTGGCGCTTAATACAGTCCTGGACGACGCACCTCCCCCATCACGCTACTCCAAAACTGGAAGCCCAAACCCTGAAGCAGTAAACCCCTCTCCCGCACTTTCGGTATAATCGTCCCAACATGGCTCACCCCGAACCGGCCCAGGGGCGTCAACTGAAAATAGGAGTGACGTTCTTGGCTTGGCTGAACATTTATCAAAATCTGAAACAGGCTATTCAGGATGTGATTGCACCGGAGATGCAACAACTGCACGGAGAGATCAAAGCACTGTCGGTCGGAATGGGCGCCGTTCACCAGCGAATCGATTCTCTTGAAAAATCGATTGATGCGCGGTTTGAAGCTCTTGACTCGCGGTTCGAGGCTATTGATGCCCGGTTCGAGACTATCGATGATCGCTTCGAGGCTATCGATGCCCGGTTCGAGACTATCGATGATCGCTTCGAGGCTATCGATGCCCGGTTCGAGACTATCGATGCCCGCTTCGAGGCTATTGATGGCCGGTTCGACGCTGTTGACAGACGGTTCGATGCGGTCGACAAACGATTTGACGGTATAGATAGAGGAATCGATCGCCTCCAGGACGAATGGCCTCGTGCAATGGATATTCGCGAGCGGCTCGCGGCGTTAGAGGCGCGGCTGGAGAAACGATAAAGCTCACGAAAGCTTCCTGTGACGGAATGGCTTTGCGTTTTCGCCGGTGTACGTGGCGACAATGTGGCCGTTGCCGATGAGTTGGTACTTGTATATCAGCAGGCCCTCCACTCCGACCGGCCCCCGCGCGTGAGTCTTGTTGGTGCTGATTCCGACTTCTGCGCCGAGACCGTACTTGAAACCATCGGCGAAGCGTGTCGATGCATTCCAGTAAACGCCTGCTGAATCCACTTCATTCAAGAAGCGCTCCGCAACGGCTTTGTTCTCCGTGACAATCGTGTCCGTGTGCCGCGATCCGTATCGGTGAATGTGGTCGATGGCTTCATCGACACTGTTGACGACTCTCACGTTCATAATCAAATCGAGGTACTCGGAACCGAATCCCGAATCTCGGAGTTCGACGCCTGCATTTGATAAGGCCTTGAGAACCTTTTCCCGTTCGGGAAAGCGGGAATGAATCAAGAGCGTTTCCGCCGCATTACATGGCGCCGGATCCTGCGCCTTTGAATCGACTGCAACGCGAACCGCCTTGTTCGTATCAGCAAATTCGTCGATGTATACATGGCAAATGCCATCAGCATGGCCAAGGACGGGAATCTTTGTGCTCTGTTGAATGGTGCGCACCATTTCATTTGATCCCCGCGGAATCACCAGGCTAATGAGGTCATCCATTCTTAACAGTTCTGCGACCTCTTCCCGCGTCGACACGAGTTGAACTGCATCTGCGACGCCATACTTATCGAGGACCCTGCGGATAACGTCGACTAACGCTGCATTGGTCGAAGCTGCTTCACGGCCTCCCTTCAGAAGAACGGCATTGCCGGTGCGGATGGCTAATGATGCAATCTGTGGACCCACATCAGGTCGTGATTCGAAGATGGCGGCGAGGACTCCAATCGGAGTCTGGATCTTCCGTAATGTCAGACCATCATCGAGTTCGGTTTCCTGCAGCAGCCGGCCCAGCGGATCTTCCATTTGTGCAATTTGCCGGATGCCTTCGATGACAGCACGGAATTTTGAATCGCTCAGGATGAGGCGCTTGTACAACGGCTCAGCAATTTTCCCCTTCGCCTCGGCGAGATCTTTTTTGTTCGCTTCGAGAATCGCTGACGCATGTTGTTCGATAGCAGGCGAGAGATCCTTCAGGATGGCAGTCCGATCCGTCGTCGTAGAAAGTTTCAGAAATGCTTTGCGGGCTCGTTCAGCCTGTTCTCGTGTCGTGCTCATTTTTTTGATCGCTGCGCCCTTTCTTGAGGCTGCGCGCTGTCGCGCTGGCGCTCCGCGTCGGGCTTGCATTCGCAGCCGCTCATCAATCCATCAAAAACGCGATGTTGTTTCGCGTAATAAAGGCGTCGTAATTCTTTGTCGTTGCGAGACGCGCGATCTCATCGGAATGCTTGCCGATAAGTTTGGATGCGTCTGCGCTGGAGTAGTTGGCGATTCCGCGCGCGACCTCCTGGCCACTGGGTCCAATAATAGAAACTACATCTCCGGGATCGAATTCATTTTCAATCCGCGTCACGCCGGCGTACAGGAGGCTGGCGTTCTTTCTCGTGATTGCGTCCAGAGCTCCTTCGTTGATGTGGATGCGGCCGGTGACAGACGACGCGAAGGCAATCCATCGCCGCTTGCCGGACAACGATTCGGACTTCGCGATAAAGAGCGTGCCTTCTTGTTCGCCACTTAAAACCTTGGCAAGGATGCCTGGCTTCATCCCATTCGCAATGACCGCCATGCCGCCGGAGTTCATCGCAATCCGAGCTGCCTGCAGTTTCGTTGACATGCCACCGCGGCCCCGGCTCGATTTCCGGCCGGCGAGCGCTTCGATTTCCGCATTTACTTCGTGAACTTCAGGAACGAGCTGGGCGTCGGGATTCTCGCGAGGATTTTCGCTGAAGAGGCCGTCAACGTCGGACAGCAGCACGAGCGCGTTCGCGTCGAGCTTGCTCATGACGAGGGCGCTGAGCTTGTCGTTGTCTCCGAAACTCGGGCTGCGATCGGTGGTTTCCAGTTCCGTTGTCGAGACGGTGTCGTTTTCGTTGATGATCGGCATGACGCCCATATCGAGAAGAGTCGTCAAGGTGTGGCGAAGGTTCAAGTAGCGATGCCGGCTGGAGAAATCTTCTTCAGTGAGGAGAATCTGCGCCGGAGTGAGCCCGTGTTTCGCAAAGCCGTACTCATAAAGATTCATGAGCCGGCTTTGTCCAACCGCGGCGAGAGCCTGTTTCTGTACCAGCGAAGCGTTTGTCGTGTGGATCTTCAGAGCATTCGCGCCAAGCGCAACCGCCCCGGACGATACGACGATGATCTGGCGTCCGGCGAGCCTTGCCGCCGCCATGTCGTCGATGAACGAGAGGATCCTGTCGCGAGCGACATTGCCGTCGCCGTCGAAAAAGAGATTGGAGCCAAGCTTGACCACGACCCGCTTGGCCTCTCGTAGTCTGGATCGCATACAGACGGAATCTTATCAGACGGACTGGTGTCGCCCCTACGGAGGCGGTTCCTTAAGAATTTCTCCCGAAGTTTACGCCGTGGGCTGCGTGACTCTGCCGAAGATCCTGGCGGAATCAGTTCATCATCGCCTGGATGCGCTTCAGTTCCTTGAGGTGGTTTTCGATCTCTTCGCGATCGTGCGCGGCAGGACAGCTTTTCAGGTATTGATTCAGATCCTTCGTAGCGGCTTCAAATTGGCGCAACTGCAGGCGCAAGAGCCCGCGGTCACGGAACTGTTCGCAATCATCCGGGTTCGCCATCAGCATCATGTCGACAATGGCGAGGCCCTTATCGAATGCCTGCGCTTTCAGATAAATCAACTTCAAATTGTTCAACATGCGAGAGAGGATCTGCCGGTTTGTCACCCGTCCGAGAAGCCGGTCGTGAAATTCCAGCGAGTCGCCGTACATTTCGTGCAGCTTCCGCTGGCAATCCTCGCGCGTAAGGATTTTTCCTCGCTCGAATGGATCGAGGAAGAACTCATCATGCCGGTCCGCAAACTTCACGATGAAATGGCCAGGCATACCTACCCCGACGATCGGAAACTTGAGGCGCCGCGTGACTTCCAGATAAACCGTCGAAAGTGTGATCGGAATTCCGACGCGACGGTCCAGCACGTCATTAAAGAAGCTATTTCGCGGGTCGTAGTAATCGTCGGTGTTGCCCCGAAATCCCAGAGTTTCGAACAGCAACGTATTGATCTTTCCGACGGTCTCGATCGGGGAATCCTCGCTCCGAAGACTCTCTTGCGCCATTTCAGCCATGTGGTCCAGCTTGTCCACGTACGGACTCACCTCGAGCTGAGGATATTCTTCACACGCCATCAGCAGCGCCGCCTCAGCAAGCGGGATCGCACTATCGGGCAACGTCACAAGTTGCTCAAATGTCTTGCGGGATCTAACACTCATTCTCTAGCCACCGTAAAAAATCTGCGATCGAATCGATGATCCACTCCGGGTTCGCGGTCAGCAGGCGATCGCGACCGTAGGAATGTGCGACCGCGACGCATCGCATGCCGGCTTCATGCGCGGACTGTATGCCGCCGATCGAGTCTTCGATCGCCACGCATTCCGATGCCTTCAACGACGGTTCGCGCTCGCGTAGCTTATCAAGAGCGCGTAAAAATGGCTCGGGGTGCGGCTTTCCAAATTCTACATCCTCGGCGGCCACGATTGCTGTGAAGCAGCCATGCAGGCCTGCTTCGCTGAGAATGTGCCGGATCTCATTGAGCTTGGCGCCCGAAGCGATTGCCAGCGGAACCTTTCCGGCCGCCGCGTGGACTGCTGCCGCAGCCGATTCGAACATCACGGGTCGGTCTGCGATCGCGCGAAAATAGTAGACGCTTTTCCGTTGGATTAGTTCATGAAGCTTCGAAGCCGAGAGAATTCGCGAATTCTTTTCGTAGAGTGTTTTGAAGCAATCCCTGTCATTTAGTGGAAGGTATCGATCGAGGTAGTCCTCGTCGGTGAATTCCAATCCCTCTTCCCGGGCAACCTCCCGAAACGCTTGCATGTGAATAGGATCGTCATCCGCAAGAACTCCGTTGAAGTCGAAGATCAGCGCGCGAATCATGAACGGTCTAGCCTAACACAGGTAGAATGGGCGCATGCATGACGTGATCGTCATCGGCGGCGGAGTCATTGGCCTGTCGATCGCCCGAGAGCTCGCCCCGCGCAAATCCGTGCTGCTGCTGGATCGTGGCCCGACGGGCAATGGTACCTCCTGGGCCGCCGCAGGCATGTTGTCGCCTTTGAGCGAGGCGAACAACGATGGGCCGTTCTTCCAGCTCTGCACTCGAAGCTTCTCCATGTATGAGGAATTTGTGCGAAGCCTCGTCGACGAAACAGGGATCGACTGCGGTTACTCCGACAACGAAGGCGTCCTGACACTTGCCACCACCAGCGAGGCCGCATCGACCCTTCAATGCCGTGCGGCATGGCAGCAGAAGGCGGCTTTCCGAGTCGAGCTCCTTTCCGGCGATGACGTGCGCAAGCTGGAACCACTCGTGACCGCGCCCGTTCAAAAAGCGCTCTTTACACCGCGAGAGCGTTCCGTGGCGCCGCGCCAACTCGTGAACGCACTTCGCGAATCGTGCTTGAACCGTGGGGTCGATATCGAGACAGGAGTCAATGTCCATAGCATCGACCAATTCAAAGCGCCAAACGTCATCATCGCTTCCGGTGTTTGGAGCGGGGAATTGAAGGGGCTCGATCCGATAATTCCTGTCCAGCCACGCAAAGGACAGATTCTTTCTCTTGCGACTCCCTCCCAGCCGTTCAAGAGAATCATTCGATGGCAGCACACCTATTTCGTTCCGCGAGGCAGCGGCGAAATGATCGTCGGTGCAACCGAAGAGAACGCCGGATTCGACAGATCGAACACGCCGGCGGGCATTGGCCAGTTGCTGAATGAAGCGCAGCAGATTTCATCGCACGTCGGCGCGTATCCGATCCTTGAAATGTGGAGCGGGCTGCGCCCGGCGACGCCGGATCATCTGCCGATCATCGGGCCGTCTTCCATTCCGGGAGTTTTCTATGCGACGGGGCATTATCGGAATGGAGTCTTGCTCGCGCCTGTAACCGCATCGATCATCGCCGAACTCATCGAGAACGGAAAACCGACCACGGCCATCGACTCTTTCTTGCCCTCCCGTTTTTAGCGGTATACATTACCCGCATGAAACGAGCCCTGAAAATTGCTGCCCTGGTTGTTGTTGTCATTGTGATCGTGGTCGCTGTTCCGATTGCGAGTGCACTGCTCGGCCGGAAGTCGGCAGATGATGGCGTAGAGGTAAATGGCATCCGTATCGTGAAGGACGGCATGGTCACGGTCGGTGTCGTTCCCATCAGCGAAAACACCGTGGCATTGATTGACGCAGGAAACGACAAGGCCGGCGCGGCAATCATGACAGAGCTTACCCGCAGAAAACTTGGCCCTGATGCCGTGACCGCAATTTTCATCACGCACGGGCATCCGGATCACACGGGTGCGATTGCGATGTTTCCGAAGGCGGAGGTGATGTCGCTGGAGAGGGAAGCTCCGATGGTAGAAGGCAGAGAAGGTGCGCACGGACCGCTCACACGGTTATTTCCAGTGAGCCCCACCGGCGTTAAAGTCGCGCGCCCTCTCCAAGACGGTGACGCGGTCAGTCTTGGCCAGACACAGTTTCGCGTGTTTGCCGTTCCCGGACACACTGCGGGCAGCGCCGTTTACCTCGTGAATGATGTTTTGTTTATGGGCGACGCGGCTGACATCGGCCGCAGCGGTGATGTTCAGGGCGCGCCGTGGATATTCAGCGACAGCCAGTCCGAAGATCGCGCATCGCTCGTCGCGCTCGAAAAACGGCTTTCCGTGGAAGCCTTGCCCGTGAAGGCCATCGTGTTTGCACATTCCGGCGTTCTATCCGATGGCGTCGCCCCACTCACGACTTACGCCAAGGCTAATCAGTAGCCGAAAGAATGGTGGTATTCCCGCCCGGCTGTCAAATGTTGGGATGTCCAATGTCCCATGTTCGATGTATTTGTCAAAGTACCCACTGACCAAAGCGCCAAATACATATTTGGTGGTTGGGTCATTTGACAAATACATCGGACATGGGACATTGGACATCCCAACATTTGACAGCCGGATGAGACAAGGGAGGGGAATAGCAGCATCCTCGCGTTTTGTTCCGCTAAGGCGCTGCTTCCACTCGAATCTGGATAGCCGTATCAGCTGGGAAGTTGATATCGGGTCCGCGCGCCAGAATATTCGTGAAGAACGAACGGCCGGCGCTGTACAGGCCAAGACCGATCCCAACCGGCGGAATCATTCTGCCTGCGACGGCGGCCGGAAGACCAAGACCCGGGCCACCGCCGAGCATCCGTTTTATGACGCTACCGCCGGTGGCGTCCGCGAGAGCACGACCGAATGAATCCGCGCTGTTGTTGAAGCCACGGCTCAGGCCGATAGCCGCGAGTGCTGGAGAAACGAAGCGCTCTTTCGACGCGGCGATTCCGGCAAAACCATTCTCACCAATGCGGACTTGTTTCATCTCCGGCGTTAACTGGACTCCGATAAACGTTCCGGCAACGTCCTGTGCCGGCTGTTCGGGCCACAGAATTGAGACCGGCAGTTCAATTTTGGTGAACTTGAGAGTCATTTCTCCAGTGTGATGCCACTTGGCCGACGGACGGACGTCAACAACCTCTCCCGTCACGCGGCTGCCTACAGGAAAAATCACCCGTTCATCCCACGAGAACACCGGGCGTGTCAGACGAGCTTGAACAACCGTGCCAGGTTGGGTCCTCCGGGAACTCAGCGCGGTTTCCAATCGAGCATAAATGATGCTGCCGGTACTGGGCTGAGATCCGAGGAGATCCAATGCCGTCGTCCTCAGAAGCGCGCCACCGAACTGCAGGGGTTCCAGGAGCGTTGCTCTGTAACGGATACCGGTCGGAGCGGATTGCGGCCGGTACGGCGAGAAACCCCAGAGCAGATTTTTGAAAACGTCCGGGTGTACCTGCGCATCACTTTCGAAATGGACTGCGGTCTGGATCGGGATGCGAGTCCCATCGGCGAGAACCAGCGTATGAAAAGAAATCTGAGGATTACGCGGCGGAGTGAAGTCTCCTCTGAGCGCGTAAGCCACGCGTTTCCAGATTCCGCCCTGGTCAAAACTTGTGATCTGGCCAAGCACTTCGGTCCCTTCAGGAATAACCACACGGTCGAAGGCAAAAACTGACTCCGCGATTTTGCCGCGCACTGGCTCGTTCGGCTTGAAATGCAGTTTTTCGGACAAGACAACTTCAAGCGGAAATCCTTTTTCGACGGTAAGAGGAACGAACGGGAGCATCTGACCGTGGGCCGCACCGGACAGACACACTACGAGAACAACAGTTAAAAATGATTTATGAATCGACATACACCTTCCGGCAAGAAAAGTTCTAAGCGACCGGAATTATATCTGAATGAGGGTTTTCGCTGCTGGGGTAAGAAAAATGGCCGTTCTCATCGAAGAAGGACTGTGAACACAAAGACTGTTCCGTTTCGGGTTACCTGGAACGCTACGGGATCGAGGGCCATCCTCCAGATGGTGTCCTTTAGTTGAGTTACGTTCTGGACTGGTTCGTAATTGACCCATTGGATCATATCGCCGGGCTGCATGCCCGCAAGCCCTGCCGACGAATTGGGATCGACATCCGTGACCACTACGCCGTAAATCGGTGGCTGCAAGTTCATTTCTTCGATCAGCGCCGGGGTGATGTCAGTGATGGTCGCGCCGCCAAGGTTCGCCGAAGTTTGGTCAGCGGTTTGGTCCGCGGGCAGCACGACCGTCGCGGCGAGCGCCAAAATCAGGAACGTCATTACGAGCGGAAACCACAACTGAATTGGAATGCGCCTGCGATGCACCATATTGAATTAGACGACTGACGTTGACCGGCTGTGCGCCAGTAGATCTACGGAGGCTTGACGAATAATCGGTTATAATTTCCGCGCTGTGGCGAACGGGGATGCGATTGAGGGAAAGGTTCGAAGAGGCGAACGGCTGTCGTTCGAGGAAGGCGCCGAACTTTATCATTCGAATGACATCGTGAGACTCGGCCGGCTCGCGAACATCACACGCGAGCGTCTCAACGGCGACCGGGTTTATTACAACGTCAATCGCCACATCAATTACACCAACGTCTGCGTCATCGACTGCCAGCTGTGCCAGGGAGCTTACGCGAGGAAACCCGGCCAGGAGGGCGGCTACACGATGCTGCTCAACCAGGTCTTTCACTTCGCCGAGCAGGAATACACGGACTCGCTGACCGAGTTCCATATCGTTGGCGGCCTGAATCCGGAATTGCCGTTCGAGTACTACCTCGATTTGCTTCGCGGATTGAAGGAACGATTTCCATCCGTTCACCTGAAGGCATTTACGATGGTCGAGCTCGACTTCTTCACAAAAATTGCACGTAAGCCTCTGGAGTGGGTGATCGATCAGCTTCACGACGCGGGAATGGGAAGCTGCCCGGGCGGAGGCGCGGAGATTTTTGCCGAGCGTGCGAGGCCTCTGATTGCAGGCCACAAGATTTCGGGTGCGCGATGGCTTGAAGTTGCTCGCACGGTCCATAAAAAGGGAATCCGCTCGAACGCGACGATGCTGTACGGCCACATCGAGACACTTGAGGAGCGTGTGGATCACCTCGTCCGCCTTCGCGAGTTGCAGGATGAGACGAGCGGGTTCAATTGTTTTATCCCTCTCGCGTTTCACCCTGAGAACACAGTGCTCGCTCACTTGCCGACAACGAGCGGCATGGACGATTTAAAAACGATTGCGGTATCCCGGCTGATGCTCGACAACTTTCCCCACATCAAGGCCTACTGGGTGACGCTGACGCCATCGCTCGCACAGATCGCGCTGCGATTTGGAGCTGATGACCTCGACGGAACCATCATCGAAGAACGCATCATTCATGGCGCGGGCACTCCGACGAGCCGCGGCATGACGCGATCGAGCATTGAGAAGTTGATCCGCGACGCCGGCCGGACCCCGGTCGAGCGAGACACGCTTTATAACCCCATCCAGACTGCTTCGGTGTGCTGAATCCTCGTGTTCGTCGGACCGCCGAACGCGTCCTGCCGAAATTTCTCCTGAAAGCATTGGATCCCTTTGAAGCCCTCGTGTCGGAGCGGCTGGCGGCATTCGGCAAGGAGATGATGGATCGTTCACTGGTCCTGGATGCGGGTGCAGGCGAGTGCCGTTACGAGCCGCTATTCAAAGCTCACCGTTATGTTGCTTTCGACAGCAGTGTGGGAGACCCCACCTGGGACTATTCCAAACTCGATGTCATTGGCGATCTTGAACAGATACCCATGCGAACGGATGTGTTCGATGCCGTCATCAGCGTCGTCGTGCTCGAACACACCCGCCGGCCTCAGCAGGTCGTTGACGAGATGGCGCGGGTGATGCGTCCTCACGGGAAGCTGTTTCTAGTCGTGCCGAATCAATGGGAAGTTCACCAGTCGCCCAACGATTTCTTCCGGTTCACCAACCATGGTGTAACCCATCTGCTTACCGTGAGCGGTCTGCGCGTCTTGAAAATGGAGCCGGTCGGAGGGTTTTTCTGGCTCATGTCCCGGCGGTGTGTTAACGCATTGACGTTTTTTCAGGGCGGCATCAAATGGCCCATTTTCCTGGTTCTGGCGCCGTTCCTTGGTCTGGCATTCCCCGTTTTGTTGTATTTCGCCGACGCTCTGGATCAGCGGCGGAATTTTACGCTCGGCTACATTTGCATTGGGGAAAAGGCGGGTTCGGTAATGTAAACTGACGCGGTGGACATCGCCTTCATCCGGCCGCGTGCCTCGCGCAACTGGTACATCAACAATGTTCCTCTGAACTACGTCCATCTCGCGGCGTACCTGCGCGAAAACGGCCACCGGCCCCACATTCTGGACCAGGTTACGGGTTGGCGTTCCGAAGACATCGATGATTACATACGCGCGAATAACATCTCCGTTGTGGGCATTGGTTGCATGACTTGTGAATTCCCGGAAGCAGTAAATGAGAGCCGGCGGCTGAAGGGTCTCCATCCAGGAATTACGGTTGTGCTGGGTGGTGCGCATCCTTCCGGTGCACCAGAAGAGTGTCTCGAGAGCGGTGTGGTGGACTACGTCGTCGTTGGCGAAGGCGAGATTGCACTGACGAAGCTTCTGAACGCGCTCGAAAGCAAGCAGAAGCCCGATAACATTCCCGGCCTGTGGTCGATCGAGAATGGCACGATTCGGACGAACCGTCCGGCCGAGGTGCCGGACATCGAGAAGCTTCCGCCGCCGGCGTATGACATGGTTGATCTGACAAGATACTTTCGGCTCGATTCGCCCTGGCACTTTCCGCAATCGCCGCGAGTGATTCAGTTCATTTCAAGCCGAGGCTGTCCGTACCAGTGCTCCTATTGCCACACAATTCACGGAAAACGGTACCGCGGCCTGTCGCCGGTCAAGGTTCTCGATCAGATGGAAGATCTGGTCAAGAACCAAGGCGTCGAAGAATTCATGATGGTCGACGACATCTTCAATTTTGACCTCGAGTGCGCGAAGGAGATCTGCCGGGGGATCGTGCAGCGTGGATTAAAGATTCATCTGCAATTCCCGAACGGCGTGCGCGGCGATCGCTTCGACGAAGAGCTGGTCGCGCTGATGAAGCAGGCTGGAACGCATTTCATGGCGATTGCGATTGAAACGACGTCCAAGGAGTACCAGCGGCTGATTCGAAAGAACCTGAAAGTCGACAAGGCAGAACAGACGATTCTGTGGGCACGGAAGTACAACATTGAGGTTTCGGGCTTCTTCATGATTGGATTCCCGGGTGAAACGGTGGATCAAATACAGCAAACGATTGATTTCGCCGTTAACGCGCCTCTCGATGCAATCTTCATTTCTGTCGTGAGTCCATTCAAGGGAACGGTTCTTCGTAACGACATGTTGAATGGCCGCTTCGGCAATGTTGATTCTCAAACGATGCAGTCGCTCGACCAGCTGTTTCCGACAGCCTGCAGCGAGACGTTGACTCTGGAACAGTTGACCCGCATGCAGCGGAACGCCTACTTCCGGTTCTACACGAAACCACGATCGCTATTACATCTGGGGAAGAAACTCACCAACCGACGGAATGTCAAAAAGATCGTTCGGGCTGTGGCGCGGCGCGTCCACAACCGGGAAATGGTGAGCCTGAACTGATATGCCCTCGAAGCTTGCCAATAGAGTGCGCATCGCCGCGGAGTATTTTCGAAGGAAGGCTGTCCTGGAGGGCGGCCCGCTAGAGGTGTCGCTCGAGAGTACGGCGAAGTGCAATCTCTATTGTCCGATGTGCCCGCGGCATATCTACTCGTTCGACAACGAGAACATGGACTTCGAGCTGTACAAGAAGATCATTCGAGATTGCAAAGACTCGGTCGAGTTTGTCTGGCCCTACGGCATCGGCGAGCCGATGCTTCATCCGAATATCTTTGAGATGATTCGCCTGACTCGCGATGCCGGAATCCGGACCGGAATGTCGACGAACGCGACGATGCTCGACGACAAACGCGCGGATATGCTGCTCGATTGCGGTCTCGATTACGCGATTTTTGCCTTCGATGGCGCCAGCAAGCAAACCTACGAGATGTATCGCACGGGTGCGACGTTCGAGAAGACCCGTCAGAATATTTTGAATTTTCTCGATAAGAAGCAGCGAAGGAACTCGCCCATTTACGTTGTGCTGCAGATGGTGCTTCTGAAGGAAAACAAGGACGAGATCGACGCATACCGGAAGCTGTGGTCGATACCCGGCGTCGATGAGATTCGATTCAAGCGGGACGAAATCCAGATCGACGGTTCAAAAATTGAAGGAGTCGAATTCAAGGAACACCGACGCAATCCGTGCCATTTGTTGTGGCGGGGGCCCCTTTACGTCCGGTACGACGGAATGGCATATCCATGTTGCTACATGTGGAAGGAACCACCCCTCGGCGATCTGAAGACGCAGTCGATCATGGAGGTTTGGAATTCGGAGCGCATGGTCAACCTGCGGAAAGCGCATCTTAGCGGCGACGTCTCGGAATACCCCGCGTGCCAGACGTGTCAAGCCGCGCGTCCCAGCCTGACCGCGTTCTACGGCAGTCTGGTGTTCAACAGCCTTACGGTCCGCAAAGCCGTCCCCGCCATGGAAAAGCTCGCCCGCTTTTACAAAATCGGCATCTTCGAAAAAAATTAATTCGGGGACAGACGCATAAATCACCCAAATAGCTTTCCGGGTTTGGACGTCTTCATCTCTTCAATTTGGTCCGCCGGTGATTTTGGTCTAGGACGAGGTCCGCGTTTTTGCGGAAGCAGCTTCCGGCCAGTGAGTATTTCGAGGCCGCTAAGAAACAGCTCTGATCCGAGTGGCCTGCCGGTCCTGGTGTGGCGTCTGATCAGGTCATCAGCGCCAACCGGATTGTCGATCTTCAACCATTCTGACCAATTTCTAATTTCCTTGACGAGCGGACAATCCCCCGACAAGAGAATATCCCCGCGAAGACCGCAGTGAGCAGCTGCGCTGGACCACAAGTAATCTTCCGCTCGGACTACCACGCCAGCTCGCACGGGATTCAGCTCAACATAGCGAATGGCATTCCAGCAGTGAGATTCTTCCATGACGAATGACTTGAACCGGCCTTGCCACACATGACCCACCAACCCGTATTTCGTGTTGAAGTAGCTGGAGTATTCTCCGTGAGCCGCCTTCATAGCTTTGCCGAGGGAATCGTTTCGTTCAGGGACCGCGATGATGTGGACGTGATTGTCCATCAGTGTGTAGGTCCAAACAAAGACCCTATGCAGTTCGCAAGCATCTCGCGCCAACCGAAGATAAACAAGCCGGTCGGAGTCATCATAGAAAACGTTTTCTTTGCGATTACCTCTCTGCAGGACGTGGTGAGGGGAACCCGGTACAACGACGCGCCCGAATCTCACGATGGGACCTTTCGATGCGCAAAGGGCGATGACAGCTTAACCCCGAGCCGTGGGCAACAACATAAAAATTCGGCCAGGATTTGGGTGATTTATGCGTCTGTCCCCGAATTATCCGAATCAACCGGTAAAAACCAGCTCGAGTTGCATGAAGGCCATGCCTTCGGGAACGACGATGAGGGAGATGAAACTGTCGGCGAGAAATTGGCGGAGATCGTCGACTGTGGCGTCATTGATTTTGTCGATACGAAGCGACAGACGATGCATCCCGTTGTCGGAAACGAGTTCGCACTCGTGGGCATGCACTTTCTTGATCACGTAATGCAGCTTTTCCAAGAAGGTCGCGTATGACAGATCCGGGCGGGTTCGGGCCAGCGCCTCACGCGGAAGCCAGCAACGTTTATCGTTCGGATAAAGAACTTTAAAATTGCTTCGCTTGATTTCGATGACCAGCCCCAGTTCCTCCGGGAGCTGAAGCTGGTCTCGATAGTACCGGGATCGGCAGTAGACAAAATCGCCGACGTGGATTGGAGCGGCCTTCAACCCTATTGAGCCGTCTGCTGCAGCGCGCAGACGAATTCCGGAATGGCTTCCAGATCGATGTGCGCATTCGGTCCGCACGTCTTGCAATTCGGATCTCGCCGCAGCTTGAATTGCCGGAACGACATTTCCAGGGCGTCGTAAGTCAACAGGCGTCCCGACAAAGTTGTGCCGATGTTCAGCAGCACCTTTATCGCTTCTGTGGCCTGAATTATCCCGATGATCCCCGGCAACACACCCAAAACTCCGGCTTCATCGCAACTCGGAGCCATTTCCGGTGGTGTCGGTGTCGAGTACAGGCAACGGAAGCACGGCCCATCGTATGGGATGAAGGTCGACGCCTGCCCATCGAACCGGAAGATGCTTCCATAGGCGACCGGCTTTTTGAGCATCACTGCCGCGTCATTCACCATGTACGCTGTCGTGAAGTTATCCGATCCGCTGATGATCACATCGTACTGCCCGAGGATATCCAACACATTCGAAGCGTCGAGACGCAGATTGTGCGTTCGGACTTTTACATCGGGATTAACCTCGAACAGCGTGCGCCGGGCGGAATCCACTTTCGGCATGCCGACCGATGAAGTCCAGTGCAGGATCTGCCGCTGCAGATTCGAATCGTCCACTACATCGTTATCCACGATGCCGATCGTCCCCACGCCGGAAGCCGCGAGGTAAACTCCTGCAGGCGAACCCAAACCGCCAGCGCCAACCAGGAGCACCTTGCTTCGCAGTAATTTCAGCTGGCCCTCTTCGCCAACTTCAGGAATCAGCAGATGCCGGCTGTATCGTGCCATCTGATCCCTTCCGATCTTTTGCGGAACAACGATCGGATACCCGTTGGCCTTCCATTGGCCGTACCCTCCGGCCATGGAAACTACATTCGTGTAGCCCAGATCCTGCAGCGTCTTTGTCGCGAGCGCCGACCGGGCACCGCCCGCGCAATAAACCACGATGGGCTGCTGCTTGTTGGGGAACATCTTGTCGGCTTTCTGCTCCAGGAACCCACGGGGCAGAAAGACCGCCTTGTCGAGATGGCCCTGCTCCCACTCGTCGCCCTCCCGGACGTCGAGAAGGCTAAAACCATTCGCAGGATTGAGCTTATCCCGAACTTCCTGAGGTGAAACTTCCTTAATCTGCTGCTTTGCCTGGCTTAAAATCTGTCTGAAGTCGCTCATTGTGGACCCTTAGTTTACTGACTTAATCAGGTTACTGTAGCACCAACCCGACAACCCTGTCGACTACCACCACGCGTCTCCCTTCAACCGCAAATCATCCAGCGTCTGCTGCATTTCCTGATGAAGCCTGCGGAGGTCCTCTTCGGAGGCCTCGGCGTGCACCCAGATCGGCGCTGCCTTCAGGACAATTGCCGGAGTAAACGGCAAGGGAATCTGAAAGTGATCCCAGCTGCGAAGCTGGATCTTATGCTTCATCGAGATGTGAAAGCAAAAGATAGCTGCACCGGTCTTTCGCGCCAGCAGGATTGGGCCTTGCTGCGCCTGGTAGCGCGGCCCGCGCGGCCCATCCACAGTGAATGCCGCATCGCGGCCATTGCGGATCGCGCGCGCCATTTCTGCGAGCGCCCGCAGCCAGCCGGCGGAGCTCGAGCCGCGCGCTGCGCCAAATCCGAAGTGTTGGATGCATTGCGCGATGGGCTCGCCATCGCGGCTCATGCTGGTCATGACTACGATGCCGCGGTTGCGCCAGTAGTACGTAGCCGGAAAAATCCGTCCATGCCAGAACGTGAAGATCGCGCGCTTACCGGATTTGTAAATGTCGTCGAGATGAGAGTCGCCGACGGATTGCCACCGCATCGTTCGGCCGATCACGCGGATCGTAATGTAACCGATCCAGCTGATCAGCCAATTACGCATTCTGCTGCAGCGTGCGCGCGGGTTCGAGCTCCTCGAGTAGTTTGGCCATTTCGCGGCGGGCGACCCGTTTGCGAATTCCGCTTTCGTACTGGATCCAGAAACGTGATGCTTCGGCCACGATCTGATCGAAGGCCGGGAAGCCGATCGACCGGCCGATCTTCGCCGGATCTACGTAATCCGCGCCCTTATTGAGAATCCGGCCATTCAAAATCGTGACACTTCCAAACAATGGAGCGTCGATGGTGACTAATGTGTTCGTGCTATCCGAAAACAATCGCAGCTTTTCAAGCGTGAGTTCATCCACTTCAACCATCGCGGTCCGCCTCCAGAGTGCTTGATGAAGATGAATAGCTTCGAAAGCATAAACAAATTTACGTGGAATGCTAAACCATTATTTCTTTTCCGGAGTCAAAAGAGGGCTGTGAGTTGGCACGTGAAGTGCTTAACGTTTTGCCGGAGGTGAGAACCATGATTTGCCCGAATTGCAGAAGCGAAAACGAAATGGCTTACTCCGTCCTCTCTCAGGGCATGGTATGCCTCGATTCCGATTGCGGTTTTGAAGTGGAGATGGAGGCCACTGAAGCGCAGGAGATACTTGAAACGGTGGAAGAATTAGTGTGTTGTTAGGGAGTGAAATTATTCCTATTCGACGTCGATCTAACGCTTGTTAACACCGGCGGAGCGGGCCTTCGTGCCCTCGACCGCGCTTGCCAGAAACTTCTCTCAGTTGAAACCGCCATGCAGGGTATCGACCCGAGTGGCAAAACGGATCCTGCAATCGTTCGTGAAATTTTTTCACGGTTAGGCATTATCGCGGACGGCAGCATCGGCATCGAGACGGTTCTGGAATCGTATCTTGCCTTTCTTCGTGAAGAAGTAGAGATGTCCGAGAAATACCACGTGTTGCCCGGCATCGTTCCCATCCTTGACGAAATATCGGCGCGTCCGAACACCATGCTTGGCTTGGCGACGGGCAACATCGAGCTCGGAGCTCGTGTGAAATTGCAACGCGGCGGTCTCAACGGTTATTTCAATTTTGGCGGATTCGGTTCGGATTCCGAGGATCGAACGGAGCTCGTGCGCAAGGCCGGGGAAGCCGCCGGCCGCCGACACGGCGATTCAATCCGGCCTACAGACATCTTCGTCATCGGCGATACGCCACTCGACATCGCTGCCGGACGCGGCGCGGGCTACAAAACTGTCGGCGTGGCTACAGGAAGGTATTCCACCGTTCGGCTTCACGAAGCCGGCGCCACTCTTGTCATTTCCAACTTCGAAGAAGGCCGCGATCACTTCCTGCGATCCGCTTTCTAATTCACTCAGGCCGCCTTGCGGGTCGGCACACGCCGATTCCAGTTCAGCCAGAGGATCCGCAACGCGGCGACGGTAGGAATTGAGAGAAACATCCCGAGTACGCCCGCGACTTCGCCACCGACCAGGACCGCGAAGATCACGGCCAGCGGGTGAAGGTCGAGGCCTTTACCCATCACTCGCGGAGCATTGACGTAATCCTGGACGCCGCGCCAAACAAGCCAGAATCCCACGATGATGATCCAGTGCGAATAGCCGCCGAGGAACGCGATCACCACAAGCATCCCCAGCGTCAGTAGCGGACCGACAAACGGAATGAATTCCAATACGCCTCCGATGGCTGCGACAGCCAGCGCGTAAGGGAAACGCATGATCAGGAGGAAGGCGCCGTACGCCACAAACGCAAACAGGCATAGCAGGAGCTGAGCGCGAACATACGTGGCGAGCATCGTATCGAGGTCATCCAGGACGCCTTCAAAAAACACGCGATCTTGCGAGTGCCCGATGAGTTCAAGAAGCGAACGGCGCAGCTGAGAACTATCCTTCAGGAAAAAGACCGCCAGAAGTGGGACCAGGGCAACCCACGGGATGTTGGCTGCGAGTTGCTGAAGCCGGAGGGTGACGTTTTGCGTTATTGCTGAAAGATCGTTTTGGTGTCCGATGAGCCAGTTCTGGATGCGCAACTCGGTTTGCGTGCTCCACCCCTGTTGGCTGCCGAACTGCCACGCGATACTTCCGGTCTTGATCTTCTCGAACAAGGAAGGCAGCGTCTCCGACAACCGTTGCCCCTGCTCCAGGATTCGCGGGCCGACGGTGATACCAAAAATCGCCAGGCCGCCAAAAATCGCCAGGTAGGTGATGGCTACGGCCTTCCCGCGTGTTACGCGCAACCATCCCTGAAACCGCTCCGCAATAGGCTCCAACAAATGACCAAAGAAAATCGCAAAAATGAACGCAATGATGGGTAAGCGAGCCAACCATACTAGGGCCAGCAACCCAGCGAAGGCTAAGATCGTCGTCAGAACCGAAGCAGTTTTTCGGTCGAACATAGCCATGGCTCCCTCTAATTTTCAGTCAGCAGCTTTACAGCCAACTGCAAAACCTTTGACAGGCCAAACCGCCGCTGGCTATCCTCAGCCGTCGTTTGATTCCAGATAATTCCAGGAGCTCCATCGTGAAAATGAAGACGCTGATTTCCGTTGTCATAGTTGCCGGCCTTTTACTGGTTTGCCGTCCGGTTTCTGCCCATCATGGCGCTGCCGCCTATGACATGACTAAAGCCGTAGAGTTGAAGAACGCGGTGGTGACGAAATTCACTTGGGCCAATCCCCATGCTCTTATCTACTTTGACGTTAAAGATGAGGGCGGCGAGGTTAAGCATTGGGCTGTTGAAGCGGGCAGCCCCAGCGCGATCGGTGTGGTTGGCTGGAGCAGAAACTCCGTGAAGCCGGGCGACGTGGTGACGATCTGGCTGTTTCAAACGAAAACCGGCGTACCAGTCGGGCGCCTGAATAAAATCCAGTTCGCTGAC
>Ga0075434_100001241_pt1 | contig 21209 bp, 21 predicted proteins | sample RhiMethybrSRZTD3_FD_75298 | JGI IMG/M metagenome (GOLD analysis project Ga0075434, IMG submission 75298) | Populus rhizosphere microbial communities from Tennessee, USA - Rhizosphere MetaG P. TD hybrid SRZTD3 | ecosystem: Host-associated > Plants > Roots > Rhizosphere > Soil | place: USA... | reverse complement strand
AACACCACGCGGCGGAGAATCTCCCGCCGCCGCGCGCCGAGCAGCACGGCGGCTTCTTCCATCTCCCTGTCGAGTTCTTCCAATACCGGCTGGACCGTGCGCACAACGAAGGGAAGGCCCACAAACACGAGCGCTACCAAGACCCCCAAAGGTGTGAAAGCGACGCTGATCCCTGCTTTGGCGAGGGCATAGCCCAGCCAGCCGTTGCTGGCGTAGAGCTGCGCAAGGGAAATGCCGGCAACGGCCGTCGGCAAGGCGAACGGCAGATCGATCATCGCGTCCATCAGCCGTCTCCCGGCAAATTGGTATCGCACCAATACCCAAGCCAGGATAAACCCGAAGATGGCGTTGCAGAGCGCCGCCAGGAAGGCGGTGCCGAAACTTAGGCGAAACGCCGCGAGCGCCCGAGGCGAGGCGAGCTCTGCCCAGATCTTCGCGGCACCGGCATCGGCGGCTTTTACCAGCAAGACGCTCAATGGAATAAGGACGATCAGCCCCAGATAGGTGAGCGTAATTCCAAGCGATAGGCCAAGGCCGGGGAGAATCGTCCACGTACGTCGTCCAGCGCTCGCCATCATTTCGAGGCACTCTGAGAGCCATAGATGCGATCAAAAGTCCCGCCGTCACTAAAATGCACCTTCTGCACCTCCTTCCAGCCGCCAAACGCAGCAATGTCCATCAGCTCGACTTTTGTGAAGCGCTCCAGGTGCTGCTCCAACACCTCCTTTGCATGAGGCCGGAAGTAATGCTTCGCGGCAAGTTGCTGGCCCTCGGGTGAGTAGAGGAAATTAAGGTAGGCCTCTGCTGCTTGGCGCGTGCCGCGCCGGTCCACAACCTTGTCAACGATGGCGACGGGCGGTTCGGCCAGAATACTGAGCGAGGGTACCACAATCTCGAAATCACCTGGACTGATCTCGCGCGCCGCGAGCAGGGCTTCGTTTTCCCAGGCGATGAGAACATCGCCAATGCCGCGGCGGGTGAAGGTGATTGTCGCACCGCGCGCGCCAGTGTCGAGCACGGGCGCATTGCGATAGATGCGCGCAAGAAAGTCGCGGGCCCTCGGCTCGTCATTGCCGTAGTGGCGCATGGCATAGCCCCAGGCTGCCATGAAGTTCCAGCGTGCCCCCCCCGAGGTTTTTGGGTTCGGCGTCACCACGCCGATACCCGACCTAGCAAGATCCGGCCAGTCGTGAATTTGTTTGGGGTTACCCTTGCGCACGAGGAACACGATGGTCGAGGTGTATGGCGCACTGTTGTTGGGCAATCGCTGCTGCCAATTCGAGGCAATAAAACCCGCACGATCAACAATGGCATCGACGTCGTAGGCAAGCGCCAGGGTGACGACATCTGCCTCCAACCCAAAACTCACGGCACGCGCTTGCGCGCCCGAGCCGGCATGGGATTGATAGATGACGATGCCACTCGCATGCTGTTGCTGCCATCGCGCCGCGAACGCTTTGTTCACCGCCGAATAGAAGCGGCGCGTGGGTTCATAGGACGCGTTCAAGAGCGTCGTTTCGGCAGCCAGGGCCGAAGTCAGCAGCAATAGGCAAAGCGGGCCGGAGGCAAAGGCGAGGCACAGACGCTGGCGCATACCGATAGTCCTCGTAGAAGCACCCGCAACACCCCACCATGGCCATAGTTCCTGCCGCGCCCCGCCAAGCTCGCAGAGGGAAAGATCGCGGGACGCCCAGTCGCCGTCTCTAGCACAAGTCTCCGGACTGGCCATGCTCCCAAGCCCAATCGTGCCTGCAGGGGTGGCGCTGGGCAGGACCCCTCTGTCTGGCCGCCGGCGCGTTAGCCGAGACCACGGCATCCCAACTCGGACCAAAAGAGGGCCAAAGCGTCGGCCCTGCGCCAGTCGAGGCCCCAACACGCGGGCACCAGGCGCGCGTAGCTCCTTGGCGACGCGAGAAGGCCAAGACCTCACGCCACAAGCGCGGCGGATCAATAGCTGTAACGAGCCTGTGAGAACCTCGAATATAGCCCGAGGCTGGCGAGTCCTAAGCGCTGCAAGCCGGCGATACCGGCGTCGAAGCTAAGGAGAACGCATATGAAGATCCTCATCGCATCCGCGCTCGTTGCATTGGCATTGATCAGCGCAATTGCACCACCCGCCAGCGCTTTCGACAGCAAGACGTTCTGGGAGCAGCAGGACCGGTCGCACTACTGAACGTTTTGGTCCGCCAACAACCCCGCGGCGCACTCTGGCGGGCTCGCATCCTACAGCAGCGGGCCCGCGCAGGCCGCGCCGAACTCTCCCGTTTTGAGCACTGCAAGCAAGTCTGAGGGGTACGCCTAGGTGGCATGCCAAGGCCAGCCCCTCAGCATCCCCCCAAAAGAAACCATGGAGCCTTTAGATGAAAAGTATCCTCTCAGCCGTCACGGCGCTCGCCATTCTGGCCGGCGCATCGGCACCTGTGCCTGCGCAAACGGCGCAAACCTCCCAAAGCACGGCGCCGAGCACGGACTTCCAACGGCTTGCCGAGGTCTTGCGCGCGGGCGGCTACGTCATCCTTGTCCGGCATGGCGCAACCTTCTCCAACCAGGCCGACACTGACCCCTTCACTTTTAGCGATGTAAGCAAACAGCGAAATCTTAACGACAAAGGCAAGGAGCTCGCCAGGGCCTTTGGAGAGGCGGTTCGGGCCGCAGGGATCCCGGTCGGCAAGGTTTACACCAGTCTATTCAATCGCGCCTACGAGACGGCGGTCGTGGCCGGCTTCAAGACGATCGAGACCACGGTCGATCTGACCGAAGGCGGCCTCGTCGTCACCCCTGACGAGAACTCCCGGCGCGCCGAGGCGCTGCGCCGTATGCTGGCGAAAACGCCTGAGCCGGCGAAGAACGACATCCTGATAACGCACAAACCGAACATCATCGACGCACTTGGTAAGGATTGGTTCGACGTCAAGGAGGGTGAAGCCTCGATCTTCAAGCCGGACGCAGGCAAATACCAACTCGTGGCCCGAGTGCAGATGGCCGATTGGCGGAAAATTGCGGTTTCGCAGCGCTAGGGGCCTGGGGATGCGTCCCATCGTCTTTGCCAAATTGCTTGGCCTGTCGCTGTTCGGGCTCTACCTGGCCCTTGGCTTCGCCCATTCCACGGGCGACACATCGGCCACGAAAGCAAGCGTGCGCCACGGCCCGGAATAAAGCCGGCAGTGCGGCCGCAAGAGGCGGATGCTTTTTCGCCTCTGCGGCCGCCTCTGCGCCGCACTTTTCCGGATTGCGATGGCGCGCGATCGGCGCTGACCGGTTCGATCTCGCTTACGGCGCCGGCGGTCTCGCGGCACCGTACTGATCGCGTGCCGAGGGCTATTCTTTTGCAATAGACACGGGCGTTGCCGCTACCATGTCTTCCAGGAGGTGCAAGAAATCACTCTCCAACCGAAGTTGCGCTTCGATTTCCTTGGTTTCTCTGCCGCTCGCCCGACGTGCGCCGATGGCAGCCTCGATGTCCTCGATGCGGATTTTGCAGGCTTCAATCTTCTGCAAGAGTTCGGCCTGGCCAATGGCATTGTCCTTCGACAAGGTTGCCTCCAGCCCGCACACGACAGCACCGGTCCCACCCCTAATGCAGGTTCCCTAATTCTTCGTGAGCGTCCCGGCAACGTGATTTGGCGAGCGCTTGTGAAGCTACGGCATGGTAGGGTTTGTGACAGCCGCGCGCCTGCCGAAATTCAGCTCAAGCCTGGGCCGCCCGCTGCACAGCTGCGCGCGCAAGCAAGGCCGTGGAATCTAAAGTCGGCAGCGCCGAGTTTGCATCAGTGACAATCAAAGGCAGCTCGGTGCACCCCAACACCACTGCATCGCAGCCGAGGCCCTGAAAACGGCGGATCGCCTGCTCCGTGTAAGCGACTGACTCGGGTTTGATCACGCCGCAGACGAGCTCCTCCATGATGATCCGATTGAGCTCGATCCTCTCGTCTTGGCTTGGCAGCGCCCATTCTAGTCGGCAGGCAGCCAGTTTTTCCGGATAGACCGCGCTGTCGACGAGCCAGCGCGTTCCCGTGAGCGCCAAGCACCGGAATCCGCGAGCCACCGCCGCATCGGCAACCGCGTCGGCAATGTGCAGCCAAGGCAAGGGCAAGCCAGCTTCAATGTATGGGAGCGCCTGATGGATGGTGTTGTCTGGGCAGATCAAGAAGTCGGCGCCGACCTTGGCGAGCTTGTTGGCCGACCTGAGCATCAAATCGCCAACCCCGCGCCAATCCGCTTGCTCCAAGCATTGCACGTAATCGAGCAGCGAGGGTGTGTGCATGGAGATCTCGGGATGGCGGTAACGCCCGAACATCGCCGACGCCTCCAAACAGATGGTGCGATAGCAAAGTGCCGCGCCCTCTGAAGAGCACGCGACGATGCCGATGTGCCGTGCCATGAGGCGGTGCTCCCTGTGTCCGGATCGCCCCTCGATCGACCAAACTTAGGGCGCCGGAATACCCTTGCGTCCTCTAACGTCCTTTTCGCCTTTGCGATAGTGGTGGTGAGGCCTCGAGATCCCCGACCAGTCCCCGGGGTTGAGGCCGCGACGGACCTCACCTGCGGTTAGCGAACCGCGCCAAGTGGGCGTGCCACAGGGTCAGGTGCGGGATCGCGCCTGCGGCAAGGCGCGAAGCGGGTCCATTTCGCCGGATCTCGCCATGTCGGTTCACGCGATCGCGAGTGCCACAGCTGCAGCTCCAGCCCCTGCGAAACATTTCTTGCGCTCCTGCGTTCAAGATCCGTTGTGCATGACGTCGCGTTCGTGCGTAGTGACGTCAGCGGCCCGGGCAACTCGACGAAGCGCCCGGGCCGTCGCCTATTAAAGCTGCAAGCCCTGGTAACGGTGCACGCCCTGTCTAAGGTGCGGCCCCTCGCCCCGCCCTTTCCGCTCTGAGCGGCGGGACCGCGCCAGCCTCGATACCGGTGCGTTGCCAAGCTTAAGCCTCAGCGGCCACAACCTCGTGCTGGCGGCAACGCCTGCGCTGGAAGGGTTGGAACGCGCGCGGAACGGGCGAACCTTGCACGCCACAACTTCGCTCGGCGGCAGTCCCCCGCGCTCGCGCTGGAACAGAGGCCCAAAGCCCGCGTTCCCCGTGCAAGAAAAATCGGAGACACGAGATGGATCAGAGACCGAATGACCGCATTCCGCCTCGCGCAGACGAGCCGCTGCGGGACGACATCGTGGTGGACCGCCCGTCGCGCACGAGTTGGGACCGCGTGACCCGCACGGAAGAGGGCGCCTGGAATTACATTCCGCTGTTGTTGGTTGCCGCCCTCATTGCCATCGGCGCGTGGCTGCTGATGGCCGCCGATCGTACGGGGACCCCGGCGCCGAGGACGACCGAGAACGTGCCAAACGCGACGGCTCCGGTACGCCCAACGCCCGATCCGAATGCCGCACCGCAAGCAACCACGCCCGCTCCGAGCCCCGCTCCCGCCACTAAACCTTAACGGACTTTGCATTATGGCAAAAAGGCCCCGCCGACTGGCGGGGTCTTTTTTGCGAAAACGGGGTGCAGCTTTCGTCAACCAAATCGGCTCAAGCTATAATGCGGAGTTCGGCCACGGTGACAACCTATGCTGTTTCCCGGATTTACGCTTGAGAGCATTGCCATACCTGACGGCGCCATCCGCTTGCGCCATGGTGGGTCCGGGCCTCCTTTGTTATTGCTGCATGGCAATCCGCAATCACACCTGATGTGGCACCGCGTAGCGCCGAAGCTGGCCGAGCGGTTCACCGTGCTGTGCCCCGACCTTCGCGGTTATGGAGGTTCATTCAAGCCGCCAGCCACAACCGATCACGCGCCCTATGCAAAAAAAGTGATGGCTGCAGACATGGTCGCGGTCATGCGCCACTTCGGGCATGAGCGGTTTTACGTTGTAGGCCATGACCGGGGAGGGCGCGTTGCGCATCGGCTTGCGCTCGACCATGCGCGGCGCGTGATTAGGTTGGCCGTACTCGACATCATCCCGACCATCGAGCATTTCGAGCGGACCGACATGGCGTTTGCGCTCGGCTACTATCATTGGTTCTGGTTCGCGCAACCCCACCCATTCCCCGAGGTACTGATCAACGCGGCGCCCGAGGCGTGGTTTACCGCACACACCTCGCGCGAACCCAAAGGTGCTGACTTTTTTCACCCAGATGCGTTGGCCGACTATCTCGACGCTGCCCGCAGGCCGGACACGATCGTGGGCATGTGCGAGGATTATCGCGCCGCCGCCAGCATCGACCTGGAACATGATCGCGCAAGCCGGGACGCTGGAATCAAGGTAGAATGCCCAACGCTGGTCCTCTGGGGCGCGAAGGGTAAGCTCAATCAATGGTATAAGCCGCTCGAAATCTGGCGCGGGTATTGCGCAGCCGAGGTTAGCGGGGGTGCCATCGAGAGCGGTCACTACCTGGCCGAGGAGCAGCCCGCGGAAGTGCTCCAGTATATCGAGTGGTTCTTGCAATGATGCGACTGCACCAGTGCCCTTTGCCCATGCGTTGTCCGGCGTGTTTCACGACTGCCCCGCAACCTCGGTCATTTGCAAATGCTCCCGTCCGGGTTTTTATTGATACCTTGCGCTGAACCGGGCGGACGAAGATCCCGATAGCGCGTGACGATGAGGGTCAAAGACGCATGACCGCCATTTCCCACCCGCTTGCAGGGCACAGACCGGGGCTTCGGGAGAGCAATGCTCGCGCGCGACTGGCGCGACTGAAGGACGCCTCCTTTCATACCAGCCCGCGTGACATCGACCTGGCCTGAGCAATGACAGGGGATGACAACGACCCGCGTCGGGTGGCGCCCAGCAGCCAAAGCATCGATCTGGTGATCCGCCTTGGCTTCCTCGGGCTGCTCGGATACTGGTCGTTCACCGTCATCGCTCCCTTACTGACGATCCTGCTCTGGAGCGCTGTCCTGACGGTGGCGCTCTATCCACTGTTCGAATGGGTCGCCCACGCACTCGGCCGGCGCGACCTTGCCGCGCTCATCGTTACATCGCTCTGCCTGTTGATCGTCGTCGGTCCCGTAACCTGGCTTGGCTTCGGCCTGATTGATGCGGTGGGATCATTGACCAAGGGGCTCGATACCGGACAACTCGCAATTCCGCTGCCGCCTGAATCGGTGAAGCTCTGGCCGCTCATCGGCGAGCATTTGCACCGCATCTGGCTCCTGGCAGCCACCAATCTGGAGGCCGCCCTGGTTGAGCTAGCACCGCAGCTCAAGCCGCTCGGCAGCCGGCTGCTCGAGATGGCGCAAAGCGCCTTCGTCGGTCTCGTCGAGCTCCTTGTCTCCATCGTTGTGATGGGTTTCTTGCTGACGCGCGGTCCCCAGTTGGTGGAAGCCTCGACCGCCTTCCTAGGTCGCGTGCTCAGTCACCGCGGCAAGGAAACGGTCCAGCTGGTGGGCGCAACCATACGCAACGTCTCGCGTGGGGTGGTCGGCATCGCTCTTTTGCAATCGATCCTCGCCGGCATCGGCTTCATTGCCGCGGGCTTTCCATCCGCTAGCGTGTTGGCGTTTCTCACCCTGTTGCTCAGCATTGCCCAGATCGGCCCAGCTATCCTGCTGATACCCATCACGCTCTGGAGCTGGACGACCATGGACACAAAGGTTGCGTTGTTTTTCACGATCTACATGGTCTTCGTCGGCGTGATCGATAATGTCTTGAGACCCCTGGTGATGGCACGAGGGCTCGCCACGCCGATGGCGATCATCATGATCGGCGTGATTGGCGGCATCATCGCCTACGGCATTGTCGGCTTGTTCTTTGGCCCAATGGTACTGTCGGTGGCTTGGGCCGTAATGGTGGTCTGGGTTCAGGGCGGCGATGCCCAATCGCATGACCCATGGGCCGCCTGAGCTAGCCTAAAGCCGGATCAATAAACCTCGTCGATGAATTTCAAGGGAAGTGGCGGCTTTTGCTTGGCCTCTGAGATATGGCGTTTTGGCAACCTCACCTTGTCCCGCGGCAGACGCTTGTAGGGAATACTGGCCAGCAGATGCTCGATGATATTGAGCCGGGCGCGGCGCTTGTCATCGGACCGCACGACGAACCAGGGCGCCCACGACGTGTCGGTCGCCATGAACATGTCGTTGCGCGCGCGGGTATACTCATCCCAGCGCGCGAATGACTTTATATCCATTTGCGAGAGCTTCCAGGTCTTGCGGCCGTCGTCGATGCGTTCCCGCAAGCGCTTTTCCTGTTCGTCGGGGCCAACCTCGAGCCAATACTTCAGCAAAATGATGCCCGAATCGACCATGGATTTTTCAACGTGCGGGGCAAGGCTCAGGAAATGCCGGGCTTCCTTCTCGCTGCAGAACCCCATCACGCGCTCGACGCCCGCACGATTGTACCAGCTGCGGTCGAAAATCACGAGTTCGCCCCCTGAGGGTAGGTGAGGCAAATATCTTTGCACGTACATTTGCGATTTCTCGCGCTCGGTCGGCGCCGAAAGCGCCACCACGCGAAACACTCGCGGGCTTACGCGAGCCGTGATCGCCTTGATCGCGCCACCCTTTCCGGCGCCATCGCGACCCTCAAAGACGATGCAAATCTTTGCCCCCTCGCGTCGAACCCACTCCTGCAGCTCGACGAGTTTGACATGCAGCTTGCGCAAGGCCTTCTCGTACTCGTCGCGCTTGAGGTGCGTGCCGTGCCGCTGTGCGCGCTTGCTGCCGCGGCCGTGCTCGCCGTCCCGGTCCTTGCCATCGTGCAGGTCCGAGCGTGCGCTTTTACCGCCGCCCAGCCCAAGGGCCGATCCTTGCTCCTCGACGTCTGCGTTGTGCGACATTTCAGGTTCCTTGCAGGTGGACTAAGGGCGACGGCAAACAACGTCTGGGCTCGACGAGGCCTGCCTCTTATCCGCGTTGCGGCGGTGCTTTCGCTGCATCACGCCCAGCCGGCACAAGCACCAAGCAACCCTGGTATTCCCACGCCAACCCAAGCCTCCGGCGCGCACCCACGCCTCAAGGCTGCCTCGGCGCAGCCGCCAGGCACCCGGGGCAGCAGAAAGTCCAAGCTCGACTTGGGTCAGCATGCGCCGCAGGCGCGCGTTCGACCAATCGGGAAAACTACTGAGAGCCGAGCCTCGGCCTCCCATGGGTTAACGCTGAAGCCCTGTGGGGCCGCCGCTTACAGGCCTGATTGCTTCCCGCGTCCGGACACTCCCGCGGACCTTTTTATCCTCAATCGATGTCGGCTCATGCGCAAGGTCTGGCGGCCGATCGCTCGCTCGTGCTTCGCGCGGCGCGCGCCATAAATCCTCGCGCGCCGAGCTTGCCTACGATCTGCGCGCTTGCACGAAGTGTAGTCACTCCCGAGGCATGCTTTCCGCGCAACGCCCAGGGGTCGGTGTTATCTGCAGCAACAATCCGGGTAAACGTCGATGGAGGGACACCTTTAAAGCGGGCAGGGTCCCGGCGAAATAGCGCCATTAAGCAAATCTGGCTGGAAAAAGCTGCCGTCAACGCGTTGGCGCCTATAGGGGAACCCGCAATGACCCACCCATCGTTGTCGAATAGCGCGTCGCTCGCCCTGGCGCCGTGGTCAAACACTATGGTCGGTGACGCTTGGACCTATTGGATCGATGCCTATCAGCGCAGCCTTCTTTACCTCAATGTGCTACAACAGCGCAGTGCAAGCTATATGGAGCATGCCGCCAAGGAGGCTCCCCACGTCCTGCGATTCCCTTGCGAAGTGGTGATGGACGGGCGCAAATTAGCCCGACCGGTGAACTACCTCCTGGTGCAAATCGTGCCGCCCCAGGACATCAAGACCGACGAGCGCAAGCGCCCCTTCGTCATTATCGACCCGCGGGCCGGCCATGGGCCGGGCATCGGCGGCTTCAAGGCCGACAGCGAGGTTGGCGTCGCGCTCCATGCGGGTCACCCCTGCTATTTCATCGGCTTTCTGCCCGAGCCCATGCCCGGTCAAACCATCGAGGACATCGCGCGCGCAGAAGGCATATTTCTGGAACGTGTCATCTCCCGGCATCCGGAGGCGGAGGGAAAGCCGGCCGTCGTCGGCAACTGCCAGGCGGGTTGGGCCGTGACGCTGCTCGCAGCCATGCGTCCGGAGCTTTTCGGACCGATCATTCTGGCTGGCTCGCCGCTCTCCTACTGGGCTGGCGTGCACGGCCAAAATCCGATGCGCTACACAGGTGGACTGCTAGGAGGCAGTTGGCTGACCGCGCTGATGGGCGATTTGGGCAACGGCAAATTCGACGGTGCCTGGCTGGTCAGCAATTTCGAGAACTTGAACCCGTCGAACACGCTATGGGCCAAGCAGTACAACCTCTATGCCAAGGTCGACACCGAGGAACCGCGCTATCTCGAGTTCGAGCGCTGGTGGGGCGGACATGTGCTGCTCAATGCCGAGGAGATGCAGTACATCGCCGATGAACTCTTCGTGGGCAACAAGCTTGCGAGCGCAGAGATGGTCAGTGCGGATGGGGTGCGCCTCGACCTGCGCAACATTCGCTCACCCATCGTCGTCTTCTGTTCGAAGGCAGACAATATCACGCCGCCGCAACAGGCGTTGGACTGGATCCTCGATCTATACGATAGCGTGCATGACATACGCGCGTATGGCCAGACCATCGTTTACGCAGTGCATGAGTCGATTGGCCATCTCGGCATCTTCGTGTCGGGCTCGGTTGCGAAGAAGGAGCACGACGAGTTCGCCAGCAATATCGATCTGATCGACGTGCTTCCACCCGGTCTCTATGAGGCCGTGATGATCCCGAAGGCCGATGTCGAAAACTCTACGGATTTCGTGGCCGGCAATTACCTGGTCCGCTTCGAGGCACGCACGCTAGACGACATTCGCGCCCTTGGTGGCAACAGCGAGGAAGACGATCGCAAGTTCGCGGCGGTCGCGCGGCTTTCGCAAATCAACCTTGGCCTCTATCGCACATTTGCTCAGCCGTGGGTGCGCAGCTGGGTCAATGATGGCTTTGCCAATTGGATGCGCCGCTCACATCCGCTGCGTCTGCAGTTCGAGATGCTCGCCCACAATCCCTTCCTGCGACCGCTGATGGCCTCCGTCGACGAGGTGCGTAAGAGGCGCCAGCCCGTGGCAAAGAACAATGCCCTGTGGCAAGTGCAGGAGCAATTCTCCGATTGGGTCGAAACGTCACTGGATGCCTATCGCGATAGCCGCGACCAGATGTTGGAGTTCTGGTTTGACACCATCTACGGCTCCTCATTCGTGCAGGCGCTCGCGGGACTCAAGGCGTCCGAGCAAAGTCCGCGCCGCCGGCCGGGAGCTGACGCCGCCCACCTTGCCTTGGTTGCTCAGCGCACCAATGAACTGAAGGCCGGCATCCCCAAGGGTGGCCCGCGCGAAGCGGTTCTGCGCGCCCTGCTCTATATCCGCATGCCGGAGGAACTGGTGGATGAACGCGGGTTCAACCTGGTTCGGCGGATGCGAGAAGAGACCAGCCGAGGCCTGGGGCTGACCGCCTTCAAACGGCTGGTACGCGAGCAGTTCTTCATGTTGCTGCTCGATGAACAACGCGCCGTCGAGGCCATTCCCGTCATGCTCGCGCGCGATCCGGACTTGGCTTCTCGATTGATCGAGAATGCGCGCCGTTTGCTCGACGAGGTCGGCCTGCGCAGTAAGGCAGGAAGGAATCGTTTGGCCGAAATCGAGATGGCTTTCGAGAAATACAGCCAGCTTGAACCAGCTACCACGCAATTGAAGAGCATTCGATCACCAAGGACCCAGCCTGCCGGTAGCTCGAAGCAGGCCGGGTGACCCTTGGTGGCGGCAGGACGAAGACGAGGCAAGGGCAATGAGCGGTCTTTTACTTCCCAATGATCTGAAGCAAATCTCCTCCGATGCCGAGATGTCAAAGATGGATGAGGAGGAGCGCGCCAAGCGCAAGAAGGAACAGCACCGGGCGGAGTTGCGTGAAGCCTTTATGTCACGCGAGATTCATGCCGAGGCCATAGAACGTATCAACAAGGCGGTCCGCATTGCGGCCGAGCAGGGACATCATCAAATTGAAGTCATCACTTTCCCCTGCACCTTCTGCTCGGATGGCGGCAGAAGAATAAACATTGCCGATCCGGAGTGGCCGAACACACTCGAGGGTTTCGCCAAGCGGGCCTACGACTTCTATGCCAAGGAGCTGCGCCCTCTCGGCTACAAGCTTAATGCAGAGATTATCAGCTTTCCAGGCGGCATGCCCGGCGAGGTCGGCCTCTATCTCAAGTGGTAAGCGCCGCCTGCCTAACGAACCTCCAGCGGTGTGAGGGCCAAAGCTATGAGCAAGAAGGGCGTCGTAACGCAACTGCGCGAGCACGAGAAATACGAGCGCTTAATCGCTGCCACCAAACCGCTGCGCGCCTTGCCAACCGCCATCGCACATCCCTGCGACGAGAGCTCGCTCAGGGGCGCGCTGGAGGCGGCCGAGGCGGGGATGATTACACCAATCCTCGTCGGCCCCCGCGAGCGAATTCTGAGCGTCGCACGCTCGTTCGATCTCAAGCTGCAAGGCGTCGAGATCGTCGATGCGCCGCATAGTCAGGCGGCGGCGGACAAAGCCGTAGAGATCGTGCGCGCGGGTGGCGCCGAGCTCTTGATGAAGGGCAGCTTGCATTCCGACGAGATCCTCGGTGCCGTCACCAAACGCGAGACGGGCCTGCGCACGGGCCGGCGCATCAGCCACGTCTTTGTCATGGACGTGCCAACGCATCCGCAAACCCTGTTCATAACGGACGCCGCGGTGAACATCGCGCCTGATCTTCATGCCAAGCGTGACATCGTCCAAAACGCCATCGATCTCTACGCCGGCCTCGGGTTGGGCACGCCGAAGGTCGCAATATTGTCGGCGGTGGAGACGGTAACGCCTGATATTCCCTCGACCATCGATGCCGCCGCGCTCTGTAAGATGGCGGATCGCGGGCAGATCACGGGCGGCGAGCTCGACGGTCCTCTCGCCTTCGACAATGCCATCAGCCCGGAAGCCGCGCGCGTGAAAGGCATCAAGTCGGCGGTCGCGGGTTGTGCCGAAATCCTGGTCGTGCCCGATCTCGAGGCCGGCAACATGCTCGCGAAAAACCTGAGCTTCCTGTCCCGGGCGGATGCCGCCGGCATCGTGCTCGGCGCGCGCGTTCCCGTCATTCTTACCTCGCGCGCGGACAACGTGCGCACCCGCCTGGCATCCTGCGCCGTGGCCACCCTCATGGCCCACAGCCAACAGGCGAAAAAGCCGATCCGGGCCTGAGCCATGGCTGAAACGATCCTCGTCCTCAACGCCGGCAGTTCGAGCATCAAGTTTCAGCTGTTCGGTGTCCGCCCCGACGCCCGTCTCGAGCGGCGCGTCAAGGGCCAGATGGATGGCATCGGCTCCCGCCCGCGCTTGCTTGCCAAGGACGGCGATGGGCATGTGCTGATCGACCGGACCTTCGCCACGCCGGAGGCGAGCAACGTCTCGGCGGCCCTCGACAAGGTGATCGCCTTCTTGCGCGAGACGATCGGTACCCTGCCGACGGCCATCGGCCACCGCGTCGTGCACGGTGGCCCGAATTACGCCGAGCCGACCATCGTCAATCCAGCGGTGCTGAACCAGCTCGAACGCCTGACGCCGCTCGCGCCGCTGCACCAACCCCATAACCTCGGGCTCATTCGCCTGATCGCCGCGCGCCAACCGCATCTGCTGCAGGTTGCCTGCTTCGATACGGCCTTTCATCGCGGGCACGCCGACGTCGCCGATCGCTATGCCATTCCCGAGGCGCTCTATTCGGAGGGCGTGCGCCGCTACGGGTTCCACGGGCTCTCCTATGAGTACATTGCCGCCCATCTCGCCGAAACCCTTCCCGAGGTTGCCGCGGGTCGCGTCGTGGTCGCGCATCTGGGAAGTGGAGCGTCGATGTGCGCCATCGCTTCGGGCAGAAGCGTGGAAAGCACCATGGGCTTCACCGCGCTCGACGGGCTCCCCATGGGAACCCGGCCCGGTCAGCTCGATGCCGGCGTTCTCCTCTATCTGCTGAGCGAGAAGGGCATGGAGGCTAAGGCGATCGAACGCCTGCTCTACAACGATTGTGGCCTTAAGGCTCTTTCCGGCATCAGCAACGACGTCAGGGTGCTGCTCGGCAGTTCAGAAAAGCGGGCCAAGCTCGCGCTCGACTACTTCGTCTATCGCGTCGCGCTTTCTACCGGCATGCTGGTGGCGGCCATGGGCGGCATCGATGCCTTCGTCTTCACCGCGGGTATCGGCGAAAACGCGCCGAGCATCCGCGCCGCGGTGTTGCAGCGCCTTGCCTGTTTCGGGCTTGCCATCGATGAGGCCGCCAATGGCCGCGGCGGTCCGCTTATTTCGCCGCCGGGTGCGGGCGTGCCTTGCTACGTCATCCCGACCGATGAGGAATTAATGATCGCGCGCCACACGCTGCGCGTCCGGCAGCAGCAGGCTGCGCCCCAGCTCAAGGAGAAACGCGCATGATCGATGTGGCCTCGCTGGCGCTCCTGAAGGGAAAGAAGGCGCTCGTAACCGGCATTGCCAACGATCAATCGATCGCTTGGGGCTGTGCCAAGGCCTTTCGCGCCTTCGGCGCGGAGATCGCCGTCACCTACCTGAACGACAAGTCGAAGCCTTACGTCGAACCCCTAGCCAAGGAGTTGAAGTCCCCGATCTTCATGCCGCTCGACCTGCAACGGGAAGGCCAATTGGAGGCCGTGTTCGACAAGATCACCTCGACCTGGGGCTCGCTCGACTTGTGCTTGCACTCCATCGCCTTTGCGCCAAAGCAGGACTTGCAGGGTCGTGTCGTCGATTGCTCGAAGCAGGGCTTCTTGCTGGCAATGGATATCTCCTGCTGGTCGTTCATCCGCATGGCCAAGTTGGCCGAACCGCTGATGCCACAGGGCGGCGTGCTCTTCACCATGAGCTATTACGGCTCGCAACGGGTGGTGGAGCATTACAATCTCATGGGCCCGGTGAAAGCCGCCCTGGAGGCCGCCACGCGTTACCTCGCAGCCGAGCTCGGGCCCAAGGGAATTCGCGTACACGCCATTTCACCGGGGCCGCTCAAGACGCGGGCCGCCTCGGGAATTACCGATTTCGACGAGCTGCTGCAAAAGGCCCAGGCGAAGGCGCCGAGCCGCAGCCTGGTCTCCATCGATGACGTCGGGGTTGCCGTCGCGTTCCTCGGCATGAACGGGGCGAAACTGATTACCGGAGAGACGCTCTATATCGATGGCGGTTATCACATCATCGATTGATCGCCGGCGACATGCGCCGCAAGACAGCAGCAGCGGCCGACCTCGGCCGGTCAATGGGCGCGACGCTCGGGGTTGAGCGATGTCACAAGCTGCCGCCTATTCTGCGTTCGAGACGTTGCGCGATGGCCGCCGCCTCGAGATTCGCGCGCTAAGACCCGATGATCAAACTGACATGCTGGCCGCCGTGGGGCAGCTGAGCGACCAGTCGGTTTCCCGCCGCTTTTTCACGCGCAAACGCCAGTTCAGCCCAAAGGAAATCGCCTTCTTCTTGCACGTCGACTTCATGAAGCATGTCGCGCTGGTTGCGGTCATCGAGGAGGCCGGGCGTGCATTGATTGTGGGGGGTGGCCGCTACGTCGTGGGCCAGCCGAAGGAGGCGGAGGTGGCCTTCGTCGTCGTCGACCAATTTCAGGGCCAAGGCGTCGGCGCCGTGCTGCTGCGACACTTGGTGCTGCTCGCGAAAAGCGCCGGGCTCGAGCGATTGCTCGCCGACGTCCTGGCGGACAATTTCGCCATGTTGAAAGTGTTCGATAAAAGCGGTCTTTGCCAACAAAAAACGCGGGAGGCAGACGTCGTGCACGTGTGCCTGCGCCTGGCGTGATGATCCGCGCCGCAAAGGCCGCGGGCCGGGTGACCGCTCCCCGCTGCGCGAAGTCGCAATCTCGTTAACCCCGCGGGTCCTCAGCATTTGGCGTGTGCAACGGGGAGCGCCTATGCTCTAGTTGTTTCGCGAATGGCGCGGCGCATGCAGCATCTAACCAACGCCCGATTTGCCCCAGCCTGGTTGCGGTACGTTCCGATTGCCCAGTGGTTGCCGCGCTACCGCGCCCTCTGGCTCGGGCATGATTTGGTCGCGGGCATTACGCTTGCTGCGTACGCCATTCCCGTCTCGCTGGCCTATGCCGGGCTTGCCGGATTGCCGCTTCAGGTCGGCATCTACGGCTATCTGCTGGGAGGGCTCGCCTATGCGATCTTCGGTACCTCGCGCCAGCTCGCGATCGGACCAACGTCGGCGATTTCCTTGATGCTTGCCGCAACCGTCGCCGAAATGGCGGCGGGCGACAGCCAGCGCTATGGCGAGATCGCCAGCCTCACGGCCTTCACCGTGGCGGGCCTTTGCCTCATCGCCTGGGCCTTGCGCCTGAGCGCGCTGGTACGGCTGATCAGCAACAGCATCCTGGTCGGATTCAAGGCGGGAGCAGGTTTGGCAATCGCGATTACGCAAGTGCCAAATCTTCTCGGCGTGGCGGGCGGCGGGCACAATTTCTTCGAGCGAGCCGCGCTCCTCCTCACCCAGCTGGCCGACACGCAAGGTGTCGTGCTGGCGATCAGCGTCGCCGCCATCCTGCTTCTCCTGCTCGGCGATCGCCTCCTGCCAGGCAAACCCGTGGCGCTCGGTGTCGTGGTGCTGTCCATCCTCGCCGCCCATCTCCTCGCGCTGCCTTCCCTGGGCGTGCCAACGACGGGGACAATCCCGGCCGGCCTGCCCAGCCTGGCAGCGCCGGCCCTGCGGCTGCGGGACGTGGAGGGTATTGTTCCCCTGGCTGGCGGCTGCTTGCTGCTCGCCTACATCGAAAGTATCTCTGCTGCGCGAGCCTTCGCCGCCAAGCACGGCTACACACTCGATCCGCGCCAGGAGTTTCTCGGCCTGGGAGCCGCCAATCTCGCGGCGGCCGCAGGACATGGCTATGCCGTGGCCGGGGGCCTCTCGCAGTCGGCTGTGAACGACAAGGCAGGCGCGCGCACACCGCTCGCCCTTATCATCGCCTCGATCACGCTAGCGTTCTGCCTCGTCTTCCTCACCGAACTTTTGCAAAGTCTGCCGCGGGCCGTATTGGCGGCCGTGGTTTTGACCGCGGTGATGGGACTTTTGGATTTTCCCACGCTCGTTCGCATGCGGCAGATCAGCCAGCTCGACTTCTATGCGGCGATGATCGCCCTGGCCGCCGTGCTGCTGCTCGGTATTTTGCAGGGCATTTTGCTCGCCGCCCTGGTGTCGATCTTGATGCTGCTGATAAGCGCGTCGCGGCCGCACGTGGCTTTTCTTGGCCGCGTACCCGGCACGCGCCTCACCTCCGACCTTGCCCCGGCATCCAGAAAATGAAGCCCTGCCAGGTGTGATTGCCTTTCGTCCGGAGGCATCGCTGCTCTACATCAACTCCGACACCGTGCTTGAAAGTGTGCTTGAGCGACTTCGCTTGCTGGGCCCGGCCGAAACGAGGTTGGTGGTGTGCGACCTCTCGGCCTCGCCCTTTATCGATCTCGCGGGCTCGCGCATGCTGCATGAGTTGCATGCCGAGCTCGAGCGTCACGGCATCGTGCTCCGTATTGTCGGCGCCCACGGCGCCGTGCGCGATCTGTTGCGGGCCGACGGCATCGGTGAAAAGGTCGGAGGCTTGGGACGCGGCGTAACGTTGCTCGGCCTGCTAGAAGATGAGACCGACCGCGCCAGCCGCCGATAGCCGCCAGGCGTTGCGGAATTCGACCTGAAAGAGCGCGCGGGCCGGGGCCGCAGCAAACACGCCAGCCCGTTGCCGAGGCCGAAGATGCGCGCGCCGCCGCGCGCCCGCACCGCGTCAAAGCCGCATCGGCTCGATCTTCTCGGCCTTGAGGAGGGGCGCCTCGGTCGCGTCCATCACTTGTCCGACGGAAACGCCGGGCGCGGTCTCGAGCAGGGTGGCAAGGCCGCCCGCAAAGCCGATGACGGCCAGCTCGGTGACGACCAGGTCTACGGACCTGACCGACGTCAACGGCAAGCTACACTCCTTAACGATCTTCGGCTTGCCCTTGGCGGTGTGCTGCATCGCCACGATCACGCGTTTGGCGCCGCTGACAAGATCCATGGCGCCGCCCATTCCCGGCACCATCTTGCCGGGGATCATCCAGTTGGCGAGGCGGCCCCGCGCATCGACCTGAAGACCACCCAGTACCGTCATATCGAGGTGGCCACCGCGGATGAGCGCAAAGGACATGGCGCTATCAAACGTGGCGGCGCCGGGGAGCGCGCTCACGGGCTGGCCGCCCGCGTCGGTCAGCGTCGGATGCGCCAAACCGTCTTCGGGTATGGGGCCGGTGCCGATCAGTCCATTCTCGGACTGAAAGAACACGTTCACGCCTTCCGGCACGTAGTTGGCCACCAGGGTTGGGATGCCGATCCCGAGATTGACGAGCATGCCCGAACGGAGTTCGCGCGCGATACGCTTGGCGATGATGGTTTGCGCGTCCATGGGTTCACCTATTGGTGACGAGATAATCAACGACCGCGGCAGGCGTTACGACATGATCGGGTGCGATCACGCCTACGGGAACGATGTGATCCGCCGTTACAATGACCGTGTCCGCCGCCATCGCGATCACGGGATTGAAATTGCGCGCCGTCAGCGCGTAGGACAGGTTCCCGGCATAGTCGGCAAGAAACGCGTGCACGAGCGCAAAATCGGCGCGCAACGCCGTCTCCAACAGGTAGCTCTTGCCGTCGACCTCGAGCCGGCGCTTGCCTTCTTCCACCACCGTGCCAACACCCGTCGGGGTCAGGATGCCGCCAAGGCCGGAACCGCCGGCTCGAATGCGTTCGATCAGCGTGCCCTGCGGGACCAGATCGACCGCAATCTTGCCGGCGATCATTTGTTTCTGCGTCTCGGGATTGAGGCCGATGTGGCTAGCGACGACTTTGCTGAGGAGCCCCCCACCGACGAGCTTGCCGATGCCTCGACCGGGCATGGCGGTGTCGTTCGCGATGATCGCCAGCTTGCTCTTCCGCTGGCGTACGAGCTCATCAATCATGCGTTCGGGCGTGCCGACGCCCATGAAGCCCCCGACCATGAGGCTGGCGCCATCGGGGATCAGGGCCACGGCGCTTTCGATCGAAATCGTCTTCATGACTGAGACCACCTCTTCATCCGCTCGGCCGCTCGATCAGGGCGACGGCCGCGCTCGCTGGCGAGCCGCTCGGGTTAATTCATGTGCCAGCCGTGGCTGACCACGATGGATTGACCGGTCAGGGCTTTGCTGTGGAAGGCAGCCAGCATGAAGGCAACTTCGGCAACATCCTCCACCGTAGTGAACTCCTTATCCACCGTCTCGCCCAGCATGACTTCCTTGATCACCCGCTCTTCCGATATGCCGAGTTCCTTGGCTTGCTCCGGGATCTGCTTGTCGACGAGCGGCGTGCGCACGAATCCGGGACAGATGATATTGGCGCGCACGTTGTGCTTGGCGCCTTCTTTGGCCACGGTGCGCATCAACCCAAGCAAACCGTGCTTTGCCGTCACATAGGCCGCTTTCAGGGGTGAGGCCTCGTAGCTGTGCACGGAGCCCATGTAGATCACGGCGCCGGAGTTCTGCTGATACATGGGCTTGAGGCAGGCCTTGGTCGTCAGGAAGGCGCCGTCGAGGTGGATTGCCAGCATCCGCTTCCATTCTGCAAAGGGAAACTCCTCGACGGGATGCACAATCTGGATACCGGCATTGGAGACCAGGACGTCGAGCCGCCCAAAGCTACCGATCGCGTCGCGGACGCCAGCATTGACCTGCTCCTCGTTGGCCACATCCATGCCGACGGCCATGGCCGATTTGCTGTTCGCGAGCGCGCCGGCGGCCGCCCGCGCGGCCTCAACGTTGAGGTCGGCAATGACGACGCGACCCTGCGCCTCGAGAAAGCGTTTGGCGATGGCGTAACCGATACCGCTGGCTGCGCCGGTAATGAGGGCAACTTTTCCGCTGAGGTCCATGGGGGCTCCTCGCACCTGGTTGTTCACTTGCAAATCAGGACGGGCATCACGCTCTGCGCCAGGACACGCACGGCCTGACTGCCCAGAAGCAGGCGGGAAAGGCCGCGTCGGCCGTTCGAGGCCATAACAATCAGATCGCAGCCTCTGCTCCGGGCAGTCTGCAAAATCCCCTCAGCTGGGTGCTCCTTCACGTGAAGCGCGGTGCATTCGACATCCAGCTGGGCGGCGAGCCGGCCAGCCGCGGCGAGAATCTTTCCGGCCTCCGACGCGGCGGCCCGTTCATAGGCGTCAAAGGGAACCGTGAGCGAACCTTGCGAGGACTGCGCCACGGACCAAGGCTCCGAGGCGGTGATCACCGTCACGCGGGCCCGATGCGCCTTGGCCAGGTGCAAACCCATGTCGACGGCCTTCTGGGCCAAATCCGAACCGTCGGTGGCGATCAGGATGTGCTGATACATGGGCGGCGACCAGTCTCTATCGGATCGAGCTCGGCCTTCGGCGTCGGGCATCGACTGCTCCGGGGCAAGCGGCCTTGCGATCGGCATGGCAGCGCGGGCCAAACCACCCCTGCCATCTCATCTAGTGTCCGAAGCATCCAGCGATGGCGCCCCGCCGATTGCAATAAGGGTAAGCCCTGAACTCGGGGGCGGTGCCCGCGGGCATCGCCCGGCGCCTCGCGGCGGTGTGCTTTGGCCTGGCTCGCTCAAAGGCGAGCGAGCCACTGCCTGCTTGAGGCGCATTTTTACGCGAACCCAGGCCTCCTCATCCTCGTCGTGGCGTGGGGCCGTTCGCCTTCCGGGGCCGCCACGGTTCCTGCCATCAAATGCCTGACGCAGCGAAGGTCGAAGGCGGCACGCGCATTGTCGTCACCGGCGCCGTCCGCCGCCTCTGCGGCCACCGCCACCGCCGCGGAACCCACCGCCACCGCCGCGGAACCCGCCACCCCCGCGCGCGGCGATCCGGTGTCCACCTCCACCACCACGGACGGCAGCCCGTCCACCGCCCGGCGGGCCGTAGCCACGCATTTGCGGGCGGTGCCCACCGCCGGCGCGTGGCCGATTGCCGGCCTGCTTGGACCGCGCCGCGTGTGCGGCATTACCTCGGGCATTCTGAGCGGCCTTGGCGCGCGCGCCGGATTTGTTGCCGGCGGCTTGTTTCGCCCGCCCGGCGGCAGCGGACTTGGCTTTGCCGGAGCCGACTTGGGCGGCTTTGCCCTTGCCTGCGCCTTGCGCCGCCTTGGCCTTGGCGGCCCCTTGGGCGGCCTTGGCCTTG
>Ga0075434_100001240_pt1 | contig 21215 bp, 17 predicted proteins | sample RhiMethybrSRZTD3_FD_75298 | JGI IMG/M metagenome (GOLD analysis project Ga0075434, IMG submission 75298) | Populus rhizosphere microbial communities from Tennessee, USA - Rhizosphere MetaG P. TD hybrid SRZTD3 | ecosystem: Host-associated > Plants > Roots > Rhizosphere > Soil | place: USA... | reverse complement strand
CATTCGAGTAGCCATGACCATCGCGTCGTGGCCGCTGCCGCTGGACAGGTGATGGACGGGCAGACCGCTCCGTACAATGGCTCGCTCCAGGGTCGCGATGAGATCGGGTGACATCGCGGTGGACGGTTGATCGAGCCAGGCGTCCCAGCGCACGTCGATCTGTCGACGCGACGCGATCTGTCGCGCGCGTTCGAGCATCCGCGCCACCGCATCTGCGCGGACGTCGTCGCGCGGATGGCGGACGTCGAGGCTCGCTTCGCATCGTCCGGCGATGACATTGGTCGCGCCGGGGACGGCCTCGATGCGACCAACGGTGGCCACCAGCGCAGACACGTCGTTGGCGATCGCCTCTACCGCGACGATCCATTCCGCCGCGGCCGCCAGCGCGTCGCGCCGCGCATCCATCGGCGTGGTTCCTGCGTGATTGGCTGACCCCGTGAAGACCACACCGAGCCGGCTCTGTCCGACGATGCGGTCGACGATACCGAGCGGCAGACCGAGCCGATCGAGCAGCGGTCCCTGCTCGATGTGAAACTCGAGGTAGCCAATCACGTCTTCGTTCGCCCGTGACTCACCGATGCACGATGGATCGAGGCCAAAGTCCCGAATCGCCTCGCTCACGGATCGACCCTGCGCGTCGCGACGACCAAGCAGCGCGTCATCCACCGATCCCACCAGCGCGCGACTCCCGATGAATGGAACACCGAAGCGCACACCCTCTTCTTCCGACAACCCCACGACCTCGATCGCGAAGGGCAACTGACGACCGTCCATCAGATCGACGAGCGCGACGGCGAGAACCACACCGAGCACGCCGTCGAATGCGCCGGCGTGGGCGACCGTGTCGAGATGGGATCCGATCAAGAGCCGGGGCGCATGTGATGACGCGGCAGGATAAAGGCCGCGCAGGTTGCCGGCATGATCGATGCTGACTGTCATGCCGCACCGCTGCATCCACGCCGTGAGGTGGGCGTGAACGTCGCGCATCGGGGCAGACAGGAACGTCCGCGTCGTGACACCGGCCTCCTCTGAGTACCCGGCGAGGAGGCGGCAGCAGCGCACCACCTCGCGTGCCTTCTGCGCGAGCATCAGGATCCCCGGTAGACGCTGTATCCGTACGGCGAGAGCAGCAACGGCACGTGATAATGGCCGGTCGGCTCCGCGACCCCGACGCGAACGACGATGTCGCCGAGGAACGGTGGCCTTGACACCACCGCGCCCGAATGCCGGAGGTACTCCTCGGCGCGAAACGTCAGCTCGTACACGCCAAGCTCAAGGCGATCGCCCGACAACAAGGGCGGGTCCGTTCGGCCGTCGGCGTTCGTCACCGATGTAGCCAACAGCCGTCGTTCGCCGTCGACGAGAACGGCGAGCTCGACCAGCACCCCAGCGGCTGGCTTGCCGAGTGCCATGTCCAGCACGTGAGTCGAAAAGCGCGCCATGCGTTATCTGGTGAGGCGCAGCCCGAGACATCCATACGGTGGGCGGGCGTCGGTGTAGACGCCGAGCTCGCTGCCGCGCTCGGCAATCGTATCCCACGTCCGATTGTTCGCCTCCAGGTGCACTTCGGCAACGGCAGGATTGTCATTCAGCAACCGGGTGCCAATCCGATGAATCAGTTGTTGGATGCTTCCCGACTCGAAGGACTCGAACACATCGTAGACGAGGTGACGGACGCGCGCGACCATCTGGCCGCCGTCGAACATCGACTCAGGATCTGTACATCGCCATTCGAGGTCGAGCCACATGTGCAGCGGTCGATCTTTCAGATCTGGCAGCGTGGTGTACTGATCGCGCACGAACCCGACGAACGCGCTGCCGCCGAGACGCAGCAGCCTGAACCCGCGGAGCCCTGAGACGGCTTCGACGATCTCGCCGCGCTGCAGCTCGAGCCGCGTCGTGGCTCGATCTGGCCCCGCCGGAGCAAAGGATGCACCGCCCATCAGCCGGGCATAGGGAATCTCCTGCGCCGATATCTGCATCCCTTCAACCTGTGGATACGTGTGGAGGAACTTCTCACCCAGGAAGCGGCACAACCCTTCGAGGTCGTAGCCGGTGAAGTTCAACGTCTCGCGCTGGATGAAGTTCTTCATCGAATCGGTGGCGATGAGGCCCGTGTTGTCGCCCGTGGTGTACGTTGGCCAGAAGGCGTCACCGTAGAGCAGCATCAGGACGCTGGCACTGAACACCGGGTTCTGCGCTGAGGGTGTTTTGCCGTCGCGGTTCAGGCGGTAGACGATCACGTCGCCCTTGCCGTAGTAGCTTCGCTTCCATCCACTCGCGAATTGTTCCACGCGATCTCCTGACGTTAAAGGGCTGAAGGCAAAGGGCCGCCTGAAGGCGGCCCCTACGTACTGATGATGTCCTGCAGTCGGAACCACGCAATGCGCGACACCTGGCGCAGCGCCTCTGAGCGCTCGTCTTCAACTGACGCGGGCAATCTGGCCTCGAGTGCATCGAGGATCTCACGGGTCGAGCGGCCCTTCACGGCGAACAGAAACGGGAACCCGAATCGCTCGCGGTAGGACGCGTTGAGCGTGTGCAGCCGCTCGAAGTCCGCTCGACTCAGGCTGTCGAGTCCCGCGCCTGCCTGCTCGCCCTTCGAGGCGTCGCTCATGCGCGCGCGCGCCCCGAGATCGGGATGCGCCCGCAGGAGCGCCAGCTGCTCTTCTGCACGCGCCCCGAGCACTTCCGCGATCATCGCATCGTGCAGCTGCTGGGTCGACGCAAACGGGCGGCGGTCCCAGGCTCGTTCGGCGACCCACGGCGAATGCTCGAACACCCATCCGAGGGACGAGACGAACTGATCGCGCGTGATGGTGTTCGCGTCATCGAGCGTCATGGTGTCGACACATGGTACGCCACGTATTTGTCGCGCTTTTCACGGCTGCAGACAAGGCGGTCCGAGAGGACTACACTCGGCGCGCGCGGATCGGGTTTCCACGTCGTCACGAGCGCCGATGCATGGCGCTCATCTTGCTGAACGCGGCGACAGCGTGGAACCATCGTTCGCACGTGGAGGTGTCACGATGCGTGGAATCGTCATACTCACCATGACCATCGTCTGCGTCGTCATCGCCGCCGCGCCCGCGACGGCACAAACGCAGATTACGACAGGCGTCATTCAGGGAGTCGTTCACGATTCAACAGGCGCGGTCGTCCCCGGTGTGACCGTCGAAGCGGTCAATCGGGACACCAATCTCACGCAAACGCGCACCAGCGGCGCCGATGGCCGCTTCGTGCTCCTGCAGCTTCCGCCAGGCCGCTACAAGGTGTCGTTCACGCTTGCGGGCTTCAGGACGGTCGTTCAGGACGACATCAGCTTGACGGTTGGCCAGGCGGTCAATCTCACCCCTCAGCTGTCGGTGTCCGCCGTCGCAGAGGTCGTGACGGTCACGGGGACGACAGTCATCGAGACCACCCGCGCCGCCGTGGCCAGCACACTCAACGACACCACGATCGAGAACACGCCGATTCTCGGACGCAAGTTCGAGGACCTGCTGACGCTCACGCCAGGCGTGAGCGTCGTGCAGGGACCCGACGGCGATGAGATCACCTTTGCCGGGCAGCGAGGAATCTTCAACAACATCAGCCTCGATGGCGGCGACTTCAACAACGGGTTCTTTGGCGAGCAGGTGGGCGGGCAGCGCGCGCCGATCGACATCACGCTCGACGCGGTCAAGGAGTTCCAGGTCATCGCGAGCGGTGCGCCCGCGGAGTTCGGGCGTACTGCCGGCGGCGTCGTGAACGTGATCACGAAGTCTGGTACGAACCAGCCACACGGCACGGTCTTCCATTTCCAACGACTCGAGGGGCTCACTGGTGACCTGTCCGACGGCACCCAGCTCGAGGACTTTCACCGCGAGCAGTTCGGTGGCACGGTCGGCGGGCCGCTGCGGCGTGACAAGGCCTTCTTCTTCGGCGCCGTCGAAGGTATTACCGGGGACTTTCAGCGGCCGAACCTGAGTCGCGCGATCGGCACTCCGTGCCCGATCACCTCACCGACGCTGGCACTCAACGCGTCCCTCATCGACGGATCCGCGGACTGCCAGCGTCTGGCGCTGCTCAATTTCTTTCAGACGCGACTCGGGCAGAACGAAGCGCAGCCGCTGCAGCATCCGATCAAGACGGCCGCCCTGCTCGTCAAAGGCGACTGGAATCTCAGCACCGCCAACCGTCTGTCGGTGTCGTACAACTTCAACCACTCACGCAAGGAGAACGAGACGTTCGATGTCGCCAGCTACGGGTCATCCGCGAACGGCACCGAGGGCGACCCGGCGCGGATCAACCTGCTGAACGGCAATTTCTTCACCACGCTCGCGAACAACATGCTGAACGAGGCGCATGCGACCTACTCGCGCGAGAGCCGCCCACGCACAGCCAACCCGTCGGCACTGCTGGCGGATACGGGGATCGGCTTCGCGCCCAGCTTCCGGTTCGGTAACCCATTCTTCCTCCAACCGAACGTCGATGAATTGATCTGGCGCGCGCAGGTCAAAGACAACCTCTCGGTCTTGTGGGGCCAGCACACCATGAAGGTGGGCGGCGAATGGATGCACACGCTCAACGATCAAGTGTTCCGCGGCTTCTTCACTGGACGGTATCTCTTCGACAGCGTGACCGGGTTCCTGCGCTACGCGTCCGCCCCGGCACCGGGCGGCTTTGGACCGAACGCCATCGGCTGCTCCGACGGTTCCTATGTGACGCTGCCGGCGTCGTGCCCCGCCGGCGCGCGGCCATCGGGCGGCCCGTTGCTCTTCTACCTCCAGGGTGCGGGGCGGACCGGTCTGGCCACCGACGCGGCTGGCGCATCGGTGGTCACCAACGACGAGTTCTCCCTGTTCGTGCAAGACCAATGGCAGATGCGACCGAACGTCTCGGTGCAGTACGGACTGCGGTGGGACGCCCAGCGTATGCCGGAGACCGTGGATCCGCAGAGCACCGCGTTTGCCTCCTTTCTGAACAACCCACTGTTTCCCTCGGATGGAACGATTCCAAGCCAATGGGCGATGTTTCAGCCGCGCGTCGGCGCGACGTGGAATGTCGCCGGCGATGGACGCTCCGTCGTCCGAGCGAGTGCCGGGATCTACTTCGCGCGGCAGAACATGCTCAGCCAGGTTGGCACCGTCACAACCAACGGTCTGCAGCAGCAGACGATCTTCGTCAGCAGCGACAACCTCCGTCAGTTCGGCGGCGCAGCGCCGGTCTGGCCCAACGTGCTGACACCCACGCCGCTCCCGAACGGATCGTTCCCGCTGTTCTCGGGCATTCGCGTATTCGACAAGGACTACACGAACCCTCGCGTTTACACGTTCAACGTCGGCTACGAGCGCGAGATCGTGCGCGACCTCTCTGCGTACGTGGATTTTTCCCATGCACGCGGCCGCGACTTGACGCGGTTTCTCAACTACAACCGCTCCGGTCCGGTCTGCTGCGATCAGGGTCCCGGGACGGGCAACGTGTACACCTACTCGGGCTCGCCCTTCGGTCTTCAGCTCGGGGAAGTCATGGTGACGACCAGCCGCGGAAAATCCGACTACAACGGGTTGACCGTCGGCGCTCGCAAGCGCCTATCGCGCGGCTATCAGCTCGAAGCGAACTACGTGCTGTCGCGCGACAAGGACGATGACTCGAACGAGCGCGATCCCTTCAGCGATCGCAGCTTCAACTTCTTCGACCTGTCGAAGGACTACGCGTATTCCGATCGCGACATCCGACACAAGGTAAATGCGTTCGGCTATTTCGAGGTTCCGGCGGGGCTCAAGCTGGATGTGCGGATGCAGGGCCGCACCGCGCAGCCGATCACGCCGTCACCGCGCTCGTTGAACGGTGTGGACCGCGGGCGCAACAGCGCGCGCAAGGACAACGAGTACTTCAGCCTGGATTGGCGCGTGTCGCGGCCGTTTCGCCTCGGCACCACGGCGCAGGTCATCCCGACCATCGAGATGTTCAACACGTTCAACAATGCGAACAACATCAACCCACTCTCCACACCGGCGCTCTTCAACTTCGACGGCTTCCTGCGCACCGGGGTCGGAGACCCGCGGCAGGTACAGCTGGCGATCAAGATCGCGTTCTAGCGGCGAAGGAGGCGGAATCGTCCTTGACATTCGCGCGCCACAGTTCTAGAAACGGGGCCTCGCGCCACATCGCGGATTGAGACGGAGGGCTTGATGCGCACGCGTCCTGTCGCAATAACCACTACGGTGATCGTGCTGGCTCTCGCGTTGTTTGGTTACCTGCGTGCACCCGTCGAGGGACAGACGGCGCCGGCGAGCGTCGCGGCGCTGCCGAGCGAGAAGGGCGGCCAGGATATCTTCGGAGCGTACGACGTCGCACCCTGGCCCAAGCCGTTAACGGCCTTGCCCAACCATAGTGCTTGGACCTGGGGCGCTGGCCAGTCGGTCTTCGCTGAGAACCCCAACCGCGTGTTCGTCCTGCAGCGAGGCGAACTTCCTGTCATCAACCGCCCGAAGCAGCCTGTTCGCCTTCCGCAGATCGGGCCGAGCATCGAATTCCCGATGTTCCGTCTGCCGATGCGCGACGCAACGACGGCGAGCCCGCCGGGAGCGATGTTCGGGCCCGACGGAAAAACACCGGGCAACGATTTGGATGCTGGAATGCCTGGGGTCGACTACAAGTGGGAACACATCATCACCGTCTTCGACGCGCAGGGCAACCTGATCGAAGACTGGTCGCAGTGGGACAAGATGTTCCGGCGACCGCACGCCATCTACATCAGCCCATACGATACAGAGAAGAACATCTGGATCGTCGACGACTACCGCCATGCGATCTTCAAGTTCACCCACGACGGGAAGAAGATCCTGCAAACCCTCGGCGAGGTGAACGTGCCTGGCAACGACGACAAGCACTTCAATCGACCAACGTTCATGGCCTGGTTGCCCGACGGCACGTTCTTCGTAGCCGACGGATACGCGAACACGCGCGTGGTGAAGTTCGACAAGAACGGCAAGTACCTGATGACGTGGGGCGAGCGCGGCACGCCCCCCGAGAAGCGCCCCAGCTACTTCAACAACGTCCACGGGATCGCCGTCGATCCGCAGACGCGTCGCGTGTTCGTCAACGATCGCGGCAACGGCCGTGTGCAGGTGTTCGACGAGAACGGGAAGTATCTCGACGAGTGGAGCTTTGGTCAACGGGGGATCTCGGACATCCACATGTTCATCATCACCAGCGATCGCTTCTTGTGGGCCGCCGATCGCGGAACATCGAAGCTTCTGAAATACAGCTTGGACGGCAAATTCCTGTACTCGTGGGGCGTATGGGGCGACTTCCCCGGCGCCTTCTGGGGTGTGCACGGCATGAGCGTGGACCAGGAGGGCAACGTCTACACGGCCGCAGTGGATAGTGGAGGCGCGCAGAAATTCACGCCACGGAAGGGCGCCAATCCAGCGTTCCTGCTTGGCAAGCAAGTCAATCCGGGCTGGAAGTGAGTACGTCAACTGCGAGCGCGGTGACGCATGCGACGCCGACGACGTCGCTGACGCGCAATCAGAAGCGGGGCTTCCTGGCCGCGTGGGGTGGATGGGCCCTCGACGGGATGGACGCGTCGATCTACGCGCTCGTGCTCGCCCCGGCGTTGACCGAGCTGCTGCCGAGATCCGGCATCGCGGTATCCCAGGGTACGGTCGGGTACTACGGCAGCATCCTCCAGGCCCTGTTCCTGCTCGGCTGGGGGCTCTCGATGATATGGGGACCCATCAGCGATCGCATCGGCCGTGTGCGCGCGCTGATGCTGACGATTCTCTGCTACTCGCTCTTCACGTTCATGTGCGGGCTGGTCAACAACATCTGGCAGCTCGCCATCCTGCGCGTGTTCGTGGGTCTCGGGATCGGAGGAGAGCAACCGGTTGGCACGGCGTATCTCGCCGAGGAACTCTCCGAAAGCCAGCGAAAAATCGGCGCTGGTTTGATGCACACCGGCTACTACTTCGGGTTCTTCTTCGCGTCGGTCGCCAACTACATCATCGGCGCCAACTTCGGTTGGCGGTGGATGTTCGTCTTCGGCGGCCTGCCGGCCCTGCTCATCGGCTTCATCCAGTTCGGTGTGAAGGAGTCGACGAAATGGAAGGAACGCTATGGCGACAATGCACGGGCCCGTCCCGCGATGCGCGAGTCGTTCGGCAAGCTCTTCTCGCCGGCCTACCTGCGCCGAACGATCGTCATGTCAGGGCTGTTCCTGACCTCGATCATCGGACTCTGGGCGGGATCGATCTACGTGCCAACGGCGACGTCACAGTTGGCGGTCAAGGCGGGCGCGAGCGCCGCCGACGCCGCGCGGCAAGCGTCGTACGCAGGAATGGTGCTCGCCATCGGCACGATCATCGGATGCGTCGCTGCACCGTTCCTCGCCGAACGTCTCGGCCGGCGGAAGGCCATGGCCATCTACTTCGTCTTCATGGCCGTGAGCATCGTGCTCGCCTTCGGGTATGTGTTCTACCGTGGCACCAGCGCGCTGACGTGGTTCTACCCCTGCATCTTCCTACTCGGACTTGGCGGGGCCAACTTCGCGTTGTACACACTGTGGCTGCCCGAGCAGTACACGACCGATTGCCGTGCGAGTGCGATTGCGTTCATCAGCTCGGTCGGTCGTTTCGTTGGCGTCGCGATGGTGTTCCTCGTGGGGTCAGGCATCCAGTCGTACGGCAGCCTGGGCATTCCCGTGGCCGTGACCGCGATCGCGTTCGTATTCGGGTTGATGCTGGTGCCGCTCGCCGAGGAGACGCGCGGCAGGTCGCTACCGGCGTGACCGAAGTGACGTACGTAGTGTGTGGCTTTAGCCGGACCGTTCAGAGATTGACCAGCGCCAACAGATCGCGGCCGAATTGTCCCCGCGCTTCCGAGTAGATCGGGCTGACGGCAGACACGAACGCCTTGTGCTGCTCCATCGTCAGCTCGACGATCTCGCCTCCTGCCTTCGTGATCGCACTCGCCGCCTCGGCTTCTTCCTTGACGTGCAGATCGCGCTGGAACGTCACCGCGTCGCGAACCGCCGCGCGCAGTTCGTCCTGCAACGGCCGTGGCCATGCGTCGAATGACGGCCGGTGCACGAAAATCGGACGCGACACGTAGAAGTGATTCGTCGCTGTGTGGAAGCGATGGTACTGGTGCACGCCGTAGGTCACCGTGTTGGAAAACGGATTCTCCTGCGCGTCGAGCGTTCCGGCCTTGATGGCGGCAATCGCCTCGGTCAAGTCCATGACTTGCGGTTTCGCTCCTAAGAGCTCGAACGTTCGCGCCTGCACCTGGCTCGGAAGCACGCGGATGCTGAGGCCCTTCATGTCAGCAGGCGTGTGCACTGGCCTCACGCGATTCGACACGTGGCGAAATCCGTTTTCGAAATACCCGACGATCCGGAAGCTGGTCGCCGCTTCGACCTTGGCAGTCAATGCACCACCGAGGGGGCCTTCCATTGCGGCGCGCGCCCTCGCTGTATCCGAAAAAAGAAACGGAAGGTCGACGACACCGAGCTCCGGGATTCGATCCGTCAGGTAGCTGCTCGACTGATACCCGAGCGTCAACACGCCATCCTCGACCAGCCAGAGGATGTCTTCACTGCGATAGCCGAAGTCGAGGATGTTGTAGACGTATTTGATGTCGACCAGGTCGCCAAGTTTTGCTGCGAGTCGATCGCCAACCCGTTTGAGTGCCAGGCTGAAGCCGGTCGTCGCAGGTCCATAGCCTCCCATCAGAATTCGGATCGGACGCTTGGTCGCGCTCGCAGGCGCTCCACGCTGCTCGATCGCGCGCGCCTGCAGCGTGTTGACACCGCTTGCCAATGCCGCGGCTCCAATCAGCGCCGAATGCTTGAGAAAGCGTCGTCTCGACACGTCGTCCGTAGGGTCCGGCTTTATTGGCCTGAGCGAAGTCGAAGGCAGCCGGACCTGTGATGCCGACTAGCCTAACTCAATACGGTGGGTCATTCGAGTGCAGTCGTTGGGGCGCGGAGGCTGCGGAGAACGCTGAGACGACGATCATCGCAGAGATCGCGGCGGGGCAGAGAAACGCAGAGGGCCGGGTGGAGCGTCGGCCTTCGGCCTCACGATTGTTCACATTGTCCCCAGAGCCGTCAGCTGAGTGGGATCGCGAAGTATCTCAACACGGGGATCACAGTGATCACGAAGGACCGCTCCGCCGTTGAGCAATTACCGACTCGAATCGCCTGTACGCCGGGTGGACGTCTGGATCGAGAGGACAGCGTGATCACGAACGCCGCTCGGCTCATGTGGCGCTCGTGATCACGCTGTCCTCTCGATCCAGACCGCGCGCTGCGCGGCCGGCCCCGAACGGGGCGGCGGCCACCCGGCCTCTGTGATCCCTGTGGTCTTTGTGTTGAACACTCGGCGATCTCGGGTGATGCCTTCGTCCTGTCTGTCCTACCCAGGTCAGTGAAGGATGTAGCCAATCATCAGGCCTTCGGCCGGCGAATGGATCGAGGAAACCGCGATCGCGAACGCCGGAGCCGGTCATGTGGCGCTCGCGGTCGCGGCTTCCTCTCGATCCATACCGCGCGTAGCGCGGGCCTACCTGGCCGCAGCCTTGCGTATCTCTGCTCCTCAGCGCTCTCTGCGTTGAAACTCTGCCAACTCTGCTTCCGCTGCGATCCGGAAATGCCTTGCATCGATTGTGCTAGCATCCCCAACTGTGAACGCTCGCAGGACCGTCCTCGTCCTGGTCGTCGCAGCACTCATCACAGCCACGGCAGGTTCTACGCTCTCCGGACAGAATCAGGCCGCAGCACCCGCTCAGGGTCAGGGGCGAGGACGAGGGGCGCCTCCGCCGCCGCCCGATCCTCAGGCGGGCCACCCGAGTGGAAAGCTTGTGATCTGGGGCGATATCGCCAGCTTCGACGTTCCCGGAACCGTGCCAACACACTGCATTCTCACCAGCCGCTTCAAGCGCGGTCAGCGGGTCGGCTTCCGCATGACAGCCATTGATGGTGGAAGCGGCGAGACGGAGAACACGGCGGTTCTCGTGGCCCACTTGAAGTATGCGGGCGCCACGATCGACATCCCGATGCGGTGGCGCGGCCAAGGCGGGTTCCCGGCGGCCGAGTATCCTCGACAGCCTTCAGAAATGTGGACGGGCGTCTGGGTGGTTCCGGCGGACGCGGCGCCTGGAGCGCTGAGCTACACCGTGACCGCGACGGATCGCTTCGGTCGAACGGCGACGTTCTCGCCGTTCATCAACGTCGTGTCGCAGCTCACGATCGTCGAATAACAGGACCTTGATCATGCAACGGTGGCTGCAATCAGCGGTCGCGCTCGGTACGCTGGTCGCTCTCGCTGCGTGCTCACGTACCACGGCATCTCCGTCCAAAACGCCCGCGAATGATGCGGGGCCTGCAACCGCAGCCGAGCGTCCTCCGCAAACGCTGACGCTCACTCACGGCGCAACAACCGTCGGCGCCGAGGTGCACGCCTCCGCATCGAATCTTCCCGCCGGAAAGACGGTCGAGCTCACGTGGAAGACCGTGACGGGCGGATGGGTGATCGAAGACTACTACCACTTCCGCGGGAAGAAGTACACCGAGTCCACTTCCTCGCTCGGCCGATTCGCGATCGATGCGAGCGGGCATCTCGACGCACGGTTCACGATCCCCGAGGACTACGGCGGCGTCCACGAGGTGGTCGCACTCGTCGACGGACAGCCGTTGGCGCAGAACGGCATCGAGGTCACGCAAAGCTTCGAGATGAATCCTGCGTCAGGCCCCGTCGGGACGCCGATCGAGCTCACGGTGAAGGGGCTCGGCTGGCGGACGATGGAGAGCACGTGGGTGGTGAATTGGGACAACAATCTGGTCGGCTTCGTGTCCGCGGCCGCTTCGAAGGGATCCGCGGTCGCGCGGTTTCGCGCCGCGGGACCGGCCGGCGCGCATCTCGTGAAGCTGCTGACCGGCTATCAGGGACAAGGATATTTGAACCACGAGCAATCGCCGATTCCCCATCTTCCTCGTCCTCAATTCACGTTCGAGACAACGCCTGGACGCGCGGCGCTTCCAGCGATGTACGCGGAGCCTTATCAGCGGTATCCAGTGTCTCCGTCCGAGATCCACGTAGCGAACGCGAAGTTGTCGCTCAGCGCGACGCAGGGACCGGTGGGCACGCGCGTCATGATGCGCGGCGAAGGGTTCCCGAGCGGATCCACGCTGCGACTGGTCTGGCAGACGTTCGTCGGGAGCCGGGTGAGCGGCCAGGGCTTTGCGCCTGACGAGAAGACCCTTGGCCAGGTGACGGTCGGCCGCGACGGACGCATCGACGCGCCGGTCACGATTCCCGACGACCTCGGCGGGCTTCACGGACTCGCGCTGCGCGACGACAGCAGGCTGCTCGCGCGGACCTCTTTCGCGATCGAGACGAACATCGTCAGCATCTCGCCGACCTCGGGACCTGTTGGCACACCAGTGACGATCCATCTGAAGGGCGTTGGCTGGACGGAATACGACAACATCTACGTCGCCACATATGACAACGCGTACATGGGCTACGCGTGCGGCTTCAACAGCCAGGGCGATGTCGTCATCAATTTCACGGCGAGCGGCACGCCGGGCGTGCACATCATCGATCTGTATCCCGGCATCTATCAGGGGCCCCCAACCGAACCGCAGTTGTTGTACCGTCAACCGCAACTGACCTACGCCGACGATCATCCAGGCAACAAGATTCCCGCGCTCCGTTTCACGTTCGACGTGACGGCCGATTCAAACCGTCATCGAGACGAACCATCAACACGGTGACTTCAATCGGCGTCGTCGGCCTCGGCATCATGGGGTCGGCCATCGCCGGCCATCTGGTGCGGGCCGGTCATCGCGTCGTCGGATACGACGTGCGGGCGGCTCGTGTGCGCGACCTTCGAACTGCTGGAGGATCAGGAGCGAAGGACTGCGGTGATGTCGGCCGTCAGGCCCGCATCATCATCACGTCCTTGCCCTCAGCGGAGGCGCTGACACAGACAGTCGATGATCTGCGACCGGTCGCGCGTCGTGGGCAGATTGTCGTCGAGACCAGCACGCTGGCGCTCGTGATGAAACTGCGCGCGCGCCGACGTCTTCGCGCGTCGGGTATCGAGTTGCTCGACTGCCCGATCAGCGGCACCGGCTCGCAGGCACGCGACAAAGACATCGTCGTCTACGCGAGCGGCACGCGCACAGGCTATGGCCGTGTCTCAACGGTGCTCGATGCCTTCACCCGCGCACACTACTTCGTTGGCCCGTTCGGCACCGGCTCCAAGGTGAAGTTCGTGGCCAACCTTCTGGTCGCCATTCACAACGTCGCAGCGGCGGAAGCGCTCGTGCTGGCGATGAAGGCGGGCCTCGACCCGGGCACGGTCCTCGAGTTGATCACCGAAGGGGCCGGAAGCTCGCGGGTGCTCCAGCTTCGTGGTCCGATGATGGTGAAGGGCGACTACCGCAAGGCGACGATGACGTTGGCGACGTGGCAGAAGGACATGGCGATCATCGCGGAGTTCGCCCGTCAGGTCGGCGTCGCGACACCGCTCTTCTCGGCGACGGCTCCTATTTACGCGGCCGCCGTGACCGAGAGAAGCGATGAGGACACGGCCGCGGTCTGTGCGGTGCTCGAAGAGATGGCGCAGTACCGCCGCCGGCGTCGCGTCCGCTAGACCGCGTCGCACGCCCACATCAGGCCTCTTGGCGCCCTTCGCGAACGTCCGACCAGCGATTTGCTCGCCGCTCCTCGGTGGTCTCTTCGATCCGTGAGGCAACAGTCCACACATGGCCCGAGGGGTCAATTATCCGCGCCGTCCGGTCACCCCAGAATTGATCCTGTGCAGGCATGAGGACCTTTGCGCCTATCGCAACTGCACGATCGACGGCCAGGTCTACGTCTGCCACGTAGACGAAGATGACGACGGGTGAACTCCCGTCTGGACTCGGGGCGCGGCTGGCGACCACGTCCGGGAACTCGGATTGAACTACCAGGAACGCGTCATTGATGCGCATCGCTATGTGAATTGGCGAACCATCCGGGCCCGGTCGGCGCACCTGTTCAACCGCCGCAAACGCCGTCGCGCAGAAGTTCATCTCGGCTTCCGGGCTCTGACAAACCAACATCGGGAAGACAGCCTGCACACCCTCGGGGATCGATTTAACCGTGACCATCGCCTTGTCTCCAGAATGCTCGAACCTAAGGATTCCTTGCGTCTGGCAGCGCGAGTGCGACCACCGTGCCGCCCGACGCCACGACGACGAACTGTCTGCCGTTCACCGTGAACGTCATCGGGGCGGCTCGAAGCGATGCGCCCGTCTGGAGATGCCAGAGGTGCTTCCCGGTCGCGCCGTCGAACGCCATCACGTTGCCGTCCTCTTCACCCGCGAACACGAGGCCCGAGGCGGTCGTCAGCGTTCCACCAAACGACGGCTTGGGATATTTGAATTCCCAACGCACGAGTCCCGTCACCGGATCGATCGCGCGCAGCGCGCCATAGCCAGGCTCGCCCGGAATGTTCTCGACCGCCCCGCCCCAGTACATGTGCCCTTCGAGAAATTGCTGCGGGAACGCGTAGAACCTGGCGCACGTCTCACGAGCCGTCACGTAGAACAAACCAGTGGCGGGATTGAACGACGGCGACATCCAGTTGGTGCCACCGCCCACGTCGGGACAAGTGATCGTCCCCTCGGGTCCGATGCGATTGGCCTCGAGCAGAATCGGCCGGCCATCGCGCCCGACTTCCTGCGCCCAGGTGGTGCGCACGAACGGCCGCGCGCGCAGCAGTGTGCCGTCCGTCCGATCGAGCGTATAGAAGAACCCGTTCCGGTTGGCAGTCATCAGCACCTTGCGAGGCGCGCCGTTGATCGTGAGGTCGGCAAGAATCGGCGATTGCACCGCGTCCCAATCGTGCACGTCGTGGGGTGTGAACTGATAGTGCCAGCGCAACGTGCCGGTGTCGACGTCGAGCGCGACGACCGAATCGGTGTAGAGATTGTCACCGGGACGCGCGTCGCCAAACGAGTCCGGCGCGGGGTTGCCCGTCCCCCAGTAGACGAGATTCAGCGTCGGATCGAACGCGCCGGTCACCCACGTCGAGCCGCCACCGCGTCGCCACGCGTCGCCCTCCCAGGTGTTGCTCCCCGCCTTGCCCGGTTCGGGCACGGTCCAGAAACGCCATGCTCGCTTTCCCGTCTCGATATCGAACGCGTCGATGAATCCGCGCACGCCGTACTCCGCGCCGGCAATCCCGACGATCAGTTTGTCTTTGACGATCAGCGGGGCGACGGTTGCGGTGTAGCCGCGGGCGTAGTCGTCGATCTCGACGTCCCACAAGACATTTCCCGTCCTCGAGTCGAGCGCCACGAGATGCGCATCGAGCGTGGTCATGTAGAGGCGATCGCCGCGCATCGCGAACCCGCGATTGACTCGCCCGCAGCAGATGTTCAAGCGCTCCGGCAACTGGCGTCTGTAGTGCCACAGCTGACGACCCGTTCGCGCGTCGAGCGCCCACGCGTGATTGTCAGGGCCAGTCAGATACATGATGCCGTCGACGACGAGTGGCGTGGCTTCGAGTCGACCTGCCACGCCGGTTTGAAACATCCACTGCACGGCCAGTCTGCCGACATTGGCCGGCGTGATCTGCGTCAACGGGCTGTGACGTTGGCCGCTATCGCTGCCGGCGTAGGTCGTCCAGCCGCCGGCGTTCTGCGCTTGCTGCGCAGCCACGCCTGACAAGAGAGCGCCGCCGATTACCAACGCGAGGAACACACCAACGATCGATCGGCGAATCAGCGCGCGTGTCATCTCGATTCCCTCACTTGCCCGCAGTCGAAGCGGCCTGGCCGACCGATCTGAGATAGCGAAGCACGTCGTCGAGCTCCGCGTCGGTCAACCGATCGGGGCCGTAATCGGGCATCAACGAGCGCGTCTCCTGAACCACCTCGCGCAGATCGCTTCGATCGACGGAGAGAAGCCGCTCGCTCGTGTCCATGATTTGGATCGAAAACGGATCCTCGGCCTTGCGAACGCCGCGCGTACGGCGGCCGTCGCGCGCGACGAGCGTCACCGGCCAGAACCCTGCGGTCATCGACGTGCTCGGTGTTCGGATTTCGGTGATCAACGCGCGTCTGGATCGTGCCGTGCCGATGCGCGAGAGGTCCGGTCCGAGGCGACCGCCGCGACCGCGGACCATATGACATTGGCCGCATGCGGCCTTCCCCCAGAACACCGTTTCGCCGCTCTGTGCATTCCCTCGCGCATCTTCGCCCGACGCAGGGCCGACGAGCGTGCGCAGGTACGCAATGACCGCCCACACCTGGTCGGGGGTTGCGTCGGCGTTCTGCGCGGCGGGCATCTCCGTTCCCGGAATGCCCTGCATGATGGTGCGAAACAATTGCGCATCGCTGCCGCCGTGCGCCCATTGGCCGGTCGTGAGATCTGGTCCACGCAACCCGGTTGCGTTGAGGCCGTGGCAGCTCGCACACGACGACCTGAAGTGTTGTTGCCCCTGCTCGATCGCCTGCGGGTCTCCTTGTCTGGGATTGGTACGGGCATCGTCTTGAGCTAGAGCCGAAGGCACGCCTGCTGCCAGAACGCCGAAGAGCACCACGGTGACGGCTCGAATCACGATCTCACCCCCTGGGACTACCGATGGGGCATCGGCATATATCGCCGGATCTTACGCGGGATCTTATGCGAATCGCCGACTCGCGCGCTGATTAACGACCGTTTCCTGTTACGATCGCGCGGTACTACTGCTCTCGAGCGGGAGGTGTCCGATGAACAATCGCGTCCTTGCTCCGATGGCTCTCGCCGCGTTCTTCCTCGCCGTCCTCGGGCTATCACCCGTCTTCGTCACCGCCCAGGCCCCAGCGGGTACCGCGAAGTCAACAAGACCAGCGAAGGCGTGGACTCTTTCTCGTACGCCGGACGGTCAGCCGGATCTCCAGGGCTTCTGGACGAACACCACGTATGTGCCTTTGGAACGGCCGAAGAACGTCACGAAGGAGTTCTACACCAGAGAGGAAGCGGCCGAGATGATCAAACGGGCCGCTCTCGTCGAGGCCGAGCAGACCGAGCCTGGGACCGTCGCCGACGTGCACTACGACTTCACGCAGTTCGGGCTGGACCGCAGCCAGGGACCGCTCGCGCCGAATCTGCGCACGTCGCTCATCGTCGATCCGCGCGACGGGAGAATCCCTCCGATGACCCCAGAGGGACAAAAGCGAACCGCCGAGCGCGCTGAAGCGAGACGACGGATGGGCGGGCCCTATGACGCCGCAGAGAACCAGCCGCTCAGCGTACGGTGCATCATCATGGACCGCGTCGGACCGCCGATGCTGGCTGGCGCCTACAACAACAACTATCAGATCGTGCAGACGCCTGGTTACGTCATGATCCTCGTCGAGATGCTCCACGACGTTCGAATCATTCCTCTGGACGGGCGTGCGCATTTGCCGCAGCAGGTTCGCCAGTGGACCGGGAGCTACACCGGCCACTGGGAGGGCGACACGCTGGTCGTCGAGACGACGAACTTTAACGGAAAAAACCCGTTCCAGGGATCCAGCGAGAACATGCGACTGATCGAGCGCTTCACTCGTGTGGACGAGGATACGATCCGCTATCAATTTACGGTGGACGATCCGTCCACGTGGACGCGACCCTGGTCGGCCGAAGTGCCGTGGGCCAAGACGATCGGCCCGCTCTTCGAGCACGCGTGCCACGAAGGCAACTACGGTCTGGCCAACATCCTCGCCGGCGCACGACTCGAAGAGAAGCGGGCCGCGGATGCGGCCTCGAAGGGCACATCGAAATAGATGATGATCTCTGCGATGCGGATTGCTGTCGCTCTCGCCGCGGCGACGTTGCTTGCCGGGGGCACGTCGGTGAGTATCACGGAAGCGCGAAGTGAGCTCAGTGCCCAGCAGCGACGGGACGCGACTGCCGCGGCCTCGAGCGATCTCGAAGTACTCCAGGTTCGCGAGAACTTCTATCTGATTGCCGGCGCGGGCGGTCATATCGGTGTTCAAGTCGGAGACGACGGCGTCGTGGTCGTCGATGCGGGCTCGTCGGCGAGGGCCGACGCGGTGGTCGCGGCAATCAAGAAGATCACACCGAAGCCGATTCGCTACGTCATCAACACGAGCGCCGAGCCCGATCATGTCGGCGGCAATGAAATCGTCACCAAGGCTGGGCAGACGCTCTTTACGGCGACGGGCTCGATCGCGCTGCCGGGCGATTTCATCGGCGGCGCGGCGTCGATTCTGGCCGCCGAGCAGGTGTTGACGAGAATGAGCGCGCCCACCGGCCAGGTCTCACCGTATCCTGGCGCGGCGTTGCCGACCGAGACGTTCGACTTTCCACGGAAATACATGTACCTGAACGGCGAGGGCATCGAGGTTCTGCATCAGGCGGCCGCGCATACCGACGGTGATGTGTTCGTCTTCTTCCGGCGTTCCGACGTCGTGATGGCGGGCGACATTCTGGACATGTGGCACTTCCCTGTCATCGACGTCGCCAAGGGCGGCAGCATCAATGGGGAGATCGCCGCGCTCAATCGGCTCGTCGACCTTGCGATCCCGTCCGTGCCGATCGTCTCGCGAGAGGCTGGCACGATCGTGATTCCCGGCCACGGTCACATGTGCGACCAGTTCGATGTGGCCGAGTATCGCGACATGGTGACGATCATTCGCGACCGCGTCCGCGACCTGATGAGCGCAGGGAGGACGCTGGATCAGATCAAGGCCGCGTCGCCCGCACGCGGCTACACGCGCCGCTACGGCTCGGATTCCGCCCCGTGGACGACAAACCAATTCATCGAGGCGATCTATCAAAGCCTGGCGAAGGAGAAGCGGTGAGGGCTCTCGGACTCGCCGTGCTCACCGCGGCGTGGCTTGCGCAGCCGGTGTTCGCGCAGCGAGGAGCGCCTCCGCCGGCGCAGACGGCGAGAGCATCAGCCCCGATCGACCTCACCGGTTACTGGGTGGCGTTCGTCAACGAAGACTGGCGCTATCGCATGATCACGCCGGCAAAGGGTGATTACCGCGGCGTGGCGATCACGAAAGAAGCGCTGCAGATCGTGAACGCGTGGGACCCGGCGGCCGACGAGGCAGCCGGCAACCAGTGCAAATCGTACGGTGCCGGCGCCATCATGCGTGTGCCCGGACGCCTTCACATCACGTGGCAGGACGACAGCACCATGCGTCTTGACGTGGATGCCGGCACGCAGACCCGGCTCTTTCGCTTTTCGGCATCACCTCCTGCTCCAGACGCCGCGCCCACGTGGCAAGGCCAGTCCATCGCGCGATGGGAAGGCGGCCGGGGCGGCGCTCCTGGCGCCCGACGAGGCGGATCGCTGACTGTGGTGACGACGAAGATGCGAGCCGGCTATCTGCGGAAGAACGGTGTGCCGTACAGCGAGAATGCCACGGTCACCGAGTACTTCGACGTCGGCCAGCAATCAAGCGGTGAATATCTCGTCGTGACGACCGTCGTCGACGATCCGCGATATCTGACGCAGCCGTTCATCGTGAGCTCGCACTTCAAGAAAGAAGCGGATGGCTCCAAATGGGATCCGACACCATGCTCATCGACGTGGTAGCGGGGCGCACCGCGCGCATAGCTCGCTTCACTGTGGGGCTCGTCTTCGTCGTGCTGTCTCTATCAACACCGCCACAGGCGTTTGCGCAATTCGACCTCGTCGGATCGTGGGCGGCACGAAACACCGAAGACATCTCGCGCGACTCGTACCCAGTCGACTACGTCGGCATTCCGCTGAACACTGAAGGCCGCACGCGCGCGCTCGCCTACAACGAATCACAACTGGCGATGATCGAGCGGCAGTGTGAAGGGTGGCCGGCGTTCTACTTCGTCCAGGGACCCTTCGGCTTGAGGATCTGGAGCGACAGCGAACCCGTCCGAGGTACGGTGATCTCGTACACGATTGGTGCCTGGGAAGATCGCGCGCCGATCACGATCTGGATGGACGGCCGACCGCACCCGTCTGCCAACGCCGTGCATACGCGCGGCGGCTTCACAACCGGCACGTGGGAGGGGAATACGCTCGTCACCTACACGACGCACATGAAGGCCGGCTTCATGCGCAAGAACGGTCCGCCGAGCAGCGATCAGGCCACGATGACCTCCCGCTTCTATCGACACGGAGACCTGCTGACGGTGCTCGTGGTTGTCGAGGATCCGATCTATTTGGCCGAGCCGCAGATCATCTCGAAGAGCTTTCAGCTCCAGACGGCGCCTCTCCTGCCGACCGGTCCACCGTGCGTCACGGCCTTCGAGGGCCGGCAACCCGGAGAGAGCGTCCCGCACTTCGTGCCCGAGCAGAATCCATTCGTGGACGAGGTGACGAAGCTGTTTCGCATCCCGAAGGACGCCGTGCTCGGAGAGCCCGAAACGATGTATCCGGAGTACCGGAAGAAGATCAAGAGCACTTACGTGGCGCCACCGCCCTGCAAGGGCAACTGCGGCGCGGCACCGGTCCGGTAGAGCGATGCGTGTGCAAACCGTCGTCGTGGCGCTGATGGTCTTCACTGCCGTTCCGGCTGCGACGCAGACGGCGCGAACAGACACGCCGAAGAACACACGTGCGTGGACGCTGTCGCTGACTCCCGATGGTCAACCGGATCTACAGGGCGTCTGGTCGGACGTCAGCATCACTCCGCTCGAGCGGCCATTGGTCTTGCAGGGACGGCAGTTCCTGACCGATCAGGAAGTGAGTCAGCTGAAGGCTCGTGCGGAGCGGCTGTTCAGCAACGCGGCAAGCGACTTCGTCGCCGGCGACAATCTCTTCCTCGCGCTCCTTGCGAACGCCGAAACCGTCGACAATCCAAACGCGACAGGCAGCGCGCTGAACATGGTCTTTCGGGAGTTCGACAACCGCACGTCCCTGATCACCGATCCCGCAGATGGACGGCTTCCCGCGTTGACGCCCGAAGGGCGGCGACGGGTGACCGCGAACCAGGTGGCCACGCTCGCGCTCCCATGGCAATTCGATTCGAATGCATCGGCGCAGTCGCGACAGTTGCCGGCGGGGCGTGCGCGGCCGAACGGGGCCGAGGACCTGAGCGCTCTTCTGCGTTGCATCAGCTGGGGCGTTCCCAAGATTGCCGGCAACGCGAACTACACGAGCCACTACGAGATCTTCCAAGGTCCGGACTATGTCGTGTTCCTCAGCGAGGTGAACCACGAAGCGCGCGTCATTCCGCTGGACGGACGCCCGCATCTTCC
>Ga0075434_100001237_pt1 | contig 21228 bp, 14 predicted proteins | sample RhiMethybrSRZTD3_FD_75298 | JGI IMG/M metagenome (GOLD analysis project Ga0075434, IMG submission 75298) | Populus rhizosphere microbial communities from Tennessee, USA - Rhizosphere MetaG P. TD hybrid SRZTD3 | ecosystem: Host-associated > Plants > Roots > Rhizosphere > Soil | place: USA... | reverse complement strand
TTCTCCTCCATGTCGGGATGCTGCTGACGATTGAAATCGGACCCTTTCATCTCGTCATGCTGGCCAGCTATCTGGCGTTTCTGGATCCTCACGCCGTGCCTGCGCTTGCGGCCCGGCTGTCGAGGAGAAAGAGCGGTCCCCGCTTCGCCGATAGTATTGGTGCGGTAAGAAGCTGATGATCGATTCGCTGGTGAATGTCTGGACGCGCCTGGACTATCAATACGTCAGCCTGATCAGGTGCGGCATCGCGACGGCGGCGACACTCCTTCTCACATGGCGTCTCGCGAACGACTCGAGCCAGGACTCGCCGAAAGGTCGTTGGAGCGATCGGCTGCTTGCCCTGCTTGGGGCGATGGCGTTTCTCGCGTGGTGGAACTTTGGTCTATTCCACTTTCCCGCCTACATCCAGGTTCACGAGCACTATCACTATTACCTTGGTGCCAAATATTTCCCCGAGCTTGGGTACACGCGTCTCTACCAGTGCACTGCCGTCGCAGATGTTGAAGCCGGTCTCGGGTCCCAGGTGGCGAACCGATGGATTCGGAATCTGGCAACCAACGAGCTGCAGAGAGGCCGGGACATCGTCAAGAACCCCGCGGAGTGCACCAGCCATTTCAGTCCGGCGAGATGGGAGATGTTCAAGCACGATGTTGCGTGGTTTCGCTCGCACCGCACAGCCGACGAATGGAGCATCGCCCAATTCGACCACGGGTACAACGGCACGCCGGTCTGGGGCATCGCGGGCACACTGCTGGCTGGCTCACAGCCCGTTACGGACCGGCGGATTCTTGCACTGGCGCTCCTTGATCCCATCCTCATCGTCATCATGTGGGCATTCGTCTGGTGGGCGTTCGGCTGGAGGGTGATGTGCGTCGCAATCATTTGGTGGGGAACGAACTATCTGTCGCGCTATTTCTGGACGGGGGGCGCCTTCCTTAGAACGGACTGGCTGGCGCTTGCGTTGATTGGTGTCTGCCTGGTCAAACGCGGCCGGCCGGGCGCCGGTGGCGCCGCCTTGACGTATGCAACCTTGCTCCGTGTTTTCCCCGGTCTCATCATCGCCGGTCTTGTCTTGAAGGCCGCGGCGACGATGTGGCGAGAACGCGCATTCCGATTGACGCCGGAGCACAAGGCGTTCGCGGCTGGAAGCCTCGCCGCTGGAGTCGTTCTTATCGGCTTGTCGTTCGGCGTCGTCGGGCACGGCGTCTCGGGAGGCATCGACGCGTGGGAAGGCTTTGTGGCCAATAGCCAAAAGCACCTGGCAACGCCGCTTACCAACAACATGGGGCTGAAGACCGTGATGTCGTTCGAACCAAGGTCACGGGCTGCGGTTCTTGGGTCGTTCTGGATCGACACACCGTGGGATACCTGGAACGCCGCGCGACGACGCGTGTTCGAGCGGCGGCAGTTGGCCTATTGGGCGCTTGTGGCGGCGTTCCTCGTGGCACTCGCGTTCGCCGTACAACACCAGGATGATTGGGTCACTTTAGTGCTAGGCGCAGCGCTGGTACCGATCGCAACAGAACTAACGTGCTACTACTACGCGATACTCGCGATCTTCGGTTTACTTTGGCGGGTCTATCCATCGACCGGAGCGATGCTATGCGGGCTTGCCGCGGTTTCCAGCATCGTTCCTGCGTTGCTCGCGTCTGATGACGATATTTACGTGGTGTTGAGCGCGCTCATGCTGCTCTATGTGATCGCGGTCATCGTTCATGTGATTGCGTCGATGAAGAGAGACACGCGGCACCTGTTGCGATCGAAGACAGACAGTGAAATTCGTCGCTTACAAATTGGCGCCAAAATTTCAGAAGCGATCGACAACGCGTAATTCTTACATTTGACCGCGTATGCTTCGGCATCACTCACTAACAATTCGGAATTGACGCGAACTAAAAGCCTCAGAAATGTTGCCCGGGTATCTTTCTTGCTGTAGAGTTTTCCCGGGACAGCTCTTACCTCGCGGTGAGAGCCCTTCTCTCCTCCCTTGAAATCTAACAAGTAATTTCGATTCGCGGGCCTCGGTTCGCCACGGACATGAATCTACGTCCACTTGGCTCCAAGGCCCCGAGTAGCTAGGGGTGTATCCATGCCGCTGACGCGCTCCGTCGTCTGGACATGTGCGCTTGCTCTCGTTGTATTCGTTTCCGCAATCGGCTCCGTGGCCTCTGCTCAAGGACGGGCGGTGCCGTTGGCCGAACGAATTCAAGGAGCCGGCGTCGTCGTGGTTGCGACTCCCACGAGCGTGAGTGCCGGCTGGAAGGAAAATGCGTTCGGTGACAGGCTCATAGTTTCCCGTTTCAACCTCCACGTCGAGGAGACGCTCAAGGGCGCCCCGGGTCGCGATGTGGCGTTCGATCTGGAAGGTGGAACCCTTGATGGCTTTACGCTGCAGGTCTCGAGTCTGCCTGCGCTGGCAGCCGGCGAACGCGCCGTCTTCTTTCTCGACCTCGCATCGGGCGGCGCCTTTCAGCCGCATCTGAGGGGTCAAGGGATTCTGAAGCTCGATGAGCAGAATTTCGTAAAAGGCAGCAGTCTCTCGCTTGATGAAATCCGGCGTGTGGCAGCTTCCTCCGGAAAGTGACGTGGGGAGGCAGCCAATGATGAGACAAATGATGCGCCGCGTTCTTACTCTCGCGTTCGGCCTCGTTGCAATCCTCTTCTTACTAAGAATCGACGTTAGCGGCTACGTAACCAATGGTCACACCTGGGGAACGAACCAGGTCCTCTATTACGTCAACCCGACCAATATCTACATCTCGAATACCGCCGCCATCTCGGCCTTCCAGAACGGTGCATATCCGTGGAGCTCTCAAACACTCGCCAACATTCAACTGGTCTATGGCGGAACGACAAACGGCACGTCGCTCACGTTGAATAACAAGAACGAAGTGTTTTTCCGGAACGACTCGAGCAGCTACGTCGGCGAGACGTACTGGTGGTACGACTACACGGGCCATCTCGTTGACGCCGACATGGTGCTGCACGAGAACTGGCAGTATTACGCAGGCTCGGGATGCACAGGCTCCGGCATTTATGTCGAAGATGTGGCTGTTCACGAGTTCGGTCATGTTCTCGGTCTCGGGCACACAGGCGTTGGGGGCGCCACGATGTACCCCACGATGCCCGGTGCGTGCGACATGACCCAGATGACGCTGGAATCGGACGACATTTCAGGTATCGAGTCCCTCTATCCTCCAACCTCCGTTAGTAAGAACACCGCGCCTACTGTGTCGATCTCGGCGCCCGGCAATGGAGCATCGTTTGCCAACGGCGTCACGATCTCGTTTGCAGGTTCCGCGAGCGATTCCCAGGACGGCAACATGACGTCGTCGATTGCATGGACTTCGAGCATCGACGGCGCTATTGGCTCGGGAGGGACGATCAGCCGATCGTTATCGGCGGGGAGTCATGTCATTACGGCGTCGGCCCGCGATTCTGGCGGCCTCACCGGCTCGACTCAAATCACCGTCTCTGTCGCTGCACCCGTCTCCCTGACCGCTTCGCCAGACGGCACGGTGGTGCCAACCACGGCAACACAGATCGTTGACAACAACGGAGCGATCTGGACCATCGGTCCCTCGTATTCGATTCTCCGTAACGGTGCATCGGCCGCTGGCGGCATCGGTACGAAGATCCAATGGCAGAGCAGCACGATCTACGTCTATGGCACCGATAGCAACTGGTGGCAGTGGACCGGGTCGGGATGGACGAAGGGTGCTCCACCTGCATCCGGCGGCACCACCGGCGGCACAACGTCCACGACGACGTCAGCGGACGGGACGACCGTGCCGACAACGGCCTCTCAAATCATCGACAACACGGGGGCGGTCTGGACGATCGGCGCCAGCTCCATAATCCTTCGCAACGGCGCGCCAGCCGCAGGCGGCTACGGGACGAAGATTTACTGGAAGAGCAGCACCATCTACGTGTGGGGCACCGATAGCAACTGGTGGCAGTGGACGGGATCGGGATGGGTGAAGGGCGCGCCGCCATCGGGCGGCACTACCGGTGGTACGACGTCGACAACAACATCAGCCGACGGCACGACGGTGCCGACGACGGCTTCACAGATCGTCGACAACACCGGCGCGATCTGGACCATTGGTGCAGGTTCCGCGATTCTTCGCAACGGCGTGCCCGCCGGTGGAGGGTACGGCACGAAGATCCTGTGGCAGAGCAGCACGATTTACGTTTATGGCACCGACAGCAACTGGTGGCAGTGGACCGGATCGGGCTGGGTGAAGGGGTCGCCCACAACAGGTGGAACGACGGGTGGAACGACGTCCACGACGGCTTCGGCGGACGGCACGATGGTGCCCACGACAGCCACGCAGATTGTGGATAACAACGGAGCGGTCTGGACCATCGGTGCGAGCTACGCGATTCTTCGCAATGGATCTCCAGCCGGCGGTGGTTACGGAACGAAGATCTACTGGAAGACCAGCACCATCTATTGTTACGGCACCGATGCGAATTGGTACCGGTGGACGGGCTCGTCCTGGGTGAACATCGGGCCCAGCCAGCCGTAGCGTGTAGTGGCCGCCTATCGGGTGCGGAGCGTTTGCGGTAGCTCGCGTTCGCGTGCCGCACCTGGATGGGCTGTTAGAAAGTGCTGAAGGACGGCCGAGGCCTCGGAGGGACGCCCCCACTGCGCGAGGAGCACCGCCAGGTTGTAGGCGGCCTGCGCATCGTCCGGGTTGACCGCATAGCCTCTGCGGAGTGAGGCCTCTGCTTCACGTTGGCGCCCCAGGTCGGCCAGCGTGATGCCCGCGAGGGTGTGAGGCGGACTCCAATTGGGCTCAATGGCTATTGCGTGATTGAGCGCATCAAGTGCTTCCCGTTGATCGCTTCAGAGTGTGATCGCGGCGAGCGGGCGCCGGATGCCGACGCGCCAGTCTGGCGGACGCCCGCCCCAGTAATCGGTGGAGACGAGCCCCTCGGCTATCATGACCGGCACGCCTCGTGGTTCACATCGCAACGCATCTTGCCGCTCTCGCGCTGTTGTTCGGAGCGTTCTTTGGCGCGGGCTCCGCGGTCGCGTACGCGATCCGGCCGCTTGGTTTGCCGCGAGAGTGGAGCGGCCTCACGGCTGTTGTTCTGGGCATCGCCGCCTGGCTGACGCTGTTGTTCGTGTGCGCAGCGCTTGGCCATCTGGACAGGACGCCGCTGCTCGGCCTGGTGTTCGCGGCCGCAGTGCTCGCCATTGTAATCACCTGGAGGCATCGGAGCGCTCACCTCGCTGGCTTCCGAAGATTGGTACGCGACGCGCCGTCGAGCGGCGTTGCATTAATCGCGGTTGCCGCGCCGGTAGTCGTGCTCGCAGCGCTGTGCTTCATATCGCTGACGCCGTTGGTCGGATGGGACGACAGCGTCGCGCATCTGACGCTGCCGCGCATTTACCTCGCCCATGGAGGATTTGTCCGCGTTCCGTTCAACGTGTATTCGAATTGGCCGCTCAACCCGCAGCTGCTCTATGCGCTCGCGATGCTCGTTCAGGATTACATCCTGGCGAAGCTCGTTCATCTGGCCTTTCTCGGCCTGACCGTATTCGCCGTCTATCGCCTCACGTCAACCTACTCATCGCCACTCGGCGGATGCGTGGCCGCGGCCCTGTTGCTTGCCAACCCCGTCGTGCTCGACGAGGCGCGGTCTGCCTATATCGATCTCGCCTTCGCCTTCTTTTTCTTCATGGCGTTCGTGTGCGCACTGGAGCACATCGAGCAACGCCGTGTGGGACCGTTGCTGCTGTCAGGCATCTGCTGCGGCATCGTGGCTGGAACGAAGCTGACTGGTGCCATTGCCGCGCCTTGTATCGCTCTTCTCGTCATCGTCGCTCGCATCAGACGCAGCCAGTGGACCGAGCTCCACAGTGCTGTTGCGGATGCATTGCTGTGGATCGCTCTGCCTGCCGTACTTCTCGCGCTGCCCTGGTATCTCCGCGCGTACGTCTACACCGGAAATCCGTTCTATCCGCTGTTCTACGAAAGATTCGGAGGTCCGGAGTGGAGCAGTGCACTGAACCAACAGTTCCTCGCGTGGCAACAATCGATTGGCATGGGCCGACAGCTGGCCGACTATCTGTTGCTGCCGCTGCGGGTGGCGGTCTCTGGAGGTGACGATTACGGTCATTTCGACGGCCGCATCAATCCGTTGTGGGTGATTCTGGTGCCGTTCAGCCTGACGTGTATCCGCTCCTCCGCAGTCATCGCGCGCAGCCTGGGAGTCGCGGGACTGTACTTCATCGTCTGGGCGGCCACGTCGCAGCAGGCGCGCTTCCTCATCCCGATGTTGCCGCTGCTGGCCGTCGCGGCGGGGGTGGCGCTGAACACGACGGTCGAGCGAACTCTCGCGCTTCGCCCCGTGCATGTCGTGACCGTAAGTGCCGTTGTGGTGCTTTCGCTGCTTTGGACTACTCGATCCGTTATCAGGGATGGAGCCGTCGCGGCGCGCGAGATGATTGTCGGCGGCGTCGAGGTTCCGGGGGAAGCGAGGAACGATGTCGAGCGGTTCATCAGCGAGCAGTTGCCGGCCGCTACGCGGTTGATGCTGCTGAACACGAATCAGGGGTTCTTCATCGAGCGCGACTACGTCGCAGACAGTTTCTTCGAAGCCTCGCAGTTGAACGCGTTAGTCCTCCAGGGAGATGGGGGTGCGCCGGGTATTTCACGACGGTTGCGAAAAATGGGCATCACCCACGTGCTCTTCGCGAGGCGCGATTGGGGTATACCGTATCCACCGGCTCTCTCGGAGTTCCTTGCGAATCAAGGCTTGGCGCAGCTGATTTTCGCGTCGCCGGACAAAGAGTACCTGCTCTTTCAGGTTCGTGGAGCTACTGCCTCGAACGGCGGATGAACAGCAGCCGGGGAGCTCTTCTCATGCCTGTCAGCGGGAGAAAGTCGTCATCCGACAGGTGTGCGTCCGCCAGTTGGTAATGATCGTCGAAATTCGTCGGGCGCAACAGGAAGTTCTCGACGTCGACCACGAAGGCGGCATACCGCTCTTCGTTCACTGCGACGCGCATCTCGGAGGCGAGCGATTCGCGAATATCTTCGGATCCGCCGGCGCGAAGGACATCCGCAACGGCCATGGTTTGCGCCTGTGCAGATTTGCCCGCTGCGACGGCGTACCACGGATGCTCCGGTAGATACACTTCACCGTCGACCGCTGCGACCTGCCGAAGCAGCTGTTCTCCTTCGGCGCGTGCCGCGGACGCAGGCAGCATGTTGACAGGTGAGTAGCCGAGCATAACGAGCTGAATGCCCGCCGCGGCGATAATCGTGATGGCGGCCACCGGCCGCCGGACACATGCCGTTCGCAGAGCGGAGAAGCCAATCCCAAAAAATATCGCGACACCGGCGGCCGCGGTCATGAGCACGTTATCGAAGCCGCCTGAGTGAATCCGGGAGGAGTACGACGCGATGATCAGACCGCTGAACAGCGCCGCGTCGAATATCCTCTTGGAACTCTCGCGATGGGAGACTCCCAACCCGAAGAGTCCGAAGATACAAAAAATCAGCGCGATCGGGAGATGTGATCCGAGATCCTTTGTCCAGAACCCGGTCATGAGACTTGTCTCGATCGGGTGTCGGGCCGGCACATCGAAGACGTAGTAGCCGAACCAGCCGTCCGTCGACGCGTTCATCACCAGCACCGACGCCGCGATAAGCAGGCCAAGAAGTGAAGGCAGCAGCAGCCGGTCGCCGCCGCGGCGCGTCATCAGGACGGCCACCGCCAGACTGGCGGCCGCAATGGCGGACGATTGCTTGGTAAAAAACGCCAGGAATAGGAGTATTGCCGCGCCGGCCGTGTTCGTGAGCCGAGTTCGCATCTCGAGCAGGTAGGCGCCCGCCAGAATCATGAAGAGCGCCAGCGAATCCACCCGCGCGAGGTCGAACCATGCGCCTGTCAGCTTGAACGTTGCCGCGAACAGGCACGACGCAAGAAATGAAGCCGATCCCGACCCGGTCCGTTTGTGGACCAGCAGCGCGATCACAGCGAGAGAGCCGATCGATGATAGAAGCGAGACGACTCGAAGAGGAACGAAGCCGTTGCCGAATACGCGGGCGGGCACGGCGCTCGCGTAGTAGTAAAACGGCGAATAGATGAACGGGGTGAATTCGAGCGATGGTCGGCCGTACAGCGGTTGCCCATCGATCACCCGCTGAACGTGGACGACGGAACCGCCCTCCATCCATTCGAGCTCGAACGGATACGGCAGCCGGACAAGGGCGACTGCGATGTAGACGACGAGGAACGCTCCTGCGCCCGCCATCAGGAGCGCGCAAGCCCACCGGTCTATCGCCTCCAGGCTATTCAAGTCGTGCGGCAACCGTCGGCGGCAGCTCTCGGGAGAACTGGCTCAGATGCGATCTCAGCGGCGCCAGTTCAGCGGGCTGCGTCGCGTAGAAGCTGACGGTGTTGCTGCCCTCAACCACGTTGTTTCGAATTGTCCATGTGCCGGCGCGCCGCCATGTCGCAGGGATCGCATTTCCAAACCAGGAGTCATACACAATTGCGATGGGGACGCCGCTGGTCTCCACAATCTCCCGGATGTCTTCCGCCTCATACAATCCGCGCAGCCTGCGCCTGGCCACGTCCATGTTCGCAAGGCCTGCCAGATCGACGCACTCGATATCACCGAGAAAACTTGCGGCTCCGATGTCGTTGAGCGCCACAGGCATCCCGTCATAGAACTGTTTCAGGAACAGACCCATTTGGTACTGTTGCTCGTAAATGTTTGCTGTGGCCTGGGGAAGATACGCCAGTGCCTTCGCCGCACGGTCCGGCAACGGGCTGAGTGCGAAGAGCAGCAGCACCGCGAGCTCCAGCGCGATGGAGCGGCCTGCTGACCACTCGTCACGCCGGTACATGATCAGCCATTGACCAACGGCACGGCCGACGACCATGCAACCGAGAATGATCAGGTAGGCCTCGTATCGAAAAAACCAGAATGCCTGCGGTTGCGCAAACTGCGTATGCAGCAGCGTAAGCGCGACAAAGATGCCGAGCATCCACTGCAGGTCATCGCGGTCACCACGCACCAGCCGCAGCGCGAACGCCGCTATCGCGGCATATAACAGGAAGGCAAGCGCAGGCAGCTCAATCAGTCTCGAGTAACTGACGTAGCCGAGCGCCTCGACCAGCCCGCGCAGCGACGACAGGTCCGGCCGCGCGCCTTTCAACAGCACGGAATTGGGCAGCCAGTACCAGCCGAATGATGTCGAGATGGCGCCATACGCGGCGACCGGTATGAGTGCGATAGCGGCGAGGATCGCGCCCTGTAACCATCGACGCCGGACCATCAGCAGGACCGACACGATCGCCACGGCGAATAGCGATTCGTACCGGATCAGCGGGAGGCAGGCCGCAAGGATGCACAATCGCCGAAAGGCCGGCTCGTGCACGCTGAGCGCCGCGGGTTTGCTCAGCAACGATGCGGCTTCCGCGACGAACGCCAGATTCACCAGCGCATGAAGGATGTGCTCCTGGCCTACGAAGACCAGCCCCGGCAGCGGCGCGAAGAGCACGATGCCAGCCAGGACCGCGAACTGATGCCCCGCGGGCAGACCTCCATCGTCGCGCGATACCTGCCTGAATGCGACGACCAGCAGCACAATCGCGACCAGCGTATTCACGACAAACGGGATCACCTGGCGGACGCCGAAGGTCTCGAAGAGAAATGCGAGCACCGCTGTCCACAGCAGCGATGACGATGAGGATGTGAAATGGGTCGCGCTGACTCCCCACACGTGATGAACCGCGACGTTCTTGGCCATCGCCATGTGGATGTACGGGTCGTCGAGCGCGTACACCAGATGTCCGCCGTTGTGCCTGATTGAAGCTGCGGTCGCGAGCGCCAGCGCCGCGACAAACAGTGCAATGGCAGCGACCAGCGGCCATACGCGGCTCATTTGTAACCTGGGGTTCAGGCTCACGAATATATACGTCGCTCCGCGGCCAATCAACGAATAGGCAACAACTCCGCGTCTTCTGATCACATTTCCGTATACGCGCCGTTGACTGCGCGAGTGCAGCCGCGTGCACGCGACCTCGCCGACGTTTCACCCATCTCATTGGGCTTCTTCAAGTTACGTGCGGACAGACACCACTCAGAAATCTGGGGACCGTGAATTGCTCAACCGTCATCGCCCCCGCGTTGATTCCAAATAATTCACCCGCGTTGCCGCCAGGTGCGGCCGGCGGTTTGAGGTGTGGCGATGAAGTGCTCATGTGTGGTTACGTCAAAAACTGCGATCGGCGCGCTTGCGCTGCTCGCATGTCTAACTGCGGGGACGGTCTCCACCACTGCGTCGAGCGGTCACTTCGCGTCGCTTGATGAACGCATCCAGGGGTCGCAGAGAGTCGTCATTGCGTCCGCCCGCAGCGTGAACGCCAGCTGGCGCGAAAACGCATACGGTGACCGCCTGATTGTGTCGCACGTGCTGCTCGACGTCGAAGAGACCCTGAAAGGGCCCGCGACATCGAACGCCATCTGGATGGACCTCGAGGGAGGGACGCTCGATGGCTTCACGCTCGTCGTTTCCGACCTGCCAACGGTCCGCCCTGGTGAGCGCGGCGTCTTCTTCCTCGATCAGGACGAAAGCGGAGTCAATACTCCGCATCTGCGCGGCCAGGGAATCCTGAAACTTGACGACAACAACATCGTGACAGGCAGCAGCCTGCGTGTGGGGGACATCCGCATCGCAGCGCAGGCGCGGCATTAGGGAGGCGACCATGAAATCCTTCATCACCTCCCGATTCTTCGCCGGCGCCGTCTGCACCGTCGTGGTGCTGAGCGCGCTGACAGCCAGGGTCAAGAGCTATGCGACCGTCGGTCACGCCTGGGGCACCAGCCAGGTCGTCTACTACGTGAACCCAAGCAACCTGTTCGTGTCCAATGCGGCCGCCATCTCGGCGTTCCAGACTGCCGCCGCTGCATGGCACGACCAGACCGGCGCCAATATCCAGCTCGTCTACGGCGGGACCACGAACGGGTCATCGCTGACGCTGAACGGGAAGAACGAAATGTTCTTCCGCAACGACGGCAGCTCCTACATCGGAGAGACGTATTGGTGGTACGACGGCACCGGACATCTCGTGGACGCCGATATGGTGCTGCACGAAGGCTACACCTACTTCGCGGGGTCCGGCTGTTCCAATGGCGTGTATATCGAAGACGTCGCCGTTCACGAGTTCGGCCACGTGCTCGGTCTGGCACATTCCGGGGTCCCCGGGGCAACCATGCAGCCGTCGATGCCGAGCTACTGCGATACGACGCAGCTCAGTCTCGAATCCGATGACATCTCGGGGATTCAATCGCTCTATCCTGGCTCAGCATCCTCACAGCTGCCTGCGGCGCCGTCCGGCCTCGCCGTCGCGACAAACCCCACGAGCCCTTCATCCAGCCTCGTGGCGTCGTGGTCGGACAACGCGAACGACGCGAACGGGTTCCGCATCGAGCGAAGCTATGACGGTGCAAACTTCTCGGCGCTCGCGCAGCTCGGCCAGAACGCGAGAACCTATACGGACAGCTCGTTGACGCCCGGATTGACGTATTACTATCGCGTCAGCGCGTTCAACAACTCGGGCAACTCAGGATATTCGAATGTCGCGTGGGGGCAGACGCAGTCGACCAGTACAAACAACGCTCCGACGATCTCGATCGGCAGCCCCTCGAACAATTCGTCATATGCAGCCGGCACGTTGATCTCGTTCTCGGCATCGGCGCTTGACACCGAGGACGGGAACATCACGTCCAGCTTGAGGTGGACGTCGAACATCGACGGCCAGATTGGCACGGGCGGGTCGTTCTCCAGGACACTTTCAAGCGGGACGCACATCATTACCCTGAGCGTCACCGACTCGGGGGGGCTCAGCGGATCCACGCAGTTATCCGTTACGGTGGCTGCCACGACCACGACAACGCCTCCGCCGCCGAGCAGTCCGCAAACGGGTCCGACGTTGACGGTCCGCGCGTACAAGGTGAAGGGCAACCAGACGGTTGATCTCAGTTGGAGTGGCCTGTCAGGAAGCTCAGTTGACGTCTATCGCAACAGCGCAGTGGTTTCGACCACGGCGAATGACGGAGCTGCGACCGACAGTATCAACAAGAAGGGCGGCGGTTCCTACACCTACAAGGTGTGCGAGAGTGGCACCTCGACCTGCACGAACACGGCGTCAGCGACCTTCTGACCCGATTTCGTCCCTGTGGAGGCGGCCCGGCATAAGGGCCGCTTCCACAGGTTTTCCTTTATTCCAACTAAAGTCCCTGGCAACGCGGACACTAGTCTGCTTTATGGGTGACTTCTAGTCGAAGGCGCAACCCGAAGTCGTGCCACAGGTCAGACTAAGTCACTCTTTCACAACGACTTAATAAGCCTCACAACGAGCCGGTCGATTCGGAAGGGGCGTTGCTCCGGGATCCCTCCGATCGGGTACGTGTGTCCCTTGAAGTGAGGTTCCAAGAATGATCCGCAACTCCCTGAAGTGGCTGCTGGTTTTCACCATCGGACTCGCCTGTGCCGGCTGCGGCAAGGATCCGGAGGTCGCCAAGCGCGAGTTCATGAAAAACGGGCAGCAGTACGCCGCCGACGGCAAGCTGAAGGAAGCGATTATCGAGTATCGCAACGCCATTCAGCAGGACCCCAGATTCGGCGAAGCGCGCTTTGCCCTTGCCGGCGCGCTCCTGAAGACCGGGGACAATCAAGGTGCGTATCGGGAGTACCAGCGAGCGGCGGACCTGTTGCCCAAGGACGTCGATGCCCAGATGTGGGCGGGCGAGATGAACCTCGTGGCGGGTCTGTTCGAAGATGCAAAAGGACACGCCGACAAGGCGCTCGCCCTCGAACCGAAGAGTGTCCGGGCGCAGCTTCTTAAGGCCAACGCGCTCGCAGGATTGAAACAGTTGGATGCCGCCGTCGAGCAGGCGCAGGGCGCGGCGGGTCTCGATCCGTCAGGTGGCCGCACGTTCAGAAACCTCGCGATGCTTCAATACGCCAAGGGGGACAACGCCGCCGCCGAGAGGACGTTCAAGCAGATCATCGACACCGATCCGAAGGCCATGGATGCACGCGTCGCGCTCGCCAACTTCTACTGGTCCACCGGCCGGCGTGACGTCGGCGAGACTGTGCTGAGGGAGGCCCTTGCCGCCGATCCCAAGAGCGTCATCGTCAATCGCGCGCTCGCAAATCTCTACCTTGGCTCCGATCGTCTCGCCGAAGCGGAGAAGCCGCTGAAGCTCGTCGCCGATGAGACGAAGGATCCCGACTCGATGATCGCCCTGGCAGATTACTATCGTGCGACGCGGCGAACCTCTGAGGCGCTCGAGCTGCTCGACAAGGTGGCGGCGGATCCGAGAGCGTACACGGTGGCAACCGCGCGCAAGGGCGCGCTCCTGTACGCGGAAGGACGGAAAGCCGACGCGTATGCGGCGCTCGACTCGGTCCTGCAGAAAGAAGAAACGGACACCACTGCGCTGGTCCTGAAGTCGCAGTTCCTCGCGCAGGACGGCAAGATTGACGAAGGGCTCGCAGCGGCGCAGAAAGCGGCCGCGGCCAACCCGGGCGCGCCGTCAGCGCAATACGCGATTGGCCGGATCCAGGAAGCGAAGGGGAAGAACGACGAAGCCATCGCCGCCTACAACGAAGTGTTGAAGCTCGTCCCAGGCTCACTCGATTCGCAGCTCGGGCTTGCTCGCCTTCACCTCGCGGGCGGACGGCCCGACGACGCGCTCCATTTTGCGCTGCAAGTGCTTGGCGTACAGCCCGCCAACGAGACCGCGTTGATCCTCCAGGCGCGTGCGCAGATGGTCAAACGGAACGTCGACGCGGCCGAGGCGCCACTGAAGACGCTCCAGGCCATCGATCCGAACTCCCCGACGGTGCAGGTGACGCTCGGGACGTTCTACGCGCTGAAATCGGACGGTCGGAAAGCCCGCGCGTCCTATGAGCGTGCGCTGACGATCGACCCATCCAACACGGACGCGCTCGCGGCGATCACGCTGCTGGACGTCACGGAGAAGAAGCCGGCGGACGCGCAGAAGCGTCTCGACACCGCGCTCGCGAAGCAGCCCGATTCTCTGCCGGTTCTTTTTGCGGCCTCGCGCACCTTTATCGTGATGAAGGATTACCCGCGGGCGGAGAAAACGCTTCGACACATCGTCGAAATCGATCCATCGAATGTGACGGCCAACGCCCAGCTTGGTCAGGTGTACATCGCCGAGAACCGCATCGACGATGCGATCGCGGAATTCGAGGGTCTTGCGAAGCGGGATCCAAAGTCGGTGGTGGCGCACACGATGTCCGGAATGCTCCTCAACGCCCAGCACAAGCGCGAGGAAGCCAAGAAACACTACGAGCAGGCGCTGAGCATCGACGAACGTTCACCCATTGCCGCCAACAACCTGGCGTGGATGTATGTCGAGGATGGCGGAAATCTGGACGTCGCGCTGCAACTCGCACAGACGGCCAAGAGTGCGGCGCCTAACTACGCAGATGTTGACGACACGCTCGGCTGGATCTATTACAAGAAGGGGCTGGTCAGCCAGGCTGTCGCCGCGCTGAAGGAATCGGTTGACAAGAACCCCACGAACCCGACGTTCAAGTACCATCTGGGTCTTGCGTACGCGAAAAGCGGCGATGCGCCCGCCGCACGTCAGGCACTCGAGGCGGCCCTGAAGCTCGATCCGCAATCGAGTCAGGCCGCCGAGGCACGGGCAACGCTCGCGAAGCTCGGCTCATAGGCTCGATTTGGGCCACGTTCTCCGTCGCGCCGCGCCGTTCGTCCTGCTCGCAGGCAGCTTCTGGCTGCTGTACGGCGCGGTCGTACGCCATCTGGTCCACGACTGGATCCGTGACGAGAACTACTCGCACGGCTTTCTGATTCTCCCGCTCGCTCTCTACTTCGTGTGGGAGCGGCGGAGACGCCTGGCAGCCTTGCGGACCGAACCGGACAATCTCGGTCTGGTGATTGTGTTGGGCAGCCTCGCCGTGCTGCTTGCCGGCACCCTCGGAGCGGAGCTGTTTCTCACCAGGGTGTCGTTGATAGGTCTCACGGCGGGCAGTATCGTATTTCTCCTTGGATGGCAGGCCTTGCGAGTGCTCGCGTTTCCTGTCGCCCTGCTGCTGCTGATGATTCCGATTCCCGCACTGATCTTCAACCAGATTGCGTTTCCCCTGCAGCTGCTCGCATCGCAAGTGGGGGAGACGACGCTTCGGACCCTGGGCGTCCCTGTGCTCCGCGAAGGCAACGTGATCGTGCTTGCGAACACGAGCCTTGAAGTGGCGGAAGCGTGCAGCGGAATACGGTCGTTGATCTCCCTGTTGACGTTGGGCATCGTCTACGGCTATTTCTCCGACCCGCGTGGAGGCGTGCGGGTCGCGATTGCGCTGTCGACCATTCCCATCGCAATTGCGTCCAATGGCGTGCGCGTCGCCGGCACCGGCATCGCCGCTCACTACATCGGCCCGGAAGCGGCCGAAGGGTTTTTCCACACCTTTTCCGGATGGCTGATGTTCGTCGCGGCATTCGTGATGCTGTTTGTCGTGGTGCGGCTCATCATCCGCTGTGCGCCGAGGCGCGTTCCCCAGCAGGCGGTACCGGGAGCAGTGACAGCGTGACACCCTCGATGATTCGCCGAGTGGTCGTGCTGAGCGCCTGTTTGTTGATGTGGGCCGCGTATGTCGCCCATGCGACGCAGCCCGAGCAGGTACCGCTGCGTCAGCCGCTGGTCACGCTGTCGAAGCAGATCGGACCGTGGACCGGACGTGACGAGCCGCAGCTGCCCTCGGACATCGTGTCGATTCTTGGCGTCGACGAATACATCAACCGCGATTATCGCGACCGCTCCGGCGGCATCCCGTCGTCCATCGCACTCTACGTCGGCTACTACAAAAGCCAGCGCGAAGGGGACACGATCCATTCACCCCTCAACTGCATTCCGGGATCCGGCTGGGAACCGGTCAAGTCCGCGCACGCTCCGATTGCCGTCCCTGGTGTCCCGCAGCCGATTGTAGTGAACAGACTGGTGATTCAGAAGGGGGCGGACAAACAGGTGGTTGCCTACTGGTACCAGGCACATGGCCGCGTGGTTGCCAGCGAATACTGGAGCAAGCTGTTCATGGTCTACGACGCCGTCCGGCTGAACCGGTCCGACGCGGCGCTGGTGCGCGTGATCAGTCCGGTCCTCCCGTCCGAGACCGACGAGGGTCCTGCGGAGCGGCGCGTTACGCAGTTCGTCCAGGCGCTTTTCCCGCGGCTGGACGCACAGTTGCCCTCGTAAGCGCGCGGCCCGTCTACGGAAGCTGTCGATAATCGATTAGTTCGACGCGGTGGCCTGTCAGGCTGCCGATCCAATCCGACCGCAGCAGGTTTGTTTCCTCGCCCGCGTATGCGGCACCCGGATGCACCATGACCTCGGCGCTGCGAAACGAAGGCGTGCCCTCCCGGCATGCCTCTGCGAACGTGACGAACTCCGTGAATACGTCCGTCGTGCGGGTGCGATACACGTGTCGCAGCGCCGCGTTGTACGCCCGCTTTTTCCAGAGAAGCGAGGACGAACACCGTTGACTCGCGCCGTACAAATTCTTGGCCAGCCGAACCCTCCGTATTCCGTAGCGCTTCTGCAACGCCTTCAGAACCGGAAATATGTGTGGGCGGGTATGCACATGGTTGTGCGAGTCGAAATGACTGATGCTCACGCCCGCGGCTGAAAGCAGCTCGATCTGCGCGCAACATTCTTCGTAGGCGGCGCGCAGCAGAGCGATGGTTGGCGACGTCGTCTCGATGTCGCGCGAAAGTTGACCCGTGCCATTGGTGAGAACCGTGGCACCCGCGCCGCCGATGAGCGGCTGGAACTGCGTGAGATTCAAGTGAATGCCGAACGAACAATCCGGGAAGAGGCGCACCTTCGCGGCCGCCTCCCGCATGGCAGGCCCATTGGCCATGATGGTCGCCGAGGAGACCTTGCGCGCGCCAATCAGCTCGAAGATCGCGTCGTTGATCCTCGCGCTCATTCCGAGATCGTCGGCATTGACGATGACTTGCATGACGATCAGCGTGGCTCGCGGCTGACGGTATGGTCGGCGACGGCAGCCGAAAGCTGTTCGAGGACTTCCCGGGCGACGTCATCCCACGAGCGGGATCGTCCCGCCGCGGAAATGGCATTGTGGTCCCATCTGCGCGTCATCGCCGAGCCGAGCGCATCGGCCAGCGCCCGTGGATCGTCGACTGGAACGATGAAACCGTAGTCGCTCGAGGTCAGCATCTGTCTGACCGCGCCAACATCGGTCGCCACCACGGGCGTTCCACACGCAAGCGCTTCGTTGACGACATTCGGCCACCCTTCGCTGGAACTGGCAAGGCAGAACACGTCGGCCGCGCACATCAACTCTGCCAACCTCTCCTGTTTCATCTCGCCGGCAAACTGCACGCGGTCGTGGAGGTTGAAGTCCGCCACCTGCTGCCGGAGGGTTGCGGCGTATCGGCCGGAGCGCCCCACGCCGCCGGCGATGATCAGTCTCGCGACGATCCCGCACTCGTCAAGAGCGGTGAGAGCGCGAATCACCTTGTGATGTCCCTTGAGCTCGGCCAGGTCTCCGGCGCACAGAATGATCCGTTCGCCGTCGGAAAGGTCGAGAGCCCGCCGGCAGGCCTGCCGGTTCCGGCGGAAAAAGACGCGCGTGTCGACGCCGTTGGGAATGACTTTCGTCCGCGCGGCGTCAACTCCGAGCTCCAGTGCGAGTTGACGCAAGCCTTCTGATACGGTGATGACGCGCGCGGCCCTTCGGAGCGCCCAACCGATCCAGAACATTCTCCCCTTGTGGCGACGATAGCGAAGCTCGCTCCCTCGCATGGTGATGACGACCGGCATGCGAAGGATCCGGCCCGAGAGGACGGCGGCAATGCCCTCGGGGTGGGCGAAATGCGCGTCGATGACGTCGTACGCCTGGCGCGACTTCAGACGTGCCAGCGGCCACACGAGGCGGGCGCACAGCAGGAATGCGTTCAGCCAGCCGCCCTTCGGTGGATACAACCACCGGGGATGCAGGACGTCCATCCCGTTGTCCACCCTGCGAGAAGGCACGTGGAGCGACGCGAGCATCTTGTTGTTTGGATTCGCGTAATCGAGCAGTGCAAGCGGGGCCACGACCGTGACCGGGGCGCATCGCGCGACGGCGCGCAGGCGCGCCCACACGAACAGACCTTTCCCGGGTTCGGTGGGGTTTGGAAATTCTGTGCTGAGACTCAGTATCCGCGGCTCACGCGCCGGCGGCTGAAGGGAAGGGGTCGCGGTCGAAGCGCGGGACACGGTCGATCGTGTATCGGTCGTCTCTTTCACGTTTGTGAATGGCTGACGAAATCGTAACCTCGCCGGCACTCTCTTCGGTCCCGCAACCGCGCGATAGCGAATGTAGTTACGGAAAACAGCCGCGATCACCAAAGGTACGCGATATGAAATCACGCAGGCCGGCGATCGTCCTGCCCGCCCAGGCGGTTCATCGCAATCCTGACAACGAGATGCGCACCAGGCGCCCGCCGGCCCGCAAAGCCGCATGGCGGGCGTCATGTAGCCGGGTGCGGAGGGTGATTGATGCGGAAACTTACCATGGCGGCGCTCGCCCTGATACTCGCGGCGCCCAGCGGAACACGCGCGCAGAGCATCAGTTCGCATCCGCGGATCTGGTTGACCAGCGACGTCCTGGCGACGGTGGCGGCCAAACGGAACTCGGGCGATCCGGACTATCTGCAGGTCAAAGCGCTCGCCGACAAAGCCTTGACGCTCACGATCCCGCGCATCACCATCACTGGCGCAACCAATAGCAGTCCGGTCGTCTTCACCACCTCCACCACCGTCCCATGGTCCGGTACCCTCTCCGCAACGTTGTACTTGAAGGGCGCCACAGGCAGCTGGGCAGGTATCGAGAACAGTCCGGAAACAAGAGGCTACTCCGCGACACGCACCGGCTCGAACACTTTCACTGTTCCAATCGATTCGTCCTCGTTCGGTTCTTTTTCGGGTCAGTCGATCACCGCGTTCGTCGCGGGCGGCGAAGATGGGGCGTTCCTCGGGTACGGATATCAGGGATCCGGATGGCAGGACGCGCTTCTCTCGCTGGCCCTGTTGTACAAGGTCACCGGCACGCAGTCGTACGCAATAAAGGCGCTGGAGCTGCTCGATTGGATTAACACGCTCGGCGCAGCGCGCATGATATCGCCGGTGTCGCAGGACTCCGGGCGCGCAGACATGGCCACCACGTTCTGTGTCGCGATCGCGTACGACTGGCTGTATGACGCGCTGAGCTCACAGCAGCGGTCCGCCACGGTGAACACGCTGAACGTCTGGAACGATTGGACCGTGAACAACGCGTACGGTCGTGGCGACCCGACGACCAATTACTGGGAAGCACACGTCACCGCGACAGCCTCCGTTGGCTACGCAACGTATGGGGACAACTCGCGCGCGCAGGGATGGATCGACTGGGCGACCAATCAGTGGAGTACGTACTTCGCGCCGAAGTTCTTCAATCGGCCGAACGGTGTCACCAGCGGCTATAACGATCCAACCGGTTTCTTCTACACGGGCGGCCTCGCCGTCATCGGATGGAACTACGGCGGCAATGATATCGGGCGCCACCTGAAATACATGGAGATGGTGCGTACGGCGACCGGCCAATCGGTGCCTAACGGCGTCGAGTACGCGAAGTCATGGGCGCGCGCTTTACCGTATCAATTGAAGCCTGACCGGGTGAAGACACCGACATGGGGTCGTTGGACCGGCGATTGGTATGGGATGTACACGAAAACCGGACCGCTGATGCTTACCTACTTCCTCAGAGGGACAACCGAGGGAGAGTGGGCGCAGTGGTTCTACACACACTATGGAACGTACCCCGGATATTCAGAGACTATTGAAAACGCGTACGACCGCCTGCTCTTCCTGGACGTCAATCGGAAGGCGACGGACTATCGCCCGGCTCTCAGCCCCTTTTCATTCAACGACGGTCTCGCGGCCACGGTCTTCTGGCGCTCGAGCTGGGCGGATACGTCCGACTACGCGTACTTCAACGCCTCCACCACCAATGCCGCCGGTGAACTGCCGAAGAGCGCTGGACACGTCGATGTCACGCGAGGCGGCGATTATCTGCTCGTGCAGTCGAATATGTGGAAGGGGACGGGCGATGGCACGCACGGTAGCCCGGAGATGGAAACGTACAACGGCGGGCTGGCGAACACGTTGTATTTCTTCGACGGCGGCGCGAGCAGTGGGGCGAAGTGCTTCAATCAGGATTACAACTACGACGGATGTCAGACCGGCTTCGGCATCTATAAGTCTCCGAAAGTCAAGCTGACGCCGAATGGCGGATTCTCCGAAAACGAGTTCGCCACCGCGTATGACTACGCGCAGGCACCGGCCGCCCGAACGTTGCAGTATTTCTTCCGCGCGTTCGTGCCGCTCGGCGACGGGGTGTACGTCGTATGGGATCGCATCCGATCCACGAGCGCCTCCCACACGAAGCAAATACGGTGGCAGCTCTCGAGCGCGAGCACCCCGGTTGCGTCCGGCGGCGTCGTGACGAGCACGGTCGGTGGGTCGAAGATCTTCGTCGACACGGTGCTTCCAGCCTCCGCTCGCGTGGCGCTTGTGCGCAATGCCAGCGGCGGATCGCCCACGAACTGGCGTGCCGAGGTCACGGATCCCGCTGCGTCCAACACGTATACCGGCCTCACCGTGCTCTATGCCACCAGCGGCACGGGCACACTTCCCGCGGTCACGCGTCTGACAACCGTCGACAGCGGTTTCGAGGCGATTCAGATCGGTGGTGACACTCCGAAAGTGGCGGTTCTTCCAAAGGGAGTGGTTGACGGCGGAGATGGCACATTCACCTCGGCGACGTCCACCAAAACGACATTTACGACCGACCATAGCGGAACGGCAACCTACGTGGTCGGCGGCCTCGCCGCGGGCGCCTATTCGGTCAGTCGCAACGGAAGCATTCTAGCGGGCCAGAGTTCCGTAGGAGTCGACAGTTCAGGTGCCCTGGTTTTCTCCGCAGCGTCAGGGGCATTCTCGATCAATCCTTCGGGCATGGCGCCAGATCCCACCCCACCTGCGCCTGCGCCGGCACCCGCACCAACACCAACACCAACACCAACACCGACGCCAGTGCCGGGCGGGTCGGTGCTGTCTGGATTCGACTGTAGTCCTCTCACGCTGTCCGTTCAGGG
>Ga0075434_100001236_pt1 | contig 21230 bp, 17 predicted proteins | sample RhiMethybrSRZTD3_FD_75298 | JGI IMG/M metagenome (GOLD analysis project Ga0075434, IMG submission 75298) | Populus rhizosphere microbial communities from Tennessee, USA - Rhizosphere MetaG P. TD hybrid SRZTD3 | ecosystem: Host-associated > Plants > Roots > Rhizosphere > Soil | place: USA... | reverse complement strand
CGCAGCCAGCCGACATCGAGGCCGGCGCCGAACCGCCCGAAGTCGATGCCCGAGATATCGCCTTCGCCGGTGTAGCGGAACGGCGTCTGCTGCGTGTCGATCGATCCGACGGTTCCCGCGCCGACCGCCGCGCCGAGAAACGACGATGGCGCGAACGTCGCGTGGCCGATGATGTACGGCCTGGTGAACGTGCCCTTGACGTCGTAGTCGAACGTCAGGCGGCTTTCGACGCGCGGCACCGGAACTCCCTGCGGCACGTCGCGCAGATCGATCTCCGTCGTCGTGCCCTGGAAGCGGTACGGGAACGGCTCGTCGAGGGCAATCGAGCTGTCGTGCGTCGTGACGTGCGCGCCGTACGCCGCCGCGTCGGCCGAGGCGATCAGCACGGCCGTGGACGTAATCTGACCGCGCGCGCGCACGGCGTCGGCCGCGTAGTTCATGTACATCGCGTGCGGCCCGTTGAACGCGTACACGCCGCGCGGAAAACGCCGTCCGAGCTCGAGCGCGAGATCGAACGTCACGTGGCCGGAGATGTCCGACGGGCGATCCGCTCGATTCAACCAGCGCGCGAGGTTCAGCCGATCGACGTCGACGTCGCCTTTGCCGTGCCAGCCCGGGACCGACGTATCGAGCACCAGACGTCCGTTGACGCCGCCGCCCGTTCCGGCAAGCTTCACGCTGGTGGCCATGTGATTGGTCGGCCCCTTCAGCGTCACGTCGAACGACGATTCGACGGCGATGTTCCTGAGGCCGCGCAGCACGCCCGACCACTCCTGAAACGCAAACGCGGGCGCGCGCACCGCGAGATCGAGCACGGTGGGCTTGCCGTTCTCGCCGCTGACGATGCGGCCGTCGAGCGTGAACTGCGAGCGCGGCGTCCGTACCGTGAAGTCCTCGAAGAACCAGCCGCCGGGGCCGCGGCCGAAGCGGCCGCGCAGCGGGCTCACCGACAGCTCCGGCGCGTGGCCGATCCAGGAGACGCGCTCGAAGTTCAGCGACCAGCGGACGGGGACGTAGGTGAACGAGAACGAGGCGTCGAGCTTCTGGAAGTCGGTGGGCACGTGCGCGGCGCCGAAGTCGAGCGGATCGTGCAGCAGCACGCGGCCGTCGTCGACTTCGATCGACTGGATCGCGATCGGCCGTCCGGGTCCGGTCCGTTCCTCCTCGCGCGACTCGCGCCTGACGAGCGCGCCGAGATCCCAGCGTCCGTCGGGCAGGCGCGCCGCCTCGACGTGCGGCCGGATCAAGCGCACGCGGCGAATCACGGTGCCCCGATCGACGAGCTCCCGGATGCTGTAGGAGAGCGAGACCTCATCGATGTGGACGAGCGTGCGGCCGCCGCGCGCGAGCGTGATGTCGCCGAGCTGCAGGCCGCGGAAGAGCGATCCTTCGAGGCGGCCGATCGTGAGCGTCGCGGTGAGATACTCGTTCGCCTGGCGGACGATCAGATCGCGGATGCGGTTCTTCGCCCATCCGGTTTCGACCGCGGCGATGCCGAGGCCGACGAGAATGAGCGCGATGGCGACGAGGACGACGAGCGCCTTCGCGAGCGTCGCCGAGACGGATCGCAGTCGTCGAAGCCGAGCCACCTCACATCGATGGTATCAACGGCCGTGCCAGTCGAGGTGGTCCTACGATGGGCGGCAGTGGGAGCGGACGAGCGTGAGCAGGCGATCGAAATCGAGCGGCTTCTTCAGGAACGCGGTCGCGTTGAGATTGGCGGCGCGCGCCTGATCGAGCGCGGAGAGCACGATCACCGGCACCGGCGCGAGAACGGGATCGGCCTGCTGACGGCGGCGGAACTCCCAGCCGTCCATGATGGGCATCATGAGGTCGAGCAGGATGACGTCGGGCCGGGTGGCCTGGTGCAGGTAGTCGAGCGCCTCGCGGCCGTTGGCCACGGCGGCGGTCTGAAAGCCCTCGAGCGTCAACAACTGGGCCATCATCTCGCGAAGGTCTTCGTCGTCTTCGACAATCAACACGGGACACTGAGAGACGCCGCGCGCCATCATGTAAGCTCTGCTGGTCAGTTCGGTCATCGCCGCCGCGTAAACCGCTGATTATATAGGGGAGCGCCCTACCGCCGGACATGCGAACGCAATTTCTTCACGATGCCTCGGTCGGCGTGCTTCTGGCCTTGCTCGCGTTCGTGGTGCTCTTCTGGCGGCTCGGCGAACCCACGTTCTGGGATCCGGACGAAGCCCACTACGCCGAAACCTCGCGCGAGATGATCGCAACCGGCGACTGGTGGGCGCCGTATTACAACGAGCAGCCGTTCTTCGACAAGCCGGTCCTGTTCCATCAGCTCCAGGCATCGGCGATGGGGGTCATCGCGGATCCCGAGCTCGGCGCGCGCGCGGTGTCGGCGCTGGCCGCGCTCGGGTTGATCCTCGTGACGCACTGGTTCGCGGCCGCGCTGATCTCGCGCGACGTCGCCCGGGTGGCGGCGCTCATGCTCGGCGGAAGCCCCGGCGTGTTCGCGCTGTCGCGCTACGCGATCCTCGACACGCTGTTCACGCTGTGCACGTTCGGGGGCGCCGCGTGTCTCGCCGTTGCCGCGCTGCGCGATCGCGCGCGGCTGCAGTGGATAGGTTACGTCGCGTTCGCGGTCGGCGTCCTCGTGAAGGGTCCCATCGCGCTCGTGCTGGCGGCGCTGACGTTCCTCCTGCTCATCGCCGCCTCGCCCGACCTCCGGCGCCGCCTGCTCGCGCTGCACTGGGTCGGCGGCCTGGCGCTGATCGCCGCGATCGCGGCGCCCTGGTTCGTCTACATGTACGGGCGGTTCGGGCAGGCGTTCGTGGAGGGCTATTTCCTCGACGAGAACCTGCGGCTGTTCGCGGCGAGCCGGTTCGCGAACCAGCCGGGATTCTGGTTCTACTTCCAGATCCTCGCGACCGGTCTGCTGCCGTGGACGGGCCTGCTCGTCGGGCGGATGGTCGACGATCTGCGCTGCGTGTGGCGCGGCGAACGCGTCGACCATGTCGAGACGATGTTGTGGGCGTGGACGATGGCGATCGTCGGCTTCTTCACGGCGTCCACCTTCAAGCTCGATCACTACGTCTTCCCGGCGGCGCCGGCGTTGTGCGTGCTGTGCGCGCGCGCGTGGACCGACGTGCGGCTGCACCATCGCGCGGCGTCCACGGCGGCCTCGCGCCTCGGGCTGTATTTGATCGGACCGTTCCTCGTCGCCGTCGGGATGGGCTGCGGCTACTTCCTGCTCGCGCGCCTCGCGCTGCCGCGCGCCGCGATCGTCGTGCCGGTCGCGCTGACGGCGGCCGGCGCGTTGCTCACGGCGCTCGCGAACGTCCGCGGCGCGCTGCCGCCGCGCGTCCCCTGGCTGGTGACGGGCGCGCTGATCGTCACCTACGGCGGCGTCGTGGCGTTCGTGCTCCCCGCGCTCGAGGAACGAAAGGCCGTCCCGCACATCGCGCAGTGGGTCGCCGCGCGCGCGCACGACGGCGTGCGCATCGCGAGCTATCGCATGAATCGATGGACGCCGGCGTACCGCTTCTACGTCGGCCGCCACGTGCGGATGCTCGAGGATCCGGTCGAGGCCGAACGCTTCTTCAGCAAGCCCGAGCCGTTCTACTGCGTGATGCGCCGCAACGCGTACGACGAGTTCGTCGCGCAGGGCGCGCGCCTCGAGGTGCTCTACGAGCGCGAGGGGATGACGGCGACCACGGGCCGGGCGCTCTGGCGATCGCAGACGCCGATGACGCGGTACGTGGTCGTCGCGAAGCCGCGCTAGAATCAGCGGATGCGAACCCTTGTCCGCGCATTGCTGATCGGGCTCGGCCTCACCGCCATTCTCGGCGCGCAGCGTCCCGATGCGCCGCCGGCCGACGCAGGTCCGTTCGGCGCGCTGCGCTGGCGCAGCCTCGGTCCGGCGCGCGGCGGACGATCGCTGGCGATCGCCGGCAGCGTGGCGCGTCCGCACGAGTACTACATGGGCGCGACCGGCGGCGGCGTCTGGAAGAGCGTGGACGGCGGCGTGACGTGGCGCGCGTCCACCGACGGACAGATTCACAGCTCGTCGATCGGCGCCGTTGCCGTCGCGCCGTCCAATCCCGACATCGTGTACGCGGGGACCGGCGAGCCGGACATCCGCGGCAACATCATTCAGGGCGACGGCGTCTACAAGACGACCGACGCGGGCAAGACGTGGACGCACGTCGGCCTCGCCGAGACGCAGAACATCTCCCGCATCCGCGTCGATCCGTCCAACCCCGACGTCGTGTTTGCGGCGGCGTTCGGTCACCACGCGGCGCCGAACCCCGAGCGCGGCGTCTTCCGATCGAAGGACGGCGGCAAGACGTGGGAGAAGGTGCTGTTCCGCGATCCGAAGACCGGCGCGATCGAGCTCGTGATCGATCCGAACAATCCGCAGGTGATCTACGCCGCGCTGTGGGAGGCGTACCGCAACTCGTGGGAGATGTCGAGCGGCGGCCCCGGCAGCGGCATCTTCAAGTCGACCGACGGCGGCGATCACTGGACCGAGATCACGCGCAACCCCGGGCTGCCGAAGGCCATGCTCGGCAAGATCGGCCTGTCGGTCTCGGGCGCCGACTCGAGCCGCCTGTACGCGCAGATCGAAGCCGAAGACGGCGGCTTCTTCCTCAGCGACGACGGCGGCGCGACGTGGAAGAAGGTGAACGAGCGGCGCGATCTCCGCCAGCGCGCGTTCTACTACACGCGCGTCTACGCCGACCCGAAAGCGAAGGACACGGTCTACGAGCTGAACGTGAACTTCCACAAGTCGACCGACGCCGGCAAGACGTGGACGCTGATCCGTCCGCCGCACGGCGACAACCACGACCTGTGGATCGCCGCCGACGATCCGAAGCGGATGATCGAAGCCAACGACGGCGGCGCGAGCGTATCGGTGACCGGCGGCGAGACGTGGACGCCCGAGACGATGCCGACCGCGCAGTTCTACCACGTGATCACGACCAGACACGTGCCGTACCACGTGTGCGGCGCGCAGCAGGACAACAGCACCGCGTGCGTGTCGAGCCGTCCGCCGCAGGGCGGTCCGGGCGGCGCAGGCGGCGCCGCCGATCAGGTCTTCTATTCCGTCGGCGGCGGCGAGAGCGGCTACGTCGCGAGCGATCCGCGGACGCCCGACGTGTTCTACGCGGGCAGCTACGGCGGACTGATCACGCGCCTCGATCGGCGCACCGGCCAGGAGCGCGAGATCAATCCGTATCCCGACAACCCGATGGGCTACGCGTCGGCCGACATCGCCGAGCGGTTCCAGTGGACGTTCCCCATCGTGATCGCGCCGACCGATCCCGGCGTGATCTACGTCGGCTCGCAGCACGTGTGGAAGTCGACGAACGAAGGCCAGAGCTGGACGAAGATCAGCCCCGACCTCACGCGCCACGACCCGAAAACGATGGGCGCCTCCGGCGGTCCGATCACGAAGGACAACACCGGCGTCGAGACCTACGCGACCGTGTTCACGATCGCGCCGTCGCCGAAGGACGGAAGCGTGATCTGGGCCGGATCGGACGACGGCTACGTGCAGGTGACGCGCAACGGCGGCACGAGCTGGAAGAACGTCACGCCGAAGGGCGTCGGCGATTTCGCGCGCATCAGCCTCGTCGAGGCCTCGCCGTTCCGCGCCGGCACGGCGTACGTCGCGGCGAACCGCTATCAGCAGGACGACTTCAAGCCCTACGTCTTCCGCACGGACGACTTCGGCGAGACCTGGACGGCCATCACGAACGGCGTCGCGCCGAACGATTTCGCGCGCGCGATTCGCGAGGACCCGAAGCGCGCGAAGCTCCTGTATCTCGGCACCGAGCACGGCATCTACGTCTCGTTCGACGATGGTGGCAAGTGGGAGTCGCTGCGTCAGAACCTGCCCGACACGCCGGTGCACGACATCGCCGTCGAGGAGCGCGATCTCGTCATCGCGACGCACGGGCGCGGCTTCTACGTCATGGACAATATCTCGCCGCTGCGCCAGGGCGGCATCCAGACGAGCTTCCACGTCTACACGCCGGAGGACGCGCTGCGCGGCCTCGATCGCAACGTCGCCGTCGACTATTACCTGAAAGAAGCGGCGCAGAAGATCACGATGGAATTCCTCGATGCGCGCGGCGCCGTGATCCGCACCTTCACCGGGACGCCCGCCGACGCCGAGCGCAAAGCGCGTCCGGCCGATGCCGGCGAGGAGGAGGGCGGCTTCCGGCGCCCGCCCGATCCGAAGCCGCCGGTCGCCGCAGGACTGCACCGCGTCACGTGGGATCTCCGCTACCCGGGCGCGACCGAATTCCCGGGCCTGATCATGTGGGCCGCGAGCTCGCGCGGGCCGATGGCGCCGCCCGGCGCGTATCAGGTGCGCGTGACGGCCGACGGCCAGACCGCGACGCAGCGGTTCGCGATCCGCCGCGAGCCGCATGTGCTCAAGGACGTCAGCGATCAGGATCTGCAGGAGCAGTTCGATCTCGCGATGAAGGTGCGCGACAAGGCGAGCCAGGCGAACGAAGCGGTGCTGCTCATTCGCGGCATCAAGCAGCAGATTGTCGATCGCCGCGGTCGCATCGACGCGAAGAAGGACGCGGCCGTCGGGCGCGCGCTCGACGAGCTCGAGAAGCAGTTGAGCGGGATCGAGGAGGAGATCTACCAGGTGCGGCTCCAGAGCAGCCAGGATCCGCTGAACTTCCCGATCAAGTTGAACAACAAGATCGCCGCGCTGCAGGGCGTGATCGAGAGCGCCGACGTGAAGCCGACCGAGCAGGCCTACTCGGTGTTCCGCACCCTCTCCAGCTCGCTCGACGAGCATCTCGGCCGGCTCGATTCGGCGACGAAGACGCGGATGCCGTCGGTGAACCAGCTGCTCCAGCGGCAAAAGATCGAGCCGATCAAGGCGGAGAAGCTCAAGACCGAGACGGCTTCGGGCACGGGCGCGCCTTAGCGCAAGGCAGGTACCGCGAAGCGTGGAACAGTGCTCGACGAAACGCGGCGGCTCCGCGGCGATTCGAAGGAACTGGAAGAAGTAGGGTTGCCGCGTCGCGGCGCGCGCACGTATCATCCGTTGTGCGCGTCGCGCGGCGATTCCGTCTGTCCGGCCGGGTGCAGGGCGTCGGCTTCCGCTACTTCGCCGAATCGGTCGCGGCGCGCGAGGGGCTGCACGGCTGGGTGCGGAATCTGCCCGACGGCTCCGTCGAAGCGGAGGCCGAGGGCGATGCCGACGCCGTCGAGCGGTTCGAGCGCGCGCTGCGCCACGGGCCGCCCGCCGCGCGCGTCGACGAGGTCCGCGTCGACTCCGTGAATCCCACCGGCCGCGACACCGGATTCTCCGTCACATGACCAGCGACGATCTCAAGCGCAAGATCCGCCACGTGCCCGACTTTCCGAAAGCGGGCATTCTCTTTTACGACATCACCACGCTGCTCCAGGATCCGGCGGGCCTCCGCGCCGCGATCGAAGGCATCGCGACCCCGTTCACCGATCAGGGGATCGAGCTGGTCGTCGGCATCGAGAGCCGCGGCTTCATCTTCGGCGCCGCCGTCGCCGATCGGATCGGCGCCGGCTTCTCTCCCGTCCGCAAGCCGGGCAAGCTGCCGTCGTCGTGCGTGCGCGAGACCTACGACCTGGAGTACGGCACCGACTCGCTCGAGATACACGCCGACGCGGTGAGCAAAGGGCAGCGCGTGCTGATCGTCGACGATCTCCTCGCGACCGGCGGCACCGCGCGCGCGACGGTCGATCTCGTCACGCGGCTCGGCGGCGACGTGCGCGGGCTGTCGTTCCTGATCGAGCTCGTCGCGCTGAACGGCCGCGCCAGGCTCCCAGGACTGAACGTGAACGCGGTGCTCAAGTACTGACCGATTCCAGATTCTTGCTCGCCTTGCGACAGTGGTCGTAATCGCAGCGCTCGTCGTTGCCGCCGCGATCGCGTGGGCCGCGCGGCTCATCGCCGCCGAGATCCGAGCCGCGCGCGACGCCGCCTCGCGCGCGCGTGCGGCGGCGCTCCTCGATCTGTTCGCGCCGGGTCTCGCCGCGGCCGATCGCGATCCGCGCGCGTATCTCGTGTGGCAGCCGATCGCGAAGATCACGCGGCAGCTGTTCCCCGAGGAATCGGCCGCCCTCGATCGAGCGGCGGGCGGTGTGTTTCCGTTCTCCGCCGACCGCATCGAGGCCGCGCACGCCCGATGGACCGCCGACTGGCTCGCGTGGGAGCGCGCGCACGACGCCGAGTACAAGCTGAAAGCGGCGTCGGCCGCGGCGGATCTCCGGGCGGCGGGTGATTCCGAGGTCGCGCGCGGGAAACTGGACGCCGTCGAGCGCGAGAAGCTCGATCTCTATCAGCGCCGGTACGCCGAGTACGTACGCGTCGCGAAGGCACTGCAGGCGCTCCAGCCGTGAGCCGTTTTTCAGCGCGCTGTCTCAGAACGGCGCAAATCCACGTAAACATCACGTCTGCAGGTCGTTGTAGCGTTCCGACTGGTTAGTTCACGTCATTTGTGTGCTGAGCTCGCACAGCAGCGGCACACCTCCGAATTCGTCCCTTTCGCCGTAACTCACACCTCCGCTGAATCTTGCGGCAATTGCCAGTCCCCAAGCTGAGATTGGCCGGATCATTGCTGTTTTGGAACACAACGTCCATTTAGGACGTTTGTGTCATCTTATGACTATCAAACATAGGCTCTCTGCAGTCACCGCCATCGTTGTCCTGTCCGCGCTCGGCTTGCGCGGCGCTCAGCCCGAACATCACGCGCATCTCTCCGACGATCTCCAGCGCCACGTCGCGCGGCAGGCGAAGGAGCGCGCGCGCGTCCTCGTGCACGGCGACGCCGCGACGATCGACGCGCTCGCCGCGCGCCATCACGTGCAAGTCGTGCGGCGGCTCGAGCACGGCGCCGTCGTCGCCGCCAACGCCGCCGAGATCGGCGCGCTCGCGTCGGACGCGGGCGTCGACCATCTGTCGGGCGACGTGCCCGTGCGCCTCTTCATGTCGGTGTCGAGCGCGTCGACGGCCGCGGATCAGACCCGCGCCGGCACGCCGGGACTGCTCGGCATCGGCGCCATCCCGGGCGTGTCGGGCCAGGGCATCGGCGTCGCCGTCGTCGATTCGGGCATCTCGGCGCACGCCGCGCTGCAGAAGAAAGTCGTCGCGAACATCAGCTTCGTCACGGGCGACCCGAGCGTCGCCGACGTGTACGGCCATGGGACGCACGTCGCCGGGATCATCGCCGGCCAGCCAGCGGCGGCGGCGCGCGTCACGCCGCTCTACACGGGCGGCATCGCGCCGGGCGCGAACCTGATCAACGTGCGCGTCCTCGGCGCCGACGGCTCCGGCCTGACGAGCGACGTGATCGCCGGCATCGAGTGGGTGATCGCGAACAAAGCGAAATACAACATCCGCGTCATCAATCTCTCGCTCGGCCATCCCGTCAACGAGCCGTCCGCGACCGACCCGCTGTGCGACGCCGTGGCCGATGCCGTCAACGCCGGAATCGTCGTCGTCGTCGCGGCGGGGAACTCGGGGAAGAGCGCGGACGGCCACATGGTGCTCGGCAGCATCACGTCGCCGGGCAACGCGCCGCTGGCGCTGACGGTCGGCGCGCTGAACACGTTCGCGACCGTCAACAGAAACGACGATGCCGTGACGACGTACAGCTCGCGCGGGCCGACGCGGTTCGACCTGATCGTGAAACCGGACATCGCCGCGCCAGGCAACAAGATCGTGTCGCTGCAGGCGAACGGATCGTATCTGCCGACGCTCTATCCGGCGCTTCACAGCGCCGGCAGCGGCACGAACGCCTACATGACGCTGAGCGGCACCAGCATGGCGGCGCCGATGGTGAGCGGCGGGGTCGCGCTGCTGCTGCAGGGGACGCCGGCCGCGTCGCCCGCGCAGGTAAAGCTCGCGATGCAGAACGGCGCCACCTACGTCGCGAGCGGCGGCCTGCTCGGCGCGGGCGCGGGCAGCGTGAATTTCTGGGCGTCGCGCCAGATCGCGTCGAGTGGCCTCGTGTCCGGGCTGCTCAACACCGTCGTCGGCGGCCTCGGCGTCAGCTCGAGCGGCGCGTCGTACTGGGATTCCGGCAAGATGGGCGAATACCTGTACGACGGATGGGGCATCAAGCTGCTGTCGCCGCTCGACGCGACGGCGGCATGGCTGAATCCGTCGCGGCTGAAGTACGGGTATCTCAACCTGCTGGGCCTCAACAATCCGCTCGCGTCCGTTCAGGCGAAGTGGCTGCAGTACGGCGCGGTCGCGGGATGGACCAGGTCGGACACGATCATGTGGGGCGACACGATCTACGACCCGCAGGGCGAGACGATCATGTGGGGCGACGCGTACACCGACGACGAGACGATCATGTGGGGCGATTCGACGGGCCCCGGCGGCGATCCGCAGTAGATCGATGAGCAGCCCCGCCAGGACGCTCCACAGCGAGCGGCGCCTTACCGGCTATCTGTCGACCGTCGCGGCGGCGGGCGCGGTCGTCCTTGTTCACGCACTCGTCGCGGCGCTGCGATCGCCGCTGCCGCTGGCGTGGCTCGCGCTCGGCGGCTTCGCGCTGCTGCTCGGCTGCTTCCGGCTGCGCTTCTCGTCGGTCTCCGCGAACATCTCGATCGACGACACGTTCCTGATCTCGACGGCGGTCCTGTTCGGTCCCGCGCCGGCGACGCTGTCGATCGGCATCGGCGCGTGCGTGCTGTGCTTGAGCCGGAAGCGCCCGCTGCGCCAGCTCACGTTCAACACGGCGTCGCTCGCGCTGTCGATGTGGGCGAGCGCTTCCATGTTCTTCGCGCTCGCCGGCGTCGAGCCCCTCGCGATCGGCGCGGCGCCGATCACGCCGCTCGTCGCGCCGCTCGTCGCGCTGACGCTCGTCTACTTCGTCCTGAACTCGGGCCTCACGGCGATCGCGATCGCACTCGACAGCCGCCAGCCCCCGCTCCAGGTCTGGAAGCAGAACTTCCGCTGGCTGTGGGTCGGCTATCTCGGCGCGGCGTCGGTGGCGTTCTGTCTGATCCTGCTCGTGCAGCAGCGCAGCATCGCGGCGGCGGCGATGGTGCTGCCGCTGCTCGCCGTCTTCCATCTCACGCTGCGCGCGACGTTCGGCCGGCTCGAGGACGCCAAGCGGCACCTCGGCGACATGGACCGGCTGTATCTGTCGACGGTCGAGACGCTCGCGATGGCGATCGACGCGAAGGACGACTGCACGCACAGCCACGTGCGCCGCGTGCAGGCGTACGCCGTGGGTCTCGCGCGCGCGCTCGGAGTCGCCGGTGAAGGGTCGCTCAAGGCTATCGAGGCGGCGGCGCTGCTCCACGACACGGGCAAGCTTGCCGTGCCCGAGCACATTCTCAACAAGCCCGGCAAGCTCACCGAAGCCGAGTTCGAGAAGATGAAGCAGCACGTCGACGTCGGCGCCGACATCCTGTCGCTCGTCGAGTTCCCGTATCCCGTCGTGCCAATCGTGCGCGCGCACCACGAGAACTGGGACGGCACCGGCTATCCGCGCGGCATTCGCGGGGAGGACATCCCGATCGGCGCCCGGATTCTCTCGGTGGTCGACTGCTTCGACGCGCTCACGTCCGACCGCCCGTATCGCCGCAAGCTGACCGACGAGGCGGCAATCGAGATCCTCGTCGAGCGGCGCGGACGAATGTACGACCCGCAGGTCGTCGACATGTTCCTGCGCGTGTATCGCGACATCAACGTTGCGGGCGGGGAGACGACCGAGCACCGTGAGGTGCTGCAGAAGATCACGCAGTCGCGGCAGCCCGACCTGCCGGCGTCCGTCGAGACGGCGCGTGAAACGGCCGCTTCGTCCGGGGTCCTCGCGTTCGTCAGCCTGGCGCGGGTCGCCTCGGGCGATGCGCGGCTTGCCGACGTCCTCGCGCTCTGCTCGCAGCTCGTCGCCGACATGATGCCGGGCGTCACCGGCGCGTGGTACATCCCGAACCCGTCGCGCGACCTCCTCGTCGCCGCGGACGCCTTCGGTCCCGCGGCCTCGCTTCTCCGCGGCGCAGGGATCCCGATGGGCGAGCGGCTCACCGGATGGGTTGCCGTGCAGCGTCAGCCGATCGTCAACTCTGACGCGGCGCTCGATCTCGGCGCGCGCACGGAAGGTCCGCTCGCGTCGGTGCAGCACTGCGTCAGCGTGCCGCTCGTGACCGGTGATGCGCTCGTCGCCGTCTTGTCGCTGTACGGCGCCGATGCATTCAAGGACGACGCCGGACGCCTGCTGCTGATGATCGCGCCGCACGTCGCGGCGTGCATCGGCGCCGCGGCCGCGGCGTCGGGTCCCGCCGCAGCGGACGTACGGCCGGCGGGCGAGAAGCCGCCGGCGGCCGCGCTTCGCCTCGTCGCCATCCGCTGATTCCGACGGCCCGTGTAGGGCGGCGACTCGAAAGGGCGCCCTGCAATCCGCGCGCAACGCTAAGATAAAGGCATTCGCTCGGGCGTGAAGGCCCGGCCCTGCCGGAGCATTCGAGGACGCGAGGAACCTGCCGTGCGCAACGTCGTCGCCGTCGGATTGATCATGTCGCTCGCCGCCGGCGCCGTAGTGCTCGAGGCGCAGTCGAAGCCGGGCGCGCGGCGCGCGCAGCCGGCGGCGAGCGCGTGTCCGGCCGACGCGAAGCCGGCGAACCTCGATTTCACGCTGAAGGATCTCGACGGCAAGGACGTCCGCCTGGCCGACTACAAGGGGAAGGTGGTGCTCCTCGACTTCTGGGCGACGTGGTGCGGGCCCTGCAAGATCGAGATCCCGATCTTCACCGAGCTCTACACCAAGTACAAGAGCCGCGGCTTCGAGGTCGTCAGCGTCGTCCTGCTGGATCGGTTCGCGAACGCCAAACCGTTCGCGGCGAAGATGAACATGAACTATCCCGTGCTGGACGGCGATCCGCAGCAGGATCGGATCGACGAGGCGTACGGGCCGCTGTTCGGCCTGCCGATGTCGTTTCTCATCGCGCGCGACGGCCGCCTGTGCCAGAAGCACCTCGGGCTGCCCGGGATGCAGGGCACGAAGGAACCCGACGCGAAGACGGTGAAGGCGATCTTCGAATCCGAGGTGACCGCGCTGGTGCGATGAACGCCGCCCCGCGCGTCAGCTTTCGCCCGATCCCGATTCGGCGACGACCTCGCACCACGTGTGCTTGCACCGCTTGCAGGTGAACCACACCACGCGATCCTCGGTGATCTCTTTTGCCGTCACTGCGATCGCCGCACACTTCGGGCATGGCGGCGGATATGAGTCGCCCTTCGGTAGCCCCACGGATCCCTCGCAGGTTTTGGGTTGAACCCTATGCTAGGGATCATTGGGGCACCTGACCATCACCCGTACGTGGCATGTGCGGGGAGTGTGCGCACGGCCACGATACACTACCGACAGCCGCGCCCGTAGCTCAGAGGATAGAGCACCCGCCTCCTAAGCGGGGGGCCGCCAGTTCAATTCTGGCCGGGCGCGCCATCTTTCGATTTCGAGCCTTCCGACGACCACACTGGCCAGCCGCCCGTTCGTCATCCGAGCCGCAGGACACGATGACATCGGGCGATGACGTGCGCGCGAAACGTGGGCCTCGATCGGCCGAATTCGGCGTGCTGGCCGTGGCACTCGTCCTGCTTGAACTGGTCTTTTCGAGCTCTCACGAACTTATGCGGCGTTGGTGCGAAATCACATGCGTAGCGGTCGGAGTCGTGTCGACGGCCGCGACGATATACGCACAGGCACCGCGAACCGGCAGGCCGAATTTCTCCGGCGCCTGGACCCTCAATCGCGATCTCAGCGACCCGCCGGTGCAGGGCCCGGCGGGTCCGAACGAACAGTCGCGGGGTGGAGGCGCGCCACGCGGTCCGGACGGCGCCGTGCCGCGCAGTCAGTTTCGAGCGTATCGAGGTGCGCCCGATCGACTGCCGGCGAGCGGCGCTGCCGTGCCCGGCGCCATCGACGAGCTGATTGGCGAATTGAGAGACGGATCGCCATCGCTCACCGTCTCGCACGCTGATCCCGTGCTCACGGTCACCGATGCGCGGGATCGGACGCGGCTCTTTCAGACGAACGGTCAACCGAATCCTCACCAAATCGGGTCGGCAACCGTCGTCAGCACGACTCGATGGGACGGCGACCGTCTGATCACGGACTACGACGCCGGCGCCGGTCGAAGAGTCCGCATCGTCTACTCGATGACGCCGTTCACGCGGCAGCTGGTGGAGCAGGTCACGCTGCCGGGCGGCCAGACGATCAAACGCGTCTACGATCCGGCTCGATCGATCAGGCGCCGGTAAAGTTCATTCGCGCCGCACAACGCGATCGCCAATTTATAATGGCGTCCTCATGTTCTTCGCGATCGTCGTTCTGCTTGGCGCGGCGGCGCCGGCCATCCAATCGAAGCCGGATTTCTCCGGCGAGTGGGTACTGAACCGCCCCGCGAGCACGCTGAGTCGAGGCGCCGATCGCATGGAGAGCGGTGTGATGCGCATCGAGCATCGCGAGCCGGTGTTCCGCAACACGACGACGTTGGTAGCGGCCGACAGCCGTCCGATCAGCTTTACCTACGAGCTGCGATCGGACGGAGGGGAAGTCTCGGCCGCTCAAGGGCCGCCGTCGGTGACGAGCCTGCGGTGGGACGGCGACGCGTTGATCTTCACGTCGCAGACGCCCGGCGGAAAGGGTTTGAAGATCTCCTTTCGCTACGAGCTCATCGACGGCGGCCGGCGGATTCGCGCCACCGAGCAGCTTCGCGGGACCGATCACGATCAGGACAACGTCTGGATCTTCGATCGGCGCGGTGAGCCGCGATGAGCCACGGCGAATTCTCCGGCGAACCCGACGCGGTCTGGCTGACCGAGGACGGCACGCCCGACCGGCGGATGCGAATCCTCAGCGACTTCTCGTTCACCGATCCGGACTCTCGCGTGTGGGAGGCGCGCGCCGGCTCGGTCGTCGACGGCGCGTCGATTCCGCGCGCGCTCTGGACGGTTGTCGGATCGCCGTACACCGGCGACTATCGACGCGCGTCGATCGTTCACGACATCGCCTGCGACGAAGCGGGCGGCAACAAATCGAAACGCCGCAAGGCCGACCGCATGTTCTTCCATGGCTGCCGCGCCGGCGGATGCTCCATTTGGGAAGCCACGATTCTGTACCTCGGCGTTCGCGTCGGCTCGTCGGCGTCCCGCGTGCAGCCGTGGCATGCAGCCGTGTCGATTGAGAAAGCGGGGCCGCGGACGCGGCGGACCGCGGAAGAGCGGCAGCTGGAAAAGGATTTTACGCAGATTGCCGATCACGTCTTCGCGCGCGGACAGACGGACGATCCCGAGGAACTGGAGCGCCGCGCCGACGCGGCGATGGCCGTCGTCGCCGGACTCCGGTCGACGAGGAGCCGCGCTCCAGCGAAGCGGCCGCGTCGCGCGCGCCGCCGCGCTCCCCGCCGCGCGGTGAGAGCATCGAGGTAGGGGATGGCCTTCAGGCCGTCCCGTGAACGGAGGGTCGCCCTCCATCGATACTGCGACGCATCATCGCCGGCAGTGCGCGTCGAGAAAGCGGAACACGTCGTCGGCCCAGATCCGCGACCCGAAGTACCCGAACGCGTGGCCTTCCTGCGTCGACGCGCCGTAGGCTGGATAGATCTTCATGTCGTGCGTCTTGCCGGCATCCTGCATCGCGGAAGCAAGCGTCCGCGTCGGCGACAGATCGTAATCGTTCGCCGCCTGGAAGAAGAAGATCGGCGCCTTCGACTGGCGGACCGCACGAATCATCGTCGACTGCAGCGGCGGCGCCTGCGCCCAGCTCTCCGCCCCGCCCGCCGCGTCGATCGCCGCGCAGTAGCCGCCGTGCTCGGCGCCGAGCACCGCCTCGATGCCGCCGAACGAATTGCCCGCGACCGCGATTCGATCCGGCTGGACGAACGGCTGCGCGCGCAGCCACGCGAGCGCCGCGAGCTGGTCGGCGAGATGATCGGTCTCGAGAAGGCGCACGAGCGTCGCCGCGCCCGCGGCGATCCCGCCTGTTTTCATCGCCGCCCCGATTTGATCGCCGATGTAGGGTCCGGCCGCGGCGCTGAGACCCTGGCCGCGCCGGTACGGGCCGAAGAAGATCCATCCGCGCGCGGCGAAGACCGGACCGAGCGCGTCGAACGCCTGCTGGCTGAGCATGCCTGCCGCGCTGCCGTGGTTGTAGAGGACCGCCGGAAACGGTCCGGATCCTTCGGGCCTGTGCACGACGCCATGGAGCGTGAGCGTCCCGCTCGGAAACGTCACGGTCTCCTGCGCCGGCGACAGGAGCCGTCCGAACGCCACAAGGAAAGCGGACACGACCGCTGCGCGGAACGCACTCATGATCGGGAATTCTACGGCGCGCCGAGGCCTGCGCGGTGGCCTATACTTCGTCCCCGGCAACCCCTCTCATGAGCGAGGCAACCATGCGCGGAACGCGTCTGCTGTTGTGTGTCGTGTGGGCATCGACCGTCGCCTGCGGCGCGGGCGGCGCCGCGCCCGGCGCGGCGGGCGCCGGCGCGCGCGCGCAGACGGCGCCCCCGGCGACGTACTCCGTCGCCGACGTCTACCAGAACACGCGCTTCCGCGGGATCGGCTGGTCCGCCGACGGCCGCTCGGTCCTGGTCTCATCGGATCTGTCGGGAATTTGGAACGCGTACGCGATCCCGCGCGACGGCGGCGAGCCGCGGCCGCTGACGCATTCGACGGGCAACTCCATGTTCGCGCTCTCGTACTTTCCGGCCGACGACCGGTTCCTCTACTCGAGCGATCAAGGCGGCAACGAGCTGACGCACATCTACGTGCAGGCCCGCGACGGATCGGCGACGGACCTCACGCCGGGACAGAAGCTGAAGGCGAACTTCCTCGGGTGGGCCGGCGACGATCGGTCGTTCTTCGTCTCCACCAACGAGCGCGACCCGAAATACTTCGACGTCTACGAAGTCGCCGTCGACGGCTACAAGCGGACGATGTTCTACCGCAACGCGGACGGCTTGGAGGTCGGCCCGATCTCCCGCGACAAACGCTACATCGCGCTGTCGAAGGCGCGTTCGAGCTCAGACGCCGACATCTTCGTCTACGACCGTACCACGAAGAAGGCGGCGAACGTCACGGCGCACACAGGCGTAGTGAACAACACGCCGGTGGACTTCTCGCCCGACAGCGCACGGCTGCTCTACACGTCCAATGAAGGAGGCGAGTTCGCGTCGCTGCGCAGCCTCGGCCTCGCGGACCGCTCGTCGAGCCCCGTGTACCAGGAGCAATGGGACATCGCCGGCGCGCGCTATTCGAAGAGCGGCAAATATCTCGTCGTCGCGGTGGACGAAGACTCGCGGTCGGTCTACCGCGTGCTCGACGCGGTGACGCTCAAGCCGGCGCCCGTCACCGTGCTGCCCCCCTGGTCGATTCACGGGCTGACGATCGCGCGGGACGACTCCGCCGTCGCCTTCTACGCCACCGACGGCAGCACGCCGGACGACCTGTTCGGCGGCGCGGTCGGCTCGCACCCGCAGCGCCTCACCAACGCGCTCAACCCGAAAATACGCCGCGAGGATCTCGTCGTCCCGACCGTCGCGCGGTTCAAGTCGTACGACGGGCTCGAAGTCCCCGGCCTGCTCTACATGCCGCACCAGGCGTCGCCGCAGGCGAAGGCCCCGGCGCTCGTGATGGTGCACGGCGGGCCCGGCGATCAGGCGACGGTCGCGTACCGCGCGCTGACGCAGGCGCTCGCGAACCACGGCTACGTCGTGTTCGACATCAACAATCGCGGCAGCTCGGGCTACGGGAAGACGTTCTTCGAGATGGACGACCGCAAGCACGGCGAGGCCGATCTGGGCGACGTCGTCGCGAGCAAGGCGATGCTGGTCGCGACGGGGAAGGTCGATCCGGATCGCATCGGCATCATCGGTGGAAGCTACGGCGGCTACATGGTGCTCGCCGCGCTGACGCTGCAGCCGGATGCGTTCAAGGCCGGGGTCGATCTGTTCGGCGTCTCGAACTGGATCCGTACGCTCGAGAGCATTCCGCCGTGGTGGGGATCGTTCCGCGACGCGCTCTACGCGGAGATGGGGGACCCGAAGACCGACGCCGCGCGCCTGCGGCGCATCTCGCCGCTTTTCAACGCGGAGAAGATCAAAGCGCCGCTGATGGTCCTGCAGGGCGCCAACGATCCGCGGGTCCTCAAGGTGGAGTCCGACGAGATCGTGGCGGCGGCCCGCAAGAACGGCGTTGCGGTGGAGTACGTCGTCTTTCCCGACGAAGGGCATGGCTTCGTGAAGAAGGAGAACGAGATCAAGGGGTACTCCGGCGTGATCGCGTTCCTCGACGCGCATTTGAAGCAGCGTTCGGCGGTCGCGACGCATTGACGCGCCGCGCGCCGCCGGGGGCTGCGCGCCGGCGGTAGTCACACAATTGCGCGCGCCGGCACTCGGGAGCGCCGCGGACCTACTGCGGCGCTCCGCTCGCGCCGACGTACGAAAGGAGACCGTTCAGGACACAGCCGAGTGGACCATTACGAAACGCTCCAGATCAGCGCCAACGCCGAGCCCGAGACGATTCATCGCGTCTACCGGCTCCTGGCGCAGCGCTTTCACCCCGACAACAAGGAAACCGGCAACGCCGCGCGCTTTCGCGAGCTGACCGAGGCGTACGAAGTGCTGAGCGATCCCGAGCGGCGCGCGCAGTACGACGTGCAGCACCAGCAGTTCTATCGCGAGCGCTGGAAGGTCGTCGACGCCAGCAACAGCGAGGACGGCGCCGTCGACTTCCGCGGCGAGCAGATCGCGCGGCTCACGCTGCTCGAGCTGCTCTACAACCGCCGCCGGACCGAGCCGCAGCAGCCGACGATGTCGATCCTCGACGTGGAGGCGTTGATCGGCCGCCCGCGCGAGCACCTGCAGTTCTCGATCTGGTTCCTGACGCAGAAGCGATTCATCCAGCGCGGCGACGATTCGGGGCTGACCATCACCGCCGAAGGCGCCGAGTACCTCGAGAACAACCTCGAGGGGGTCGCCCCCACCCACCGGCTGCGCGCGCGCAACGACTGACCCGGCATTTGAATCGCGCGGGCAAATGTCCGACAATCGAGGCGGAGCCCGCCCGGCCCGCCGGCCGGTCATTCAATGAAAAGAACTGAACGTCAGCACCTGAAGGAAAACGAGCTGCAGACCTTCGCGCGGCAGGCGCGCGAAGCGCTCGAGGCGAAGCAGCGCGAAACGACCGCGCTCATCGCCATTGTCGTCGTCGTCGGCGCCCTGGCGATTGCGTTCTTCGCGTGGCGCGAGCACGTCAATTCCAAGGCGCACGCGCTGCTCGCCGAGGCGATGGTGGTGCAGGACGCGCGGATCGGTCCACCGCCGGCGCCCGGCACGCCGTCGGCCGGTCTGTATTTCCCGACCGAGCGCGAGCGGGCGCAGGCCGCGCTGACGAAGTTCAAGATCGCGGCCGACGCCTATCCCTCGACCGACGCCGGCATCTTCGCGCGCTATCAGCAGGCCTCGCTGTCCTTGACGCTCGGCACGCCGCCGGGCGCCATCGAGGCGTATCAGCAGGTGATCGCGAAGGCGGGCGACGGCAGCCTGTACGGCCAGACGGCGCGGCTCGGCCTCGCCGAGGCGCAGGCGCGCGCGGGGCAGTACGACCAGGCGATCACCACCTTCAAGGAGCTCGCGCAGAGGAAGGACGGTCCGCTGCCGGTCGACGGCATCCTGATGCAGCTCGGTCGCACCTACCTGCAGGCCGGGAAGCGCGCCGAGGCGCAGCAGACGTTCAGTCGTCTCGTCGAGGAATACCCCGAGTCGGCCTTCGCCGGCGACGCGCGCAAGGAGATCGACACGCTGAAGAAGGCGGCGTGAGGACCGCGCGCGCCGGCGTCACCCGAGCGTCGTCTTGACCTCGGCCCCGAATCGGTACGACAGGATCTTGTAGACCAGCTTCGCGCAGAGGAAGTTCGGCGCGACGTTCCCGCCCATCGGCGACAGCTCCACGATGTCGCACCCGACGACGGTGCGCTGCTCGATGACGCGCCGCAGCAGCGCCAGCGCCTCGTACCACGACAGCCCGCCAGGCTCGGGCGTGCCGGTGGCCGGCATGATCGCGGGGTCGAACCCGTCGACGTCGATCGTGATGTAGACCGTGTCGCTCAGCGTCTCGACGACGCGATCGATCCAGTCGGCGCGCTGCCGCATGTTGTAGTCGTAGAAAATCTTCGTCGGGAGCGTCGGGGCCGCCGCGGCCTCCTCGGGCGAGAGGCTCCGGATGCCGACCTGCGTCGCGCGCGCGAGCTCGAGCGTGCGCCGCATCGCGCACGCGTGGTTGTGCGGCGTTCCCATGAACGACTCGCGCAGATCCGCGTGGGCGTCGATCTGCAGCACCGACAGGCCGCGATGCTTCGCCGCGATCGCGCCGACGACCGCCGGCGTGATCGAGTGCTCCCCGCCGAGGACGACGAGAAACTTGTCGCGGTTGACGATCTCCGCCGCGACGCGCCGGATCTCGCGCACGACCTCGTCCATCGACGCGAACGGGAAATCCATCTCGGGCAGCGTGTAGACGCCGATGCTGTGGACGTTGGTCTGCGTCTCCTCGTCCCACAGCTCCATGTGCGACGACGCGACGAGGATCTCGTGGGGGCCGTTGCGCGTGCCGGGCACGTACGACGTCGTGCGGTCGAGCGGAATCGGGAGGATGACGACGCGCGCTTTGTCGAAGTTCGTGCTGGTGGGTGTGCTGCCGCCGAACTCGCCGACGGCGATCTGGTCGTACTCAAACGGCAGGCTCATTCACTTCCTCGAAGCGCGCGTGCGGCACCGACAGGCCGTCCACCGTCATGACGCGGCCCAGCGTGAATTCCGGCCTCCGCCGCGCCGCGAGCAGCGTCCTCGAGGACGAAACGAGCGCCGTCGCGAGAATCGGCAGCGCAATCGTCGCGTCGGCATGCACCGAGATCCTGTGCGAGTCGGTGGCGAGTTTGCCCCAGCTCTGCGCCTCCTCGAGGCTCGAGCCCGATGCGCCGCCGAAGTGCGGCACGTCGGTGACGATCTGCAGCGCGTAGCGGTGGCCGCCGACCTCGTCGCTGTAGAACTCCGCCTGCACGCTCGCCTGGTTGATGAAGTTCTTCGGCGTGCCGCCGCCGAGGACGACGGACGCCGTGCGCGGCCGCCGGATCACCAGGTTCGCCGACTCGACGATGTCGCCGATGATGTCGATGTAGCCGGCGCCCGCCTTCTTCTGCCGCGCCTGCGAGAGGCCCATGCCGATCGACGAATCG
>Ga0075434_100001235_pt1 | contig 21236 bp, 15 predicted proteins | sample RhiMethybrSRZTD3_FD_75298 | JGI IMG/M metagenome (GOLD analysis project Ga0075434, IMG submission 75298) | Populus rhizosphere microbial communities from Tennessee, USA - Rhizosphere MetaG P. TD hybrid SRZTD3 | ecosystem: Host-associated > Plants > Roots > Rhizosphere > Soil | place: USA... | reverse complement strand
GTCCGAGCGAGCCAGATATTGACGTCGCCATTGCCCGTCAGGGGTACAAACATGCGCTCGCCGCCCAAGACCCTGGCGTGACCGATCACCTCGCCGGCATCGAACAACTTGACCTCGGAGAAATTCTTGAAGCCCCATTCCATCAACCGGCGCGCCTCGTCGCGGCGTTCCTCGGCCGTAGCGCAGCCGTTGAGCACGGCGATGAGGCGTCGACCGTCCTGCTTGGCGGAGGCGACCATGCCGTAGCCCGACTCCTTGATAAAACCGGTCTTGAGCCCATCGATACCCGCCACGAGGTTGAGGAGTGGGTTGCGGTTGATGAACTTGTGCTTGCGGTAAGGGAACTCCTTGACGGCGAAATAGCCGTAATAGTCGGGGTAGACTTGGATGATGTGGCGCGCCAACAGCGCGAGCTCCCGCGCGGTGGTGACGTGGTCGGGCTGGTAGAGGCCGGTCGCATTCTTGAAGGTGGATTTGCTGAGGCCAAGGGCACGCGCCTCCTCGGTCATGCGCGCCGCAAACAGATCCTCCGAACCCGCCATGTTTTCCGCAATCGAAATTGCCGCATCATTGCCCGATTGCACGGTAATGCCTTTGATCAAGTCCTCCACGGAGGCGCGCGTGCCGAGCGGCACGAACATGGCCGAGGTGCCGGATGGTGCGCCGCCCTTGCGCCATGCGTTCTCGCTCATCAAGTACTCATCGCTGAGCTTGACGTCGCCGGCCTTCAGCGCTTTGAAGAGCACTGTCAGCGTCATCAGCTTGCTCATGCTGGCCGGGTACATCATTTCGTCGGCGTTGCGCTGGTACATGATGGCGCCGGTATCGGCGTCCATCAGAATGGCTTGCGCGGCCTTGACGCTAAACTCGGCCTGGGCGCGGGCAGGGCCGACCCCACCCAGCGCGAAGACCGTGAGCAGCAGCAGCATCCAAAGCGAATACGCTGCCCGTTGCGGCACATGCGCCAACGCGACCCGTACGCGTTTGGATCTCGACATCATCTGCCCGCACGTCATTCACCGTCCCCGTGACATTGTCGCCGTGACCGCGTGCGGCTCGTTGGGCTTATACCCCGCCCGTTGGCCCCACCACGCCAACGTTGTCAGGGGCCCGCCTGCTGCCAGCCCGGTTTGGCTGCAGCATAGTCTCGAATCCTAGCGGCTGTCATTGGGCCCGCGCGCCAATCTGATCTGAAACCAGGGTTGGGAGGCGAGGTAGCGCTGCTCGCGGCGGTCATCGCCCGACAAGGGAGCGGGGCCGGCATAGCGCACCCGCACCCGGGCGAGGCCCGGCCCCTCCACTCCGAGGTAGCGCGCGCTGGCGCGTGAGAGGTCGATCACCCGGTCGTTGACGTAGGGCCCGCGATCGTTGAGCCGCAGCAAGAGCGTGCGCCCATTTTCGAGATTGCTGACGTAGGCGAGCGATGGCAGTGGCAAGGTAGGATGGGCGGCGGTCAGCGCCCACATGTCGAAGACTTCGCCGTTGGATGTGCGCCGGCCGTGAAAGTCCTCCGCGTAGAAGGAGGCAAGCCCAGTGCGATCGTAGTAGGGGTCGGCTTGCGGCACGTACCAGCGGCCATCGATTTGATAAGGGGCGCCCAGCTTGTAGCTGCCGCCGCCCTTCGGGATGGGTTGTTTGCCGTCCACGAGGCGCGGGCTGGCCGTGCCGTAGCGTGCCTCATTGCCCGCGCTGGAACAGGCCCCAGCGACGCCGGCCGCCGTGGCCAGCGCAAGGCAGGAGACGACCGATGGCCGCCAGGCGATACGCATCACACTAAAACCTTGGCCTCCGCTCCGCAGGGGAGCCGCCGGACCGTTCCCGGCCCCGCCGCGGAAAACCTTGCCAAACGGCCGTTAGGAACGGGTTAACTCTGGAACGAAGGGCGGGGCCACGTCGGAGCCTTGTCAGGCCGGTGGCGGCCTGGGCCTCACGGCTTTCGGTGCAGGCAGGCGTATTTGCGCACGAGCTGTCGCGTCACCAGCGGCACGGCGCGCCGGCCCACGCTGTTGGCGGCAGCCGTCCTGCAGGGCAACCAGAAATAGTTGGTGTCGGGGTCGACCACCAGGCGCGCGGGGGCAAAGGCGGGGGCGACCAGAATGGAGAGGAAATGGGTCGTGGAGGCCCACACCAGGCCGTTCAGTCGTTCCGGGATTCGGCTGGCCGAAACAAAACGCGGATCACCGAGCGCCGGATCGGACGTCGTGCCGGTGGCAAGCTTGCGCACGGCGTCTTCGTAGCTGATCCAAGCGGCAACGAAGCGTTCGGTCTCAAGGACATGCACGGACATCGCCACCAGGAGCGCGCCGGCGGCCACGCGGACAGTCTTGGTGTTGGCAAGGACCCCCAGCGCTGGCCGCAGATAGGGTAGTGCCAGGACGAGGCGCCCCTCCGCGGCCACCGCGCAGGCAGCCGCGAGCGCCCCGAAGATCGGCGTGAAGGTCAAAAGCGCAGTCCGCAGAAAATAGCGATTTTCCCCGATGATCGGGGCGTCGGCCGTGAGCCCAAGCACGCTTAGAACCGCCACCACCGCTAAGGCGGCATAAAAATGCGAGCGCTCGAGTTTGGCCCAGGTCAATGCCATCAGCGCCAGACCGTAACCCGCCAGCGCCACCAGCAAAAGGCGCATGGGGTTAAGCGTTAGGCTGCTGAGGTCGATGAAGTTGAGCGCCGCATTGGCGAGCACGCCGGCGATATAGGCGTCGGGGGGCAACTCGAGCCTGATCGCGATCCAGATGGCGAGCGCTGCCACTGCCGCCGTCGCCGAGCGCACCAGCGCGGGATCGCGCGTCCCGCGCAGGCCGAGCGTGGCCAGGATCACCGCGGCGAAGATGAGCGCTCCCTCATGGCACAGAACGAGGCACAGGAAGGCCAGAAAGGAGACGGGCCCGGCAAGCGGACCACGGCCATAGTGCACGATGGCGAGCGTCGGCCAGAACAGGGCGTGCGCGATCCACATCTCCGTTGGGAAGCCGAACACGAGCGGGCACAGCACCGCCGTCGAGCCGCAGGCGTAAGCGAACAAGATGCGCTGACGTGAGCGGTCCAGCGCGAATGTAGCAATCAGGCCAAACAGCTGGGCGCCAAAGAACAAGAAGCCATAGATGGCGATGCCGCCACGCGGATCGCCGGTCAGCTTGACGTAGGCCTCGGCGGGCACGTGACAGAACAGCAAGACGAAGAGGCGGCAGGATATGTTGTGCCAGTGGATGCGCCAGCCATCGGCCACCGCCACCGAATAGGAGAAGATCGAGCCGTCGCCGAACAGCTGCAGGTCATAGTGCAGCCCCACGACGATGAAGAGCAAGGACCACACCAGCCCGGCCAGGATCACCAATAGGCGCAGAAACTGCGCCTCCGAGCCGATCGCAAGCCGGCTGCGCCGGCCGGCCGAGACGGTGCTGACACCCAGCTCCGTCATGGCACCGGCCGTGCGCATGCGCTAGGTCGCAAGCCGGCGGGGGGGCGCCGCCTAGCCCACGCGAGCCGAGCGCCAGGGAAGGACTGCGCGGCGACGTCGGCGAGAATCGGTTGCGTGAGCATGTCGCTACGACGATTAGGGCGGCACCCGATTCCACGCAACGCGTCAAAACGAGCAGATTTTGTAAAATAGCTGACCGTGCTCTGCCAACACGCACCTCCTTGCCCGACAAGAACAATGTTGCGCCGCCGCACCAATGTCCCGCGCCCCAACCGTTGCCCATCTGCGACACGAATGGCAAAGAAGTGAAGCAAGTGCCTGCGTGCTGAGGCCGCGCGCGCCCCTCGGCTGCTTGAGCGGCGCCGGCGGAACGCCTGCGCGGGGCATCCCTTGCGCGCGGAAAAGCTGCGCGGCGCCAAGCGCCCAGTCGGTGTGGTGGCACCCGACCGCCTGGGCGCGCAGCGATGGGCACGGCGCTGGGGGCTTAGCCGGCCGATGCTCCGAAGCGGCCGAGATGGTCAGCGGGGTCGTGCGGCGCCGCTGCAAAATGGACGTGAGACGTGGATTGGGCTGAGTATTGGAACCAGGAGACGTCGCTCTACGTCAACGAGCGCCATCGACGCCTGCATTATGAGCAGGTGACGCGCGATATCATCGCGCATGTGCCGCGGAGCGACATACGCCTCATTGACTATGGCTGTGGCGATACGCCGGCGGCGCGCGATCTCGCCGACGCCTGCGGTCACTTGTTGCTCTGCGATGCCGCTCCCCGCGTCCGCGACGAATTGGCGGCGCGCTACGCCGGCGTTTGCAAGATCAGCATTCTGACGCCAGAACAGTTCCAGGCCCTGCCGGCAGCTTCGATCGGGATGGTGGTGGTCAACTCTGTGGTTCAGTACCTGTCGAGGTCCGAGTTTGCCGCGCTCCTCCAAGGCGCGCGGCACAAGCTCGAGCCCGGAGGCGTGCTGCTTTTGGCCGACATCGTGCCACCCCACCTCAGCCCCTGGCGCGATGCGCTCGAACTCCTCAAGTTCGCCGCCAGCGGCGGGTTTCTCCTGCCGGCCGTCGTCGGCCTGGCACGGTCTTATGTCTCGCCCTATCGCAAGATCCGGCAAAGGTCCGGCTTTTTGCAGTTCGAGGCGGCAGAACTCTTGGCCCTCTTGCGCCAGCACGGCTTCAACGCGCGGCGTCAGCCGCGCAATATTGGCCACAACCCCGAGCGCATGACCTTTTGCGCGATTGCCCGTTGAGCGGCCGCCCAGCGCCGTCTCTCTCGGGCCGAGGGCCGCCGGACACGAGGCCGCTGCCGGCGCCTGGCAGAGGCATGGTTCGCGGCGGGGCCGGGCGCCAGCCTCGATCATCCCATTGCAACGTGCCGGAATGGGCTGCGCGTTCTGGCGGTCGCGGGCCCAGGAGTTGCGGGTGCATGGCGTTAACCACCTGCGCCGGCCGATGTGCATCAGGCCGACCGTGGTTTTGTCCCACAGCCGTGTGCAAGCGCGACCGATCGGCGGATGTGCTTGGCAAGGACGAGGTCTGACGCGCGCTTATCTGCGAGCGGCTTCTGCCGCGGTCGTTTGCACCGCTCGGCCTGGCATCAGCTTCCCTGCACGGAAGGCGCACCGCTCGGTGCACCCCACTCTCGCGCGAGAACGCTCAGGTTATTGTGTAGAAGATCCTTGAGGCGCGCTGCGGTGTGCCCAACCCGGGTGGCGTCGTCGTACAAATGGGTGGTTGCCTGGCGCATAATTTCGGCCATGCCCATGCGGCAGTTTTCGAAATAGCAGGCTGTCACCTGAACCTTCTCGGCCACGGCGAAGCGATGCTCGTCCGTTAACGTCACGTGTGCCAATTGCCCGCGGCCCCGCACCTTGTTCGGAAGCTGAAATTCCGGGGGCAATGCCACGGTGATCGGGAGCACGCGTTCGATGCGACCTGAAACGATTTGACCACGTGCTTTGACGGCGACCTTCTGCCCCTCTTCTAGGTCGAAGAGATAGTTCTCCGGAATATGGGCAAGCGCGAAGCTGTTACCGGTGTGGACCCTTGCGACTTCATCCTTGCTGGCGCTGAGCACCTCGCCGATCATGTCAACCTTGCTGCCCACATGACCGCTGACCGGTGCAGCACACCGTCATTGTATGTTCTTTGCAGATCGGCATAGGCAGCCGAGACCTGCTTGAAGGCATCCTGGGTGGCCTCGATCTCGGTGGTGAAGAGAGGACTGTTCGGCCTGCAGCGACAGGTGTCGTTCCGAAGCCTGCACCCGGGCCGCCATCAGCTCCTGCAACGTCTTGCTCCGCACCAGACCATTGGCCTCGGCCTTTTGCAGTGTTTCCACGAATGACTGGGTCTCCGCGCTATTTGCCTGCGCCAGCGGCAGCAACGTATTGACGTAGGTCTTGCGCGCGTTGAGTTGTGCCAGGCGCGCGCCAATCCGCGCTTTCTCCGCCGCCAGCTCCGCCAAAGAGCGGAATATGGTCGCCGAATCAACAACGAATGGATCTCGCGCACGCGGCTATCCTGCCAGGGCGAGGCGACGGCCACGCTGTTGCGCGTGACGAGCCCGTCGGCGCTGAGTAGGACGCTGCCGCCCCAAAGAAAGTGGAAAGCGAGGCCGCCAACGCCGACGAACAGGACCATCATGGTCAAGGTGCGGCGCACTTTCCGCCACGCCACATTGCTGGCTTTGAGTTCGTTGCTCACGACGTCTCCTGTTGCAAAGAGTGGATTTATGCGGCAAGCGGTCGGTCATCGAGGGCAAGATTGCCGGTCAGATGTCGAACGATCCTGCTAGCGGCGGTGCCGGATCCGAAAGGATTGTGCGCGGGCATCAGCTGCGGACGGCCGCCCGCGGTAAGTTCTCGCACGCCTGCCACAATGGCGCCGGCGTTCGAGCCGACCAGTCGTCCAAATCCGGCTTCAACAACCTCCGGGCGCTCGGTGCTTTCGCGAGTGATCAGGATCTGCAGCCCGAAGGACGGCGCCTCCTCTTGGAGTCCGCCTGAGTCAGTCACCACGGTCCAGGCGCGATCAAGCAGGTAAATGAAGTCGGTATACTGCAGCGGTTGTAATGGTGGCGAGCACCAGTTTCCGGTCGCTCGGAAGGCTTGCGACCTCCGGATCGATCGGCTTGTAACCCATGCGGACTTTGGCGCGGGCATAAAGTACGGCATCGACGACGGTGTTACCCACCATGGCGACGTGTTCGGGCGAGATACCCTCGCGCAGAAGATTGTCACGAGCTTGTGGGGTGGGCGGAAAATGCCGCTGCGAGGCAAGGCCGATCAGGCGACGCCTGTCGTGCATCCCCGAAAAATAGGTGACTTTGTAGCGGGGGCCGGCTGCCGGCGACCGTGGCAGGCACCGTGCCGCGGATTAACCAACGAGCGCCGGCAACGCCGATCGGCTAACACACCACGCGCCAGAGGTGTCACGCCTGCGTGCTGGATCGGCCAAGACGCTCAAGCGCATGCCCTTTCGCGCGCTTGTATCTACCGGCTGCGGCGGCCGTCCTCTCCGTTTCGCACGCGCCGGCGTTGGCCAGGTCACCGCAACCTTGCAGGCGGGGAAATTTGCTATCCCCGCCCCGAGGGGGCGTCACACGGGAGCCGGCGTGGCGCCTGGAGCACCAATATGCAAGGCCTTGGCGGGTCCGCCGTAACGTTCAATCAACGCCGCCTGATCCGCTTTGGCGCGCGCGTCGGTTGCCTCCGGGTCCAGCATTTCGCGCAGCTCGGTTTCCAACGACGCCCGGATGGCCGCGTGCTCGGCGCTGGTCCCCAAGTCGTGCTCCTCCAAGGGGTCGTTGCTGAGGTCGAAGAGCTCGGGCCGATAGCCCACATAATAGTTCAACTTGTAGCGGCCATTGCGCAGCATGAAGGCGGCGGATGGCGAAGCAAAAGCATGGTACTCGGAAAACACGGTGCGCTGCGGGTCGTAGGGCGCATCGGCGATCTCGAACAGGGAGCGACCGGGCAGCGCGGGGTTCCAGGCGTAAGGGTCCTCGCCGACGGCGGCCAAGATGGTGGGGGCGAGATCGACGAGGCTGACGGCCGTCGAGCATAGGCGTCCCTGCGCAATCCCCGGCCCGGCCATGAGCAGCGGCACCCCTACGGCGTCGTCGTAGTGCGTACTCTTGCCCCACATACCACGCGCGCCGATGTTGTCGCCGTGGTCGCTGGTGTAGATGACGCGCGTCGTCTCGGCGAGACCGGTTTTCTGCAACGCCGCGATAATGCGACCGACCTGCGCGTCCACCCACGTGCACAGGCCCAAGTAGCAGGCGGTCGCCAGGCGGCGGCCGCCATCGTCCAGGGCAGCATCGACAGGGTGCATCTGGTGCTGGGCTTCCAGCCAGGGGTGGCGGGGATGGCCGCGGTCGGGGTGTAGCCGCGGCAGGGGCATGCGTGCGGCCGGATAGAGATCGAGAATGGGCGGCGGTACCGTCAGGGGAAAGTGCGGGGCGACGAAACCGACGAACAGCACCCATGGGCGTTCCTGCGGTGCGCGCGGTCGGCACGCGAGCCAGTTCTCCGCCTCGGTGGCGATGCGGTCGTCGTAGATATTGTATTTCGAGGTGCCGGGACCGATCGGGTTCAACATCGCGTGCGCCCGCTCGCTGAAGTCGGCTTTGCCATCGCGCAAGGCGCCCCAAACCATGCCATGGCCGCCGTAGATATGCATGGGGTGGTATTGGTGATCGAAGCCGGTGGGATCGTCGGCACACCGATAGTGCAGCTTGCCGATCGCATCGACGGGGTGGCCGCTTCTCTGTAGCGCGTGGCCCCAACCGGGAATTCTGCCGTCGTAAGCCAAAGCGTTGTCCCAGGTACCGAGTTCGTGCACGTAGCGACCGGTGGCGAAGGATGCGCGCGAAGGCACGCAAATCGGCGAGTTGCAGTAGGCGGCATTGAAGCGCGTGCCGCGTGCGGCAAGCCGGTCGAGGTTGGGCGTGACGGCGAAGGGATGGCCCGCTACGCCCATGGCCCGCGGGTGATGTTCATCCGACATGATGACGACGAGGTTGGTCGGCTGCATGGTTCTCAGGGGGTGTTAGGGGAGGAGCGGGGGTAATCGTCAAATGCCAGGCGGAAGCCGACGTGTCCGGTGGTGCTGTCGGCCGCCGCCCCGGTGCGGGCGGCAATGCGGTAGCGATAGCAATAGGAACGATGACACAAGTAGGACCCCCCCTTCAGGAGGCGCTCGTCGCTAGCCCGCGCGTGGCGATTGCGTTCCTTGGCCGCACGCGCGAGCGAGCGCACGCGGAAGGCATCCGCGCACCACTCCCAGGTGTTGCCCGCCATGTTGAAGAGGCCGTAGCCGTTGGGCTGGAAGGCGTCGACCGGCGCCGTGCCGAGATAACCATCGCTGCCGGTGTTGCGGGTGGGAAATTCCCCTTGCCAGATATTGAGGGGTAGAAAGGTGCTGTCATCGGGGTCTCGATCGCCCCACGGGAAGCGCGCCCCGGGGGTGCCGCCCGCGGCCGCATACTCCCATTCCGCCTCGGTCGGCAGGCGGCCGCCGGCCCAGGCGGCAAACGCCACCGCGTCGTTCCAGGAGACGTGAACGACGGGATGGTGAAGGCGTCCAGTGAGGTTTGAGTGCGCTCCCTCCGGCGCCCGCCAGCAGGCGCCGTCGACGCGCCGCCACCAGGCCGGTGCGCCTGGGGCGGCTGTTGCGTTGGCGCCGCCAGGCAGAAAGGCGGCAAACACCAGCGACCAGCCGAAGCGCTCCGCATCGGTGCGATACCCCGTGGTGCTAACGAACGCGTCGAACCAGTCGTTGGTCACGGCAAAGGGATCGATGGCGAAGGGGGCAACGTTCACCGTGCGGGGTGGCCCCTCGCCATCCCAGGGCAGAAACTCATCCAGCGTGCCGACGGGGACGCGGGCGCCAGGGAGGCCGATGCAGCGCGGCGGCCGCGCCGGCGTCGGCCCGGGCGGGCGCGCGGGAAGCGACGCCGTCGGCCTCGTCTTGCCGGCCGCTGGCGGACAGCAGGACGCGTGTTGGGGCTCGCGGGTGGAGGCGTCGCGCACCAGAGGCGATCCTAGTTGTAGATCGGCTTGGTGCCGGGAACCGGCGAATGGCCGAAGCTGCCTTTGGCCAGGATGGCTGCACGGCCGCCCAGTTCGGCAATCCGCGCGGCCTGATCGTGACGCGCCTGGGCGTCGACCGCTTGCGGGTCGACGTATCTGCGCAAGCTCGCCTCACAATCGGCGAGCACATCGGCACAGTCCCCGTGCTGGGCCAGGTCCCGCGTTTCCGCGGGGTCGCTGTCTAGGTCGAACAGCTGCGGGGTAAGGCCGACGTAGTACACGAACTTGAATTTACCCTTGCGCAGCATGAAGGCTCCGGTGACAGCGCCGGCGGCGTGGTATTCGCCGAAGACGGTGCGCTCGCGCGCTTTGCCGGCGGCGACGTCCAGGAGCGGTACACCGGGTAGAGCGCGATCGTCGGGGTGGGGTGGCAGCCCGACGCAATTCAGGATGGTGGGGTAGGCGTCGACGAGTGAGACGGGATCGCGACACACCACATTGGCGGGCACCTCCGGGCCCGCCATAATCAGGGGCACACCGGCCGACTCTTCGTACATGTTGGACTTGCCCCACAGCCCGCGGGTGCCGAGGTTGTCTCCGTGGTCACTGCTGTAGATCACGCGCGTGGTGTCGGCGAGGTCATGCGCCTTGAGACATTGCAAGAGCCGTCCGACATTGTGATCGACGAAGCTGACGAGCCCAAAATAGGCGGCGATGGCCTTGCGCACCTTGCTGTTGTCGTCGAAGCCCTCATCGTAGATCTGGCAGGCGCGCATTGCCTCGAGGTAGGGATGATGCGGCCGCTCCTCGGCCGCGTAGAGCGCGGGCCAAGGCACCTTGCCTTCGGCATAGAGGTTATACCAGCGCGGGCGTGCGATCAGCGGGAAATGCGGGCACACAAGCGAGACGAAGAGCACCCATGGCTTAGCGTCCTTGCTCTTGGCGCGTTCGCTGAGCCACGTCTCCGCGGCCCCAGTGATCCGATCATCGTAGTCCTGGTAGCTGGACTCCCCGCAACCGGCGTCGGCGGCGAGGCGCAGGGCAGCCTGGCGCCGTGGTGGCGGATCGCGCAACATGCCGATGGGATCACCGATCCCATCCACGACGTGCAACGGCATGTGCTCTTTGCTGAAGCCGTTGTCGTCCTCGGCGCTGCGGAAGTGCAGCTTGCCGATCGAATCGACGCGATGACCCGCCGCTCTCAGCCGGTGTGCCCAGGAGGGGACGCTGCCGTCATAGGGGTTGGCATTATCCCAAAAGCCAATCTCGTGCACGTAGCGCCCGGTATGGAAACTGGCGCGCGAGGGTACGCAGATCGGCGAATTGCAGTAGGCATCGGTAAAGCGCAGGCCGCGGCTTGCCAGCTTATCGAGATTGGGCGTCTTGATCATGGGATGGCCATGGCAGCCGAGCACGCGCCGGCTGTGTTCGTCCGACATGATGAACAGTAGATTTGTGGGCCGCATGACCTTGCCACCTTTTCAATCCGTTTCACTGGGCATGGCGACGCAATCGCCGACGGGGATCGAAAGCTCAACCGGGCTACCCGCGGCGATCCCTTGCCGCCGATCCCCCTGGACCCGCACGAGCATGCCGTCGACATCGACGTGATGCTCGACGATGTTGCCGAGGAAGGCGCTTTCCACCAGGCGCCCGCGCAGGACGTTGGCGGCTGCACCGGCATCGGCGGCACCAAGGCGAATGGCCTCAGGCCGGATGGCGACGGTGACGCTAGCGTCCGAGCGCTTGCGGCTTGCGCTCAATTCGACATCGATGGTCTGCGCGCCGACGCGCACGCGCGCCCTGCCACCGCTGGTGGCGACCACGGTTCCCGGGAGCTTGTTTACCTGCCCCATGAAATCGGCCACGAACAAGTTGGTGGGACGTTCGTAGACCTCACGCGGCGTGCCAACCTGCTGCACCGCACCCTTGTTAAACACCACGATGCGGTCGGACAGAGCCATGGCTTCGGCCTGGTCGTGCGTGACGTGGATGAAGGTGATGCCGGTGTCCCGCTGCAGAATTTTGAGCTCGCCGCGCATGCGCTCGCGCAATTTGGCGTCGAGATTCGATAGCGGTTCGTCAAGCAGCAGGATTGTTGGTTCGACCACCAGCGAGCGGGCCAGCGCCACACGCTGCTGCTGCCCGCCCGAGAGCTGGTGAGCGTGCCGCTCCGCCAAGCCGTCGAGGCCGACGGCCGCCAACACGCGCGCGACCCTGCGTGCGATCTCCCCGCGCGTGGTTTTGGCGATTCTCAGCCCGAAGGCGATGTTTTCGAACACGGACATGTGCGGCCACACCGCATAGTTCTGGAACACCATGCCCATGCGGCGTTGCTCCGGCGGCAGGGTGCCGCGCGGGGAAGAATAGAGCCGGCCCGATACCTTGATGCTGCCGGCGTCGGGGATGAGGAAGCCTGCCAACAGGCGCAGCATGGTGGTCTTGCCGCATCCCGATGGGCCGAGCAGCGTGATGAACTCGCGCTCGTTGATGGCAAGATCGACGCCGTGCAAGGCAAAGACTTTGCCGAAGCGCTTGCCGATACCCGCGATGTCGATGAATGCCATTTGCCGTCACCCTCTGGTAGGCGTCTCGGCAAAGGCCGGGCCCGCGCCCGACAACCAGCTGACGACGGCGGTGAGCGTCAAGACGACCGCAATAGTAAAGACGGCAAGCGCGGAGACGACCTCGAGTTGGCCCAGATCGTTCAAGCGGTAGATGGCGATGGCGATCGTTTCAGTGCCGCCGGTATAGAGCAGAATGGTGGCGCTCAACTCACCGAAGGCCGGTATGAATACCAACAGAAAGGCAACGAGCAATCCCGGCCGCGCCAGCGGCAGCAGGATCAGCTTTACCGCGCCCCACCAGGAGGCACCGGTAGCGCGCCCGGCTTCCTCTAAACTGGGGTCGATTTGGCGCAGAGTTGCATTGGCGCTGCGGGTTGCGAGCGGAAGGAAACGCGCCACGTAGGCGATCAACAGGATCGAGAGCGTGCCGTAGATGGGCAACGGCATGCGAATAAAGGCGAGGAGAATGCCGACCGCCATGACGGTACCCGGCAGCCCGAGCGGCAGGATCGCGAGATAGTCGAGCAGCCGGCGCCCGCGCGCGCTCGTGCGCACATCGAGATAGGCGACGGCAGCGCCGATGAGTACGGCGAGCGTTGCGGCTGCCGTTGCCAGCTTGAAGCTGTTGAGAATGCCGCGCACCGCCACCTGGTCCTCACTGAGCGCGGTAAAAAAGTGTTGTAGCGTCAGATTTGCAAACGACAGGGGCTCGGTCCAGCTCTTGGCGAACGCCGTCAGCGTCAGGACCCCCAGCGGGGCAATGGCCGAGAAGAACACCAGCAGCAGGCAAAAGGCAAATAACGGCCAGCGCCAATGGCCAAGTGCCGTTCTGCGGCTGCGTACGCCGCGCCCGCCCACGGTGATGAAGGAACGCCGCTCGAGGTAGCCACGTTGCAGCGCCAGCCCGGCCACCGTCAATACGACGAGCAGCAGCGATAGGGCGGAGGCTTCACCCCAGCGCGGTGGATAGCCGCCGATGGTGGCGTAAATCCGCGTTGGCAAGAACACGATCTGTGCGGGCGTACCGATGATCGCTTGGGGACCGAACAGCGCCATGGACTCGATCGCCGCCAATAACGCGCCGCCCGTGATCGCCGGCGCAACCAGCGGCAAATTGATGCGCAATGTCGTCTGCCAGGGCTTGGCCCCAAGCATTTGTGCGGATTCCTCCAAGGCAGCGTCGACCGATTTGAGCGCGCTGTGGGTGAGAAAATAGGTAAAGGCGAAGACATGAATGCCGATCACGAAGATGACGCCCGGCATGCTGAAGATGTTGATGGGTCCCGAGGCGAAACCAAAGAGCGCCCTGAGCAGCCGATTGAACTGCCCCGCGTCGGGCCCAAGCAGGATGATGTAGGCGAGCGCCGTCAAATAGGGTGGCGTGATGTAGGAGAGGGCCACCAGGGCATGTATGAGGCGGCGCAGCGGCATATCGGTGCGCGCGGTAGCCCAGGCCAGTGGCACGCCAATCAGGATGCTCATGCTGCCCGCGCCCAGCGCCAATTGCACGGTGTTGAGCAATGCGGCGAAGTTCTGGGGTCGCGTGAAGGCGCGCTCGAGATGTTCAAGACCGAACGACTGCGGCAGGCCGAAGGCGCCGAAGAGAAGCCAGGCCAACGGGTAGCCGACCAGGCACAGGAGGACGGCAACGGCGAGGCCCAGCACCACGGTTTGGCCGCCGATCCGGCGGCCGGGCTGCGCCTGCGCGTCGAGGGGTGCGTCAGGCGACGCGCCGAGGCGTGCGGCAGCTTGCATTTCCCCCTCACCCCGCAACGGACGATGGCGTGCACAGCAAGCTCAATTGCCCCACTCGCCGCCAAAAATGCTTGCGATCTGATCGAGGATTTTGCTCTTGTCACGCTTATATTCGGCGTAGTCGAGGGTGAGCAGTTTCAATTGGGCAAGCGGCGTGCTGCCCTCGGGCGGCGCGACGTCGAGGCGGCTTGAATATTTGCCGCCCTTGACCAGGATGGCTTGGCCCTCAGCCCCCATCCACCACTCGTAAAACAGTGCAGCCGCGTGTGGCCGCTGCGAGCTGGCGAGCAATCCGCAGGCGCCGATTTCGCTCGGCACGCCTTCCCTTGGGAAGACGTAGTTCGTCGGTTTGCCCTGCAGCTTGGAGCGCCAGGCGATGTTGTCGTTCTGGAGGAACCCGGCGCCGCGTTCGCCGCGCTCCAGGACTTGCGTGATGACCTGCGGCGTCTGCACGCGCAGCGGCTTGCTGGCGGCCATTGCCTTGACCAGGTCCCAGCCCAAGTGCCGGGCCAGCGTGTAGATGCGCGGCGCCCCGTCGCCGTTGGCGCTGGAGAAATAGACGAGGCGACCCTGCATGACCTTTTTGCCCAAATCGGCCCAACTGGCGGGCGGCGCGGCCCCGAACTCATTCGTGTTGTACTGGATCACCGCCTGGGTAAGTCGGTCGGTGATCCAGGTCGCGTCGGGGTCGCGCAGCTCTTGGGGGATGGCAGCGGCAGCCGTGCCCGCGAACGGCTTGAGCAGACCGCGCTCCTTCATGAGCAGCAGGGCCGCCAGATCCGAGGCATCGACCATATCGGCTTGCGGGCGACCCGCATCCGCCTCCGCCAGGACCTTCGAGGTGACGTCGCTCGAGCCGCCACGAAAGTACTGCACATCAATGCCATACTTTTGCTTGAAGGCGGCATTGATGGCATCGACGATCTGCGTGTCGAGGCTGGTATAGAGCACGACCTTGCCGTCGGCCTTGGCCTTGTCGAGATCGATGGCGCTCGCCGCCGCAGGGCCGGCGCCCTGCGCCCAGCCGCGTCGGCCGAGCCAGGCGGCGCTCGTGCCTGCCGCAAAAGCTTGGATCAGGGATCGTCGGGCGATGGGCATCGCAGTCTCCCCGGGACGGACGCCGGCGGGTCAGCCGGCAAACGTTGGTGCCCTACCGGCGGGAAGGCGGCAAGCGTGGCGCCGAAGTGCGCGCCCCGCGCGCTGCCCGGTCCCACACCCCGGCCGAAATCGTGCCGCCCTTGCAGGCCGCGCACAATTGACCGAGGGTAGCAGGAACCATGACTTGTGAGACATAGTATGGACTACCGCCAGCTGCAGCTTTTTCGCGCTACCGCCGAGCGTCTCAATCTCAGCCACGCCGCCGAGGCGATGAATATCACGCAGCCGGGCCTCTCCAAGAGCATGCATCGCCTGCAGCGGGAACTCGGTACCAAACTCTATCATCGGCGCGGGCGCGGTATCGAGCTAACCGAATCTGGGCGGGCGCTGCTGCGGCACGTCAAGACCATCGAGACGCAGCTTTCCGACGCCCGCTCCGAGGTGATGGGCATCGCCGGCGGCACGCTGGGGCACGCCCGCATCGGGGCGGGTCCCTCCTGGCTCAGCCGGCACCTGCCGGAATCGATTGCGCGGGTGATGCAGCAAAACCCAAACATTCGTTTTACGGTCGACACGGGTTTCTCGGACCGGTTGATTGGGCGCCTGCGCTTGGGCGAGCTGGATGTTGTGGTGGGCGCGCTGCCCGAGAACCGGATCGATCCGGATCTGCGTTTCATGCGCCTGAGCAGCGACGTGATCCGAGTGGTGGGCCGCAAGGAACATCCGTTGGCGCGCCGGCGCGAGCGCGCGCTTGCCGACTTCGCGATGCAGCGCTGGATCCTACCGGGTCGCCAGGAGCTCGTGCGCCAGCGGCTCGCGCGCGTGTTTAGCCTCGCCAATCTGGCCGAACCCGTACTGGCGGTCGAAACGGATTCCTTGTCACTGATGCTTGCCACCCTGCGCATGACCGATTGCCTCGCTTTGACAACGACGCAAATCCTCACGCAAGGCGAAGCGCAGGGCATTATCGCGCTCGATCACGAGCTGTTGCAGTTCACGCGTGAGGCCGGCATCGTCAGTCGCAGGCATGCCGACCCATCGCCCGTCGTCAAACTGCTGATTGCGCAGGTGCGCAAGATTGCGGCCAAGTATGGACCGAACTGAGCGCGCCGGCCGCGGGGGGGGGGTGCTTGCGGACTTCGCGGGCGCTAATCTATGCTTTCAAGTCATGGTTTGCACTACGCCGCGTCGCTTGCTCCGGGCGCAGAAACCCGCGTCAATATTCCCTCTTCGCCGAACGGGAGGACCGGGCTGGCCATGGCGCGTGGAGCTCGGCGCGGCAGTCAGGCAAAGACGATAACGAACCCTGGCGGGTCGCAACCTGCGACCTCAGGTTCGGGGGATCAGGAGGAAAAGCATGGCTCAGCCCCACGTGCGGGTTACACGGCGGCAGTTGGTGCGGGCAGGCGCGGGGGCATTTTTCATCCCCTTCACCTTGCGCGCGGGCAAGGCACCTGCCCAGGGGGGTAAAAAGCCGTTCGAGGGCGTAACGCTCAACATTTCCTGCTGGAGCGCCACCTACCCTAAGCTGATTGCCGACTATCTGCCGGAGTTTCAGGACAAGACGGGTATCAAGGTCAACTACGATACGCCGGGTTTCCCCGTCTACAACCAGCGCGCGGATCTCGAGCTCTCGACCAAGGGCAGCGGCTTTGATGTGCTCAATGTCACCTTCATTTACACCAGCCGCTGGATCGGCGCCGGTTGGCTGACACCGCTTGATCCGTTCATAAACGATCCCAACAAGACGCCGGCGGAGTGGGACTTCGCCGACTTCGTGACGGGCTCCGTGCAGCCGATGCGCGACAAGACCGGCGGCGTCTACGGCATCCCCTGGATTTCTGATGTGCTGATGGCTGCCGCGGCCCGCTTCGATCTGCTGGCGGCCAATGGCTTCGGCATGCCCGATACGCTCGATGAACTCGAAAAGGCCATGCAGGTCGTCCACAAGAAGGAGGGGGTGGCCGGCTTCATCACCGAAAATCACTGGGGTTGGATCTACCCCGCGTATTTGCAGGCCTTTGGCGGCAATGTCTTCCGCAATCCACCGGAGGACCTGATGCCGACGCTCGATAGCCCGGAAGCGGCGGCGGCGGCGGAAACCCTCGCCCGGCTGCTCAACAGCTATGGCCCCGAGGCGGCGGCCGGCTACACCTATGACCAGGTGACGGAGGCCTTGCGGGCGGGCCGCATCAACTATTCCACGCACAACCATGCGTTTTGTGCCCTGCTCGGCGAGGAGGGCAGCAAGGTCACCAAGACCTCGAATTTCGGCATGATTCCCAAAGGACCGAAGGGCCGCTTCCCCGGCGTGGCTTCGCATGGATGGGGAATCCCGGTGGGCGCCAAGAACAAGGACGCCTCCTGGGAATTTATCAAATGGTCGCTCTCCAAGGATCTCGTCAGGCGCATGACGCAAAAACACGGCCTTGGCTCAGTGACGCGTAAATCGCTGATCGACTCGCCCGAGTATAAGCAGCGGATGATCATCAACTCGGTCGATACCGGCAAGCTCTTCCTGGACGCGATCGCGCTGTCCGAGCAGGGTTACATGAAGTACCGCACCGTGCACGTCTATCCGCAGGCCAATGCCCAGATCACCCAGGCCCTTGGCCGCATCATTTCCGGGCAGATGAAAGCCAAAGAATCGCTGGCGCTGGCGCAGGCCAACACGATCGCCGACCTGAAGCGGGCCGGCGTCAGATTCTGAGCCCTTCCATGCCGGTTCGGCGGCTCGGCTGGGCTCAGCAGCGTCAGCGCTCTTTCATACTGGGTCTCGCCCCGGCCTTGCTGGTGCTGGCCCTGATCACCATCGCCCCCGCCATCTACCTGGTGCTGACCTCGCTGACGCCGCTCAACCTGACGCTGCCCGGCACCGCCTGGGATTTCAGCGCGCCAGCCGCCAACTACCTCGATCTCATCGAGGATCCACGCTTCACGCGCTCCGTCTGGGTCCAAGTCAAACTGTCGGTGGCAACCGTGATCTTACAGCTGCTCGTGGGTCTCGGCGTGGCGTTGTTGCTCAATGGCTCGACGCCCATCCGAGAAATGGCGCGTTCGGGCTTCCTCATTCCCATGGTGCTGCCGCCCATCGTGGTCGGCATACTTTGGCGCGTGATGTACGCGGTGGACATCAGCCCGTTTCATCGCTTCATGGCTTTCATCGGTCTGCCAGTCCCCTCGCTGATTACCGATCCGAACTGGGCGCTTACCGCGATTGTGATCGCCGAAACCTGGGAGTGGTTTCCATTCACCATGCTGATGGCACTCGCCGCGTTACAAATGATACCCTCCTCGCCGCTCGAGGCGGCGCGCATTGATGGTGCCAACGACTGGCAGATTTTTCGCTTCGTCATGCTCCCCTACATTCAATCGACGCTGGTGGTGGCGGCGATCTTCCGCTTGATCGACAGCATTAAGGCCTTCCCGCTGATCTTTGTACTGACCGACGGGGGACCAGGGGACGTCACGGAGGTGACCAACTACTATGCCTACCGGCAGGCCTTTACCTTTTCGCTATGGGGCTACGGCAGTGCCATCGCCACGCTGATGGTGGCCGGGGTGTTCGTCCTTAGCTATCTCATCGACCGGCTAACCGGGGCAGCCTATGCAGAGGCCGATTGAGCCGCAGGCAGCGCGCGCGCCGTCGTCGCGGTCGGCGCCGTCGCGGTATTTCTTTCGCCGCAACCGTCGTTGGCTCGGGGACATCGGTACCGTCGTTCTGCTGCTTCTCGTGCTCTTTCCTTTCGTGTGGTTGGTGCAGATGTCGTTTCGGCCGAACCAGGACATTCTTGGCTACGAGCTCTTCTTTACGCCTACACTTCAGCACTACCGGGCCCTCTGGACCGGAGCCTTTCCGGCCTCGTTTCTGAACAGCATGATCACCAGCCTTACTTCCACAGGCCTGGCCATGGCAATCGGCGTACCTGCCGCCTATGCCTTGTCGCGCAGTGGCTTCAAATCCTCTCGCCGCATCGCGCTCTGGATTCTCGCAACCCGTATGGCGCCGCCGATCGCCTTCACGATCCCCTTCTTCCTCGCCTACCGCCACTTGGGCCTGTCCGATACGCTCCTGGGCCTCATCATCGTCTATTTGACCTTCAACCTCGCCCTGGTGATATGGATGATGCAGCCCTTTTTCGATGGTGTACCGCGCGAGCTGGAAGAGGCGGCGTGGATCGATGGTTGCGGCGTGTGGGAAACGTTTTGCCGTGTGACCTTACCGCTGTCTGCACCAGGGCTCGCCGCCACGGCCGTGATCTGCTTCATCCTATCCTGGAACGACTTTTTCTATGCGCTGGTGCTGACCCGCACCAACGCTTCGACCGCTCCGGTCGCGATCGTCAACTTCATCCAATACACGGGCTGGGAGTGGGGTCGTATTGCCGCGGCGGGAACGCTGGTCATGCTGCCGGTGGTGATTTTCTCGATCCTGGTTCGCAACTACTTGGTGCGTGGTCTCGCCGCCGGCGGCGTCAAGGAATAGTTGCGCGCCCGCGCCTCTCTTTTTCGGGAGCGATAGATGGATGCAGTGCTGGCAGGTGAGGCGGCCTGGGATTATGTCGTGGTTGGGGCCGGCTCGGCAGGATCCGTTGTCGCTAGCCGGCTCAGTCAAAGTGGACGCTTTCGCGTGCTCCTCCTGGAGGCAGGCGAGGATGATCCCTGGCTGTGGCTCAAGGTTCCCCTGGGTGCCGGGTTTGTGCTGCTGTCCGAGCGCTGTCTGTGGCGCTTCCACACCGAGGCGCAAGCCAACCTTGCTGGACGTCGCATCTTTTGGCCGCGCGGGCGCGTGCTCGGTGGGTCTTCCAGCATCAACGGCATGTTGTGGGTGCGCGGCGAGCCAGCCGAGTTCGATCATTGGCGCGAGCTCGGTAATCCGGGCTGGGGTTACGCCGATGTAATGCCATTCTTTAAGCGCTTGGAAGCCTATGCCGAGGGTGACGCCGGCCTCCGGGGCAAAAGCGGGCCCGTGCACATCAGTCGCTTTTCCGCCAGTACGCTTGCCCAGGCGTTCCATGACGCGTGCCTTGAAGCAGGCGTGCCGGCCACGTCCGACTACAATGGCCTCAGCTATGAGGGCGTCGGCTACCTGCAGAGCAATACCAAACGCGGGCTGCGCTGCGGCGCGCGTGAGGCCTACCTTTATCCCGCGCGGGGGCGCCCCAACCTTCGCGTGCTGACAGGTGCCCGGGCGACCCGCGTGGACGTAGAGCAGGGCCGCGCCATCGGCGTCGCCTATCGCCGCGCCGGCCGGTGCCACTTTGTGCGGGCCTCACGCGAGGTGATCGTCAGCGCCGGGGCGGTGCAAAGCCCGCAGCTGCTGGAGCTGTCGGGGATCGGCGACAGCTCGCGCCTAGCGGCGCTAGGCATTGCGTGCCGCGCCCACCTGCCCGGTGTGGGCGAGAACTGCCGCGACCATTGGCACACCCGCGTTTCCTTCGAGTGTACGCGCCCCATCACGTTGAACGACATTCTCGACAACCCGCTGCGCCAGGCTTTTATGGGGCTGCGCTATCTCGTGCGCCGTGACGGCGAGATGGCGGCGTGCACGGCCACGGTGCATGCGCTGGCGAAGACCGATCCCGCGCAGGCTCGACCCGATGTCAAGATCCAACTGCACACACTGAGTGCGGAGGACCCGCGGCATCCCACCGAACTGGTGTTGGACAAATTTCCAGGCTTCGGTATCGGTACCTTCGCCCTTCGCCCGGCGTCGACGGGCTCGGTGCACATTCGCTCGACCGATCCAGAAGCGCCGCCGGTCATCACCGCCAATTATTTGGCCGATAGCGCTGACCGCGCCACCAGCGTCGCGGCGCTGCGGTTGGCGCGTCGTATCGCGGCGCAGCCGGCGCTCGCAAGGTTGATCGTCCGCGAGGTACGTCCGGGACCCGAAGTGCAAACGGATGCCGGGCTGTTGCAGCACATCGCTAGGCTAGGCGCTACGTCCTATCATCCCATTGGCACCTGCAAGATGGGCAGCGATGCGATGGCGGTGGTTGATCACGAGTTGCGCGTGCATGGCATCAAGGGCCTGCGCGTCGCCGATGCCTCGATCATGCCGACGATGGTTTCTTCCAATACCAATGCACCATCATTCCTGATCGGCGAGCGCTGCGCCGATTTCGTCTTGCGCGCGGCGGGCACGAACCGCCCAGCCGAGATCACGGAGCTCGTGCCAGCTGCGCCGCGTTAGGCTTGGTAAAGCAGACCAACGCAGCGCGCCACGAAGTGCGCAGCATAAAACGGCACCCCAGGCCATAAAGTCTCTGCAAAAAGACGCGCGAGGAGGCACGATCGGGCGGCCAGCCTGCAGCGGATCGACGCTATGCCAAATCAAGGGCGTGCCGCTTCAAGTCC
>Ga0075434_100001233_pt1 | contig 21261 bp, 18 predicted proteins | sample RhiMethybrSRZTD3_FD_75298 | JGI IMG/M metagenome (GOLD analysis project Ga0075434, IMG submission 75298) | Populus rhizosphere microbial communities from Tennessee, USA - Rhizosphere MetaG P. TD hybrid SRZTD3 | ecosystem: Host-associated > Plants > Roots > Rhizosphere > Soil | place: USA... | reverse complement strand
GCGGCGACGCCGCCGAAGCCGGCGCCGGAGGCGAAGCCCGCGGCGGCGCCCGAGCAGGCCACGCCAACCACGCCCCCGGCTCCAGCCGCGGAAGCGAAGCCGGAAGAAAAGCCGGTCGAAGCGCCGCCGGCCGCCGTCAGCGCTGCGCCGGCGACACCGGCGACACCGGAACCCCCGGCCACGACGCCGACTCCACCACCGCCATCCGCTGCGACCGAAACGCCCGCGGCGCCGCCTAGTGCGGCGCCGTCGTCTTCCGGATCCGCGGAGGAGCGCGCGGCCATGCCGCGCGAGCCGAACGTTTATGAGGTCAAGCCCGGCGATACCCTCGGCAAGATCGCGAAGGCGAACCTGCCGCCCGGAGTAACGCTGAACCAGATGCTCCTTGCGCTATACCGGGCGAACGAAGGCGCATTCATCCGCAAGAACGTGAACCTGGTGCGCGCCGGCCGCATCCTCAACATCCCGGATGCCGACGCGGTGGGCACCATCGATCGCGCCGAAGCCGATCGCATCGTCAAGGAGCACTACGCGCAGTTCAACGAGTACCGCAGCCGCCTCGCCGCGGCGCCCACGCCGGCCGAGGCGAGCGCGACACAGCAGGGCACGGCGGGCCGCATCGAATCCAAGCCTGCGGCAACGCCTCCGGCGGCGCAGGACCAGTTGCGGCTGTCGAAGGTCGAGCCGGCCAAGCCCGGCGCCGCGCCCTCGCAGTCGGCGCGTGAAGACGACATCGTGGCGCGCGAGCGCGCCCTGAAGGAAGCCCAGTCCCGCCAAGCCGACCTTGAGAAGAACGCCAGCGATCTGCGCAAGCTGCTGGAGATGAAGAACCAGCAGCTCGCCGAGCTGGAAAAGAAAGCCGCGAAGCCGGCGCCGACGCCCGCGCCAACCCCGGCGCCTGCGCCAACCCCGGCGCCGGTCGCACCCGCTACACCGGCGCCGTCAGCCGCTGCCCCGACGCCCCCGCCGCCCACCCCGGCCAAGCCAGCAGTCGAAGCACCCAAGCCGGCGGCACCCGAAGCAGCGAAGCCGCCGGTCGAGGCGCCCAAGCCTCCGCCGGAAGCAGCCAAGCCGTCGGCACCGAGCCCGGCAGCGACGAAAGCCGAACCGCCGAAAACCGAAGCGAAAAAGACCGCTCCTCCGCAGGAAACGAGCCTCGTCGACGAGTTTCTCGACAACCCCCTCTACCTCGGGCTGGGCGGCGGTCTGGTCGTGCTGCTCGCCGCGTATGGCTACATCGCGTGGCGGCGCAAGAAGTCCGCCATGGCGAAATTCCAGGACAGCGTTCTCGGCGCGGCGGCGGCCGGAGCGGCTGGCACCACCGCGCCGCTCGGCACGCCCACGGCGGGTGGCGGAGTCGCGCCCGTGCCCGGCGCGCCTGCCGCGGTCACCGCTTCGCCAGCGAGTGGAGAAAGCGAAGAAGTCGATCCGATTGCCGAGGCCGACGTTTACATGGCGTACGGTCGCGACGCCCAGGCGGAAGAGATCCTGAAGGAGGCGCTGGCGAAGGACGCGAAGCGCGTGCCGGTGCACGCCAAGCTGCTCGAGATCTACGCGCATCGCAAGGATACGAAAGGCTTCGAGCAGACCGCGCTCAAGCTCAAGAACCTGACCAACGGCTCGGGCCCGGAATGGGACAAGGCAGCGGCGCTCGGACGCTCGATCGACCCGCAGAACGGGCTCTACGGCGGCGGCGGCGAAGCGCCAGCGGCGGCTGCGCCGGTGGCTGCGGCTCCCGCGGCAGCGGCTCCGACGCTCGACTTCGATCTCGGCGGTGGTGGCGGCGGTGCGCAGCCGGCATCGATTCCGGACATCTCGCTCGACGCGCCGGCGGCGAAGGAGGCTTCCGCGCCGGCGCTCGACTTCGATCTCGGCGGAGCGGGCTCTGCGCCCGTCGAGAAGCTGGACCAGACGCAGGTGCTGGACAAGAGGGAGCCGAGCGGCGGCGGCAACATCGATTTCAACCTCGATCTTGGTGCCGCGCCCCCCGCCGCGGCGCCGCAAGCGGAAGAGCCCAAATCGGCTCCGTCCGACGCGGACTCTGGCCTCAACTTCGATATCAATCTCGACCTTGGCGGCGGCGACAAGAGCGCAGCGCCGGCGGCCGAGAAATCAGCGCCGCCGATGGATCTCTCGGCAATCAGCCTCGATCTCGGCGGTGCACCGAGCGCGCCGGCCGCACCCGCGGGCGGCACCGATCCGAAGTGGCAGGAAGTTGCCACCAAGCTCGACCTCGCCAAGGCGTACGAGGAGATGGGCGACAAGGACGGGGCGCGCGAGTTGCTCAACGAGGTCATGAAGGACGGCGACGCGGCACAGAAGGGCACCGCACAGCAGCTGCTCGCCAAGCTCGGCTAGGCTCCCTGCGCATCGCCCTCGGACTCGAGTACGACGGCAGTCGCTTTCTCGGCTGGCAGACACAACCGGGCGGCGGGGCGGTGCAGGACGCCCTCGAGCCTGCGCTCCGCGAAATCGCCGGGACTCCCATCAGCACGACCTGCGCCGGCCGCACTGACCGTGGCGTGCACGCCCGCGCCCAGGTCGTGCATTTCGATACCGAGGCAGGGCGACCCGAGTCCGCGTGGGTGCGCGGCGTGAACGCGCACCTGCCCGACTCGCTCGCTGTTCTCTGGGCGCACGAGGTGGGCGGCGAGTTCCACGCGCGCTACAGTGCCCGCTCGCGCACCTATGTCTACCGACTCCTCAATCGCGCCGTCCGGCCCGCGCTCGACGCGCCGTACATCGGCTGGTTTCACCTGCCGCTCGACATGAACGCGATGCGCGCGGCGGCGGCGCTCTTCGTCGGCGAGCATGATTTCTCGGCCTTCCGCTCGTCCGAATGCCAGGCCAAGACGCCGGTGAGAACGGTTCATTCCCTGGACATCGAGAAACGGGATGAAGTGATTCAAATCGTCATTCGCGCCAACGCCTTCCTGCACCACATGGTGCGCAACATCGTCGGCACGCTGGTGTACGTCGGCAAGGGCAAGCATTCCGCCGCGTGGGTGACGGAATTGCTGGCCTCGAAAGAGCGCAGCAAGGCAGCGCCGACGTTCGGACCCGAGGGGCTCTGCCTCGACAAAGTCGAGTACGAGGCGAAGTGGGGGCTGCCCCAGTGAGAACGCGCGTCAAGATCTGCGGCATTACGCGGCCCGGCGACGGCGTCGCCGCGGCGCAGGCCGGTGCCGACGCGATCGGCCTGGTCTTCTATCCGAAGAGCCCGCGTTACCTCTCGACAGAGCGCGCGGTGGAAATCCGGGACGCGCTGCCGCCTTTCGTGCAGACCGTGGCGTTGTTCGTGAACGCGGATGCTGCGCAGGTCAGCCAGGTGCTGGGGCGGGTAAAGCCTTCGCTCCTCCAGTTCCACGGTGACGAGGCGCCCGACTTCTGCGGACAGTTCGGCGTGCCCTTCGTGAAGGCCTGCCGGATCCGGCCCGGCGTCGACGTCTTGCAATATCTGCAACCGTATTCGCGCGCCGCCGCCTGGCTGGTGGACAGCTTCGTGCCCGAGTACGGCGGCGTCGGCGAGAGTTTCGACTGGTCGCTCGTGCCCCGCGGGCTGGCGCGGCCGCTGATCCTGTCCGGTGGCCTCGACCGGAGCAACATCGCCCGTGCGGTCCGGGCCGTGCATCCCTGGGGCGTCGACGTCTCGAGTGGCGTGGAATCGGCGAAGGGGATCAAGGACGCCGGTAAAATGACGGCTTTCGTTGCCGAGGTCCGCAATGCGGATGTATGACCTCCCGGATTCCCGCGGCCACTTTGGTCCCTACGGTGGCGTCTTTGTCGCGGAGACCCTGACCGCCGCGCTCGATGAGCTGCGTCTGGCGTACGAGCGCGCGCGCAACGATCCCGACTTCCAGGCCGAGTTCAAGTACGAACTCAAGCATTACGTCGGTCGCCCGAGTCCGATTTATTTTGCAAAAAGATTGACTGAAAAGTGTGGCGGGGCGCGCATCTACATCAAGCGCGAGGACCTGAACCATACCGGCGCGCACAAGATCAACAACACCATCGGCCAGGCGCTGCTGGCGCGCAACATGAAGAAGCGGCGCGTCATCGCCGAGACCGGCGCCGGCATGCACGGCGTCGCCACCGCGACCGTCGCCGCGCGCTACGGGATGGAGTGCGTGGTCTACATGGGCGTGGAGGACGTGAGGCGCCAGGCCGCGAACGTGCACCGCATGGGCGTGCTCGGCGCGAAGGTCGTGGGTGTGGAGTCCGGCTCGCGCACGCTCAAGGACGCGCTCAACGAAGCGATGCGCGACTGGGTCACCAACGTCGACAGCACCTTCTACATCATCGGCACCGTCGCCGGCCCGCATCCCTATCCCATGATGGTGCGCGATTTCCAGCGGGTGATCGGCGACGAGAGCATCGTGCAGATGCAGGAGCTCGCCGGCCGGCAGCCCGACGCGGTGATCGCCTGCGTCGGTGGCGGCTCCAACGCCATGGGGATTTTCTATCCCTACATCGAGAACACCAAGGTGAAGCTGGTCGGCGTCGAAGCCGCCGGAGAAGGCCTCGAAACCGGAAAGCACGCAGCTTCGCTTTGCGCAGGCAGGCCGGGCGTGCTGCACGGCAACCGCACCTATCTCCTGCAGGACGCCAACGGTCAGATCACCGAGACACACTCGGTTTCCGCCGGTCTCGACTATCCGGGCGTCGGCCCGGAACACGCCTGGCTGAAGGACAGCAAGCGCGCCGAATACGTCGCAGTGACCGACGAAGAGGCGCTGGCCGCTTTCCACGAGCTGTGCCGCAGCGAGGGCATCATCCCGGCGCTGGAGTCGGCGCATGCCGTGGCGCAGGCGATGAAGATGGCGCCGAAGATGAAAAAGGACGCGATCCTCCTCGTCAACCTCTCCGGCCGGGGCGACAAGGACATGCACACGGTCGCCGAGCGCTCGGGGAAGAAGCTTTGATGTCTCGCATCCAGGGCCGCTTCGAGGCGCTCGCGAAGGCGAAGCGCAAGGCGCTCATTCCTTACATTACCGCCGGCGACCCGCATCCCTCGCTCACCGTGCCGCTGATGCGCGGCCTGGTCGAGGCGGGGTCCGACGTCATCGAGCTCGGCGTGCCTTTCTCCGACCCGATGGCCGATGGCCCGGTCGTCCAGCGCTCGGGCGAGCGGGCATTGAAGAATGGGGTTGGCCTGAAGGATGTTCTCCATCTCGTTGCTCAATTCAGAGAACAGGACAAGAGCACACCTGTCGTTCTCATGGGCTATGCGAATCCGATCGAAGCCATGGGCGTGGAGAAGTTCGCCGCCGCGGCGAAGTCGGCCGGCATCGACGGCGTGATCGTGGTCGACTATCCGCCGCAGGAGTGCCTCGAATTCTCGGCGCTGATGAAGAAGAACGACATCGACCCGATCTTCCTCCTCGCGCCGACGTCGACGAAGAAGCGCATCGACGAGGTGGCGCGAAGCGGCAGCGGCTTCCTGTACTACGTCTCCCTGCGCGGGGTTACGGGAGCTGCGAACATCGATCTTTCGGATGTGGCTTCCCACATTCCGCAGATTCGTAAAGCGACAAGGCTTCCCATCGGCGTCGGCTTCGGTGTCCGCGATGCTGAATCGGCGAAACGCATCGCGCAGACCGCCGACGCGGTGGTGATCGGCAGCCGCATCATCCAGGAGATCGAGGCCGGACGGCCCGAGGACGCAGTCGCACGGGTGAAGAATTTTCTGAAACCGATCCGGCAGGCATTGGACGCATGAGCTGGCTGCAGAAGCTGCTCCCGCCGAAGATCCAGCGCACCGCCGGAAGCGCGCGCAAGACGGTGCCCGAAGGCCTGTGGACCAAGTGCGCCGCCTGCGACGCCGTGCTCTACAGCACCGACCTGGAGAAGAACCTCAACGTCTGCCCGAAATGCGGCCACCACGAGCGTCTCGCCGCGCGGCCGCGCCTCGATGCGCTGCTCGACCCCGATGGCCGGTTCGAGATCGGCGCGGAGGTGCTGCCGCTCGACACGCTGAAGTTCAAGGACTCGAGGAAATACGCCGAGCGCCTGGCCGAAGCGCAGGAGCAGACCGCCGAAGGCGACGCACTGGTGGTGATGCAGGGCTCGATCAAGGCGCTCGGGCTGGTGTGCGCGGCGTTCGAGTTCGACTTCATGGGCGGATCGATGGGCTCGGTGGTCGGCGAGCGTTTCGTGCGCGGCGTACGCGTGGCGATCGAGCAGAAGCTGCCGTTCGTCTGCGTCACCGCCTCGGGCGGTGCGCGCATGCAGGAAGGGCTGCTGTCCCTCGCGCAGATGGCGAAGACCACGGCGTCGCTCACCGACCTGGCCGAGCGCGGCCTGCCATTCGTCACGGTACTCACCGATCCCACCATGGGCGGGGTATCGGCGAGCTTCGCGATGCTCGGCGACGCGGTCATCGCCGAGCCGAAGGCGCTGATCGGCTTCGCCGGTCCGCGCGTCATCGAGCAGACCGTGCGGCAGAAGCTCCCCGAGGGCTTCCAGCGCGCGGAGTTCCTGCTCGAAAAAGGCGCGATCGACATGATCGTCGACCGCCGGCAGCTGCGCGACAAGCTGCATTCGCTGCTCTCGCTGATGCTGGGACACGCCGCCGACGCTGCGGCGTGACGCTGCTCGCCGATGTGGTGCGCACCTCGGCGCAGGTCGGCGCGACTCCCAGTCGGCTCGCCAAAATCGCGGCGCTCGCCGAGCGCCTGCGGGGCCTCGAGCCCGATGAGATCGAGATCGCGCTTCCCTACCTGAGCGGTGAGCTGCGCCAGGGCAGGCTCGCCTTGGGCTACAAGACTTTGAATCCCGGCAACGCCGCCAGCACGGCGACGCTCACCCTGCGCGAAGTGGATTCCGCATTCGAACAACTGAAAACGACCAAAGGCAGGGGATCGGCCAGCCAGCGCGCCGAATTGATCGACGCGCTGTTCGGCAAAGCCACCGCCGAAGAACAGGATTTCCTGGTCCGCCTGATCGTCGGCGAGCTGCGCCAGGGCGCCCTCGAGGGCGTGATGCTCGAGGCGCTCGCCTCCGCGAGCGGCGCGCCGGCGGCGCTGGTCCGGCGCGCGGCCATGATCGGCGGCGGCATCGCGCCGGTGGCGCGCGCGGCGCTGACGCAGGGACAGGCGGGCCTCGAGCGCTTCGCCATCCGGCCGATGCGGCCGATCCTGCCGATGCTCGCCCAGCCGTCCGCGTCGCCCGAGGCGGCGATCCAGACACTGGGTGAAGCCGCCTTCGAGTGGAAGCTCGATGGCGCGCGGGTGCAGGTGCACAAGTCGGGCGACGAGGTGCGCGTCTTCACGCGCACGCTGAACGACGTCACCGCCGCGGTTCCCGAGGTGGTGGCCGCCGCACGCCGGGCGGCTTCCTCGTCGCTGATCCTCGACGGCGAGGCGATCGCGCTGCGCGCCGACGGCCGGCCGTACCCGTTCCAGACCACCATGCGCCGCCTCGGACGCAAGGCCGACGACACGAGCCTGCGTGAAGTGTTGCCGGTGTCGGTGTTCTTCTTCGACTGCCTGTTCCATGGCGAGCCGCTGGTCGACCGTCCCCTTCGTGAGCGAAGAAAGGTGCTGGAACAGGTGGTTCCTGAAACGACCTCGCGCTGGCTGGTCACGGCCGATGCGAAGCAGGCGGAGACCTTCTACCGCGAGGCCCTCGACCACGGCCACGAAGGCGTGATGGCAAAAGCGCTCGATGCGCCCTACGAGGCGGGTCGGCGCGGCAGCGGCTGGCTGAAGATCAAGCGCGCGCACACGCTCGACCTGGTGGTGCTCGCCGCGGAGTGGGGCCATGGGCGTCGGCGCGGCCGGCTTTCCAACCTGCATCTCGGCGCGCGCGATCCTGCCGGCGGATTCGTCATGCTCGGCAAGACCTTCAAGGGCATGACCGACCAGATGCTCGAGTGGCAGACGCGCGAGCTGCAGGCGAGGGCGGTGAAGAGCGACGACGGGGTGGTGCACGTCCGGCCGGAACTGGTGGTCGAGATCGAATTCAACGACATCCAGAAGAGCCCCCAATACCCGGCGGGCCTCGCGCTGCGCCTCGCGCGCGTCAAGCGCTACCGGCCCGACAAGCGGGCCGAAGACGCCGATAGCATCGACACCGTGCGCAGCATCCACGAGCAGGGCCTGGCGTGAAGACCCTGGACGACTGGCTGGACTACATCAGCCTCCAGCACCCCCAGACGATCGCGATGGGGCTCGAGCGCGTTTTTTCGGTGTTGAAGAAGATGGCTTTGAAGGCCACCAGTCCGGTGATCACCGTCGGCGGGACGAACGGCAAGGGCTCGACCTGTGCGATGCTGGAATCGATCCTGCGCTCGGCGGGGTATCGCACCGGCTTGTACAGCTCCCCGCATCTCGTCCGCTACAACGAAAGAGTCAGAGTTTCAGGTTCTGAATGTGAAGATCAGCTCTTGTGTGACGGGTTTGCCGCAGTCGAGGCAGCCAGGGGCGACACGCCGCTCACCTACTTCGAATTCGGCACGCTCGCCGCGTTCTGGGTCTTTCAGCAGATGAAGATCGAAGCCGCGATCCTCGAGGTCGGGCTCGGCGGCAGGCTCGATGCGGTGAACGTCCTCGACGCCGATTGCGCCGTGCTGACCAGTGTCGGTATCGACCACGTCGACTATCTCGGTCCCGACCGCGAGTCGATCGGCCGGGAGAAGGCGGGCATCTTCCGCGCCGGCCGGCCAGCGGTGATCGCGGAGCCCGATCCGCCCCGCTCGGTGCTCGAGGCTCGGGGCGACAAGCTTTTTTTCCGGAAGGATTTTTCGTACGCCGCCGAAGGCGGGCAGTGGAGCTACTCGGGGCCGGGCGGCAAGCGCGCCGGACTCGCGTATCCCGCTCTGCGAGGGCAGATCCAGCTGCGCAACGCGTCGGCCGCCTTGTGCGCGCTCGATGCGCTCGGGCTGCCGATCGCGATGCAGGAGATCCGGCGCGGGTTCGCCGAAGTGTCGCTGCCGGCCCGTTTTCAGACTCTGCCCGGCCAGCCGCAGATCATCCTGGATGTCGCGCATAACCCGCAGGCCGCGCGCACCCTGGCCGAAAACCTGGCCGCATCGGGATTCGCGCCGGAAACGTACGCGGTGTGCGGAATGTTGCGGGACAAGGACATCGCCGGCGTGCTGCGCGAGCTCGCACCGCGCGTCACGCACTGGCATTTCGCCACGCTTTCCGGGCCACGCGGCGCCTCCGCCGACGAGCTTGAAGCGCGGCTTGAAAAAAGTTCCGTTCGCAAGTTCGATTCGCCGGCCACCGCGCTCGCCGCGGCGCTCGAGCGTGCGAACCGGAATGATAAGATCGTCGTGTTCGGTTCGTTTCTCACCGTCGGCGAAGCGATGACATGGCTGAAGGGCAGGACGTCGAAACACTGAAACGCCGCGGGCGCAGGCGCCTGGTCGGCGCGGTCGCGCTCGTTCTCGCCGCGGTCATCGTCCTGCCGATGGTGTTCGACCCCGAGCCGAAGCGTGCCGACGTCGCAGTCAACGTGCGTATCCCCGGGGAGAACGAGAGCCGGTTCGCGCCCAAGGTCGCTCCCAAGGCTCCCGAGCAGAAGCTCGCGCGCGAGGAGAAGAAGAGCGAGGAGAAGAAGAACGAGGAGAAGGTGGACGAAGCGCGCAAGGCGGCCGGTCCCGAGTTCATGGTGCCGGTCGGCGCCTTCACCAATCCCAATGGCGCGATCGCCAAGCTTTCGGCCGCGCAGGTGCCGTACTACACCGAGGCGGCGAAGGGCAACCTGACGCGCGTTCTCGCCGGCCCGTTTGCCAGCCGCGAGGCCGCGGAGAAGGCGCTGAAGCAGCTGAAGAGCCTGGGCCTCGACGCGGGCAAGGTCACACCCAGAACGGGATGAGCGTCCTCGACCTTGCCGCCATCGGCGTGATCGTCGGGTCGGTGGGGTGGGGTATCTGGCGAGGATTCACGCGCGAGGTGATGTCGCTCGCCGGCTGGGTGCTCGCGTTCCTCGCGGCCAATGCCGCGGCGGGTCCCTTCGGCGACATGCTCCCTGCGTCGATGGCGAGCCCGGAAGTGCGCGTCCTGATGGCCTTCGTGATCGTCTTCGTCCTGATACTGATCGCGGCCACGCTGGTCGGCATGCTTCTGTCAAGGTTCTTGAAGGCGGCCGGGCTGAGCGGGGTGGATCGGACGCTGGGCGGCATTTTCGGCCTCGCGCGCGGCATCGTCATCCTGCTCGCGTTCACCATCGTCGCCGGGCTGACCGCGCTGCCGCGCCAGCCGCTGTGGAAGGAGTCGGTCGCGGCCGGAATGGCGATGCGCACCATCGTGCAGCTCAAGGACTGGCTGCCGCCGGCGCTTGCCGGACGCTTGAAATATAATTGACCCTTAACCACACCCGGGAGCTGTCTCCCAGATGTGCGGGATCCTCGGAATTGTCGCCCGATCGCCCGTCAACCAGCTTCTCTATGACGGGCTGCTGCTCCTGCAGCACCGCGGCCAGGACGCCGCAGGCATCGTCACAAGCGAGCAGGCCACGCTGCACATGCACAAGGGCAGCGGCATGGTGCGCGACGTGTTCCGCACGCGCAACATGCGCGACCTCGCGGGCAATTTCGGCATCGCCCATTGCCGCTACCCGACCGCCGGTTCGGCATTCAAGGTCGCCGAGGCGCAGCCCTTCTACGTCAACTCGCCGTTCGGCATCGTCCTCGGCCACAACGGCAACCTGACGAATTCCGATCAGCTGAAGGAGGAGATGTTCCGCACCGATCTGCGGCACATCAACACCAACTCGGATTCCGAGGTGCTGGTCAACGTGCTGGCGCACGAGCTGGAGAAGGCTTCGAACAAGCTGCGGCTTGACCCGCAAACCATCTTCCGGGCGGTCGCCAACGTCCACCGGCGCCTGCGCGGCGCGTACGCGGTCGTGGCGATGATCGCCGGCTACGGCGTGCTCGCGTTCCGCGATCCGTTCGGCATCCGGCCGGCGGTGATCGGCTACAACGAGACCCCAGCCGGAACCGAGTACATGGTCGCCTCCGAGTCGGTCGCGGTTGACGCGCTCGGCTTCCGCCTGCTGCGCGACATCGCGCCCGGCGAGGCGGTGTTCATCGAGGAGGACGGCAGCTTCCACAGCCAGCAGTGCGCCGACCGGGCGAGCCTCAACCCCTGCATCTTCGAGTACGTGTATCTGGCGCGGCCTGACTCGCTGATCGACGGCGCCTCGGTGTACGAAACCAGGCTCAACATGGGCGAGAAGCTCGCGCAGAGGATCCGCCGCCTGCCGCGCAAGCTCGACATCGACGTGGTGATTCCGATCCCGGACTCGAGCCGGCCTTCGGCGCTGCAGCTCGCCGCCGGCCTCGGAGTGCCCTACCGCGAGGGCTTCGTCAAGAACCGCTACATCGGCCGCACCTTCATCATGCCCGGGCAATCGATACGCAAGCGCTCGGTGCGGCAGAAGCTGAATCCGATGGCGATGGAGTTCTCCGGCAAGAACGTGCTGCTGGTCGACGACTCGATCGTGCGCGGCACGACCAGCCGCGAGATCGTGCAGATGGCGCGCGAGGCGGGCGCGCGTAAAGTGTTCTTCGCCTCCGCCGCGCCGCCGGTGCGCTTCCCGAACGTCTACGGCATCGACATGCCGACGCGCGCCGAGTTGATCGCCGCGCATCGCAGCGAGGACGAGGTGGCGCGCGAGATCGGCGCCGACGCGCTCATCTACCAGGACCTGAACGAGCTGAAGGACGCGGTGCGGCGCACCAACCCGAAGCTGACCAGCTTCGAGACCTCGTGCTTCGATGGGGTGTACATCACCGGGGACGTCACCACCGACTACCTGCGGGCGATCGAGATCCAGCGCGACGCGAGCCGCGACTCCGGCGACGAAGAGAGCGCGCAGCTCGACCTCAACCTGGCGACGGCGAGGTAAGTTCTGGTATAGTTCCTTTTTTCGCGCCGATTTGAGCCACAGCTTGCGGGCGCGTAACAAATACCGCTAAAGCGTGCCGCGTAGTTCTCCTAGGAGACCCGGTCCGCTTGCAAAGAGAGGCCGGGTTTTTTTATGGCGAAAGAGCACCAGCTATCCACCAAGGGCGTTCGCGCCGGAACGCTGCGCAGCGAGTTCCAGGAGCATTCCGAGGCGCTGTTCCTCACCTCGAGCTTCGTCTTCGACAACGCCGAGCAGGCGGCGACGCGCTTCGCCGGCACCGAGGAAGGCATGGTGTACTCCCGGTACACCAATCCCACGGTGTCGATGTTCCAGGACCGCCTCGCCGCGCTGGAAGGCGCCGAGAGCTGCGTCGCCACCGCATCCGGAATGGCCGCGATCCTCGCCACGGTCATGGTGCACCTCAAGGCGGGCGATCACGTGGTCTGTTCCAACGCGGTGTTCGGCGCGACGATCCAGCTGTTCAACAACATCCTCGGCCGCTTCGGCGTCGAGACGACCTACGTTTCGCCGACCAAGGTGGAGGAGTGGCAGAAGGCGGTGAAGAAGAGCACGCGGCTGTTTTTCCTCGAGACGCCGTCGAATCCGCTCACCGAGATCAGCGACATCGAAAAGATCGCGAAGCTGGCGAAGCAGGCCGGCGCGCTGCTCGCCGTCGACAACGTGTTCTGCACGCCGATCCTGCAGCGGCCGCTCGAGCTCGGCGCAGACCTCGTGGTCCACTCGGCGACCAAGTACATCGACGGCCAGGGCAGGGTGATGGGCGGCGCGATCGCCGGCTCGAGGAAACTGGTCGGCGAGCCGATGACCGCGTATCTGCGCACCGCCGGGCCGGCGCTTTCACCGTTCAACGCCTGGGTGCTGCTGAAGGGGCTGGAGACGCTCGAGTTGCGCATGCTCGCGCAGTCGGCCGCGGCGCTCGAGCTCGCGCGCTGGCTGGAGAAGCACCCGAAGGTCTCCCGGGTGCACTACCCCGGGCTCGAATCGCACCCGCAGCACGACCTCGCCAGGCGGCAGCAGCGGGCTGCCGGCTCGGTGCTCTCCTTCGAGGTGAAAGGTGGCCGCGCAGCAGCGTGGCGCGTAATCGATGCCACGAAGCTCGTGTCGATCACCGCCAACCTCGGCGACGTGAAGACCACCATCATCCACCCCGCGACCACCACCCACGGGCGGATTTCGCCGGAGGCGAGGGCGGCGGCCGGCATCGGCGACGGCCTGATCCGCGTGGCGGTCGGCCTGGAGGCCGTGGTCGATCTCAAGGCCGATCTGGAGCGTGGATTAAGCTAGGCGGGTGCCGATACCCGCGCGCTGGCTGCAGGCCGGATACATGGTCCTTCTCGCCGCGGCGTATTTCGCCGCAGCGAAGGTATCGCTGCTCGCGGCGATCCCGCCGGGGTATGCGACCGCGATCTGGCCGCCCTCGGGGATCGCCTTGGCCGGACTGCTGCTCGGCAGTACCCGCCTCTGGCCTGGGGTCTGGATAGGCAGCTTCGCGGCGAACCTGACGGTCGAAGGCGCGCTGCTCGCATCGCTCGTCATCGCTACGGGCAGCACCCTGCAGGCCTTCGCGGTCGCGACGCTGGTGCGCCGGCAGCTCGGCGTGCCGCGGCGCTTCGAGCGCGTGCGCGAGGTGCTGAAGTTCGTCGGCCTTTGCGCCGGGGGCGCGATCATCGCGCCGACCGTGGCGCTGCTGCCGCTCGCCACCATCTACCCGCTCGCCGCAGGGGATCTAGTGTGGAACTGGTGGACCTGGTGGCAGGGCGACGCGAGCGGCATGCTGATCTTCGCGCCGCTGATCCTGAGCTGGAGCGCGCCGGGCATCGCCTGGACGCTGCGCAAGGCCGTCGAAGCGATCGCCTTCGTGGCGCTGCTGCTGGTCGCGGGCGAGATCGTCTTTACCGGCGACTTCGGCCGCACTTTCGTGCTCGTGCCGTTCGTCGTCTGGGCGGCGTTCCGCTTCGGCCAGCGCGAGGTCACCACCGCGAGCGCGCTGATCTGCGCGATGGCGCTCTGGTACACGCTGCGCGCCGGGATCGGCCCGTTCGCCAATGTGCCGCTCAACGAGTCGCTGCTGCTGCTGCTGGTCTTCGTCAGCACCGTCGTGGTCACGGGCCTGGTGTTGTGCGCGGTGCTGAGCCAGCTGCATGCCGCGATGGAAGCGCTGCGCGGCCGCCAGGTACGCACCGAGCGCGCGCTGTCGGAGCGCGAGGCCGAGCTGGTGCGCGCGAAAGAGGCGGCGGAGAAGGCGAGCGAGGCGAAGTCGCAGTTCCTCGCCAACATGTCGCACGAGCTGCGCACGCCGCTCAACAGCCTGCTCATTCTCGCCCGGCTGCTGGCGGACAACACGCCCGGCAACCTCACGCCGAAGCAGGTGCAGTTCGCGAGCACCATCCACGACTCGGGCATCGACCTGCTGACGCTGATCAACGATCTGCTCGATCTGGCGAGGATCGAGTCCGGCGCCGCGGCGACCGCTCTCAACATCTCGCAAGCGCGGCTCGACGACCTGCGCGAGGAGCTCGAGCGCGGTTTCCGCCCGCTCGCGCAGCAGAAGGGCCTGGAATTCGCCATTGCGCCCGAGCCGGGCCTGCCGGCCGCGGTGCGGACCGACGCCACGCGCCTCAAGCAGATTCTCAAGAACCTGCTCGCCAACGCGTTCAAGTTCACCCAGCGCGGCAGCGTGCGGCTGGTCATCGCGCCGGCGCCGCCTCGCTCGATCGCCTTCTCGGTCGTGGACACCGGCATCGGCATTGCGCCGGACAAGCAGGAGATCATCTTCGAGCCCTTCCGCCAGGCCGACGGCAGCACCAGCCGGCAATACGGCGGCACCGGGCTCGGGCTGTCGATCAGTCGCGAGCTCGCGCGCCTGCTCGGCGGCGAGCTGACGGTTTCCAGTGTGCCGGGACGGGGCAGCACCTTCACGCTGCAGCTGCCCCTGAGCGACGAACGGGTAACGGCTCCAGCCTAGAAGCGCACCAGCGTCGTCTTGCCCCGGCTGATCTCGAGGTAACCGCCGGGCCCGTACCAGTCAGGCAGAACCCAGCGCTCGCAGCGCCGGCCGTCGACCTCGAGCTCGTGCTTTCCGGGGCGGTGGGTATGGCCGTGCACCAGGCGGCTGGCGCGATGGCGGCGAAACGCTTCCTGCACTGCACCGGCATTCACGTCCATGATCTCCGCCGGCTTGCCTGCGATCACTTCCTTGCTCTTCTCGCGCATCTTCACGACCATCGCGCGGCGCTTTTCGAGCGACCGGGCGAGGAACACGGCCTGGAGAACGCGATTGCGGGCCTTCTTGCGCCAGGCCTGGTAGTCGAGGTCGTCGGTGCACAGCGTATCGCCGTGCATGAGGAGGGTGGGCGTACCCTCGATATCGACGACGCTCGGGTCCTTAAGGAGGGTCGCGCCCGTGGCGCGGCAGAAGCGCCTGCCCATCAGGAAGTCGCGGTTGCCGTGCATCAGGTAGAGCGGCGTGCCGCTCTTCACCAGCGCGGCGAAGAAGCCGACGACCACGCTGTTGAACCTCTCCGCGAGATCGTCGTCCCCGATCCACACCTCGAACAGGTCGCCGAGGACGTAGAGCGCCGCTGCGCCGCGCGCCTTGTCCTCGATGAAGCGGAAGAATCTCTCGTTGGCCTCGGGGCGCTCCGCGGTGAGGTGGAGGTCCGAGATGAAAAGATGCACTACGGCTTGCCGGCTCCGACCAGCGTCATGGACTCGATCACCACCGGCTTCACCGGCACGTTCTGGTGCATGCCGCGGTTGCCGGTCGGCACGGCGACGATCTTGGTCACCACATCCATGCCGCTCACGACCTTGCCGAACACGGTATAGCCGTATCCGTCCTGGCCGGGATAGTTGAGGAAGCCGTTGTCGTTGACGTTGATGAAGAACTGCGCCGTGGCGGAATTCGGATCGTTGGTGCGCGCCATCGCGAGGGTGCCGACGTCGTTCTTCAGCCCGTTCTTCGACTCGATCGGAATCGGCGGCCGGGTCGGCTTCTGGTTCATGTCTGCCGTCATGCCGCCGCCCTGCACCATGAAACCGGGAATGACGCGATGGAAGACCGTGCCGTCGTAGTGGCCCGATTTCACGTACTGGAGGAAGTTCTCCACGGATTTCGGTGCCTTGGCCGGATACAGCTCGACGCGAAAGCTGCCCAGGCTGGTCTTGACGTCGACCTGCGGGTCGGCGGCCGAGGCGCCCATCGGCACCACCGCCGCGGCGGTGAACACGAAAAGCTTCTTCAGCATCATCATGCCGCTCCCTCGTAGACGATCTTCCAGGCGCCGTCCTCGCGGATCCAGTACTGGCGCTTGCGCATCGTGTTCTTCAGGCTGTCCGAGCGGTACGCCTGGTCGAACGTAACCACGACGAAATCCTCGCGCGGGTAGCGGAACATCGCTACGTCGCCGAGGCCGACCTCGATCCAGCGCTTGCCGGCGTTGACCCCGCGCTTGTGCGCCGCCCAGGCCGCGTAGTCCTGCTTGCCGGAGGAGAAGCGCTTCGAGTAGTGCTTGAGGTAGCGCTCGGTGTCGCGGCTCTGCCAGTCGGCGCGCCACTGCTCGAGCGCGGCGGCGAGAGCGGTTCGTTCTGCCTCGACCGTCCGTGCATCGCTCCACTCGATCTCGTCGGCGATGATCACCGGCGTCAGGCCGACCTGCAGCATCGGCGCCACCGACTGCAGGTCGCTGTTGGCGAGGACGATGCAGCCGTCGCTCGCGCGCGGCGCGCGGCTGTAGACGCTGGAAGGCACGCCGTGCAGCCAGATACCGTGGCCGTTGCGGCCGTGGCGCTTGTCCCATTCGTTCGGGTAGCTGATCGGGAAGGCGCCGGCACCGTAGAAATCGGTGAGCTTGCTGCGCGGCAGGTTGGCGGTGACGTGGTACAAGCCGATCGGCGTCTTCTGGTCGCCTTCGCGCGTCTTGTCGACGCCGTTCTTGCCGAGCGTCACGTAGTAGTCGGCGACGTAGCGAGCACGGCCGCCGTCGTTGGCGAAGACGAACAGGCGCGAGCGGTGCGAGTCGACGATGAGCACGTGCTTCTGCGCGGCGTTGAGCTGCAGCACGTTGCGGGGAGCACCTTCCGGCTCCGGCCGCTCGCGCCGGGCGCGCAGCCGGGCGAGCGCCTCCGCGCGCAGCCCCTCGATCTTGTCCTGCGGCACGGTCTTCACCACGTTGCCGAAGGTCTCCAGCGGTCGCGCGCGCGCGAGCAGCAGGTCGCCGCGCACCAGGTGCGCGAGCCGGAAGTTGGGGTAGTCGCGCAGCAGCGCGTCGACGCGGCCGAGTGCCTCGTCAAGGCGGTTGTCCTCGACCGACTGGAACACTGCCGACAGGCGCTCCTCCGGCGACGGCGCGGCGGCAAGCGCGACGGCCGGCAGCAGCAGGAAGGCGAGGGCGGCGGCGAGTCTGGTCACTGGGATTTTTCCTCGTGAATCAACCAGCGCCCCTCGGCGCGGGTCATCACGAGGGTCTTGCGGCTCGAGCTCTTCAGCTTGTCCGACCGGTAACTCTGCCGGAAGCTGACGCTCGCCTGATCGCTGCCTTGCATGGTCACTTTGGCCTGCTCGACACCCACGGCGATCGATTTCGGCGCCTCGATCCGGGTGCGGCGGGTTTTTTCCCAGTCGGCGCGCGACTCTCCACCCGGAGTCTTGAAGTCCTTGGCATAGGCGGCGAGGTAGGCATCGACGTCCTTCTTCGACCAGGCCTGCGCCCAGGCGTTTACAGCTGTGAGGACGTCGGCACTCGCATTCTGGGCCGGTGCGGCAGGTTTCTCTACAGCCGCCGTGACGGGCGGTTTCTCAGCGGCGACCGGTGGCTTGGGCGCCTCCTTCGCCGCTTCCTTCGGAGCCTCCTTCGGCGCGGCGGCCACCTGCGTCGGGCCACCGACCAGCTCGCGTACCAGCGACAGCTTGTGCTGCGCGCCGGCGTTCGACTTGTCGATCTGCAGCGCCTTGTCGTAGGCCTGGCTGGCGAGCTTGGCGTAGACGTCGCCGAGGTTCTCGTACGCGGTGGCGTAGCTGGGATGGGTCCGGATCGACTGCTCGAGTGCCGCGCGCGCCTTCTCGTACTGGCCCTGGCTTGCGTAGATCACCGCCAGGTTGTTGTAGGGCTCGGGCAGGTTCGGATGGTCCTGCGTCAGCTTGGTGAAGATGTCGATCGCTTCGCGGGTATTGCCCTGCTCGGTGAGGATCACGCCCTTGAGGAAACGCGCCTGCGGATCGTCCTTCTTCTGCGCCAGCACGCGGTTCACGCGCTCGAGCGCCTGCTCCCGCTGCCCGGCCTTCAGCAGCTTGGACGCATCGCCAAGCTCGTCGGCGAGGGCGGGCAGCGCCGCTCCCAGTACCACCGACAACAAGGTGGCCAGCACACGCATTCTGTTATATTTTCAAGGCCCTACGAAAGGCCGCATTCTATCCTAAAGATCTACAACAGCCTAGGCAGGGAGACGCAAGAATTCGTTCCCCTGCGGCCGGGCGAAGTGCGCATGTACGTCTGCGGGATGACGGTTTACGACTACTGTCATCTTGGCCACGGCCGGGTACTCGTGATTTTCGACGTGGTGCGGCGCTGGCTGCGCGTCAGCGGCTACCGCGTCACGTACGTGCGCAATATCACGGACATCGACGACAAGATCATGAAGCGTGCCGCGGAGAACCGCGAACCGGTCGAGGCGCTCACCGAGCGCTTCATCCGGGCCATGGACGAGGACGCGGCCGCGTTGGGCGTGGAAAAGCCCGACCACGAGCCGCGCGCCACCCAGTTCGTGCAGCCGATGGTGGAGTTGATCGGCCGGCTCGAGGAGAAGGACCTCGCTTACCAGTCCTCGTCCGGCGACGTGAACTACGCGGTGCGGCGGTTCCCCGGCTACGGCAAGCTCTCGGGCAAGTCGCTCGACGAGTTGCGCGCCGGCGAGCGGGTCGATGTCGACCAGTCGAAGGAAGATCCGCTCGACTTCGTCCTCTGGAAGCGCTCCAAGCCCGGCGAGCCGACCTGGAAGTCGCCGTGGGGCGAGGGCCGGCCCGGCTGGCACATCGAGTGCTCGGCGATGAGCCGGCAGTTGCTCGGGCAGCCGTTCGACATTCACGGCGGCGGCCAGGACCTGCAGTTCCCGCACCACGAGAACGAGATCGCGCAGTCCGAGGGTGCCGCCGGCGGCAAGTTCGTGAACTACTGGATGCATAACGGCTTCGTGCGCGTCGACGAGGAGAAGATGTCGAAATCGCTCGGCAACTTCTTCACCGTGCGCGACATCCTCAAGAAGTACGACGCGGAGGTGGTGCGCTTTTTCATCCTGCGCGCGCACTATCGCAGCCCGCTGAACTATTCCGACGCTCATCTGGAGGACGCGAAGTCGGCGCTGACGCGGCTCTATACGGCGTTGAAGAATCAATCAGGAACCGCCGAAATCGACTGGAACGAGCCGCATGCCAGGCGGTTCAAGCAGGCCATGGACGACGATTTCGGCACGCCGGAAGCTGTTTCGGTCCTGTTCGACCTGGCCACCGCGGCGAATTCCGGCAACGCCGCTGCGGGGAAGCAGCTTCGCGGCCTGGGCGGAGTTCTCGGCATCCTGCAGCGCGACGCGGCGCAGTTCCTTCAGGGCGGGGAGGCGGACGAGTGGGTGATGGAGCGCATCGCCGCCCGCGAAGTGGCACGCCGGCGCAAGGATTTTCCCGCCGCCGACGGCATACGCCGCGAGCTGCTCGCCAAGGGCATCGTTCTCGAGGACAAGGGCGGCAAGACGACATGGCGGCGGCAGTAAGGTAGGCGCAAGCTTTTCAATCCCTGAAGCTTTCCATTCGTTTTCAGGGTTTCTCCGATATCCCCGGGTGGCTCAGGCGCCTATCGTCGCGACTGGAGGGCCGTGCGTCGGGAAACGTCATGGCCTTTGTCATCTTTAGTCACGCTCTTTATTATCTTTATCAGTTAGTTAGCGCAGTCCGCCGGACAATGGCAGGCACTGGGAAAGGGGAATGGAAACAACCGGGAAACCGCAGTTGAAGGGGGAAGAGCGGGTAGCGCTGCCGCCGGTCCGTCAGGACCTGCGCCTCTATCCCAGCCCGTCGCAGCGCGACGGCTCGCCGAGTTGGCGGATCCTCGATCCGGTCCGCAACTCCTTCTTTGAGATCGGCTGGCTCGAATTCGAGTTGCTCGCCCGCTGGAGCGAGCACCGGGACGCCGCCGCGCTCGCCGCACAGGTCGCCGCCGAAACGCCGGTCTCGCCATCGATCGATGAAGTGCGCGAGATGATCCGCTTCCTCGCCGCGAACCAGCTGCTCGCGCCCGGCAGCAAGGAGGCGGGCGAGGCGCTTACCCAGCGGGTCAAGGACTCGAAGCACGCCTGGTACACGGAGCTGTTCCACCACTACCTCTTCTTCCGCGTCCCGCTCTTGCGGCCCGACACGCTTCTCGCCAGCACCCTTGGCCTGGTCGACGTGTTTTTCACGCGCGGCTTCGTGCTGCTCGTCCTCGTCCTTTTCGGCGTCGACCTCTATCTCGTTTCGCGCGAGTGGTACAGCGTCACCGACGCCGCGGCGCGCATGTTCACGCCGAGTGCGTTCGTCTACTACGCGATTGCCGTCACGTTCTCCAAGGTGATCCATGAGCTGGCGCACGCCTACGCCGCGCGCCGCTACGGGGTGAGAGTGCCGACGATCGGCGTCGCGTTCCTCGTCATGTGGCCGTACCTCTACACTGACACCGGCGAGACCTGGAAGCTCGGCGACCGCCGCAAGCAGCTGGTGATCGCCTGCGCCGGCATGGGCGCCGAGCTGGTGCTTGCCGTGTTCTCGACGCTGCTCTGGGCGATGGCGCCGGAGGGCGGCGCGAAGAACGTGTTCTTCGTGCTGGCGACCACCACCTGGGTGATGACGCTCGCCATCAACGCCAGCCCGTTCATGCGCTTCGACGGCTACTTCGTGCTGTCGGACATCCTCGATTTCCCCAACCTGCACGAGCGCGGCACCGCGTGCGGCAAGTGGTGGCTGCGCCGGACGTTCTTCGGCCTGGTCGAGCCGCAGCCGGAGCCCCACCTCCTGCCGCGGCAGCGCGCCGGGCTGATCGCGTTCGCCTACATCACCTGGGTCTACCGCCTGGTGGTGTTCCTCGGCATCGCGGTCCTCGTCTATCACTTCTTCTTCAAGCTGCTCGGCATCGTGATGTTCGCGCTGGAGCTGTTCTGGTTCATCTTCCGGCCGATCTGGAATGAAGCCGGATACCTCTGGCGCGCGCGCAAGAGCGTGCGGATGCCGTGGCGGCCGCTGACGGCGACGCTCGCGCTCGGACTCGTTGCAATCTGGATGATTCCGGTTTCCAACCAGGTCCTCGCGCCGGCGATCCTTCGCGCCCAGCAGGAGTACGCCGTCTATGCGCCGTTTCCGGC
>Ga0075434_100001232_pt1 | contig 21276 bp, 20 predicted proteins | sample RhiMethybrSRZTD3_FD_75298 | JGI IMG/M metagenome (GOLD analysis project Ga0075434, IMG submission 75298) | Populus rhizosphere microbial communities from Tennessee, USA - Rhizosphere MetaG P. TD hybrid SRZTD3 | ecosystem: Host-associated > Plants > Roots > Rhizosphere > Soil | place: USA... | reverse complement strand
CGTCGCGAGCACGAGGAGTTGATACGTGCCGAATGGAATCCCGCGCAACTCAAACTGGCCGGTTGGCGAACTCTCCTTGATGAACTTCGCAGCGCCGCTACCGAGATCACGCCGCATTGCGGACGTGACATAGATAAACGATTCCAAATAAGCCATTCGATAGAAGTCGGCGAAATGTTCTTTGTTCGCGGCAAATTCTGGTTTGAATTGCTCCCAGTAGTTGTCTAGTCGTTGCTGGACTTGTTTGTTGAACAGTTCTGTGTATTTTGGCGGCAATAAGGCAATACGGGCAGATTGAGCCGGCGTGTTACGTTCGGGGAGTTTCACGACGCCTACAATCGTTCCTGTTTGTGACGCTTGCGCGAAATTAAAAAAAATTGCTAGGGTCAAGATGAGCACTCGGTAATGTTATACTGAGGCTTCTTTTTTTTCTTCAATAAATCCCTGCCGTGAGGTTCTCCAGATTCGTGGCAATCAAATCAAACCGGTTAGTGTATCTAGATTGGATGAGGGGCCTTGCTGCACTGATCATGCTGCAGGGACACGTCCTGGATTCGTGGGTGCGTCCGCAGGATCGTTCGAGTGAATGGTTCTGGCTTAGCCAATTTCTTGGCGGACTCCCTGCTCCTATCTTTCTCTTTCTAGTGGGTGTTTCTCTTTCCCTAGTGCTTGACCGAATGCAGGCCAAGGGTGCAGGTGCTCGAAATCTTGTTATCAAAATCCTGCAACGCGGGGGCTGGATTCTCTTTCTGGCCTATGCTTTTCGCATCGAGCAGTTCCTGGTGTGGTACCCGTATTCCCACTGGAGTGATCTTTTCAAGATAGACACTCTGAATTGCATCGGAGCGTGTACGGTTATTATTGGGCTTTTGTCGGTTGCGTTGAAGTCGCGGCGCACCAACATGATTGCCATGGGATTGGCGACAGCCGGATGCGTGTTTCTGACCCCGTGGATCTACGGGATGAATGGGCTGCCTTCTTTCCTTCTTTCGTACGTGAATGGAAACCAGCATCCATGGTACTTCAGCATTTTTCCTTGGGCGTCTTTCACTCTGGCAGGCATCACGTTCGGTTACGGGCTCCTCGAGATGCGCGAACGCATAGATGAGCGTAACTTTTTTAATGGAGTAGCTGTTACCGGTGTCTGCGCGTACGCTCTGGGTGCCGCAATGAGTCTGACGTCCATCTTTGAATACGGTTTCTTCGACTATTCTCTGACAAGCCCTCATTACTTTTTGGTGAGACTAGGATGGGTGTTGCTCATTCTGTATGGCGCATACCGTTGGTCTGTCAGGCAGTCTGCGGGTCGTTGGAGCCCTCTGATCACGCTAGGCCAGGCATCGCTGGTTGTGTACTGGGCGCACATTGAGATCGTTTATGGCCGATGGTTTCACGATTTCGCCCAGTCCTTGGCACTATCGGTAGCTGCGCGGCAATTGCTCTGGCTGCTGCCCTTAATGCTCATGCTGGCGTCCGCGCGCCAGATCCACGCCGGCGTATCGGAAATGGCGTGGAGAGTACTGCCGGTGCCTGCCGAAGCGCGTATTGGGAGGTTTTTACGCAGAGCCGGATGACGTCGAGCAAATAACTTGTTCTCATGCCGAATGCGGGCTGAAGCCCGCGACTACATTGTCAAACGCTGAAACATCTGTGAGCGGTTGTAGACATGTGAAATTCTCGCAAACGTAAGCGGTGGGTTGGCCGTTTAGCTGAGGGCGATCTCGTAGCAAGGCGATGTGTTCCGCCGACCCTGCCGCGACGACAACTCGCGGTAGATATCTTTTGCGGAGTGAATCCACAAAGAGTCCCGGGTCGCCTGCGATTGCGACTTCCTTCGTCGGTCCGATGTAAAAATCCAATGCGGCAAGCATCCGTCCGAATCCTGAAGCATACTGCCTGATAAGGCCCGCCGCAGTGGCGAAGGTCTCCTCGGCTTTTTTTCGGTAATCCGAACGGTCACAAATCGCAGCGATCTTCAAGAGGACGTCTGCCGCCACTGAGTTGCCCGACGGTGTGGCGTTGTCGAACAAATCCTTAGTTCGTGTAAGCAGCGCTTCGTGATCGGTTCCAGTGAAGTAGAATCCTCCACCGTTATCCCAGAACTGCTCGATCATACGGTCGGTAATGCGGATGGCCGTATCGAGCCACTTGTTATCAAAAGTCAACTGATATAAAGCGAACAAACCGTCAGCGAAATTCGCGTAATCGTCAAGGTAACCGTTAAAGCGAGCGCGGCCATCCTTGAAGCTGTGAAGCAGGCGTTGGCCGTCCCATAGAGTGCTCAGAATAAATTCCGCGTTCGCTTCGGCAATCGCGCGATAATCGTCGCGACCGAGATATGCTGCGGCCTCCGCAAATGCGCGCAGCATGAGTCCATTCCAATCCGTAAGGACTTTTTCGTCGCGTCCCGGCTTTACACGCGTTTCTCGAGCGGCATATAGCTTTTTCCTGGCGGCCTCAATTTTTGATTCCAGAGCGCGATCCGGTTCACGGGTTACGTGAAGAATATTGGTTTCTTCCCAGTTACCGTGTTCCGTAACATCGAAGTAGCTTGCAAGCACCGAAGCGTCTTGGCCCAACACGTTGTGGAACTCTTCGAGACTCCACACATAAAACTTTCCTTCGACGCCTTCGCTATCGGCATCTTGAGTCGAGTAGAAGGCCCCGTTTGGGTGCCGCATTTCGCGTGCAACGAAATCGAGCGTCTCTTGTGCGATCCGCCTATAGAGTGGGTCGCCGGTACTTCGATATGCATCAACGTAAACGCGTGCAAGCAGTGCATTGTCGTAGAGCATTTTTTCAAAATGGGGTACGAGCCACCGATCATCGGTAGAGTACCGGTGAAACCCGCCGCCGACCTGATCGTACATGCCGCCGTGCGCCATTTTTTTCAACGTCAGCGTAGCCATGTGCAGCGCGTGTTCATCCCCTGTCCTGTGATGATAACGAAGCAGAAAGTCAATATTCATGCCGGCAGGGAACTTCGGCGCGCCACCAAATCCGCCTTCGCGAGGATCGAACCGGCTGGAAATTGCACGGCAAGCTATATCGAGCAGAGCGGGGTCTATCGCTTCGGTTTCCGATTTTCGAAATGTCTGTCGCGAGAGATGTTCGCGGAAGCCTCTGGCATTCTCTACAATTTCTTTGCGACGCGTTCGGTATGCCTCAGCGATTGTCTCCATAACGCGCCGGAATCCAGGCCGGCCGTATCGATCGTCTGGTGGAAAATATGTTCCGCCAAAAACGGGTTCTCCGCTGGGCAGCAGAAATACCGTCATGGGCCAACCCCCGCTGCCGGTCATCATCTGGACAGCAGTCATGTAAATCTGATCCAGATCCGGACGTTCTTCGCGATCGACTTTGATGTTCACAAAATTGTCGTTCATGATCTTCGCGATCGCCGGATTCTCGAACGACTCGTGCTCCATCACGTGACACCAGTGGCATGCGGAGTAACCGATGCTCAAAAGGATCAGTTTTTCTTCCTTAGCAGCACGATCCAGGGCTTCCGGACCCCAGGCATACCAATCCACCGGATTGTTCGCGTGCTGCAGAAGATAGGGACTAGTTTCGTTGAGGAGTCGATTGGGCATATAGGGTCAGTGCCTCGGTGAGAGAGTCGCAAGTAACCGACCAATGGGATGCGTGCCAGACGGGCCTGCCGTCCTTGACCATGATGGCTTGCGGCGATTCATGCCGCACACTGAACCGCTGCGCAATGGCGTTCGACAAAGAACGGTTCTCGATAACCAGAACCACCCCGCAAAACACACCGCGCGCCCCCTCGGCGAAATCGGTGAACTCCTCGTAGGCTAGCGTGCTGATCGGACACTGCGTGCTATGCTTGAAAATGACAACGGGATCGTCTTTTGATCGTTCTAAAAGTTGTTCGAGATCGCGATCTTGTCGTAAATCTATGACCATAACCTGAGGTTAGCAGATTCGACGCTCTCGCGGAGAAGCGAATTGCCAAGCAAGGAAATCACGGACGACCTGGAGTTGCTTCTGCGGGTTGTGCCGCCTCACATTCGAGACGCCCTGCACCGGCAAGCCGATCTGAAAAACCTGATTGAAGTCGTCATGGATCTCGGGCGTCAGCCCGAAGGACGGTTTCCGAACCGCGCTGTCAATCTTAGCGAGTTGACGATCACCCGCGAAGATATCGACTACGTCACTCATCGCGTAGGTGCCTTTACGCTCGATAACCGCGCCGGTATAGAACGTACGTTGCATCGTATATCGGCCATTCGCAATCGCCGCGAAATTGTCGTTGGCCTTACCTGCCGCGTCGGCCGAGCCGTTTTTGGAACCGTCGATATCCTCCGTGATGTTATCGAATCCGGTAAGAGCTTGCTGTTGCTTGGGCGGCCCGGTGTGGGAAAAACAACGCTTTTGCGAGAAAGTGCGCGAGTGTTATCCACAGAGCTGATTAAGCGCGTCATCATCGTCGACACGTCCAATGAAATCGGCGGAGATGGCGACATCGCACATCCCGGTATCGGTGCCAGCCGAAGGATGCAGGTTCCACGACCCGATCTGCAACATGCTGTGATGATCGAGGCCGTAGAGAACCATATGCCCGAGGTTATCGTCATCGACGAGATCGGCACCGAGGCCGAAGCTCACGCGGCTCGAACCATCGCGGAGCGTGGCGTGCAGCTCATAGCGACCGCACACGGCCGAACGCTTGACAATCTTTTGATGAACCCAACCCTCTCTGATCTTCTCGGAGGAATTCACGCAGTCACGTTGAGCGATGAAGAGGCGCGCCGGAGGGGAACGCAAAAGACGGTGCTTGAGAGAAAAGCCCCGCCGACATTTGACACATTAGTTGAAATTCGGAACAGGGAAGAGTTTTCTGTTTATCACGACACGGCGTCCGTCGTGGATGCATTCCTGAGAGGTCGCTCGACCCGGCCCGAAGTGCGGATGCGTAAAGAGGGCGGGTTCGAGGTCGTGGAGGAAGAAGCACCGACCAGTGTTGAAGAGGCACCGAAGCGCCGGAAGAGAGAACGGCAGCCTGCAGCGACAGAACGGAAGACGGTTCGAATTTATCCTTACGGAGTGAGTAAGGACCGGCTGATGCGTGCGATTAATGACCTTCAGGTATCAGCGACGATTGCTAAGACCCCTAAGGAAGCCGACCTCGTGTTGACACTTAAGGCTCACGAGAAGCGGCAACCTCGTACTGTCAAGGACCTTGAGGACCAGGGCCTGGAAGTGGCCATCATACGAAGCAACACGGTTAGCCAAATGAAAGCTTTCTTGATGGGTACTTTCGGTCTACAGGATCAAAAGCATGAGGAAGACTCTGCTCTCAGCGAAGTAGCGGAGGCCGTCGACAAGGTAATGTCATTCGGCAAACCCGTTGAGCTCGCGCCTCAATCGGCTCACATTCGACGCCTGCAGCACCAACTCATCGAACAGCACGGCCTTGGTTCGGAAAGCCGCGGAGAGGTTCCATGGCGCAGAGTCATCGTGTTACCCACGCGCGGGTGATTCACCTCGCGCAGGTCTGCGCTCTGCCGCCATCGATTGAATATGTGACGCCGGTGATCCAGCCGGCCCTAGAAGACGCCAGAAACAAGATCAGATCTGCGATCTCCTCCGGTTCACCAATTCGACCAAGCGGATGAGTCGTTTTGCTTCGTTCAACAAAGGCTCCGTATGAATCCTCGTTCATTCCGGAGTTGCGATGAAGATTTGTGCGAACGACCCCCGGATTCACGGCATTGACCCGCACACCTTTTGAAGCCAGCTCCAGCGCGGCACAACGCGTGAGCTGATCCACCGCCGCTTTGCTGATGCAGTACGCAAAAACGTTTGGGAAAGCGCGAAGCCCCGTAACGCTGGATACGTTCACGATGTTTCCCTTCCGTTCGATAATCGATGGTAAAGCGAGCTGCGTTAGCTGAAACACTGATCTCACGTTGATATTCATCATGAGATCGTAATCGGCGAGGACGGTGTCTTCGATCGTCCCGTTCGCGATAATGCCCGCGGCGTTTACGAGGATGTCGATGCCGCCACGATCCTTCAATACCCTCTGCACGAGAGCAGCAGTTTCAGGCTCGTTTGTCAGGTCGGCAGAGTATGTCTTTACCTTCGGCGATGCGATCTTTGCCAAAGCGTCATTTCTTCTTCCGATGGCCACTACGGTTGCGCCTTGTTCGGCAAATTGACGCACTGTGGCCATTCCAATTCCGCTCGTCGCGCCGGTAACGACCGCGATTTTACCTTCGAACTCCATCTTCATTTCTCCTTATACGTCAGATCAATCGTCCAGAGACTTGTCTCGCGAACATCGAGGGGAGCTATAACGAATCTACCGTCCGACAGAATATCGAAGCCAGGCCAGACGGGGAAATCGACGGGAGGTTTCGAAAAAAAAGCCGGACCCTTTGCAGATTTGGACCATATGCCCGCGATTGGTTCAGGTATGTCATCGGTCAGCTGTCGAGGATTGCTTCCGTCCGCTCGCATCGACCACAACGCCTGTCGATTCCAAAACAAGATGGACTTCGAATCCGGTGAGTAGCGCGGCGCATACCCGGCATCGTTGATGCGAAGCCGTTTACCCCCCGATGAGGGGATAGTCCAAATCGCGATCGCCCCACCCCGGGCCGAAGCGAACGCTATGGAACGCGCGTCCGGTGACCAGTCCGGCGCAACGTCGATCTCGTCGGCGTCGGTGATTCGCTCCGCGCTTCCATTGCGAATGTCCAATTTCCAGAGGTCATCGTTGCCGTTCAAGTCGGTATGCGTGTACACAATCTGAAAGCCATTGAAAGAAAACCTTGGCTCGCGCCCAAGGGTGCGAAAAGCCGCATCGACGCCATTGATGCCGATAGTCCAGATCTCAGATTTGTTTTCTTCAGCCACGGTGTAAGCGACAAGATTTCCGTCCGGTGACGCAGCCGGCTGAAACTGAAGTTTGTCCGCTTGTGCAAGAACGGTCCCGTCCGAAAGTGCAATCTTCGAAACTGCAAAGTGTCTGGGCAAGATCAGGCGATCCTTCGAAACAGTCATCCCAATGCGGGCCAAAGGAGCGGTAACGAGTGGCTGCGTCAACGGATTGATGGTTGATTGTGCAAAATCGACGTACCAGATGGAGTATGCCCCTGCTCGATTCGTCAGATAGGCAAGATCCTCACTGCCATTGATCCAGCCCACATCGAGCGGATTCTCGGCCGGCCGATCGGAAACCAGCGGCCGAGCCATACCATTGGATAATTCCACAACCCAGACCTCGCCTCGAATTCCAAGTTGAGTCTTAATGAAGGCCACCTGACGGCCATCGGGTGAGAATCGAGGAGTCCGAATATCCACGTCCGGGATAGCGTCGGGGGGAACCATCTGCATCTCGTTCTGACCGTAGGCATCCGATACCCAGAGTGCTCGGTCCCGAACGAACACAGTGCGCCCGTTCGACGACGATGATAATGAACCGCAATTGGAGCGAAATGGTTTCTCAGCCTTCGATTCGGGGTCGACCAGGAAAGTATCGGCCCCACGCGTAAACGTGATGCCTTTACCATCAGGTGTCCACGCAGGGAAAAATTCTGCCTCAGGAGTTTGCGTGATTCGCTTTCGCTGCCCCGTTGCTATGTTGAAGGCCCAAAGATCACCTGAGGCGATGACCGCCAGTTGATTTCCATCCGGCGCGATCGCTACTTCCGTTTCGATGCCGTCAATATCTACGAGGCGCGCGACACGGGGCGCATCCAATGTATGTCGATCCGACCGGGTTGTCGTAAACAGATACCAGACGGCGGCCAGCAATGTTGCGGCAATAACGAACGGGATGACAGGTAAACGCATGCGAAGCCGAGCATGTTACTACAGACGAATGCCGTCTAAAGCCCGCGAAAACATACGTGTTGCGCGCTGTTGCGTCCCCGAAGTATTAGAAAATTCGATAATTCGTTATAGCTTTTTTATTTTAGTACTGGCGAATCGGAAAGTTTCGCTTATAATACCCCGCGGGGCTCACCGAACTTTCCGCGAGACCGGTGCCAGTACCGACCTAATCTATATCCGTTTAGCAAGTTATCGCAGTATACGTTTGCGAACTGGGGACGCCGAAGTCCGGAGGGAGGAGCCCGTAACCTAATTAGGAGGCTGAATATGGCAGTTGCGACCAAGCCGGCAAAAGGGGAACTGGTACTGAGCCATCCGACCATGTGTCTTCATTGCCATCTCATCGTTGAGATGTTTCATGAGCGCGGCGCGGACCCCGTGAAGGGTTCATGGCAATGCCCGCGATGCGGCCACAAATATCTGTTTTCTCACTGGAAAATCAAAAAGCAGGTTCGTGGCAAATCTGAAGCTGCGTAAAGCGCCGTTGGGGGACTGATGCATCGAATACCGCGAAACCGGTAATGATGCATCCGCCCCCTCCCATCAAACTACCCCGATCTTTTTACTCCCGTTCCACTCTGGATGTCGCGAACGATCTCCTAGGAAAAGTACTTATCCGACGCCTCGGACGGCGAAGGCTCGCTGGGAGGATTGTCGAGACGGAGGCGTATGTTGGACCGCACGATCTTGCGTGCCACGCATCCAAGGGTCACACTCCCCGAACCGCAGTTATGTTCGGCCCGCCGGGATTCGCTTACGTGTACATGATCTATGGTTTCTACTTCTGTCTAAACGTTGTGACCGAGCCGGAAGGTTACCCCGCCGCAGTCCTCATCCGTGCAGTCGAACCGCTTGAAGGCGTAGATTTGATGAAGACACTCCGCAGTCATCCTGTGCGACACACAAACATCGCCAGCGGACCCGGCAAGCTTTGCATGGCGATGTCGATCGACAAGCAGTTGAACGGTGCGGACCTCCTGGGCACGACGATTTGGATCGAAGATCGGAACATCGATCGTGAGGCGATTCTGACCAGCCCGCGCGTCGGTGTGGATTACGCCGGAGAATACAAAGACAAACCCTGGCGCTTCTTCGTGGATGGTAGTCCACACGTGTCCCGCGTGCGTTTTAAATAGGCGATACATCTCATTGTTTGCAGGAATGGGTTCGTTCCGCGTCAGGTTCGCTACCTATCACAAGCTTCGATTGCGGCGCAGATGTCCTCGGGGTTCGGTGCCTCCCGTTGTTGCGGGCTGACGGCGATGTAGCAAATCTTACCGTTGCCGGCGATCACGAACGTCGCGCGGCGCGCAATATTGTAGGCATCGATACCAAGTGCGTGATGAACACCGTAGGCTCGCGTGACAGCGCGGGTTTCATCGAAGAGCACGGGGAAAGGATATCGGCGCTTTTGGACGTGCTCCTTGCCCTTAAACAATCCGTCGATTTTCTGAGCTGCAATGAAGACGACGGCTGCGCCTCTCTTCGTGAATTCGTCGTAAGCGGACTCAAACTGAGTCATCTGGCGCGTGCAATTGGGTCACCAGGTGCCACGAATAAAAACGAGTACGAGTGGTTTTCCGCCGTAATCCTCTAAGCGGACGATTGATCGGTCGACCGTTGGTAGTGCGAAACCTGGGGCTGCGTCACCAACCTGCAAAGTATCGGATTTCGTGTTGAGCATTCGTGTATTCTATCCGCCCAAGAGCGTCAGAATATAGCGACGGACTATTGGCTATGCTGTGCGGCCTACGCGTCTATCGATCTTCGAATTTGAAGACCGTATCGAATTGCGGTTCGTTTGTCCGATCGGTGCGAGATTTTGACACGCGGGTCTTCATTAACCGGGAGGGGCCGTCTCCGGGATTTACGGAAAGTATGTGATCGAAGACCATGGCTGCGCCTTCGAAATCACCCTTCCTGTATAAAGCCAGGCCGTGCTCATACATTGTGGCAAGTTCCTGCTGCTCGGGCTTCACAATCAAGCGGGTGGAACCGAGACGACGATGATCCCGCCGACGTTCTCCATAGACGCTGATGGCAATGGCTCTCATCAGTCGTTTTCTTCTGCTCAAGCTGTTCCGCCGATCGGCCCTTCGTCGGTCACCATCCTGACGTCTAACACCAAGCGGTTCGTAAATCGTTACCGATTGCTGCTTTCCTTGAATTTGAACCGTATCGAGTTGCCGGCACACAATGTGATGCTTTACGTGTTGATACGTGGATTCGGAGATGATGATCTTCGTGTCATAGTACTTGTTCAAGGATTCCAACCACCAGCCCAGGTCCACGTTATCGCCGATGACGGTATAGCTTAATCGGGTCCGGCATCCCATATTGCCGATGATCATCGGCCCAGTATTCAACCCGACGCCGATTTCAAATTTGGCTCCGCCGGGCAGCACAAGAACCCCGCGAAGACCTTCGAGTTCGTGGATCATCTCTAGCGCCGTGATCACACCGCGCAATGCATGGTCCCGCATCGCGACTGGATGACCCCAAAAACACATGAGAGCGTCGCCTATAAGCTTATCCAGCGTTCCTCGCTGACCAAAAATGATCGCGGTCATGCTGCTGAAGTACTGATTCATGAAGTGGACGACTTCTGTAGGCGCCATCTTCTCCGAGAAACTCGTGAAACCACGGATATCGGCAAAAAGGACCGTGAGCTCACGCTTTTCACCATTCAGTTTGAGCGCTTCAGGAATGTGGATCATCTGTTCGATGACATGGGGCGCGAGGTGGCCGCGAAACGCTTGCTTTATGCGTTTTCTAGCGCGCTCCTCCGTAAGGTACTTCAACGAGATGATGGTTCCGCCTGTAACAATGATCGACAGTCCGGGGTAAATGAAACTCAAGGCCCAATCAAAGCGAAGAAATGTCCAATAGTTGAATACGGCGAATGCAAGGAATAGCAAAGAGGAATAAAGGAAGCCACGAGCGACGTTGAGTTTCGGCAGGTAAAGGGCTAGGACAATACCGAGCATGACGGTCGAAGCAATATCGATCGTTTGCACGACCCAATCGCGGTGCACATACCGGTTGCGCAGGGCATTGTCGATAATATTTGCGTGAAGCTCGACTCCCGGCAGAACCGGATCGAATGGCGTTGACACGACATCCTTAAGACTTATCGTTGGAGCTCCAATCAGAACGATCTTGTTTCTGAAGATCTCCGGTGCGACCCTGCCTTCAACAACATCAATCATTGGGACCGTCTGATACGTTCCGCGCGGACCGCTGTAATCCAGCAACAATCGGCCGGTCCTATCTGTCGGAATCGTGTGGTCTCCTATTCGGATGCCGGTGATATCTCCTTTGGTGTTGTGATTGACGAGTACCGAGGGAGCATCCAGGAATTGTCGCAACACTTGAATGTCCAGGGATGGATACAGCCGCCCACCGTAGTCAATTACCTGTGGCTGGTATCGGAGCTCTCCATCAAACTCCGGATGGAAGTTCACGAATCCGAAAGATGCTGCTGCCTTTGTCAGTTCAGGTAGATTTGGCTTAAGCTCCTTCCCAAGAAAGACGTTCTTCGTTTGCGTGACGCCGCCGGCCGCATAGTGCGGCACCGGCGAAATTTGCTTTTCAACGAGAAGATTCAACGTTTCATCGTCGAGCTTTCCTTCGCTTCGACGCTCCCCGGGCACTCCCTCAACGTTGATCGTGATACCCAGGACGACGGAGTCGGCAGCTTGGATAGCTGTCGCAAACTGATGATCGTTGTCCGGATCACTGGTGTCGGGATCGTGAAACGTAATATCGAATCCAATTGCTTTCGGCCCTGCTTCTGCGAGTTTTTTAATCAGAGTTGCAAAGTGACGTCGTTGAAACACGCGCCCGGAGCCAAGTTGGGCCAAGGTTTTGTCTTCGATCCCAACGATGACGATATCGCTGCTGCCGGGCCGCGCTCCACGTAAACGAAACTTGGCATCCATCCAGTGATTTTCAAGGCTCGTAAGAAAGCTGGAATCGATTAGATCCAGTCGGTTCCAAGCCAAAGATGTAAATGCCACCGTAAGCAAGGTTGCCAAGACGGTCAAGACGCGCCTATTCAGTGGGACTGGCGTGATTTGGTTGGACATCAGATTGAACGGCGGCAGGTTACGTTGGGGCCACAGTCCGGTCAAGGTTGTTATAATTGGGGGGACTCTCAGTCAGTATGAACCCCACCGTTGAATCCAAATTGAAGCGAATTCCGCCCGGACCCGGCGTGTATCTCTACAAAGATGCAGCGGGTCAGACGATTTACGTCGGAAAAGCGAAATCGTTGCGAAACAGAGTACGCACATATTTCCAGCTATCCCGCGATCTGGACGAACTGAAAGACCACATGATGGACGCGATCGAAGATGTGGAGTTCATCATGACGGATACGGAGGGAGAAGCGCTCGCTCTGGAAAATAATCTCATCAAGCAGTACAAGCCCAAGTACAACATCCTTCTTCGCGATGACAAGACGTATCCCTACATAAGGCTCACCGTGAACGAGCCGTTTCCTCGGACCGTGATCACGCGGCGCGTCCGTAAAGACGGAGCGTTGTATTTTGGTCCCTTTTTCCCAGCGGGCCTTGCTCGCAAGAGTCTCAAACTTATCGAACGTTATTTTCTTATCCGGAACTGCAATATTCATATTGATGGTAAACGGCCGCGGCCTTGCCTTCAGTACTACATTCACCGATGCCTTGGCCCGTGCGTTGAAGGCCTCACAAGCTCGGCGCAATATCAGGAAGCAGTGAAAGACGTGAAGTTATTTCTCGAAGGTCGTAACAATGACCTCATCAAGCGGCTCCAGGTAAAAATGGAGGAGGCTTCAGCTAGCGAACAATACGAGGTCGCCGCACACTATCGTGACGCCATAGAGACAATGGAGACACTGGCTGAGCGGCAGAAAATGGCGGTCATGGGTTATGACGACATCGATATCTTTGGATACCACCGCGAAGAGCACATGGTTGCCGTCTCGGTCTTTCATATGCGTGGCGGCCGTGTAGTGGACAAGCGTGAGTTATTTTGGGAAGACCAGACGAACTTTGATCCGCCGGAGTTTTTCCAATCGGTCGTAAAGCAATATTACGTCGACGCGCCATTCATTCCGGTCGAGATTCACGTGCCTGCTGACTTCGAAGATCGCGAACTGCTGGAGGAATGGCTTTCCGAACGGCGAGGCAGAAAAGTCGATATTCGGACACCTCAACGCGGCGGCAAGCGGGAACTGATGGAACTCGTGCACAGAAACGCACAACTCTCGTTCCTGCAGAGATTCCGTGCAGCCGTCCCATCCTCGGCGGCCATTTCGAAGGAAGTCGAAGAAACACTCGATCTGGAAAAGCCGCCGCGGCGGATTGAATGCTTCGATATTTCCAATCTTCAGGGCAGCGACGTGGTGGCTTCGATGGTTGTTTGGGAGGACGGCCGAATGAAGAAATCCGATTACAGAAGGTTCATCATAAGATCGCTGTCCGGCTTACCCGACGACTTCCAAAGCATGCGTGAAGTAGTAACTCGGCGTTACAAGCGTGTCCAGGAAGAAGGCATGGCGATGCCGGATCTCGTTTTGATTGATGGAGGCATAGGGCAATTGCACGCGGCCCAGACTGCCCTTGACGAATTGAATATTGTGGACCAGGCTCTCGCAAGCATCGCCAAGAAAGAGGAGATCATTTACATTGCGGGCCGCGAGGACGATCCCATTGCTCTCGAGCGACGTTCGCCTGTCCTGAGACTGATTCAACAAATTCGAGACGAAAGCCACCGCTTTGCGATCAATTTCCATCGAGAGCGGCGAGGCCGGCGCACTTTGACTTCGGAGCTTAGCGAAATCTCCGGCATCGGTTTAAAGACGACGCAAAAACTGCTCACGCATTTCGGCTCGCTCGCGAAAATCCGACAGGCAAGTGTCGAGGATTTGAAAGATGTAGTGACTCGCCCTCAAGCCGAGGCCGTCTGGCGATATTTTCACGAGGCAAGTATTTAGTCCGGGCTTTAGTCGGCGACAGTCACGTGTGCTACTATGGGCGCTTACCATTCGAGGAGAACAAAAAATGGGTCAAAACAGCGGTGGCGATAAATTTCTATTCTTCATGACGGGCGCCGGTATCGGCGCTGTGTTGGCTCTCTTGTTCGCGCCGAAGTCCGGCCGTGAAACTCGGGAGTTGATCGCACGCAGGGCTACGGATAGCCGTGACTTTCTTACGAACAAAGTCACTGAAGGACGGCAGATTGTTGAAGAACGCGGCCGCAGGATGGGCGACGACTTCAACACTTTTCTCGACAAGAGCAAAGAAGCGGTTCAGCGACAGAAGGAACAACTGGGTGCCGCTTTCGAAGCAGGCAAGGCAGCTTACCGTGAGGAAAAGGGACTATCGAATGAGTAGGAGGCTCGCTTGGAAGGGTTGCTGACTCTGTTTGTTGCGCTAACGGCTCTGGCAATCGTCACTCAAGCCGGTGTTCTGGTCGGAATTTACGTGATGTCGAAACGCCTCTCGGCCCAGGTAGAGCGCTTTATGCGGGAGACACGCGAAATGATGGTGCCCGTCCGCTCGATTGCCGAGAACTTGCGTATTGCCTCGGCCAACGTCGTCGATATCGGTCTCTCTGCGCGAGACCAGTTCAGACGCGTGGAAGCAATGGTGACCGACACGGGCGAGGCACTTCACGTACAACTCGAAAGATTTGATCGCGTGAGCCAAAACGTCATGGATCGCATTAACGAGACTGCCGAAATCGTTCAAGATTCCGTCGTCCGTCCCGTGCGCGAAGTCGCGGCCCTGGCCAAGGGCCTCACGCGTGGCTTTGGTTCTTTCTTCTTCGGGAGAAGCCGGAGCACGGTCGATCAAGCACGCCAAGACGAGGAATTATTCATCTGATAAAAGATGGGTGAAATGGAGATACCCCTTTTCCCCCTTCCGAACCTGGTCCTGTTTCCCAATATTATTGTCCCTTTGCATATCTTCGAAGAGCGTTACAAGCTCATGATCAATGAATGCATTGATCGCGAACAAGCATTCGGCCTGGTGCTATTGCGCAGCGGCGCAGAACAAGAAAGCGAAGAGACGATCCATCGCGTTGGCGTCAGCGCACGAATCGTCGAGGTTGAGCGACTCGATGAAGGACGATTGAACATTCTCTGTGAAGGCGAATCGCGCTTCCGCGTGTATCGCTTCACGCAGCAGACGCCGTTTTGGAAAGGCTTAGTCCAGTTCTTCGAAGACAGTGAGCAACACCTGACGGAGTCAATATACGAACAGGTCGCCGACCTTTACCGTAGTGTCTCGGAGCTCAGCGCGAGGCTCAGCGGCTCCGAGAGACCGGATCTTGTTCTACCGGAATCTCCAGCCGACTTGTCGTATGTAGTCAGTTACGTTCTCGATATCGATTCCGAGGAAAAACAGAAACTTCTCGAGATGAATTCCACGGCCGAAAGGCTTCGCATGCTGATCGCACATCTCACCGAGACACTTCGTAAGCTCGAAGCACAGAGGGCCTACAAAGAAGTCGTCGCCAAGGTACGAGGCAACGGAGACCTCGGGAACCCAGGCAAACACAATTAACACACAATTAACGTGGATGTCGGCGCTTACTTCTTCAGGATTCGGACTCTGGCAGAGAAATGACGGCTCGAGGATTCGGACAAACCCAGGAAATACGGCGACGCAAGGTTCCGGTCAACGAACCGAGGATTAAATCGATTGAACAGATTGGTCACGCTGACCCGAAATGCAACGCGCTTCCCATTGCCGAATGGAATGGGAATCTCCTTTTCTAAACTTGCATTCGTAACGAAGTATGCAGGCAGTTTTTGACCGTTGTACGAACCTACAACCCGATTCAGTTCATCAACAACGGTGAATGGAAATCCGGATCGCGCCTCTACCGAGAACGCGCCGGTCAGATGCGACGGTAAAGGAAAGTATCCCCAGCCCACGAATCGATGTGGCGTATTCCAATCCACAGGCGATTCCGGAATGTACTCCACGTTCGGATCGGGTATATCCAACAACACGGGCGGCCGCGCTTTTGCACTCGAATAGGTATACGAGCCGACAATCCGGAGGTTGGTCCGAATCGGACGGTCCAACGTCAGCTCGATCCCGCGATAATGCGAGGTCCCAGAATTGTTGAAAATGAGGTCGAACCCGCTGTCAAAGGGTTGGGCAGCAAGGCGGACCTGATCCCGGCCATTCTTTTCGATGTAGTTAATGCGCGAAACCCATCGCGGCGCCCATTCATGATCCCAAGAGAGATGCCAGTGCATGGTGCGAGGATTGCGCAGTTCGGGACTCACAAGAACAGTTGTTGCCGAAGGCGCATCGATCTGCACTCCGTCTTTATATAGCGTCGTGACGCGTCTTTGGAGATTCGGCAACTGCACGCTGAGCAGGTCGATGTTGTCGTAGTACAATCCGATCCCCCCGCTAACCTTGGATCGATTGGTTCCGAACGGCAAAAACGAGAATGCCGCGCGGGGACCGAAATTGTTTCGTCCCACGAGACTCTCGCGATCGTAACGGAGTCCAGCCTCTACCTGTAACCTTCGGTTTAGGGTGATTCGGTCCTGAACGAACCCGCCATATTCGCGATTTTGCGTGTCGGCAAAATTGTCGCCCTCGAACGTCACATATGACGCCATGCTACGGTCCTCATTGAAGTAGCTGTGCGGGCGATCGTCCAATTGAATACTGGAACTGACATGATCGAACTCGCCGCCTGCCTTGATCCGGTGCGCGAATCCGAATGCTTGCCGTTCCCACGTGATCGATTGCGCTGTGTGAAATCGCTGCACATGTTCCCGGCGGTCCGCAAAATAGTTGCCGGTCCACATATCAGGCTGGATCTCCAGCGGTGCCGTCCCCTTCGCGAGATCGCTATCGTGGCGCCTGCTCAGCTGTACTGTGCTCTCGAGGACTTTTCCACCAGCGATATACCTGTCCGACACGGCGAGAGTGTTGCCGCGACGCAGAAAGTTAGTGGTCGTCTCGAGCGGACGAACGACTCCTATTCCAACATTGCCTAGATATTCGGAATTGTGGAGCATTTCCATCGTCAAGACGTGCGACTCTTTCAGGTTCCATTGCAACTTCAGTAATTGATCCGACGTCGTTTGTGTACTCGATCGCTCGTCGACAGGCGTTTTCAACTCTTCGAGGTAGCTGTGAATGTAGCGAAGCGTACCCGAGTACATGAACCACAATTTTTTTTGAACAATAGGTCCGGAAAACAGCATGCGCGGCGAAAACTCGGCGACTGATTTTTGCCGGAAATCCCAACCCGGAATGAAATCCGTAACATTAAATCGGAATTTGTCGCCTACAAACTGGCTATTAACACGCACGACTCCGCCAGAGCTTTTTCCGAACTCCGCGGAGTAATTAGCCATATCGACATCGACGCTTTCGACGGCGTCGATCGGAATATTTGCCATCAATCCCCCCGAGGAAGGATCTGACAGATACAGGCCATCGAGCTGATATCGAACCTGGTCGGGCGTTGACCCATGAATGTGGATTTGGTTGTCGTTGTCGCGCAGCACACCCGGCATGAGGGATACGGCATTGAGAAAGTCTTGACGCCCAGTATACGGAATACTTTGGATGACCTCGTCATTAACGACGATTTGCGGCGCGACTGAGTCGGTATTGATTGGTTCGGGACGAGCGATTACATCGATTTCCTGCTTCACCGTCTCCGTCGGTGCGAGTGTGAACTCAACCGACTTGCTGGATTCGAGACGTACCTCGGTGGATACGTCGAAGTAGCCTGCATGCTGGACTGTTAGTCGATACGTGCCGAAGGTGAGGCGGTCAAAGCGGAATGTGCCGTCATTTTTTGTCGTGAAGTCCCATTGCTGGTGAGCGGTCGGTTCTTCCAGATGGATGTGGACCTCACTCACAGGGTTCGCGTTTGTATCGAATACGACTCCACTAAGCGACAGTGGATCTGTCTGCGAGAGCAGCAGTGAGACTACAGCTACGGCAAAAAACAACATACGGTGGCCGCTACGCTATCACGGTTGAACAAATTCTCCGCGAGGCAGAACTCCAAATTCTCGCGCAATTGGGAAGCGGCTGTACGATTGAGCTTTCCAATGTTCGAAGACGAGAGGTACTCCATCGGCTTGATTAGGGTCTGCATTATTCATCACATGGAAATGCAGATGAGGCTCGGTTGAATCTCCCGAGTTTCCAACTTCACCCAGAACGTCTCCTGCCTTAACGTGGGCGCCCGCCTTTACGCCCACCGTAAATGGCTTCAAGTGAGCGTAATAGCCAAACTGGTTATTGCCATGATCGATAATTACAACATTGCCGCTAGGCGTTGTGACGTTCGTGCTTTCACCCGGAACGTTTTCAGCGACATCTGTACGGACATTCACAACTGTTCCGTCCTTGGCAGCAAGGACCTTTTTACCATACGCGTAGTAGTCCGCATTATTCCTGCCGTCACGCTGATAACTTTTTCCATTCGGTCCAATCTGTAGGAAGTCATAAGCGTAGGCCTCAGCGAGAAACCGCTTGTGCGCATCCAAGTATCCGTGTTCCGAGGCCACGTACCACGTGCCGTCGAACGGCAGACGTGCGGAAAACCCTTCTACACGCTGTAGCTGCACGGAAGTTTTTCTGGAGCTCGCTTTGCCCTCGGATGTGTAACTGACTTCGATAAGAAGACTCTCCCCGATAAATCCCTTCGGTAGATCTAGAAAGATGTCCGAAATGGCCTTCCTTTCAGCCGGGTCTATGCGCAACGACTGTTTCGTTGTGGGTTCGATGCGTTTGCGGTCCATCGCGCTGTCGAACAGATCCATCAAGGCTGTGCCCGAATACTGGCCCGAAAACAAAATACCCTTGGAGTTCGCTACATCAAATCGTATCCATTCCAGCTCTGCCGGTGTTTTTGACGAATTCTCGATCACGAGATGAAAGAAAATCCGCTCCATCGGTACAATATTGCCGGCGACCGTTTCGACAAACACTGCATCGGGCCTGACACCCACGTCTAAATCCTGCGCGACTCCGGCGCTAGCGAAGAAGAGAAGCAAAAAAAATGGCCGCATTGTGACTTGAAGGCTACGGCAAAGAAGTGTAGAAAAGCAACGGGGGAGAAAACCATGCGAAGCGTTAGCCTGCTGTTCAAGGTCCTTTGGTCGCCTGGCGAAGCGATGTTTCTACTTTCGAAAACTCCGAGAGTGGTCGCTCCACTTGTATTTCTCAGCCTGATGTATTTACTGACCGGTGCTGCGACAGTGATGAAGCTGGATACGGCCGACATGACAATCCGCGCAATCGAGCGATCACCCCGCGGCGCGACGATGACAGACGATCAAAAACAACTTCTTCGACGCCAGATGAGCTCTCCAGTCGTCAAGGTGATCGGCGTCTGCGCGGCCGTTATCGGTCCTATTATGGTAATCCTGATCGTCGCCGCGATTTACTTCGTGGTATTCACGATGCTCGGCCGGGAAGGCGGTTTCAAAGCGTTTCTGTCCATCACGGCATTTGCCTTCGTGCCGTCGATATTTCGACAGCTGGCTGTGGTCCTAAGCGCTTATACAATTCCTGCCGCCTCGATCATGCCCGACGAACTGGGCAGCCTGAGTCCTGCCGTATTCGTAGATCGCGACGCCTTGTCTCCCGCCGTCTTCGCAGCCATCAACAGCATTGATCTTATTTCAATCTGGATTTTGAGCTTGCTGATTATTGGCTACGGCTTTCTCGTAAGGAAGAGTTTGTCGCAAGCGACACGGGTCGCGGTTGTGGTCGGCGTATTTCTAGTGTATGTCGTCCTGCGCATGGGATACGCCGCCATCAGCGGTGTTTGAGGGGGAAAAAAGGCGCCGTTAGTTTCTATTCTGCGCGAATGCCGTAATCAACCAGCTTCTTATAAAGGCTTTTTCTGGATATCCCGAGCATCTGGGCGGCAAGGCTCTTGTTACCTTTACTTTTGGCGAGCGCATTGATAATAAGCTGTCGTTCGGCTTCCTTAAGCGTATAGACTTCGTCGCCGAGCATTCCCGGCTTCTTTTGTGCACCCAGCTCCAGAATGCGCTCTGGAAGATCCGATAGCCGAACCACCGGCGTTTTGCTGTACGCCAGCAGCATCTCTACAAGATTTTCGAGTTCACGAACATTTCCGGGCCACGAGTACTTCATCAACGCATCCATTGCCAAGGGTTCGATGTCCGACACGCCCTTGTTGTAGTTCTTTTCGTGCTTCTTCAAGAAATGCTCGGCCAGGAGTGGTATATCTTCCGTCCGTTCGCGCAAGGGTGGAATGTGGATTGTGATCACGCTTAGACGATAGTAAAGATCTTTCCGAACCGAGCCGGCTTCAAGTGATTCCTGAATCGGTTTATTCGTGGCAGCGATGACACGAACGTCGATCCCCACTTCTCGCGTATCTCCGAGGTGCCGGATCGTGCGCTCCTGAAGAACGCGCATCAGCTTCACCTGGAGCTCAGGCGGCATTTCCATGATCTCATCCAGAAAGATCGAGCCCCCGTTTGCCGCACGGAACAATCCTTCGGAGTCTGATACGGCACCCGTGAACGCGCCTTTCTTGTAACCGAACAATTCGCTTTCGATGAGATCCTTGGGAAGGGCTCCACAGTTGACGGCCACAAAAGGAGCCTCGTGTTCGAAACTGTTGTAGTGGATGCCGCGCGCGACAAGCTCCTTACCGGTTCCGCTTTCCCCTGTGATCAAAACCGTCGCGCGATTGCCGCAGGCCGCGGCCATCCTCTCATGCACAGTTTGCATCACCGCGCTTTTTCCAATCACATTGTCGAAGCTGTACCTGCCCTGCAGCTCTGCCTGTAATCGGCCGACTTTTTCCTCGAGTTGTTTCTTTTCAATGGCACGCTGGATTAGCAGGTTCAGTTCATCCGGATCGAGGGGCTTCTGGATGTAGTGCGCGGCACCCAACTGCATCGCCTCGACGGCCGTCTTCACGGTACCGTACCCGGTCATCACGATGAATTCGATGTGTGGGTATTTGCCTTTGACGGCACTTAGAAGTTGGATGCCGTCCATTTCCGGCATCTGCAGGTCGGCCAAGACGAGATCGACTTCCCCATTCTGCGAAAGAACCGAAAGCGCTTCTCTCGCCGAAGTAATCGCGCGCGCGCGATAGCCTTTGCGTTGAAGCAGTCGCGCGCACATGGCGCCATGATTGGGGTCGTCTTCAACAACTAGAATGCGAGCCAGATCAGCCAACGAAAATCCTCTTTTTACTCTCGTGATCGACGATTTCGTGATCGGGCCCGTCGGTTCGTGGATCAATGCCGGCTGGGAGGTAAACGCGGAACGTCGTGCCTTTGCCTAAGACGGTGTCAAACTCGATCGTCCCTACATGATTCTCGACAATGTTGTAGCAGATCGAAAGGCCGAGGCCCGTGCCCTTTCCGACCTCCTTTGT
>Ga0075434_100001231_pt1 | contig 21282 bp, 16 predicted proteins | sample RhiMethybrSRZTD3_FD_75298 | JGI IMG/M metagenome (GOLD analysis project Ga0075434, IMG submission 75298) | Populus rhizosphere microbial communities from Tennessee, USA - Rhizosphere MetaG P. TD hybrid SRZTD3 | ecosystem: Host-associated > Plants > Roots > Rhizosphere > Soil | place: USA... | reverse complement strand
GAGAGCCGTGCGCGCAAACCAATCAATGCCAAGGCCGAGACCATTGCGACGCTTCCGACTTTTCGCGACGCCTACAAGCGCCGCCGCTGTCTGCTGCCCATCGACAACTTCTTTGAATGGAAGGCCGTGCGCGGCGCATCGGCAAAGCAGCCCTATGCCGTTGCTATGCGCAGCGGCGAGCCCTTCGCCTTGGCGGCAATTTGGGACAGCTGGAAGCGTCCCGGTACTTCGGAGCGGGTGCGAACTTTCGCCGTCGTCACCTGTGCCGCCAATGAGCTGATGGGCGAAATTCACGATCGCATGCCCGTGATTATTCCCCCCGAATCCTACGATCACTGGCTCTCCACACTCGATCCGGACCCGCGCGGACTGCTGACGGCGTTTCCTTCCGCGCCGTTGACCATGTGGCCGATCACGACACGCGTAAACAAACCCGCCAACGACGATGCGGAGATCCTACGCGCCATCCCACAGGAGGCCGAGGAGGGAAGGTTGCTCTAGGCGCTTTCGACTTAGCGGCGAGCACAAATGTGTCGACCTTGCTGTTTATGCGCAGGCGCTGTCGGCGAAAATGGCGGCGATGGCGAGGCAACGAGTAACGCCTTGTTGAAGCGAATTGACCCGAAAATCCAGTGCTTTAGACCATTGCCTTCATACATTTCACAAGATCGGGAGCCAGCCTTGCGCTCCCGGGCGGGGCTTGGGGCCGCTTTGAGACTGCACCTAGCAGGAGGTCGGTCGATGGTCCGAGAAACCTGGTACAGGCACCTGGCGATAGCCGATCGGCTCATCGTCGAAGCCCGCGACTGCATCGACAGTCAGAAGCACCACCTCTCCGCCCTTGAGCATGACGGCGAGGATACAAGCAGGGCCACCGCGCTGTTGGGACTACTCGAGGAGACGCTACATTTGATGCATTGCCACCGCGCGACCATCCTCGAGAAGGTCGCCGCCTATAAAAGTTTGGAGCTGAGCAAAAGCCCGCCGAGCCGTGCCGATAAGAGCAAGATGCGCGCCGGTCGGGCTGCGCGCCCTTGAGCTCTCCGAACGGGATCGACACTCCAAGCAGATAGCGCGCCCCGAGCGGCGGGCCCGGATTGACGCGCAGTGGCAACGGGCACGAACGCCGCGCGGGCCAGATAACCTGTTAGAGGGGTATTTTCAGAGGCACATGGCTGGCGCCCAAGACATCGGGACAAACCCCGATCCCAGGCGCGGGTCCTCCCTAGTTGTGCGGACGCCGGACAAACACGTATTTTCCTCTGGGAAGGCACCCACACCAGCGTCGGGGAGGTTCTTGCGTGCACGATCCCGAAACACCCTATGTCGTGGTTGAATGTTGCGAAGGCCAGCGCCTCTACGACGCGGATTTGCGCCGCTATATCACGGTCGATGACCTCTATGCCTGGCAACTGATGTCGGTGCCCTTCATCGTGCGCGATGCCAAAAGCGGTGAAGATGTGACGTCCGCCATTTTGCTCGAGCCAGCGGGCCTGCACTAAGGGATCGGCGTACCCGAGGCGGAGCAGCCCACTCTTGACGGAGACCGCCGGCTGGGGCTTCGGCGACGTCACGACCAGAGCCCAGCTCGGCTGGCAGCGCGGCGACTTCTCACATCTCGTCTATGTGCAGGCCGTCGCGCCCACAGGGCGATGGCAACCGGGCTTTACGCCGATCATCGGTCTCCATCGGCCAGGTATCGATACGGGCTGGGCATTCACCTGGGAGCACAAACCCTCCAAATTTCAGATCGACGGTTCGGCCGGCGTGACCTTCAATTTCGAGAACACCGCCACCGATTACAAAAGGGGAACGAATTCCACTTTGAGTGGGCAATTGGCCGCGAAGTCGCAACGGGAGTCGTTATTGGCGTAGTGGGCTATGATTACCGCCAACTCACCGGCGATTCCGGGGCCGGGGCCCTGCTCGGCGCCTTCAAAGGCAGCGTCGATGCGATCGGGGTTGGCGCCAGCTATACGACATTGATCGACAAGCGGCCCTTGATTTTCAATCTGCGCTATTATCACGAATTCAATGCCGAAAACCGCTGGGAGGGTGATGCTGGGATCGCCTCCGTGACGCTGCGTTGGTGAGGCGGTCGGCAGCGCTTAAGGCCCGCACGAGCCTGCCCGAAGCAGGCCCGATTAACGGCCGGACTGCCTCTGGCCATCCGTGCGGCGGAGACGAGCCTGGATCAAGCGCGCCCCTTGCAACCCGCCGTTTTGCTGCAAAGCAGCAAAACGGCGGGTAAGACGAGGAGCCACCGGTGGAAGCGACTTTTCCGCGCCCGAACGGCAAGGGACGGTCCCCGAGCCGGCACATTGCCGCCAGCGCCCTTCCGTAGCTGCGGTTTGCGGTGCTCCGCGGTCGGCATTTACCTCTCTTGGATTTATGGGTTTTCGCGGATGCCGACAGGATGCATCAATCTGCTGGGCTTGCATCGGCCAGCAGGGGATGCGCTGACAAGAACAGGCAACATCCGTAATGCGTATTCTGATAGCAGATGACCATGAAGTGGTTCGCTCCGGGCTGCGGCGGATCCTGGCGGCGCAGCCGAACTGGGAGGTCGTTGCCGAGGCTGCCGATGGCAAAGAGGCGATCACCAAGGCCGCTGAGACCAAGCCCGACGTTGCCGTGCTCGACTATTCTTTACCCCGCATCAACGGCATGGAGGTGACGCGGCAGATTCGCGCGCGCTTACCCAAGACCGAGATCCTGATTTTCACGATGCACGACAGCGAGGAGCTGATCCAGGAGCTACTGAAGGCGGGAGCGCGGGGTTATCTGCTCAAGTCGGACGCGTCCCGCCATCTGATAACCGCCATCGAGGCCCTAGCTTTGCATAAGCCCTTCTTTACGGCCAAGGTCTCCGAACAGCTGCTCGACACCTATTTGGCGCAGCCGGAGCGGGAGGGATCGGCTTTGACCAGCCGTGAGCGCGGCGTCGTGCAATTGATTGCCGAGGGTCACACCAACAAGCAAATCGCCAGCCTGCTCAATATCAGTCTCAAGACGGTCGAGACACACCGGAGCGCGATCATGCGCAAGCTCGCGCTCTCTTCAAGCGCGGGACTCGTGCGCTACGCCATTCGCAATCGCCTGGTGGAAGCCTAGGCGAGCCGCACCAATTCCGACGCCAGCAGGGCGTTCTCGAGCCGATCCTGGTCCGTCTGGCGCCCGGTTCTTATCCATTCGATGGGAATGTTTAAGCAGCATCTGAGGCCGCCCGGTGCAAAGTGCACATCGGCGGTACCACCAAGTTCATAGGGAATGAGGTCGGTAATGACGCTCGAGCCGTAGCTGGACTTGTGTCGTGTATCGACCGCTGGTCCGCCCAGCTCCCTCCATTCGATCGACAGCTGCTCGGCGCCACGACCATTACGCGGCCAATGCCAGTGAACCGAGACAAGGCCTTCGCGTCTGGAAAAGGCACCATATTTGGCGGCATTGGTCGTCAATTCATGCACCACCATAGCCACGGTCTGGCCGGCCTCCGCGCTCAAAAGCACGTCGGGGCCTCGGATATCGGTATTGCTTTGCGTCGCATAGGGTGCAAGCTCACGCTCGAGAAGTTGCCGCAAGGGAATGCCCTGCCAACGGTGACCGCTCAACAGCTCATGCGTCAATGCCATCGAGCGAATGCGCCCATCCAGCGCCGCCACAAATTGTGGCATCGAACTGCTGGCGTCCATGGTGTGGGCGGCCACAGCGCTGATGGTCGACAATAGGTTTTTTACGCGATGGTCGAGCTCGGCGACCAATATGCGTTGCCGGTCCTCGGTGCGTTTGCGTTCCGTCACGTCAATGTTGACACCGACCACCCGCTGCGGCTTTCCGTGTCGGCTATAGAGAATGAGACTACGCGACTCGATCCAGCGTAGTGTGCCGTCCGAGCGAATGATGCGATATTCGATGTCGTATTCATTAATGCGCTTAACGAAGGCGTCCCGACGACACTCGGCCACGCGATCAACATCTTCGGGATGCGCTCTTGCGCGCCATTCCCTGCGCGTCGTCTCTATGGTCCCCTCGGGCAAACCGTGCAGGGCGACATAGCCCTCAGACACATGCATCACATCGGTACCCAAATCATAGGAATAGCTGCCGACCAATGCGGCCTTTCCCGCCAAGGAGAGCTGTAGGTTGCGCTCTGCAAGGGCGTCCTCGGCTCTTTTTCGGTCGGAGATATTTCGTGTCAGGCCTTTGATGCGCAGGAGCTTTCCTTTCGCATCGAATTCTGCCTTTGCCGTTTCCTCCAGCCAAACTTGGCTGCCGTTCGCACAGCAGAAGCGGAAATTAAAGGTATATGACGGGCGGTCGGGCCGCAGCCCTCGGATTGCTGCCCTGAACCCTTCGCGATCCTCGGGATGAACCCGTGTGAGGAATTGCGCGACGCCGGCGGCGCTTTCATCGATCATAAGCGCGGCATTGTGGCTGCGACGCGAAGCGAGTTTGCGCGCGTCCCACTCGAAAGCCATCACCTGGCCGGCTTCTAACGCGTCGGCCAACCTCGTCTCGCTCTCTTTGAGGATTGCCTCTGTTTTCTTGCGTTCCGTGAGATCGATGTTGGCTCCGACGATGCGCCGGGCAATGCCATCGCGATCGTAAAAAATTCGGCTGCGGTCCTCGATCCAGCGCACCTCCGCATTGTCGTTGAGAATGCGATACTCCGCAAAGTGCTCGCTGCGCCCCTCCGCCGTGGCGCGCTCGAGCTGAACGTCGAGCTCAGGTAAATCGTCAGGGTGCACGTGGGCTCGCCAATCCGCGCGCGAGGTCTCCAGCGTTGCCTCAGGCAGACCATGGATGGTGGCATATCCCGCCGATACCTGCATATTGCCGGAGGCCAGATCGTAGGAAAAGGTGCCGACCAGGCCCACCTTGCCCGCAAGTGCAAGCTGCGTATTGCGCTCCGCCAGTACGTTGTCCGCCTGCTTTCGCTCGGTGATGTCGACAAGCATATTAACGCCGCCGATCAGGGCTCCCGATGTGTCGAAGAGGGGGGTGGGAAATGGAATGAACGGCACGCGACTGCCGTCGGGACGCTCGGCGATCGCCTCGGTACCCCGAATGGGTTTTTTCTGGTGCAAAGCCAGCGCCATCGGATTTTCCTCGGCCGGCATGGGGGTTCCGTCGCCGCGATAAAGCTTCCAGCAGCCACAGAACCTGCTGGTGCCGAGCTCGGGTTCGAGGCCCCAAAGCGCGACGGCCGCGGCATTGCAATAGGTGATGTAGCCGGCCGCATCCGTCATATAGATTGCCGCCGGCAACGCCTCCAGCAAGCCGCGAATTTCTCGTTCGCTTTTTTCGAGCTTGTCTTCGGCTTGCTTGCGCGCGGTGATATCGCGGGTAATGCCAAGCCAACGCACCGGCTGACCGGAGGGACCTCGCACCACCGTGCCCTCGACTGCCACCCACCGTTCATGACCGGCGCCCGCGCCATTGGTCGGAGGGGCCAGACGATATTCGACCTTGCAACTGCTACCCCCGAGCATCGAGGCGCCAAAGGCGGCATCAAGCTGGGCTAGGTCGTCGGGATGTATGTAATGTCGTGCCTGAGCAACCGTGTTGGGCGGGGCTTCGGGCCGATAGCCATGAATATCCCGGTCGCGTGCGTCGCTCTCAAAGCGCCCGGACTTGGCGTCGATGCTCCACACACCGAGCTCGGCACCATCCAGAGCCAAGTGTAAGCGCTCGTTGCTGTCCTTCAGCGTCGCTTCGTTGTGCCGTCGCTCGGCAAAGAGGGCGGCCAGAACGAGCGTGCATGTCGAAAGAGCCAGCAACGTTGCCCGTGCCGCATAGGCGCGATCGTGGAGGCTCGGCAGTTCGCCCAGTTCGCCTATACCAAAAGTCGTCGTCCAGACCACGGCGAAGCCGAGAATGAGCACGGCGGCGGCGGCAAAGACGGGACGGCAGTGGGCCGCGAGCAATACGGGTAAAAGCAGCCCCAAGGGCAGCACGGTGTACCAATAGTGTGCGGGGCAACCAAACGCGAGAACACTGACGACGGTGAGCGCCGCAAGTGTCAGCGTGCCTTCAACGACCTCCCACCTCTCGGGCGGGTTGCTCTTTAGTCCACGCAAGCCGATGAGCAGCGGCGCCACCATGATGATGCCGAGGGCATCCGAGACCATCCAATTCAGCCAAACGGTCAAGACCGGGGCGTCGGATTTGTGGAACAGGATGAAACCGACGGTCGCCACAGCACCCGAAAGCGCGGGACCGATCGCCGCGGCCATATAGAAACCAAGCACGCTGCGCAAGGTTTCCAGCCGGAAATCCTCGCCGAACTGGTGTCTGATCAGGCGCGCGACCAACAAGGGTTCGGCACCGTTGCAAAGCGCAAACACGGCGGCCGCTGCGAGGTTGCGATCGCTCAGCAGGCTTGCGGCGGCGCTGGCGGCGGCAACACCCAGGGCGATCGGCAGGCGCAGCCGGGGTCCAAAACCGATGAGCGTTCCCGCGGCGATCCCCGCCGCCGGCCAGAATACGGCGACGCCATCGGGTTTGGTTAACAGCGCCAAACTGAGGCGCGCGGCGAGAAAGTACGCCGCGGCAAAGGCTGTTGCCAGCAGCACCGAAACAAGCCAAGCCGGCTGCCGGGAGGTCTCATGGGCAAGCTCTCGCGGCCGGCTTTGCATTGCACCTCTCCCTCAACCCACACGATCAATGGGTAGCCGCATCCGATTGGCTGCAAAGGCGCATCGCCGGCCGAGATCCCTCTAGCATCGGTAGGCACTCGCCCCGTGGTGTGGACATCAGGAGTTCTACTGATATTGGCGGGTGGAAAGCCCGGGGTCGCCGAGGCCGCCGGAGCGTGCGAAAAGACGCTGGGGTCGACCAAGACGCGCGCGGACGCGGCCGGTGGGCCTTATCCCAACCTTGATCCCGCGCAAGCTTGCTCGGTGCAAGCGGCCGGCGCGTCGTCGCAAGCTCGGCGCCGCCAAGGCCGGAGGTGCCCGCCACCGCGCGGCGCGTTGCTGGTTTAGGCCTTGGCGTCACGCCAGACGTTACCCCCGAGCACCTCGCGGGTGTGCTCGCCGAGCCCGGGGGCGCGTGCTCCCACCGCGGTCGACGACGCCGACATTCGGAAGGGCGGGTTCAGGGCTTTGAACGTCCCTCCCGCATCCGCGACCTCCTGCAGGTGACTGCGGTGCTCGAGCTGCGGGTCGGCCAAGGCTTCACGAACCGTGCGGTAGGCAGCGGCGGGGACAGAGTTGCTCTCGAGCACACCGAGGCAGGTCGCGCTGGACTGCGTCTTGGACCAGGTCTCGAACTCATCCATCAGCTGCCCCCAGTTGGCGCGGCGGTCGAGGTACTGTGCAAAGCGTGGGTCCGTGATCCAGTCCTTGCGGCCGGCCGCTGCTGCCATGCCCTGGAAGGTGCGCTCGCTGGCGACGGCCATGCAGATGTAGCCGTCGGCCGTCACCACCGGTCCAAAGATTGGCCGTGACGGGGGCGGCGGCACCGCGAACTGCGCAGCCTGCACCTCGGTGAGCGTGAGTGACAACATGCTCTCGAACATGGAAACGTCGAGATGTTGTCCCTGCCCGGTCGCATGACGCTGGTGCAGGGCCGCGCCGATCGCCGCCAACGCGTATGTGCCGGCCAGAACGTCGGCAATGTAGACGCCACAATAATCGGGGCGCTGCCGCCCCGGCTGGTAGGCGAGGGTTGCCAGGTCGAAGCCCGAACTTGCATGCATCACCGGGGCATAGGCCGGGAGGTCAGCGGAGGGACCGGTCTGGCCATAACCCGAGATCGAGCAGTAGATCAGGCGGGGGTTCAGTTTGCCGAGGGCAGGGTAGTCGAGGCCAAGCCTCCGCATAACCCCTGGGCGATAGTTCTCGACCAGTATGTCCGCGCCCGCCGCAAGGCGCCGCGCCACCGTTGCGCCCGTTGCATGTTTAAGGTCCAGCACAACGCTTTTTTTGCCTGCATTGAGCTGCCCAAAGCTACTGCTGGCACCATGGCGCAGCGGCGGCCGCGAGCGCATCATATCACCCTCGGGCGCCTCAATCTTGATCACCTCAGCGCCAAGGTCGGCGAGTAGACGCGTGCAATGCGGGCCGGCAATGGTGGTCGTAAAGTCGAGAACGCGCAACCCAGATAACGCTTTCGTCATCCCATTATCCTCCCCTCATGCCCTATTGATGCGCAAAGTTCCTTGGCTTGCGACCATCGCGCGTGGAGCAGCCTCGTTCAAGTAGACAGCCCCTATGACGGGAGGTGGAGCGCGTCGCGGCTATGGTCATCGGCGGGGGCCAGTTGCGGCGCTGGATGGCTGTTGCCTTGCTACGCCTGCCCGCCCGGGCTGGCGGCATCGAAGCGACTTTCGCCAAGGGCCCAATTGCGAGCGACGACCGCTTCGCCAGCGCACGCACGGCCGCCAACCTGCTACCTGGCGACGGCACGCCGGTGCTTTGCCTGCGCCGGCCTTTCTGCTCCTATCGCCGGTCCTCGACCCCCGATCTCCCCCGTTTGGGGGATGGCCTTGCGCCAGCGACTCGGTCATGGAGGACGCACGATCGATCCGCCAACGGACGGAGGCTGTCACGGCCAACACGGGAAGGGACGTTATGAGGTTGACCTTTAAACTTCACGCCACATCGCCGCCGTTCGTGGAGCTTTGCTTGGAGACTTGGCGGCAAGATGTGCATGGGGGTGCCCCAATCATCTCGCCCCATTTGACGACGGCCGGCGAAATCAAGAAAAGCTGCGCAAACTTCCGGGCGCAGCTCGACAGAGTGGAGCAGGAAGCGATAGCTGCTCTGCATGGCATCAAGAAAAAAAGTTAAGCCATGGCGCAGCACGACAGCCGCGCAGGTAAAGCTAGGGGTGCGCCGGTGATGCGCACCCCTTTTTCGCGTGAGGCCGGAGGCCTGCGGTCGCCAAGCGCTTGAGGCAGATCGGCTTTGCGGCTCGGCTGTTTGCCGCAGCGCTGGGCGCGCGAAATCCCCATCTTGGCGACGCCTGACGCCGAAACGGCAAAGGTGTACCGGCGCGCCCTACCTCGAGGATTGGGGCGGCGAGGTTGTCGCCTTCGTGCGTGGCAACGGTTAATCTGCGCTGGCACTGCCAGGTCTCAATCTTGGGCTTCTTTGGTGCTTAACAGCACCCCTCCCGTCCCTCTGCCCATCCCGCTGAGGCCGGCCGTGGTTTTGCGGCCCTTCATCGGCAATCGGCTCGGACAAGGTGCAATGGTCATGCAGAAGCTCGAGTTTGGTTGGTTCATTCCAACGCGCGGCGATACGGACGACTATGGTCAGCCACTGAAGGTCGCCGCCGGGCTTGAGATGTTCGACCGGGTCAGTGTCGCGGCCGAACGGGCCGGTTTCGAATACATGCTGGTCCCCGTCGGCCACCAGTGTTGGGATGCCTGGATGACCGGGGCCATGATGACACGCCACACCAACAAGATACGCATGCTGATCGCGGCGCGACCGAGCTACATCAACCCAGTCCTGCTCGCCAAGATGATCAGCACGTTTGACCAATTGAGCCAAGGTCGCATCTCCATCAACCTCATCGCGGGTCAGAGCGAGACGGAAAACATTGCCGAAGGCGTGCGCTGGAGCAAAGAGCAGCGCTACGAGATCATGGATGAGGAGGTCTGCGTTCTGAAGGCGCTATGGACGCAAACTCAACCCACCGATTGGAACGGCAAGTACTATACGCTCCAAAAGGCCGAACTCGTCCCCAAGCCCTTTCAGCAGCCCTACCCGCGGTTCTATTTGGGTGGAGGCTCGGGGCAGGCTGCAGCACTCTCCGCCAGGCACGCCGACGTCCATCTGTTCTGGGGTGACACGACGGAACGGATCGCCGCCAACATTGCAACGCTGCGTCGGCTCGCGGTAAAAAACGGGCGTGAGGACGCTTTGGGCTTCGGCATGCGCCTGCAGATTATCTGCCGGGAGAACGAGAAGGATGCTTGGGAGGCCGCGGCAGCATTGGTGCGCAACGTGACGGCCGAGCGGACGAGCTACATCAGGACCTATTACGCACAATCGGTTGCCAATCAGCGCGTGCAGGAGCTCGCGCGCACCATGGGCGATCTGATCGCGCCGAACCTCTGGACCGGCCTGACCAAAGCGCGCCCGGGAGCCGGCATTTGCATTGTCGGTAATCCTGAGCAATGCGCCGGGGTGCTGCAGCAATATATCGACATCGGCTGCCACTCGTTCTGTCTGTCAGGCTATCTACACGATGCAGAAGCAGAGCGGTTTCACCGGTTCGTTCGGCCCATCCTGCAGGACCGCAATCGTGGGCGCCTTGAGGCGACTTGAGCGAGCGCCCCGAGGACTGAGACTTGGATGGGCAATTGAGGCTTTGGGCCGTCGCGAAGACTTGCGATGTCACGATCGGCATCGACGCGTGCCCCGTCGGGCACCACCGAGGCGGCCGCTGCAAGCGTGGCCAGCGGGTGCGCACGACCGAGCATCAAATCTGGGGGTTACTTAAACGTCATGGATCGGCAATGGGCCGGTAGCGTGGGGTAAGACAGGAGGCGCAGTTAGCGTCCGCCTCCTGCAGGTGTCGATGGGCCGCCAACGTGAAGACGTCCCGGCGATCGCTCGACAATTCGTCTCGTGAAACTGGCAGCGAGGTAACGCTACGGTCTATCTTCCCGTTTGACCCACCGGTGCCGCCGTCGGAAGGGTGCGCGAGCCAAGGGCCAAATAGACCGCTCCCGACAAGAGGATGCCGACAAGCCAACTCAAGTCCGCCCCACCGAGGAGCCCCGTGGCAATGGGACCCTGCAGCGCGGGAACGAGGCCATTCTGCACGGACCAGCCGCCCACCAGACCGGCGAGGAAGGCGACGATGCCAGACCAGTTGACGTCACCATAGGCACTCGCCTCGGGGGCACGGTAGAGCTCCGAAACCTCGATGTGGCTGCGTCGCTTAATATAAAAATCCGCCATGACGACGCCGGTAAATGGGCTCATCCACAGCAGCAAGCTGATCATCCAGTTATCGAAGGCCTTGGCGAATGAGGGCTCGAACACGAAGTAGATAGCGACCAGATAACTGGCGACACCCACGATCAGCGCGATAGCCGTACGCGAGAAATGCACGCCCATGCTAAGTGCCGCCAACGCCGCCGAATATACGTTGAGAATATTCGTGGCGATCGGACCATGCAGCACCATGAGCAATACGAGCAGGCTGGTAACTCCGCCGAAGACGGCGCTGACCATCTTGGCCGGGTCGGTATCGAGCGTCACGCTCGCCAGCGTGGCGCCGAGGATGGCCAACCAGACCGTGGGCACGAACATGCCAACGTAGCTATACCAAAACACGGCCTTGGAGGAGACGCTGCGCGGCACAAAGCGCGAATAGTCCGAAGCCCATGTCACCCAGGAAATCCCCCAACCCACGCCGATGGCGGTCATCAGCAGCGTCAACATCGCCAAGTGGGCGCCGGGCGCCAGCGTGCTGGTGAGCCCCCAATTGACGACGCCGGGCTGGCTCCAGGCGAGGACGCTCATGAGCGCCATAATGGCGACGGTTATGGGCACCGTGTACTTCTCGAAAGTTCGGATCGCGTAAAAGCCGTAGACACCGATCAGCATTTGCAGCAGCACAACAACGGTGATCACGACCATGTTTGTGGCCACACTGTCGGCAATGCCGAATTGGCCGAGAATCGCGACCGCGATCTTGACGGGAAAGTAGGTATTGACGCCGATCCAACCCAGCGTCGTCAGAAACATCAAGGCGCTTGGCAGATAAGCGCCGCGCCGGCCGAAGGCGGAGCGGCACAGCACCATTTGGTTTACCCCGGTCTTGTGCCCCATCACCGTAAAGGCGGCGAAAATGGCGCAGCCAATGAGGTTGCCCAAAACGATGACGGCGATGGTTTCCCATAACCCCAATTTCAACACGATGCCGAGCGCACCGAGCGCCCAGTTTACCGGCGCGATATTCGCCCCGGCCCAAATCCACATTTGCTGCGGTCCAGTCGAGTCCCGATCGGCCTCGGGAATAGGCTCAACACTGTGGATGTCGGCTCTCAATTCGCTATTTGCGGGTGTGGTCATGATGGTCCCCCTGGTCAAAAGCGACCGTGCTGGGCGGGAGAAATCCCATCGACGCGTCTGGCGTGGCGAGCTACGACGTGATCGGCCCCGGTGCCCAGGCATCAGCGCGAGTCGACATAGTCTACGCAATGGCGTGAAGGTGCAAGCGGGTCGCGGCCGGACGGCCCAGCCGCAAGCGACAAACCGTTGGTCAATTTTGCGCCGTCTGCTGCAAGTTTGCGCAGCCGCCACAGCATTTCTAGCCCCTTCTGGAGCATGGGATGCTGATGCACTAATGCGCGTCAAGCTGCTGCACCGCACAACTCGGGCGCTCTGCGCCAGCCTATCGAGCCATTGGACGCGACCTTCCCCGGCGAATCACGCGCGCGAGGCGTTGAACCCCAGTCCGGGCAATCCGCTCGCCCACGACCCAAGGCGATCCAGCTCGCGCACGCAGGAATCGCCGTCCGCCCAGGCGCGCAGAAATTACAGGAGCGCAACAATGGCGAATACGGTGGCAGCAAGACGTCAATGGCTTCTAGCACGCATGCCCACGCTCCCTGCTTAGAAGGCCTACACTCGCGTGGGGTGGCGATAACTTAGCCGCACAGGTCAGATTGTTTGCAGCCATCCCGCAGGGCGGCGAGACGAGCGGCCGCGTGACCTGCGTCAGGGAAGCAACTAAAGTTTGCCTCAACCATGCACCCTAGTCCCCCACTCGCGAGGCTCTGATGGCTCCTCGTTTCTCCGACCGTCGCACGCTTCTTTCCAGCTTGCTCATCGCACCCTTTGTCGGGATAGGCGCCAGCCCTGTTCGCGCGCAAGCTTCCCGCGCGTCCCCCCCGTTAGTCCAACCGCAGGAGAAGACAAAGGCGGGGTTCCTAGCGCGTGCCCGCGCACTGAGGGACCAAGCGCTGAGCGAAGGCGATCAGGCGTATGGCGCCGTCGTCGTGCGCGAGGGTATCGTCGTGGGCGAAGGTCGCAACTACGTCATCCTTGCGAGCGATCCCACGGCCCACGCCGAATTGCTGGCGGTCCGCGATGCGGCACGGAGGCTCAACAGCCGCGACCTCTCCGACTGTGACGTGTACTCGACCGCAACGCCGTGCCCGATGTGCCAAGGAGCGCTGTATTGGGCCCGCATCCGCCGCTATCATAATGAGACCACGCCAGAGGGCGGTGTGGCGCCCAGGCTTGCCTGCTAACTCAGCAAGCGTGAGTCGCTTTTGGCAGAGCACGCCGAAACGTTTGCTAGATTGCTTGCAACGGGCCGATCTGGGACCCCCTGGAAATGGTCGGAGGGGCACGGTTGAGATTGTCGATCGCCAGACCCGCAGCCGCCTTGTAGCCCGCCATGAATTGGGCGCGCTCCTCGGGCGCAATCACCTGGTCGATGTTAGCGAACCTGCCGCCACAGCGTGCATCGACGATGTTCAGCAACCCGAATGGCCCGGCACTGCGATTGCGCAGGACAAGCTCCGAGATCGGACCGCATAGTTTGGCGTCGTACTCGCCGAGGGCCTTTTGTGTGACCCCTTCCCTCACCATCGCAGCCCCTAAAACGCGGGCATCGACAATGGCTTGGCTCGCACCGTTGGAGCCCGTGGGATACATGGCGTGAGCGGCATCGCCGAGCAGGGCCACCGAACCATCGTGCCAGGTGGACACGGGATCGCGATCAATCATGGGATTCTCAAATACGCTATCTGCCCCTCTCAACAAGGCAGGCACATCGAGCCAATCCCAGGTCCAGTTCTCGAAATGATGCACGAAATCACTGACGCCTACCGGACGAAACCAGCCGAGTTGCTTCCAGCCGTCGGTGTTGTCGATCGTGACCTCGGCGATCCAGTTGATCATCGCGAGGCCGGTCTTCGGATCGGCAGGGGAGATCGGATAAAAGACGATCCGATGACGATGGGTGCCGAGGCCGACAAAGGACGCACCGGTGCGTATCGGCTTGGCCCAGGTCGTGCCACGCCACATAACGGCGCCGCCCCAATGAATCGGCGGCTGCGTGGGATGCATCTGAGCCCTTACAGCCGAGTGTATACCATCGGCGCCGATGAGCAGGTCGCCGTGCACCTCCGCCGTGGAACCGGAGGCCTGTTCGATGCGCGCGCTGACCGCGCCGTTAGAGGCCTTGCGGTAGCCAACTATTCGGCTTCCCAGCCGAACCGCATCGGCGCCGATGGCTGCTAGCACCCTTTCAAAGAGCAGCATATGAAAGCGACCACGGTGGACCGCATATTGCGGCCAGTGGTAGCCAGCCAAGAGGCCGCGTGGCTCCGAATAGATGTCATTGCCGTTAAGTCCGACCAGCGCCCATTCCTGGGCAGGCAAGCCGACGCGATCCAACTCGTCCGCCGTGATGCCGAGGTCATAGAGTTCGCGCACGGCATTGGGTTGCAGATTGATGCCGACACCCAGCGGCCGCATGTCACGGGCCGATTCAAAGACGATGCAGCGCACGCCAATCTGATGCAGCGTGAGGGCCGTCGCCAGACCGCCGATGCCGCCGCCGGCGATGATGACGAGTGGATCCGTCATGGGAACTGGTCCAATCTTGCAGGCTCATGACTGTCTTTAGCTTCGGGATGGCGCCTGAAGCAACCCGTCTTGCGGCCCCTGCGGGCGCCGCAAGTCCATGCTGCAGCCGCCGAGCCGGCGGCGCTCGGTTGGTTCCCAGGGCTGCAGCCGCTCAAGGCCACTCTGGGCGCGGTGGCGACGGGTATGCTGCGGCTTGCGGCAAGCATCCGGACGTCATGAAAGCCAAAGGACCCGGCAAACCCGATTTCGGGCGCAGGGTCCAGCCCCGATCGTCAGCTAATTCGCGGTGACGCCCGCGGCCTTGAGCACGGGTGTCCAGCGCGCCACCTCGTTCGCGACCAGGGTCTGCAGGGCCTCGGGCGACCGCGCCTGCCGCTCCGGGATGACACTACCGAGTTCCAGGAGGCGCTTGCGCGTCGCCTCGTCATCGAGGCCCTTGACGAGGGCGGCATTGAGCTTCGCCACCACCTCAGCCGGTACGCCTTTCGGCGCGAAAATGGCGTTCCAGGCCGAAACCTGGAACTCGGGCAAGCCAGCCTCCTTGGTGGTGGGAACATCGTTGAGGACCGCGGCGCGTTCGGGTGTCGCGATGGCATAGGCCTTTATGCTGCCCGCCTGGATTTGCGTGACGACGTTGACGATTTGGTCACAACCGAAGTCGACCTGACCTGCCACCAGGTCGTTCAGAGATGGTGCGGTGCCGCGGTAAGCCACACGGGCCGTCTTGGTGCCGATGAGCGATTGCAGCATCGTGCAGGTCGTGAAAGAGACAGAACCAACGCCCGCGTGCGCCTCGTTGACCTTGTCCTGATTTTTCCTGAGGTAGTCGACAAACTCCTGCAGATTTGCAGCGGGAAAGCTCTTTTTGGCGACAATGAGGATCGGCGTGCCGGCTACCATCCCCACCGGCGCGAAATCCTTGGTTGGGTCGTATCTGAGACTGGGATAGAGCGCCGGCGCGGCCCCGTGCGTACCCATGTGACCCATCATGATGGTGTACCCGTCAGGCTTGGCCTGGGCACCACGGGTGATCCCGGTGGTACCGCCGGCGCCCGCCACGTTTTCCACGAGGATCGGTTGACCAAGGCTCTTTTGCATATATTCGCCGACGATGCGGGCGATGGTATCGGTCGGACCACCGGCGGCGAACGGCACGATCATGGTGATTGGCCGCTCCGGATACTCCGCAGCAGCCGGAGCAACTTGGCCGAGGATGGCGAACAGCGCCAGAGCAATTAGACGTGACATGGGTTTTTGCTTTCCTCTATGAGCGTGGGCGTTCCGCTGCTTGCGCGGGAAGTCCGCACCTGTCTTGCTTCTTAGCACCATCGCGCCTGGTTCGCTTGCGCGACAGAGGATCCCAGACGTGGGCCCATTGCTCGACAGCTGTGCTCTTTATGGGCACAGCGGCCTCGGTATGTCTGCCGAAGGCCTGGGCAGCAAGGCGCCGCGCCAAGCCGGGGCTGTGAGCCACTAGGCGCCGTAGAACTGGAAGGCAGCCCAATAGTAGGGGTGGGCGTATGGCGGCGCATCTGCCTTGCCGCTGAGCAAAGATTTGCGCAGCATATCGCCCTGCTCAGAAGACAGGCGCCCCGCCCGCACCATCTCAGCCAGAAATGCGTGGATTTCGGGAACGGTCGCGCCGCGCAGCCAAAGCTGGGCGCCGCGTAGCGCGGCGGCGGGCTCGACATTCTTGGCGAAATGTAGCTCGTAGAATTTCATCATGATCAAGGCGGTCGAGGTATCATCGACCGGCCATAAGGTTCCGATTACGCCGGCGGAACCTGCCTGCAGAAATGTTGCTGGCAAACCGATGAACTCATCCGGCGTGCGTTGAAAATCAAATACACCTGTCTCACACGCCGACAGGACCACGAGCCGGGGGTGCCCGAGATCAGCGCGATCGAGCAAGTCGCGCACGGTCAGCCGATCACCCTCAGCAAGCAATAGGGCTGATTGCTCGGTGTTGATCCAGGAGAAGGTGCCATGCGTGGCAAAGTGCCAATGGCTCGACTTGGCAAGTGATGCAAGGACGGTTTCGATGCGTGCCTCCTTGGCGCCCAAGAGCGTGCGGCGCGCGGCCTCGAAATAGCTGACGGCAACGGCACCTTCCGGTTCGGTGAAGCTTAGATCTCCGGTGGGGTTGATGACGGCGGTCAGGGCCGGCCGACGTGCTGGCCCGCTTGTTCGCTGCAACGCCACGGCAGCCGCGGCGAGGCTTGGCGCGTTGGAAATGGTGAAGTGGTCTAGGATCGCCGTGCTGCTACCAGGGTCGGACGCGATAGCCATGGGCAAAAGGCCCAGTGCACCCTGTGGTAGCCACAAGACGGCCGCACCATCGTGTACCCCGCTTGCTCTCAACGCATCGAGCAAGGCCGCTGCAAACAGCCGAGAAAGATTGCCAGGAAGCTCATGGATCGCGCGCATCCATTCCGGCCAGCGCAATTGTCGATCGCTTGGGCCAAGCTGGTTGATGGAATACGCTCCGAGCCACCCCTCCACCCGTCCTGACGGCTCCGCACCATGCAGGAAGCGGTTGAGCGTGCTTGTGTTGAGACCGCGGAGGGAAACAGGTATCACAGATGGCCCCTGGGATCCGCGTACGACCATCAATAGTGCGGCACCGTTTTCGGTGACAATCGGCACCGCGATTGCCCCGAATTTTGTGAGAAGATTCCCCGCCAGCGCCAAAGCGTTGCCCGGCGTCGCCGTTGGATTGGCAGCATTTGCACTCTCGATGATTTTCTGCATTTCACCTCGAAGATTTTCGAGGCGTCGAAGCGTCTGTAGCCTCTCGTCGCCGGCGAAGTACTCCATCCGGCCTTCGAGTTCACGAACTTCCGTGCGGATGGCGTCGAGCCGAACGCGTTGCTCCGCCTGAATCGGTAGCGCATCTAGCCCAACCGCCACCTTCAACAGGCGCGCCCGACCACTTTCCACCAGATTGAGTGCCTCGAGCGGTGCGTTCGACTTGATGGCTGCATAGGCAGCGCCGGCAAAGAGTTCCCCGCCCTCACGTACGACGGTCTCCGCTTCCGCGCGGTTCAATCCCGCCGCGAACAGGAGGTGTGAGGATTCGATGGCTTGGCGATAGTATTGCCGCGCTGCCGGCCAGTCTTCGCGGGCTGAGGCCACGTCGCCGGCGAGCTGTGCCGATCGCAAGTGCAGCCAAGGAAAGGCCGCAGGCGTAAATACGGTCATGGCCGCCCCGTGCGCGGCGGCCGATGCTGCAAGATTGGCGGCACGCTCGCCGCGGGTTCGCTTGCGCAAAGCGATGCCGAGGTTGTTTTGCGCACTCGCCCATTTCACGGGGTCGGATGCGCGCGTGTAGAATCGTAATCCATTTTGATAGGCGTTGATGGCCTGCTCGATATTGTCTGCCCGGTCACCCGTCGTGCGCGTCGCGTAGGCAATGCCAAGATTGAGCATTACACGAGCCCATCGTTCCGGGAACGCTTGCGGCGTATAGACGACAAGCGCGTTATTAAACCGCGCGATTGCCGCTTCGATGCGCTCGGAAGGTTTGTCGAGTTCACGATCCAGCAGAAGCAGGCCAAAGTTCATGTTGAGCTGGGCCCAGTCAGCTGGAAAGGCTTCGCGGGTGAACACATGGGAAGCGTTCTCGAAGTGCGCGGCGGCACGCTGAATATTGTCCAGCGGCGTGCCGCGACTGCGCTCCGCGTAGGCCATACCCAGGTTGTCGTGCAGCCCAGCCCACGCCTGGGCGGATCGCTCTCGGGTGGTGACGGTCAGAGCTTTTTCGTATGCGCCAATCGCCTTGTCGACGTTGTCGGCCCGCACGCCATGGATGCGAGCCCAATATGCGGCCCCGAGGGCCTGCTGCGCACTGCTCCAATCGCCGGCAGCCTTGTCGGGCGTGAACACCGACAAGGCTGTTTCGGCCGCCTGAATTGATAACTCGAGGTTGTCTGCTCGCCGGCCTTCGATGCGATGCCAATAGGCTTTCGAAAGGCCGACCTGAATGGAACCCCAATGCGAAGGGGCAGAGACCTTGGTTGTAATCACGGCGGCCGCGTTGAAGGCCGCAATGGCCCGTTCTATGTTTTGCGTCCGTTCACCGGGAATGCGGTCGAGATAGACCTGCCCCAGACCGTAGTGGACCCTGGCCAAATCGGCGCCGCCTTTGATGTGTGTGAGCGCCTGTTGATAGGCGGTCAAAGCACGTTCCAACGCGGCGGGTCGGTTGGCACCCTCGACGCGGCGGTACTCATTGGCCAGTTGGCCCCACATCCGCCCCAGCAGATCATCGCGAGTTGGCTCGCGGAAGGGCCAAGGGTTGGCCGGCACGGCCAGAGCCAGGGCTTCTTCGATCTTCTGTGCACGCGCCTCCGGCGTGGGCGCGTGCGAAGAATTTTGCCATGCGGAGACGATCGAAAGCGCTAAGGCGTTGTTCTGAGCATTTGGCTGCGCAAAAGCCGCCCTAGGGACGACAAGATGCACGGCCAGCATGCCGACCATAACCGAGCGCGTCCACGCCATGTTAGCTTCCCCCCTGGCGGCCAACGGTGACCGTGAAGGCTAGTGGATAGGAAGGGGAAAAAACCGCAAGTAGCTTGCGCGCTCGGTGACAGCTTTTTTTCGCCGATCCACCCGTCTCTAAATGGCAGGGAGGCCCCAGGGAGAGCGCGCGTGTGGCTATACCGAGGCACGGCGCACGCTAGGACAGCGTGCTTGCGTGGAGTGATTGCACGCAATCCTGCTGCTTACCTGATCAGGGCAAAATTTGCCATCTGTTGCTGCATCGCACCGGCTGCGTCATGAAAGCGGGACAGTGCGGCTCGACGGCCGAGGGTCGATGGCGACTTGGCAAACACCAATTTACGCGGTGGGAACTGCCACGTCCAAAAGGGGTTCGTCTGCCACATTACCATGCCGCACTAGCGGGCGCGGGGCGCGCGGCCGCCCCCGATGCCGGCAAGTCCACGTCGCGCTCAAGTCATGCGCGCTGCCTCCTGCTCGGTTGGCAGACCGCCCTCTGGCGTCAAATGATCAATGACGCGTGGCAAATGTTCGCTGAGCGTCGCCAGCAGTTCGTCACGCTGCATCCCCGTCTCTTGCATCAGGTCTCGGATCGCACTTTCACCCAGCGCGGCTTCCAGGCGTTCCGGCGTTATCGGACGGTTCGCCCCGCGCGCGACCCAGGAGCGCGCGGTGTCGCCGTCGCCGCTGCTCTCGAGATCCCGCACGGTATTATTCAGACCGCGGCTCAACACGGGACCAGGAACTGAGCCGCCGCCGAGGATGGTGCGCAGGATACCCGCGAGACCCCCTTCCGGTTCTGGCCGATAGCTCTCATTAGGCGCCCCGCCGGGGACGCGAGGGGCTCCACCCGCTTGGGCAGGCTGCGAATTCGTCAGGTTCTTGTAGGCCTTGTAGGCCAGGAATGCGAGTAGGGCCATGGTGGTCTTTGACATCCCGCCGCTGCCCCCCGTGCCGGGTCGCGGCGCGCCGCGTGGGCCGTTTTGCAGTCCGTTCAGAACATCGATAAGTCCCATAGAGAGGCTCCTGACGTGCGGCTATGGACGGGATGGAGGCCAATTGGAGCGGGCGACACCCGGATCGCTGACAAGGCGTTGAACGACCAATCGATGCCAGACAACCAGCACGATCAGCGCGCCGAGTGTGGCACCGATGATCCCAGCGCCCTGATCCGGCCGGTACCAGCCGATTGTCTGGCCGATCCACGTGGCAACGAGCGCGCCCGCGATTCCGAGGACGGTTGTCAGCACAAACCCCTGCGGATTGTTCGGGCCGGGCAGCACGAAGCGGGCGATGACAGCCGCGATCAAGCCAATAAAGACGATCCACAAAAAGCCGGTCACGGCATCCTCCTGACCTCGAACTGCCTTGCGGCATCCGAAACGTGAGGAAGTCGAGCAGGTTCCCGCGCGATGACCGGCGCCAACGTTGCAGGCGGCGGTTTGCCGTCGCACTCGCAATTTGCAGGGAAGGCTGCCGGTCCACGACGGCCAGGACCCCCCGCCCACGTCGGCAAGGGAGTGCCAAGCCGATCGGTCATCCTCGGCATTGGCGGGATCCCGTTTGCCCGTCGTCCAAACTCGCCGCTGGCGGGCGCGGCTCACGCCCTCGGACTGCAGGCCAAATCCCAATCCAACAGCAGCGTGCTGGTCCCTCCAGTTGCCGCGCGAGGTCCTGGTGCGCAGGGCCCGATCGTCACAGCGCCGTCCTGCGACCCTGTGCGGCCCCGCCGCTGGAAAGTAGTATTTGCCGCAGCGCCGCGGCATGAATGCTACTCGCCCAATATGGCGGCCGCGCCATTCGTGTGGTCCTCAGGCCGAGATCTTGGAGGGAGGAATGCCTGTTTTCGTCATCGGCGGCACCGGCTTCATTGGCTATCGTCTCGTCAGACGTCTTGTGGCACGCGGGGAGACCGTCACGTGTATGGATTCCAACCTTGAGGCCCACTCTTTTGTCGACCTTGCAGCAAGCGTTTCCTGCATTCGTGGAGATGTCGCCCGCTTTGAAGACGTGTTAGGTGCGATGACCGCAGCCAAGGCAGACCGCGTGATCAATCTTGCCTACTTGATTGGCAGTAACTATCCGCCCCACCTCGCCCTGAGGATCAATATCCTCGGGACAGACAATTGCTTCGAAGCCGCGCGCCGCTTGGGCGTCAAGCACACAGTCTATGCGGGCTCCTTTGCGCCGAACGGCAAGCAGTCCAATTATG
>Ga0075434_100001228_pt1 | contig 21308 bp, 18 predicted proteins | sample RhiMethybrSRZTD3_FD_75298 | JGI IMG/M metagenome (GOLD analysis project Ga0075434, IMG submission 75298) | Populus rhizosphere microbial communities from Tennessee, USA - Rhizosphere MetaG P. TD hybrid SRZTD3 | ecosystem: Host-associated > Plants > Roots > Rhizosphere > Soil | place: USA... | reverse complement strand
TGCTCTACCCGGTGCCGGTGCAGGGCGCCGGGGCCGCGCGCGAGATCGCGGCGACGCTCGCGCTCGCCGATCAGCGCCGCGAGGTCGACGTCATTCTCCTCGTGCGCGGGGGCGGCTCGCTCGAGGATCTGTGGGCCTTCAACGACGAGGCGCTCGCACGCGCAATCGCCGGCCTGTCGCTCCCCCTCGTCACGGGCATCGGCCACGAGGTCGACTTCACGATCGCCGACTTCATCGCCGACCGCCGGGCGCCGACGCCTTCCGCCGCCGCCGAGCTCGCCGTACCGGACGCCGCGGCCTGGCTCGATACGCTGGCCGTCGCCGGCCGCCGCCTCGTAGCGGCGACCGTGCGCGCCTTTCAGAAGCGAAGGGAATCCCTCGCCCACGTGCAGCACCGGCTCGGCCGGCTGCATCCGGCACATCGCCTCGCCCAGCACACGCAGCGCCTCGACGAGCTCCAGGCACGCGCGCTCGGCGCGATGCAGCGCGAATTCCGCGCGCGCCGTCAGCAGCTGCTGCGGGCACGAGCAGAGCTCACCGGCCGCTCGCCCGCGGCCCGCATCGCGGCGCTCGCTCAGCGCGTCGGTCACGCGTCCGGGCGACTCGCACCCGCCCTGCGCCACCGGCTGGCCGTCACCGACGGATTGGTCCGCGCCGCGGCACGCGGCCTCGAGGCGACGAGTCCGCTGGCGACGCTTGCGCGCGGCTACGCCATCGTGACGATCGAAGGGACCGGCGCGGTCCTCCGCGATGCGACGGAGGCGCCGCCCGGCACGCCGATCGAGGCGCGACTCGCACGCGGCACGCTCGTGGCGCGCGTGACGCGCCCCAAGGACTGAGTCAGGGGCGCTTTCGTCGCTGGTTCCGGTCGCGTGTGCGCCGCTGCCGCGGCGTCAGCTTGTCGCGCCGCCCGGCGAACGGATTCTCCTCGCTGCGGAAATCCACGCGCACCGGCGTGCCGGCCAGGCGGAATGCCTCGCGGTAGCAGTTGGCGAGGAAGCGCCGATAATCCTCCGGCGTGCGCTCGGCCTGGGCCCCGTGCACGACGATGACGGGCGGGTTGCGCCCGCCCTGGTGCGCGTAGCGCAGCCGGATGCGCCGACCGCGCACGAGCGGCGGCTGGTGCTGCCGGATCGCAGCCTCGAGAACGCGCGTGAGGTCCGGCGTCGGCATCTCGCGCATCGCCGCTTCGTAGGCGGCGCGCACGGCCCCGATCAGCTCGCCGACGCCGCTGCCATGCAACGCCGAAATGAAGTGCACCGGGGAGAAGTCAAGGAAGCGCAGCCGGACCGCGAGCTGGCCCTTCACGTCCTCGCGCCGGCCAGGCTCCACGTTGTCCCATTTGTTGACGGCGACGACCAGCGCACGGCCGCGATCGGCCACCAGCCCGAAGAGCGTCGCGTCCTGCTCCGCGACTTCCCCGCGCGCGTCCACGACGCCGATCACGACGTGCGCGTCATCGACGGCCTGCAGCGTCTTGACGACGCTCCATTTCTCGAGCGATTCCTCGACACGCGCCCGCCGGCGCACGCCCGCCGTGTCGATGAGCACGTAGCGCGTGCCGTCGCGCTCGAACGGCACTTCGACGGCGTCCCGAGTCGTGCCCGGCTCGTCGAAAGTGACGAGCCGCTCCTCGCCCACGAGCCGGTTGATGAGCGTGGACTTGCCCACGTTCGGCCGCCCGATCACACAGACGCGGATCGTCCTGTCCGCGCTCGTTTCCGTGTCCGCGGGCGTCGGCTCGAGCCCCGCCAGCGCGCGGTCCATGAGGTCGCCGATACCCTGGCGGTGCGCTGCCGAGACCGCGACCGGCTCGCCGAAGCCCAGGGCGTGGAATTCCGCGCTGACGACGCCTGCGTCGCGATCCTCGCTCTTGTTGACGGCGACCGTGACCGGCTTGCCGCTCCGGCGCAGGACGTCGGCGACGAAATGGTCGGCGGGATCGAGGCCGTTCTGCCCGTCGACGAGGAACACGAGGCGGTCCGCCTCCTCGATCGCGCGCCTAGTCTGGCGTGCCATCCGCTCCGAGACACCGCGCGGCGACTCGATGACGCCACCGGTGTCGATGACGATGAAACGATGCGGGGCGTTCTCGCCGAAGCCGTATTTGCGGTCGCGCGTGACGCCCGGAATGTCGGCGACGAGCGCGTCGCGGGTGCCAGTCAGCGCATTGAACAGCGTGGACTTGCCGACGTTCGGCCGGCCGACGAGCGCGACGACGGGGAGCATGGCATGCGCTTCCGGTCCAGCCTCAGCCGGCTGCCCGCGCCCGCGCGCGCCACGCCTGCACGTCGCCGGAGTCGGTCTGCAGCAGCAGCAGGTCGCCCGCCGCCAGCGGCGCATTGCTCATGCGTCCTCCGCCCGTCTTTGCGCGCGCGAGCAGCTGGCCCGTCGCCGCATCGAGCCAATGGACGTAGCCCTCGAAATCGCCGACCACGACGGCGTCGCCCGAAATCGCGGGCCCGGTGAGCGAGCGGCGCAGCAGCGCATCCTGCGACCACACCGGCGTCCCGTCGCGGCGCTTCAGCGCAACGACTTGGCTGTCCGCCGTCGTGACGTAGATCATGTCGTCGCCCACCGCGAGGCCGCGGTTGCTCGAGAGGTCTCGGCCCCACCAGACCTGGCCCGTGGCCCGCGCCAGCATCGCGATCCGGCCCTGGTAGCCGACGACGAAGACGTCGTCGCCGACGATGCGTACGGGCGAGTCGATGTCGACCAGCCGCTCGATCTCCGTCTTCCCATGAGCGGGCGCGACGGTCGCCGACCAGAGCAGCTCGCCGGTCGCCAGTGAAAGCGCCACCACCTTGCCGTTGTCGAGGCCGGCGAACACCATGTCGCCGTCGACGACGGGACTCCCATTGCCGCGCAGCGTGAGGCGCGGCACGGGCTGCTCATAAGTCCAGGCTTCACCGCCATCCGCCACGCGCAGGCCGCGCAGCTTGCCGTCCACGGTGCGCACGACCACGATTCCGCCCGATATCGTGGGCGCGGTCAGCACCTCGCCGCCGGTCGCGACCTGCCAGCGCTTCGCGCCGGTGCCCGCGTCGAATGCCACGAGCTCGCCGCCGGAGCCTCCCACGACGACGAGTCCCTCGCCGACCGCGGGACCGCCGCTCAACTGCAGGTCGGTGTCCTCTTCCCAGGCGTCGCGGCCGTTCTTGAGGTCGAGCGCGTGCACGTCGCCACCGTGACCCGCGACGAACGCGCGGCTTCCGTCGACCGCTGGGCGCAAGCCCAGGCGCAGGACGTCGTCCCCGTCCTTGGTCCCGACGCTCCAGACGCGATCGATGCGCACGAGCGGGTCGAAGTCGACGAGCTCGGCCGGCGGCGCGACGTCCTTCTCCTTGTCGCAGGCCGCGGCCAGCAGCGCGAGCGCGAGCAGCGCGAGGTACCGTCTCATTGCCATGACCTACCTGGCGGCCCCGGCCGCGCCCTGTTCGTCGATCTTGAGGCGCAGAAGTTCCGTGTCGACCTGTGCCGAGCCCTGCGGGTCGGCTGCGACGGCCGCCTCGGCCTTCCGCCAGTTGTCGAGCGCCGCGGCCCTGTCGCCCTGGGCGAGCTTGACGTCGCCGCGCAGCTCGAGCACCCGGGCCTGGACCTGGGTAGTCGTGACCGCATCGAGGCTCTTCAGCGCCTCGTCGTATCGTCCCTGCGCCAGCTGCACGCGCGCAAGCCGAAGGCGCGCCACGACCCGGAGGTCGGGATCCTTCGAGGCATTCGCGACCTTCGCGAGCTTCGCTTCCGCAGCCGCCAGGTCGCCACCGTCGACGTCGAGCCGCGCCAGCACGAGCGTCGCCTGGTCCGCGTAGGGCGTGTCGGCGTACTCGCCGGTCACCTCGGCGGCGATCTTGAGCCCGTCCTCCTTCTTGCCGGCGCCGATCGCGTCCAGCATGGCGGAGAAGCGCTGCTCGGCCGCGGCGCCGCGCGCGGACTCGCGTGACTGCCACCAGCGATAGCCGTAGTAGCTGCCGAGCGTCAGCGCGACGCCCGCGACGAGCCAGATCCAGTTCTCGCGCAGCCAGCCCCGGAGCTGCTCGGCCTGTTCACGTTCCGAAAGGTATTCATCGACCATCAGGGTTTCCTGCTCCACCGCCCGGGAGCGCCGCAGCGAGGCGCCGCGGCAGATCGTCCTGGGGCCATTCCTGCTGCGCGCCTTCGGTGCGCAGCCACTTTACCGCGGCGACGCCACGCGCGACTTCGTCGTCACCGAGGATCACCGCGACTTCCGCACGGCTCTTGTCGGCGCGCTTCATCTGCGCCTTGAAGCTGCCGCCTTCCATGTTCGTGATCACCCCGGCGCCCGGCAGCGCGTCGCGCAGCCGCTCGGCGAGCGCCGGGCCGGCGAGCTCGGCGCGCTCGCCCGACAGCACGAGGTAGATCGCCGGGGCGGGCTGCGCCACCGAGAGGCCCGCTGCCTGCATCAGGCCGACCACGCGTTCGATGCCGAGCGCCCAGCCGATCGCCGGCGTCGGCTCTCCGCCGAGCTGCTCGACGAGGCCATCATAGCGGCCGCCGGAACAGACGGCATCCTGCGAGCCGAGCGACGCGGTGCGCCACTCGAAGACGGTGCGCGTGTAGTAGTCGAGCCCGCGCACGAGTCGCGCATCCACTTCCGCCGCAATGCCGCAGCCCGCGAGCAACCCGAGGAACCGGTCGAAGTGGCGGCGCGATTCTGCGTCGAGGTGATCGATCAGTCGCGGCGCACCTTCCACGACGCCGCGCATCGCGGGATTCTTGGAGTCGAGGATGCGCAGCGGGTTTGTCCCGAGCCTGCGCTGGCTGTCCGCGTCGAGCGCCGCGCGGTGTCCGGAGAAATACTCGACGAGCAGCGCCCGGTACTGCCTCCGTGACTCCGGAGTGCCGAGCGAGTTGACGGCGAGGCGCACGTCGCTGATCCCGAGCTTGCGCCACAGGCGGGCGGAGACCTGGATCACCTCCGCGTCTATGTCGGGCCCCGGGTAGCCGAAGGCCTCGCAGTCGATCTGGTGAAACTGGCGGTAGCGGCCCTGCTGCGGCCTTTCATGGCGAAACATGGGACCGGCGGTCCACAGGCGCTGTCTTTGATTGTGCAGCAGTCCGTGCTCGATGGCCGCGCGCACGAGGCCCGCGGTCGCTTCGGGCCTGAGGCTCAGGCGGTCGCCGCCTCGATCGTCGAAGCTGTACATCTCCTTCTCGACGATGTCGGTGTGCTCGCCGATCGAGCGGCTGAAGAGCTCGGCGTGCTCGACGAGCGGGACGCGCATTTCCTGGTAGCCGTAGTCGGCGAAGAGCTCGCGCGCCGCGGACTCGATGCGCTGCCAGTAAGGCAGCTGGTCCGCGAGCAGGTCATTCATACCGCGGATCGCCTGGAGCTTCTTGTCCAAGGCCTAGCCCCGGTTCATCCACCAGGCGATCGCCGCCGCGGCGGCGGCCGCCACGACGACGACGCCGGCAATCCAAATCCGCCGCGACCTCGACCGCCCGATGGGCGCGCGGTCGAGCGCGGGCAGGAAGGTCGGCTCCGGGACTTCGCCGGCCTCGAACGCGTCCATGACCTCGCGCTCCGATGCGCCGACGAGCGCCGCATAATTCCGGAGATGGCCGCGGGCGAATACCGGCGCGCCGAGCAATCCCAGCCGGTCTTCCTCCATCGCCAGCACGAGCGCGACGTTGAGCCGCAGCCGGTCTGCGACCTCCTCGATCGTAAGCCCCCGCGCCTCGCGCGCGCCGCGGAGCAGGAGGCCCGGCGACGCGAGGCCCGCGCGCGCGCTCATCCCGGGCCCGGCGCTGCCTGCCGGTCGATGGCCCGCGCCTGCTCCGAGTTCGGGAACTCCTTCTGGAGCCGCTCCTTGAACGCCGCGGCGCCGTCGTCATTCTTGAGCGCGAGCTCCACCTTGTGGCCGAGGAGGAGCATCTCGGGCGTCGCGGGTGCGATGGCGAGGAAACGCTCGACGAATGCACGGGCCTGAAGGTGGTTGCCGCGGTCAAACGACACGCCGGCCAGCTGCGCGAACGTCTCCGGGTAGTCAACCTGGTAGCTGAGCGCCTGGCGCAGGTAGCGCTCGGCCTGCTCCAGATTGCCGGCGCTGCGCGCGCAGACGCCCGCGTTGGTATAGGCGACGAATGGCGTGCGATAGAGCTGGTTTGCCGCCGCCTTGATGAACATCTCCTCGCCTTTCGACTGCTGCTTGTTGCGGCAGAAGAATGAGCCGAGCGCGTTCTGCGCCTCGGGGCTGTTCGGGTCGCTGCGCACCGCCAGGCGGAAATGCTTTTCGGCCTGCTTGGTGTCCTTCAGCCGCTCGAAGACGAGCCCGGCAGCCAGTTGCACGTTGACGTCCTTCGGATTCTGCTGCAGCGCCTTGTCGATCTTTTCCTGGGCGGTCTGCAGCTGGCCGCGCTTCAGGTATTCCATCGCGAGCCTCGCGTTGATGCGCCCGGCCTCCGCGATCGGGTCCGGCGCCTCGCTCTGGGCGAGCGCGACCGCCGCCAGGGCGAGCGAGAGCGCCGCCGCCGCGAATCGCGCGCTCACGGCTGCACCGCGATGCCGACCAGCTTGCTGCCGAGCCGCACCTGCGTGCGGTCGAGGACCTGGCCGCGGAGCTGGCCGCAGGCCGCATCGATGTCGTCGCCACGGGTCCTGCGGATCGTCGCCATGACGCCTCCCTGCATGAGCCGGTCGCGGAATTCGCGGATCGCATCGGGCGGCGAGCGCCGGTACTTCGTGCCCGGAAACGTGTTGAACGGGATCAGGTTGACCTTCGCCTCGTGACCGCGCAGCAGCGACGCGAGTTCATGTGCATGCTCGGAGCTGTCGTTGACGCCGTCCAGCATCGTGTACTCGAAAGTCACGCTGCGCCCGTTCTGCCGCTCGAGGTAGTGCCAGCAGGCCGCGAGCAACTCCGCGATCGGGTGCTTGCGGTTGATCGGGACGAGCTTATCGCGCAGTTTGTCGTTGGGCGCGTGCAGCGAGACGGCGAGCGCGACGTTGACGTCCTCGGCGAGCCGGTAGATCTGCGGCACGAGCCCGGACGTCGAGAGCGTCACGCGCCGCCGCGAGAGGTCGTACCCGAGGTCATCGAGCATGAGCTGCATCGCGGGCAGCACATTCCGGTAGTTGGCGAGCGGCTCGCCCATGCCCATCAGGACGACGTTCGTGACGATGCGCTCCCCCGCGGGGTCGTAGCCCATCTCGCGGTTCGCAAGCCAGACCTGACCGATGATTTCCGCGGCGGTCAGGTTGCGGTTGAAGCCCTGCGCGCCGGTCGCGCAGAAGGAGCAGTCGAGCGCGCAGCCGATCTGGCTCGAGATGCACAGCGTCCCGCGGCCCGGCTCCGGAATGAAGACGGTTTCGATCACCTGCTCGTTGCCCGCCGCTCCCGGCATCCGGAGCAGCCATTTGCGCGTCCCGTCGGCGGCAGTGCGCGCGGCGACGATCTCGGGCACGCGTACTTCGGCGCGGCCCGCGAGCTCTGCGCGGAAGTCCTTGGCGAGGTCGGTCATGCGCGCGAAGTCCGCCTCGCCGCGGCGGTAGATCCACTTGAGCAGCTGGCGCGCGCGATACGGCTTGGCGCCGAGGCCGCCGACGAAGGCCTCGAGCTCGGCCCGGGTCATCCCGAGCAGGTTCTGAGGCGTCGCGGCTTCGCTCATCGGGACGGCTCGCTCAGCGCGTGCGCGGACAGAGGGAAGTTTCGGCGAAGAAGTAGGCGATCTCGCGCGCCGCGTTCTCGGTGCTGTCGGAGCCGTGCACGACGTTCTCCTCGATGCTGGTCGCGAGGTCGGCGCGAATCGTCCCGGGCGCAGCCTTTTTCGGGTCCGTGGCGCCCATGATCTCGCGGTGGCGCGACACGGCGGAATCGCCTTCGAGCACCTGCACCATGACCGGCCCCGAGGTCATGTAGGCGCAGAGGTCACGGAAGAACGGGCGCTCGCGATGCACGGCGTAGAAGCCCTCCGCCTGGCGTGGAGTGAGTTGCAGCATGCGCGCGGCGACGACCCGAAGGCCCGCGCGCTCGAAGCGCTGGTAGACGTCGCCGATCAGGTTGCGGGAGACGCCGTCGGGCTTGACGATGGAGAGGGTTCGCTCGAGCGCCATGGAATCCTCGGGGAGGCGGGGAAATCAGCCGCGCATTCTAGCCTTCGGGATGGCGCTGCGGCAATTGCGACGGACACGGAAGTGCCCGTCCTGAAAGGAAAAATCAGACGCTGAAGCTCTCGCCGCAGCCGCATTCGCCGCGTATGTTGGGGTTGCGGAAGCGGAAAGCCTCGTTGAGACCCTGGCGGACGAAGTCGATCTCCGTGCCGTCGATCAGCTGGAGGCTGTCGGCATCGACGAGGACGCGGACTCCCTGGCTGTCGAAGACGCGATCGCCGGGCTCCACGGCGTCCGCGTAGTTGACGACGTAGGCGAATCCGGAGCAGCCGGTCTTGCGCACGCCGAGCCGAAGGCCGACGCCGTGCCCGCGTTCGGCGATGAAGTGGCGGACGCGATCGGCGGCGGCGGGTGTCAGGGTGATGGCCATCGGACGTCCTCTATTGTACCCGAGGCGCGCCCCGGATCAGCGCCCGAAGGGCGTCCTCGACGACGAGCAGGCGGCCCATTTTTTCGGGCGGCGCATCGAGGTCATGCGCGAGCCGGCCTGCGTTGATGGCAGTCGCCTCGGTCAGAGTCTGGCCGCGCAGCGCCAAGGACGCGAGTGCGGCGGCCGCCAGCGTATGCGGGCAGCCGAAGGCTCGGAAAGCCGTGTCCACGATGCGGCCGGCGTCGGCGCGCGCCTCGAACCGGACCCAGGCGCTGCGATCGAGCGCGATCGCCTCGCCCACGATGACGGTCCCCTCGCCCGCTGCGAGGTCGCCGGCGGTCGGCAACGCGCGAAAGAGCTCGAGCACGCGTCTGGAATACGCAAGACCCGCATCGATCATGCCACGCGCTCCAGCGCACCGGCGGGCAGCGCGGAACGAAGACGGGAGACCCCCAGGACCAGCACGTCCGCCGCGCGATCGACATCGTCAGACGTCGTGCCGCGGCCGAGGCTGAGTCGCAGCGAGGCCTGGATCGCCGGATCCGAGCGCCCGAGCGCGCGCAGGACATAGGACGGCTCGCCCGTGGCCGAGCTGCAAGCTGCCCCGCTCGATGCGGCCAACCGCCCGTCGATTTCGAGAAGAAGGCTCTCGCCTTCGATGCCCGCGAACCCGACGTTCAGGATGCCGGGCAGCGCCGGCTCGGCGGCCCCGTTCCGCCACAGCGGCGCAGCCGCCTGCAACCGCCGCCAGAGCCGTTCGCGCAGCGCAGTGACGCGCGCGGCCTCGGCGGTGAGATCGGCTGCGGCGAGCTCGCAGGCCACGCCGAAGCCGACCGCCTGGTGTGTCGCCAGCGTCCCTGAGCGCAAGCCCCGCTCGTGGCCGCCGCCGAACTGCAGCGGCTGCAGCAGCGGGCGCGGGCGCCGCCGCACGTAGAGCGCGCCGATACCCTTCGGCCCGCCGAGCTTGTGCGCGCAGAAGCTGAGGAGCGCGACGCCCGTCGCCTCGACGTCGATCGGGATCCAGGCGGCGCTCTGCGCCGCGTCGGTATGCAACGCCGTTCCGCGCGCATTGCAGGCGGCCGCAATCGCGCCGACGTCCGTGACGACGCCGGTCTCGTTGTTGCCGTGCATCAGCGACACGAGCGCCGTGTCCGGCCGGAGCGCAGCGGCAACCGTGTCCGCCTCGATGCGACCATCGCGCGTCGGCGCGAGCCAGGTGACTTCGAATCCCTCGCGCTCGAGCTGCCGGCAGGCGTCGAGCCCCGCGCGGTGCTCGATGCGGGAAGTGACGACGTGGCGGCGTCCCTCGGGTGCCGCGCGCGCGGCGCCGAGGACGGCGAGATTGACGCTCTCCGTCGCACCCGACGTGAAGGCGATCGTCTCCGGCGGTGCGTTGACGAGCCGCGCGACTTGCGCGCGTGCGGCTTCGACGCGCGCTGCAGCCGCGCGTCCGCCCGAGTGCGCTGACGCGGGATTCGATTGCAGCGACGTGTCCGCGAGGCAGGCCGCCATCGCCGCGGCAACGCGCGCGTCGAGCGGCGCCGTGGCCGCGTGGTCGAGGTAGACGGGGGTCGCGGGGTCCATGCGCATCATTCCGCGGCGCGCAGCCGCCGCTCGATGGCCGCGAGCCAGCCGCGGAGGATCCTCACCTCGCCGTCGTCCGGCTGCGCGCGCGCCACGAGCCGGCGCACGCGCGCGCCCAGCTGCTCCGCATTGCCCTCGTGCATGAATCCCGTCTCCCGCATCACGCGCTCGAGGTGCGCGTTGAGCGCGGACATTTCGTCGGCGGTTGCGGGCGGCTCTGCCTCGCCCGCACCCGACTGCAGGCCCGCGGCGGCCATCCGGATCTCGTAACACACGACCTGGACGGCCTGCGCGAGGTTCAGCGACTCGTACCGCGCGTCGCTCGGGATGCGCACCAGCGCCTGGCAGCGCTCCAGCTCCTCGTTCGCGAGTCCGTTGCGCTCGCCGCCGAACAGGACCGCGGCGTGCCGCGTCGCCGACGCCGCGACCAGTTCCGCGGCGGCCTCACGAGCGTCGAGGACGCGCCAGTTCGCGCTTCTCGCGCGCGCGGTCGTGCCGAGCACGAGTCCGCAGTCGCCGATCGCTTCCGGCACCGAGCCGACGACGCGCGCGCGGGCGAGCAGGTCCGCGGCGCCGGAGGCGCGTGCAGTCGCCTCGGCGTCCGCGCGCGCCTGCGGCCGCACCAGCACCAGCGACTCGAGCCCCATGTTCTTCATCGCGCGCGCGCTCGCTCCGATGTTGCCCGGGTGGCTGGTATCGACGAGCACGATGCGGATGGCGGGTGACATCGCGGTTCCGGAAGGCTTGCTGTTATTCTAGGTCATGCACCCGCTGCTCAACATCGCGGTCGGCGCCGCGCGACGCGCCGGCGAGGTCATCGTGCGCAGTCTCGACCGCGTCGGCGGAATCACCGTCAGCGAGAAGAGCCGCAACGACTTCGTTAGCGAAGTCGATCGCGCCGCCGAGCAGCTCCTGATCGCGACCATCCGCAAGGCCTACCCGGCGCACGGGATCCTCGCGGAAGAGAGCGGCGAGCAGCCGGGCGACGACTACACCTGGGTCATCGACCCCCTCGACGGCACCACGAATTTCCTGCACGGCTTCCCGCAGTTCGCCGTGTCGGTCGCCTGCCGCCACCGCGGGCGCGCGGAGGTCGCCGTCGTGCTCGACCCGCTGCGGGGCGAGCTGTTCACGGCGGAGCGCGGCGCCGGCACCCTGCTCGACGGCAGGCGGTTGCGCGTGTCGCAGCGCGCGGGGCTCGAGGGCGCGCTCATCGGCACCGGGTTCCCGTACCGCGAGAACCGCCGCTGGCTGAAGGCCTACCTCGCGACGCTCGAGCGCGTGATGGATGCGACCGCGGGCGTGCGCCGGCCGGGCGCCGCGTCGCTCGACCTCGCATATGTCGCGGCCGGTCGACTCGACGGATTCTGGGAAGTCGGTCTCTCGCCCTGGGACACGGCCGCGGGCAACCTGCTCATCACGGAGGCCGGCGGCCGCATCGGCAACCTGGCAGGCGGCGAGTACCGCGATGGCGGCAATCTGCTCGCGGGATCGCCGCGCGTGTTCGCCGCGCTCGCCGAGCTGATTGCGCCCTTCCTCGATGACGAGCTTCGCAAATGAAGGCGGGCGGCCTGCTCGCAATCACCGCAGGGCTGGGTTAGAGTCAGCCGGGTTTTTCCCGGGGAGAAATCGCGCATGAACCTGTTTCGCACCAAGCCGGTCGTGATCGCGCCGCACGCCGACGACAGCGGGGCGGAGGGCGAGGCGACACTCAAGCGGGCCCTGGGCGCGCATCACCTCGTGGCGCTCGGCATCGGCGCGGTCATCGGTGCCGGCATTTTCGTGCTGACAGGCCATGCGGCCGCCAACCACGCGGGCCCCGCCGTCGTACTGTCGTTCATCATCGCCGGCTTCGCCTGCGGACTGGCCGGCCTGTGCTACGCCGAGTTTGCATCGATGCTGCCCGTGTCAGGCAGCGCGTACTCTTACGCGTATGCGACCCTCGGCGAGCTCGCCGCATGGTTCATCGGCTGGATGCTGGTGCTCGAATACACGTTCGCCGCGGCCACCGTCTCGGTCGGCTGGTCGGGCTACTTCACCGGCCTCCTCGACTCGATCGGCAACGGCCTCGGCGTCTCGGTTTCGCTGCCCGCGGCGCTGACCTCGGCACCGTTCGCGGTCGAAAAGGGCCACCTCGTGCCGACGGGCGCGATCATCAACCTGCCCGCCGTCGCGATCGCAACCGCGATTGCCACGCTCTGCTATCGCGGCATCACGCAGTCCGCGTTCGTCAACTCGATCATCGTGCTGGTCAAGCTGATCGTGATCTTTCTCTTCATGGGATTCAGCCTCAAGTACGTCAACGCCGACAACTGGCACCCGTTCATCCCGGAAGCCCAGGGACCGGAGCGGTTTGGCTGGGGCGGCGTGATTCGGGGGGCGTCGATCGTCTTCTTCGCCTACATCGGCTTCGACGCGGTATCGACCGCCGCGCAGGAAGCCAAGAACCCGCAGCGCGACATGCCGATCGGCATCCTCGGCTCGCTCTTTTTCTGCACGCTGATCTACATCGCGATGTCCGCCGTGATGACGGGCATCATGCCGTACTCGATGCTCGGCACGCCGAAGCCGGTCGCGACCGCGCTCGAGCTTTATCCGGACCTCGCCTGGCTGAAGACCATCGTCGAGATCGGCGCGATCGCGGGCCTGTCCTCGGTCATCCTTGTCATGATGGTCGGCCAGCCGCGCATCTTCTACTCGATGTCGCGTGACGGCTTGATACCGCCCGCATTCGGCCGCATCCACCCCCGGTTCCGGACTCCGCACGTCGGCACCGTGGTGGTCGGCGTGACCGCCGTCACCCTCGCCGGCCTGCTGCCGATCGGGACCCTGGGCGAGCTCGTCTCCATGGGAACGCTGCTCGCCTTCGCGACTGTCTGCGTCGGCGTGCCGATCCTGCGCCGCACGCGACCGGACCTGCAGCGCGCCTTCCGCGTGCCGGCGGCGCTGCTGGTCGGCGTCCTCGGCGCGGCGGTCTGCCTCTGGCTGTTCTGGCAGTCATTCAAGGCCAACTGGCTCTGGATGTCGGGCTGGATCCTGATCGGGTTCGCGATCTACTTCGGCTACAGCCGCTTCCACAGCAAGCTCAACGCGTAGCACGCCTCACGCGACGCACCCGGCGCAGGCAGCGCACCGGCTCTCAGCGCTTGCCGTCCTGCCCGGGCGGGAGGTCGCGGTCGTGGAGATCGACGGGCTTTCCGCGGCGCCGCATCCGGATGTTGATCATCTCGACGACCACTGAGAACGCCATCGAGAAGTACAGGTATCCCTTCGGGATATGGAACTCGAGCGATTCCGCGATCAGCGCGATGCCGATCAGGATGAGGAACGCGAGCGCCAGGATCTTGATCGTCGGATGGCGCTCGATGAACTCGTGGATCGGCGCCGCGAGGAACATCATCACGAAGACCGCGAGCATGATCGCGGCCACCATGATCGACACGTGGTCGGCCAGCCCGACCGCGGTCAGCACCGAGTCGAGCGAAAACACGATGTCGACGAGCCCGATCTGGATCGCGACCGCCAGCAGGCTGGTGCGGAGCTTCACCTCGCCGTGGCCGTGCTCGGCGCCCTCGAGCGCGCCGTGGATCTCGCCGACGCTCTTCACGAGCAGGAACACGCCGCCCGCGAACAGGATCAGGTCGCGACCCGAGATCTCCTCCCCCAGCACCGTGAACCAGGGCGCCGTGAGCCCAATGAGCCACGTCAGCGAGAACAGGAGTCCGATGCGCGTGATCATCGCGAACGCGAGGCCGAGGACGCGGCCGCGCGGCTGCCGCTCGCGCGGAAGCTTCGAGACCAGGATCGAGAGGAAGATGATGTTGTCGATGCCGAGGACGATCTCGAGGAAGGTCAGCGTCAGGAACGACACCCAGGCCGCGGGATCGTAGAGGAGCTCGAACACGGGGCTACCTCAGCCGCCCTTCAGGGCATGTCGTCGACGTCGCCGCGCTTCTCGGGCGGCATGAAGTCGCGCCCGGACGCGCCGAGGTCGAGCGCGATCGCGCCCGCCACGTAGATCGACGAGTAGGTGCCGATCACGATGCCGATCGCGAGCGCGACCGCGAAGCCGCGCAGCGTCTCGCCGCCGAGCACCGCCAGGAATATGACCGAGGATAGCGCGCAGCCCGAGACGATGATCGTGCGCGCCAGCGTCTCGTTGATCGCGCGGTCGATCACCTCGGCGGGCTCCGCCTTGCGCATGGACCGGAAGCGCTCGCGGATGCGGTCGAAGATCACGACCGTGTCGTTGACCGAGTAGCCGAGGATCGTCAGGAGCGCCGCGACCACGTTGAGGTCGAACGGGATGTTGAGCAGCGCGATCGCGCCGACGGCGACGATCGGGTCATGGAGCGAGGCGACCAGCGAGCCGATGCCGAAGCGCCAGCGGAACCGGAACGCGATGTAGATGAGGACGAGCAGCAGCGTCATCAGCACCGCGAGCGCCGCCTGGTTGCCGAGTTGCTCGCTGACCTGCGGGCCGACGGACTCCTGGCGGTTCAGCTTGACAGCCGGGTCGACCTTGGCGAGCGCGCCGAGCACGAGCTTCGCCTCCTCCGCCGCGGCGCCCGACCCTGCGGGCGGGAGGCGCACCTCGACCTCGCTTGCGGTCCCGAAGGTCCGCACCTGGAAGTCCTCGACGCCGCCCATGGAGAGTGCCGAACGCACGCTTTCGAGCTCGACCGGCTTCGAGAATCCGAGCTCCAGCACGAGTCCGCCCGTGAAGTCGACGGTCAGGTTGAGGCCGCGGAACAGCACGAGCGCGATCGAGCCGGCGACGACGAGCGCGGACAGGATGTACCACCAGCGCCGGAGCGCCATGAAGCGGATGTTCGGGACTTCCTTGAGGAATTCCATCCGCCGCCCTCAGATCGCCAGCCGCTCGACGCGGCGCTGGCGGCCATAGATGAGGTAGATCAGCGCGCGGCTGCCGACGAGCGCCGTGAACATCGAGGCGACGACGCCGATGAAGAGCGTCACCGCGAAGCCGCGCACCGGGCCGGAGCCGAACAGGAACAGGACGCCCGCGGACATCACCATCGTGACGTTCGAGTCCGCGATCGCGGAGAAAGCCTTGTCGAAGCCCGCGTTGATCGCGGCCCAGGGTGAGGCGCCCACCTTGAGCTCCTCGCGGATGCGCTCGTAGATGAGGATGTTCGCATCGACCGCCGTGCCGACGGTCAGCACGATGCCCGCAATGCCGGGCAGCGTCAGCGCGGCGTTGAAGAGCGCGAGCATCGCGACCGTCAGGACCACGTTCGTCAGCAGCACGATGTCGGCGATCAGGCCGAACACCTTGTAATACATCGCCATGAACACGAACAGGAACAGGCCGGCGATCGCGAGGGCGCGCGTGCCGGCCTCGATGTTGTCCTGGCCGACGCTCGGCCCGATCACGCGCTGCTCGACGATGATGATGGGCGCCGCGAGCGCGCCGGCGCGCAGCAGCTTCGCGAGCTCGGTGCCCTCGGCCGCCGAGAGTCCAGTGATCTGGAAGTTGTTCGAGAACACGCCGCGGATCGTCGCGACGCTGATGACCTCCTCCTTCGAGCGGTCAACCGCCACTTCCTGGCCGTCGCGCTGGACGAGCTCGCGTTCCTTCTCGATGAACACGACCGCCATGGGCCGGTTCAGGTTCTCGCGCGTGGTGCGGAGCATCTCGTCGCCGCCGCGGCTGTTGAGCTTGACCGAGACCGCCGGCTCGCCCTGGGAAGGCGCGAACGAAGCGTCGATCAGCTGCTCGCCGGTCGCAATGACGTCTCGCTTCAGCAGCACGGGCGTCCCGTCGCGTTGCTTGTAGAGCCGCGTGCCGAGCGGCGCACGGCCGGTGCGGGCGGCCTCCATCGGGCTGTTGACCGGGTCCACCAGGCGGAACTCGAGCGTCGCGACCTTGCCGAGCAATCGCACCACCTCCGACGCGTCCTGCACGCCCGGCACCTGCACCGCGATGCGGTTCTGGCCCTGGCGCTGCACCACGGTCTCCGCGACGCCGAGCGCGTTGACGCGGTTCTCGAGCGCGGTGATGTTCTGCTGGATCGCGAAGGACTGGCGCTCCTTGATCGCGGCCTCCGAGAGCGTCGCCGTCAGGGAGCCCGGGACCGCCGCGTCGGCGGTGAGCGCGAGCTGCGCGTCGTAGGCGAGGAGCGCCTTGCGCGCCGCCTCGGTCTCGGCCGGGTTCTTGAGCGTCACCCGGACGGCGTGGCCGGACACGGCGACGTCCTGGTACTGGATGCGCGCGTTGCGCAGCTCCGTGCGGAAGTCGCGCTCCATGTTCTGCAGGAGCTGCGCCACCGCGCCGTCGGTGTCCACCTCGTACACGAGCAGCATGCCGCCGCGGAGGTCGAGGCCGAGGCTCATCGGCTCGAGGCCGATTGCCTGCAGCCAGTCGGGTGCGCGCGAGGCGTTGGTGAGCGCGATCGCGTACTGACCCTCGTAATCGCGCTGGATGAGGTCGCGTGCCTTCAGCTGGTCGTCGACCCTCTGGAAGCGCGCCCAGAGGCGCCCGTCGCTGTCGACGTAGACCTCGTCGGCGGGTATCGACGCCTTTGCCAGCGCGTCGCGGATGGTGGCCGCCGAGGCATCGTCGAAGGCGCCGCGGTCGCGGCGCGACAACTGCAGCGCGGGGGACTCCCCATAGACGTTCGGAAGCGCGAGCAGAATTGCCGCGACCATGATGGCCGCCAGCAGGAGGCCCTTCCAGAGGGGATAACGCTGCACGCCGGGACGAAGCGGGCGCTCAGGCGCCCTTGAACGTGCCCTTGGGCATCAACTGCGCGATCTGGAATTTCTGCACCTGGATCGCGACGCCGGAGGACACCTGCAGGGTCACGAAGCTTTCGCCGACCTCGCTGATCCGCCCGAGCACGCCGCCGTTGGTGACGACCTCGTCGCCGGCGGCGAGCTTTGCGACCATGTCGCGGTGCTCCTTCGCGCGCTTGGTCTGCGGGCGGATGAGCATGAAATAGAACAGCGCGAAGATCGCGACCAGGATACCGATCTGCATCATGCCGCCGCCCGGGGGCTGCGCGGCTTGGGCCCAGGCGGGCGTGATGAAAAAGTCCATGTCCTTCCTCTGCGAGGGCCGGCGGGCGGCCCGTTAGGGCGCGCGATTATGGCACAGCGGCCGCACGCACCCGGTTTTGCGGCAAAAACCGCCTGCGCGCCGCCGCCGGGGCCTCCGGTCCCGCCGTGGACTGCCCGTTAGCGGCGTCACACTTCGCGGGCTCCTACAAGTCTTTATGTCAACAAGCAAAATCGTAGCTTCCGAGACGTATATTCTCAATTCAGAAATGGCGCCGGGGTCCCGCGATCCCGTCGGCCGATCGAAACAACGAAAGGGGATACTGCGTGGGTCTTCGCGCGGTTCGGTGGTCGTGGACGGTACTGCTGTTCGCAGTCGCGCTGCCGGCAAGCGCTAACAACGTCTCCGGAGCCTGGTCGTCCGTCAAACCGTGGCCGCTCATCGCGGTGCACGCGGTGCTGATGCCGGACGGCCGCGTGCTGACCTACGGCTCGACCACGAGCGGGCAACAGACCGCGATCTTCAGCTACGACGTCTGGGACTCGGCCGCGGGCCTCGACGCCGGGCACCAGCTGCTGCCGAACAACACCGGCACCGACATCTTCTGCAGCTCGCAGGTCGTGCTGCCGAGCGGCACGCAGGTCTTCATCGCGGGCGGCGACAACTGGACCGGCTCGTCGACCACCAACACCGGTAACAACAACAGCAACGTCTTCAACATCGGCTCGAACACGCTCGTCCGCCAGAACAACATGAACCGGGCGCGCTGGTACTCCTCGTCGATCACGCTGCTGAACGCCGAGACCTACATCCAGGGCGGCTCGGGCGGCACCGACTTCCCGGAGGTCCGCAGCACCACCGGCAGCTTCCGCCTCCTGTCCGGAGTGAATACCGGCAGCCTCGACTTCATGTTCCCGCGCAACTTTGTGGCGCCGGACGGAAGGGTCTTCGGCTACGACAGCAACGGACGCATGTATTGGGTCAACACGAGCGGCACGGGCTCGATAACGATGGCGGGCCAGTTCAGCGGCCCGACCGGTTCCGATTCAAGCACCGCGATGTACCGGCCGGGCAAGATCCTGCAGTTCGGCGGCAACACGAACGGCGCACTCGTCATCGACGTCAACGGCGCCTCGCCCGTCGTCTCGACGACCGGCGCCCTGTCTTCGCGCCGCCGCCTCGTCAACGCGACGATCCTGGCGGACGGCAAGGTCCTCGCCACCGGCGGCAGCGACGTGTGGAACGAGCTGACCGGCGTCAACTACAGCGCGGAGATCTGGAACCCGGCCACGGGGGTATGGACCCGCGGCGCGAACGAGGTCAAGTCCAGGCTCTACCACTCGGCGGCGATCCTGATGCCCGATGCGAGCGTGCTGGTGCTGGGTGGCGGCGCACCGGGTCCCGAGGTCAACACGAACGTCGAGGTCTATTACCCGCCCTATCTCTACAACTCGGCCGGCAGCTTCGCGACGCGCCCGGTCATCGCCAGCGCGCCTTCGTCGGTCGACATTGGGGAGACCTTCGAAGTCGGCCTCGGCGGCACCGGCGCGATCAGCCGCGTGGTCCTCATCAAGACGACTTCGGCGTCACACAGCTTCAACATGGACCAGCGCTACATCGAGCTGCCGTTCCAGCAAAACGGCGACCGGCTCATGGCACAGGCACCGACCCGGGCCGGCGAGGCGCCCCCAGGTTTCTACCTGCTGTTCGTCCTGAACTCCGCAGGGACGCCCGCGATCGCCAGGATCGTGAAGATCGGCGTCGCGCCGGTCCAGAACCCTGCGGTGACGCCGGTGCTCGTCAACCCCGGCAGCCAGGCGGGCCAGGTGGGCACGGCGGTCTCGCTGCAGCTCTCGGCGACGGATCCGAACGGCGACGCGCTCACCTTCGGGGGAACCGGGCTTCCGCCGGGAATCTTCGTCAACGCCCAGACGGGCGCGATCACGGGAACGCCATCGGCCGTCGGCACCTACAACGTCGTCGTGTCGGCGACCGACGGCATCAACACGGACACGCGCAGCTTCAGCTGGACAATCGCGCAAGGCACGCCCTTCGTGCTCGACACGCCGCCGCCGCCGGCGCCCGCCGTCGCGGGCTCCACGGTCACGTTCACGGCGAGCGTCACGGGCGGGTCCGGCATCCAGTACCAGTGGGACTTCGACGACGGCACGCCGGTGACGCCCTTCTCGTCCTCGGGCTCGATCCAGCACCAATACGCGCAGCCGGGCATCTACTACGTCATGGTCACAGCGCGCGACTCGGGCGGCACGACGCAGTCGACGACCTTCGTGCAGCTCGTGCACTGGCCGCTCACCGCAAACCGGCCCGCGATTTCCGGGAACATCGCCTTCGACGACCGGCCGACAGGCGTCGACCGCGTCTGGGTCGTCAACCAGGACCACAACTCGGTCAGCGCCTTCAACGCCGCGACCAACGCCAAGCTCGCCACCCTCACCGTCGGCGCCGCTCCACGCGGGCTGGCGGTCCGCAGCAACGGCGAAGTCTGGGTGACCAACAAGCAGGGCGCGTCCATCAGCGTCATCGATTCCGCGACCCTTGCAGTCACGCGCACGATCGCGCTGCCGTTCGCGTCCCAACCGTTCGGCATCGTCGCCGACCCGGCCGGCAGCACGGTGTACGTCGCACTCGAGGCGCTCGGCCAGGTCCTCAAGCTCGATGCCGCGACGGGGTCTGTGCTCGCGTCGCTCGATGTCGGTCCAAACGTGCGCCACCTCTCGCTGAGCGGTGACGGCGCGCGGCTGTACGCGTCGCGGTTCATCACGCCGCCGCTGCCCGGCGAGAGCACGGCGGCGGTGCAGACGATCATCGGCGGCCAGCCCGTCGGCGGCGAGGTCGTCGTCGTGAACGCGCCGGCGATGACTGTGCTCTCGACGATCGAGCTTCGCCACAGCGACAAGCCCGACTTCGAGAACCAGGGCCGCGGCGTCCCGAACTACCTCGGCGCCGCCGCAATCTCGCCGGACGGCCGCTCGGCGTGGGTGCCGTCCAAGCAGGACAACATCAAGCGTGGAACGCGCCGCGACGGACAGCCGCTCAATTTCCAGAACACGGTGCGGGCCATCAGCTCGCGCATCGACCTCGTCGGCAACACCGAGGATTACGCGAAGCGCATCGACCACGACAACGCCGGCGTCGCGAGCGCCATCGCCTTCGACCGGCTGGGCGTCTATGCCTTCGTCGCGCTCGAGACGAGTCGGCAGGTGGCCGTCGTCGACGCGCACCGCGGCTTCGAGCTCTTCCGCTTCGCCGTTGGTCGCGCGCCGCAGGGGTTGGCGCTGTCGGCAGACGGCAACCAGCTGTACGTCAACAACTTCCTCGACCGAACCATGAGCGTCTTCGACCTATCGAAACTCCTCACCCAAGGGATCGCGGACATCCCGCGGGTCGCGACCAGGACCTCGCACTCGACCGAGAAGCTCGCGCCGGACGTGCTGCAGGGCAAGCGGCTCTTCTACGACGCCCAGGATATCCGCCTCGCCCGCGACGGCTACCTGAGCTGCGCGTCCTGCCACAACGACGGCGGCGGCGACGGCCGTACCTGGGACCTGACGGGATTCGGCGAGGGGCTTCGCAACACCGTGAGCCTGCGCGGCCGGGCCGGCAGCCAGGGACTGCTGCACTGGAGCAACAACTTCGACGAGGTGCAGGACTTCGAGGGGCAGATCCGGAATCTGGCGGGCGGCACCGGGCTCATGGCCAACGCGGATTTCAATGCCGGCACGCGCAGCCAGCCGCTCGGCGACCCGAAGGCCGGCCTCTCGAGCGACCTCGACGCGCTCGCCGCCTACGTGAAGTCGCTGAATGCCTTCGCCTCGAGCCCGCTCAGGAACGCCGACGGCACGCTGACTGCGGCGGGCAGCGCGGGCCGGTCGGTCTTCATCGCGAAGAACTGCGGGAGCTGCCATGCGGGCACGAATTTCACCAAGAGCGCGATCAACAATCCGGAGGACGTCGGCACGATCAACGCCGACAGCGGCAACCGGCTTGGCGGGCCGCTGACCGGTATCGACGTGCCGACGCTGCGCGACGTGTGGGCGACGGCGCCCTACCTGCATCGCGGCTCGGCCGCGACGCTCGAGGACGCGATTCGCGCACACGCCGGCGTCAGCGTGACAGACACCGAGCTCGCGAACCTCGTGTCCTACGTCTCCCAGATCGGCGGCCAGGAGGCGGCGCCCGGCACG
>Ga0075434_100001226_pt1 | contig 21320 bp, 19 predicted proteins | sample RhiMethybrSRZTD3_FD_75298 | JGI IMG/M metagenome (GOLD analysis project Ga0075434, IMG submission 75298) | Populus rhizosphere microbial communities from Tennessee, USA - Rhizosphere MetaG P. TD hybrid SRZTD3 | ecosystem: Host-associated > Plants > Roots > Rhizosphere > Soil | place: USA... | reverse complement strand
GACGGCGCGCTTCAAGAAGCCGAGCAGAGCCTAGGCCAGCTTTCATCCTCGAGCCATCGAGCGGCCGCCTGGATCGCGCAGGGTGACCTTGCCTCTCGACGGGGCGACGACCAAAGGGCGGCTCGCCTCTATCGCATGGCAGCCGAGGCCCTCCAAGACTTCCACTTCTAAAGCAGCGAAGGGGGTGAACAAGTGAAGGCGAGGCTGATCACTCTTCTTTTGTTGGCCTTTATGCTCGCGTACTTCCTGCAGGCCATCGTGTTGCCGAACTGCGGGTTCCACGAGGGCGGTTACTAGATGCTCGGGGCCTGAAGGTCCCTGTCAACCCGCTGGGACGTCGTGGCGCATGAGTCAAGCTTCTCATGGCACCCTCGGACGTACGACGATCGGCTCCGGCTGGCTGCGATAACCGACCGCATCGCGAAGTCTTGGAACCCCCGCGGAAGCGATTCAAGGCGACCATCGTACTCTCCAGCTCTACCTTTTACGTCGGCCGGGCGTAATCGGCGTAAAGCTAAAGCGAAGGGGAGACAAACTGTGGCTGAGAGCGGCTATGCGAAGTCGGTGCTCGTGAGCACCGACTTCGGCCTCGCGCAGCACCTTGGCGACTCCAACGTCGTCGTCGCGGAGGTCGACGCGGTTCCCGAGCTCTATGACGGGGGGCATGTTCCGGGCGCCATCAAGCTTCACTGGCGCGACGACTGAGAAGATCCGGTGGACCGCGATCTCGTCGACAAAGCGAGCTTCGAGCGGTTGATGGCCGAGCGCGGCATCTCGAACGACACAACGGTCATCCTCTACGCCGACAAGAACAACTGGTTCGCGGCATATGCGTACTGGTACTTGAAGACGTACGGCCATGAGGGATCGTCGACGGCGGCCGCCAGAAATGGGTCGACGAGGGGCGCCCGCTGTCAACGGAGGCGCCCACTAAGACGCAAGCCTCCTACACGGCGAAGGAGCGTGACGAGTCGATCCGCGCGTACCGCGACCAGGTGTCTCGGTGGCTCGAGGACGAGGAGAGAGCACTCGTCAACGTCCGCTCGCCGGCCGAGTACTCAGGCGAGTTGATCGCTCCGCCCGGTTACGAGCAGGAGGGCGCGCAGAGTGGCGGCCACATCTCATCGGCCGTCTCGGTGCTGTGGGCCAGCGCCGTTCGAGACGATGGCACGTTCAAGAGCGCGGCAGAGCTGCGCCAGCTCTACGGCGGAAAGGGGCTCAAGCCCGATACCCCGGTCACGGCCTACTGCAGGATCGGCGAGCGCAGCGCGCACACATGGTTCGTCCTCCGCGAACTGCTCGGCTTCGAGGACGTCCGCAATTACGACGGCTCCCGGACAGAGTGGGCAACCTCGTCGACGCACCTATCGAGCGGTCGTAGCCGCGTGATCGGCCGAGCCGCGGCCGGTCGAAACCACGGCGCTACAGTTGACCAAAGGGTGGAGCTGAAGCTGACCGATCTCGCATCGACCGGGGGTTGCGCCGCGAAATACTCGGCGGCGCGGCTCGAGAGGCTCCTCGCGGGGTTCGTGCCGGCCGAGGCGGAGAATCTGCTGGTCGGGCTCTCTCCCGCTGACGACGCGGCCGTCTACCGACTCGACGACGAGCGCGCGCTCGTCTTCACGATCGACTTCTTTCCTCCGCTTGTCGACGATCCCGCAGACTACGGAGCGATCGCGGCGACGAACGCGCTCAACGACGTGTTTGCAATGGGCGGATCGCCGCTCCTCGCCCTCTCGGTCGCCGCGTTCCCGGAAGCGCTCCCAGAAGAGGCGATCGGCTCCATCTTCACCGCAGCGGAACGTCAGGTACGAGCGGCGGGCGGGCTGCTCGCGGGAGGTCACACGATCCTTGATGATGAGCCGAAGTACGGCCTTGCCGTCGTCGGGCTGGTTCACCCGGACGGCATCTGGCCGAAGAGCGCCGCGCAACCGGGCGACGCCCTCTACCTGACCAAACCGCTCGGAACAGGCCTCGTACTCACCGGTTTCAACAAAGGACTGCTCGGTGCAGACGAGCTCGCAGAAGCGGTGGCCGCGATGCGCACGCTGAACCGTGACGCGGCCGATGCACTTCGCCCGTTAGAGCCGAGCGCCGTCACGGACGTGACCGGCTTCGGCCTGCTCGGCCACGCGTACGAACTGGCCGATCGAAGTCAGGTCCACGCGCGAATCGAGTCGGCCGACCTGCCGGCGCTCCCGGGGGCGCTTGCTGTCGCGGACTCCGACCTGCGTACGGCCGGCGCCGGCCGTAATGAAGAGTTCGCGGGATCACACGTGAGTCTCGATGGCGTCGCGCCTCGGCTAGTCGACCTCGCATACGACCCGCAAACCGCGGGTGGACTGCTCATCTCGCTGCCAGCTGCGAGAGGGCCCGTCCTCGAAGCCGGCTTTCGGGCGCGCGGACTCTTCATCAAGCGAATCGGCGCTGTCGAGCAAGGACGTGGGGTGTCGCTCAGCTAGATCCCGGCGCGTCTACACTCGGGCTCGTGGGGCGCCTCCGCCGTCTCGAGTTGAGCCCGACCACGTTCCGTTGGCTGTCATGGGCGGCGCTCCTTTCGCTTTTCCTGATCATCACGAGCGGAGCGGTGGTCAGGCTCACCGCGTCCGGTCTCGGGTGCGACAACTGGCCGCGTTGCGGGAACACGCCGTTTCCGGAGCAGAACTTCCACGCGGTCGTCGAGTTCAGCAATCGTGCTCTGGGCCTGATTCCGATCTGTCTCTCGCTGCTGCTCTGGCTCGGCGCTCGCAGAACGCCTGGGCTGTCGCGAGCGGTGATTTGGCTGACGTTCGCGATTTTCATCGGGACGATCGCGCAGGCGCCGCTCGGCGGCCTGACGGTGCTTCTCGACCTCAATCCGTTGCTCGTCATGTCGCACTTCTTGCTCGCAATGCTCGTGCTCGGAGCCGCCGTCGTGGCCTCGGTGGAGGCGTGGTCGAACGAGCGCGGCCGGAGCGAGACGTTCGTGCCGCCCTTCGTCCGGTACGCCAGCGCGATCGTCGCGCTGTCGGCACTGGCCGCTGTAGTGACGGGCGCATTGGTGACGGCGGCCGGGCCGCATTCAGGCGGCTCGGACATCGAACGCCTCGGGTCTCCGCTGACGGCGATCTGGGTGCACGTGCGCGCGACGGCCGTCTTCGGCATCGCCTTCTTATGCGTTCTGGGCTACCTCGTTCTCTATTGCCGGCGCTACTGGATGCTGCTCGGAACGGCGACCGCGGTTCTCGCGCTCGTGCTTGCACAGGTCGCGGTTGGAGAGATCCAGTACCGCACGCAGCTCCCGTGGGGCCTCGTCCTCGTTCACGTCACTCTCGCGGCGGCGACGTGGTCGGTCTCGGTCATGCTCGCGCTGTTGCTCTTCAGACCACCCCTGCCGGTGGCAACGCCCAGCCGGGAGACCGCGGCGAGGCCGGCCGCGGCGGCAGAACCGGCCTCGCGCGAAATCGGCACAGTTTCGTGACGACGTCGCCAGGGTTGGCGGGCTAGACTCGAAGGCGGGAAGCGGGTGGAGCCCGCTCCCCACCCGGGAGGGGGAAGTCGGGCGGCCGGCGCGCCGGCGTGGTGGCGCGCGATTGGGGGCCGGGATCGCGCGTAGACTTGATGGATGACTGATGAGCTGCGCCTCGAGTCGCGGCCGGCGCTCACGGATCCCGTGCTGGTCGCCGCCTTTCGCGGTTGGAACGACGGGGGTCAGGGGGCATCGCTCGCCGGGGGCTTTCTGGCCAAGGGCTGGGGAGCCGAGCGGTTCGGCGACATCGATCCCGAAGGCTTCTTCGACTTTCAGGCAACGCGGCCGCACGTGTCACTCGTCGAGGGCGTCACGCGGAAGATCGAATGGCCAGAGAACAGCTTTCTCACCGCGCACCTCCCCGGGACGGAGCGGGACGTCGTTCTTCTCCTCGGGATCGAGCCGAACATCCGTTGGCGCGCGTTCACCGAGTTGATCGTCGGCCTGGCCGAGGACCTGAACGTCCAGCTGGTCGTCACGCTGGGGTCCCTTCTCGCCGATGTCCCCCACACCCGCGTCCCGCCGGTCACCGGGAGCGCGACCGATCCGCAGCTCGTCGAGGCGCTCGGTCTCTCGTCCTCGCGCTACGAGGGACCGACCGGGATCGTCGGCGTCCTTCACGACACGTGCAAGCGGCGAGAGCTCCCGTCCGTCAGCCTCTGGGCTGCCGTTCCGCACTACGTCTCGCTCACGCCGAACCCGCGCGCGGCGAAGGCGATCTGCGACCGGCTCGCGACTCTCCTGGATGCACGCCTCGACACGACCGAACTGGACGAGGCGATCGAAACCTATACAGAGCAGGTCAGCGAGGCGGTCTCGTCCGATCCGGACACGGCCGCATACGTCGAAGAGCTGGAGGAACGCGCCGACGCCGCGGAGCAGGAGCATGCGCCGGAGGAAGACATCCCGTCGGGCGACGCCCTCGCAGCCGAGCTGACGCGGTTCCTGCGCGATCGCGAGGAGAACGGCGAGCAGCCGGGCTCCGAGTCGGCCTGAGCGCGCTTACCCGAACGTGAACGCGTAGGCGCTGACGCCGGGCGTGAACGTGAGGTCCAGGACGCCCTCAGAGAGCTGCGGCAGGCGAACCAGCGTGTAGAGCCGGTTCGCCGTCACCGGGACCGAACGAACGAGTCCGCCGTTGACGCGAACGCGAACGCGCCCGTGACCGCTGAGGACGAGGTAGACGTCGCGGGCAAGGAAATGGAGCCGCAGTCGGGCACCTCGACCTGCGACAGCCCGCCGGCCCTCGATTCGCCAGGTACCGCCGAACGCGAGCCCGTTCAGGAGAATGCGCCGTGGCAGGCGATACCGGAACGACCGTCCGGCCCGGGCGCGCATCCCGACGTTGGCATCCAGCCGGTCGGCGCCGAGGTACGACTCCGGCGTCATCGCGTGCCTCGGCGTCAGATCGGGCGCCCGGACCCGGGGAGGAAGGCGCCGGACGCGTTCGGCGAGCAGCGTGCGGATCGCGTCTTCTGTCTGGCCGTAGTCGCCCTCGCCGAAGTGCACGTGGCGCACGTGCCCGCGCCGGTCGACAAGGTAGTCCGCCGGCCAATACTGATTGCCGTACGCGTTCCACGTGCCGTACGCCGGATCCAGCGCAACCGGATAGTGGACGCCGAGCCGGTTGATCGCGCCCTGGACGTTCGAGGGGACGGCCTCGAAGGCGAACTCCGGCGTATGCACGCCGACGACGACGAGGCCGTCGTTCCGGTACCGGTCGTACCAGCCCTCGACGTGGGGAAGGGTGCGCAGGCAGTTGATGCACGTATAGGTCCAGAAATCGACGAGCACGACCTTCCCGCGCAGGCCCGCCATGGAGAGCGGCCGATCGTCCGGCGTGTTGAACCAGCGCGAGATGCCGACGAAGTCCGGCGCCCGCCCGACGTCGTCGAGCGAATTCGAGCCCGCGGCGCGTGACACGGCGTTCGGGTCTCTCGGGTTCACCCTGCCGAGTGCATGGCTCGCCGCCGCGCTGCGCTCGACTTTCCCCTGGAACCAGTTCGTGTAGTTACTGAAGGCCGTCTGCGCCTTCTCGTCGACGTGGAAGACGACGGCGAATGCGCTTGCCGCGATGACCACGCCCAGCGCTGCACGAAACTCGCGCGCGTGCACGCGGAAGGCCTTCGTGTGCTCGGCGGCTCGCTGGCCGCCGGTTGCGATCAGCAGCATCGGAACGGCGACACCAAGCGCGTAGGCGGCGGTCAACACGATTGTCCGGACGCCGAACTCGAACGTGGCCGCGCTTGTCGCGATCACGCCGAGTACCGGGCCTGCGCAGGGGACGAAGACGAGGCCGAGGCTCGCGCCCAGCAGGAAGCCACTGCCGAGATCGCTCTTCGCACGCAGCCTGCTGAAGCGGTAGAAGGGCCGCTCGAGGAGCGTGCCGAGCTGCGGCACGATCAGCGAGGCAGCGAGCAGGAACAGGAGGCCGATGGCCACGTTCCTCAGCAGGTCTTTGGGCAGGCCGAGCCGATCGAGGATCCAGGCCGCAAAGAGCGTGAAGACGCCGAAGCTCAGCGCCAATCCGGCGACGATCGCGAGGGGCCGCCGCCGTCCGCCCGTGGCCGACCCTGCCAGCACGATCGGGAGAACCGGCAGCACGCACGGCGACACCGCGGTGATCACGCCCGCGAGGAAGCCGATGCCGACGAGGACGGCCATCGCCCAACGCCAAGGGTACGCCGCGAGCGGTTACGGCCGGCTTAACGAATCAGGCTTCCGCGGCCTTCGGCAGCTCGGCCGGCTCGCCGCCGTCCGGCTGCCGGTCGGGAGCCGCTGCAGTCTGCTCCGGCGTCGTCGCCTCGGGCGCGGACCCGCCACCCGAGCGGCCCTTCCTGCGCCGCCGCTTCCGCCGTCGCTTCGCCGAGGGCAGCTTCGGCGCCGGCAGGTTGTCGGCGAGCGCGCTCGCCACTTCCGGAAGCGGAGCGATGCGCTCGCGAGCCGTCTCGAGCAGCCGGTTCGAGCGCGGCGTATACCCCTCGGCCGACGCAAGCAGGGCGACACCGACATGGAGCGGCTGCTCGAGCGATGCCGCAACGAGCTTGCCGGCGTTCTCCTCGTGGCGGTGGCCCCGCGAGTTCGCGAGTGCGCCGAGCAGACGCTTCGCCTCGGGGAACTCGGCGCTTGCCCGCCGGTCCTGGACCTTGCGCGTCGCGCGCGCGAGCTTCCACGTCCAGCGGGCCAGGATCTGCTCCGGTGCATCCGCCTTCCCCTCACCGATTCCGCGCAGGAGCACGCGCACCCCCTGCAGCCTGTCCTTCTCCCACGGCGGCGCCTGCGTCACGAGCGTGACCAGATCGTCGAAGCTCGCGCGGTCGATGCCCATGCCGACGCGGTCGGAGAGCGCGATTAGGCGCAGGCGGCGGTTCGGATTCTCCGCCGCGCATGTCATCAGGAACTGTGCGAGCGCACCTCTGGTGGCGCCGCTCTCCGTCAGCTTCTTCGCGAACTCGGTGCGCTCGTCGAAGCGCACCTGGCGGCCCGCGATCGAGGCCCAGTACTGCTGCTCGTCGTCGTCGAGGTACTTCGGATCGATCCGCTGCCACTCGCGGGCGATGACGCCGAGGCGGCGCCGGACGTCGGGTGTGACAGGAACGAGCCAGGGCACCGGCGAAAGCTTGCGGCGAGCCCGGCGCTGGAAGCGTCGGCGGGGGGCCGGCGTGACGCGTGCTCCCTCGCGGTAGAAGTCGGCGTCGAGCAGGCTGTGGAGCGAGACGACGCGCTCGCTGTGCGTCGCCGACTTGGGGACGAAATCGACGACAACGCCGGCTTCCTTGCGCGCAAACAGGCGCATGATCCGGCCGATGCGCTGCTGGTAGACGCGCCGGCTGGCCGTCGGCGCGAGGTGCATGCAGACGGTCGCGCGAGGGGAGTTCCAGCCTTCGGCGAGGAGCTGGGCGTTGATGAGGATGTCGATCTCGGCACGCTCGTAGGCGGCCAGCGTTTCGGCGAGCTTGACCGGCGGAGTGCGTCCGCTCACGGCCTCCGCCTTGAGCCCTGCGGCCCGGAACTCCTGCGCCAGGTGGTACGCGTGATCGACGCCGGCCGCGTAGACGATCCCCGGGGTCGAGTCGAAGCGATCGCGGTAGAGGCTCGCGGCGGCGTGGTTCAGCGCCTGGTGGTCGAGGGCCGCGGCGAGGGCGCCTTCCTCGAAGTCGCCGCCGACGATCGGTACCGAGTGGATTGCCGCGACCGGTGGCACGCGGAGGCAGCGAAGCGGGGCGATCAGGCCGCGGCGTGCCGCCTCCTGGAGCGGGAGGTCGTCGACGGACGCCGGGAAGACGTCCGAGACCTGTTTCGCGATCAGCTGCTCGGTGGCGGTCATGCCGATGTAGATCGGTTCCGGGAAGCTGCGAATCGCGGCGCTGGTCTTCTCCCCCAGGGCGGTGTGCGCCTCGTCGCAGATGACGAGCTGGTACGCATCGCGCGAGAGCTCGCCGACGTGTCGCGCGAACCAGGCGTACGTCTGAATCGTGACCGGGTTCGTCTTCGGGGGCTTCCGGCCACGGTCCACCGGCGGCACGAGCCGGTCGGCGTATCCCTCCTGGCCGAGCTCGCGGTTGAACTGCGAGACGAGCAGCCGGCGGTGGGTGAGGATCAGGACTCCAAGCGTCCGGGCGGCCTCGACGAAGCCGGACGCCGCGATCGTCTTTCCCGATGCGGTTGGGTGACGGAATCGAAAGCGACGCACCGCGCCCGGGTCTTCGGCTGCGATCTCCTCGATCGTCTCGACCTCGCCGTTCTCGGAAGGCTCTTCCTCTTCCTCGTCGACGTCGGCCAAGACGCCGTTCTCGGGCTGGTCTGCCTCAGCCTGGTTGGCGGCGATCAGCTCCGTGAGCATGCCGGCGAGCGCGTCGACCTGATGCCGGCGGAGCTCGGTTCCCGAGGCCAGCCGCGGAGGTCGCTCGCTGAGCACACGCTCGAGGCCGAGCATGAGCCCGTAGCGGACGCGCCAGCGCGGCGTCGGCTCGTCGTTGCCCGCTTCCAGCTCCGCGAGCGCGTCGTCGAGCGCCCGCCGCCGGGCCGTCCCCGGTGCGAGCGCTACCCCCGGATCCTCGCCCTCGCGCAGGAAGGGCTCACCCGCCCACTCCCCCGCGCGCAGGGCAGCCTCGCGGAGACCGTCCTCGGCCTCCAACACGCTCGTCGAGTGCTCGCTGGTCTCTTGCATCCGTGCAGCACGCGATGTGCTGCCAACTGCCAGGAAGATGACGGCCGGCTCGGCTCTGAACGGCGAACCGGCCCTCAAAGCATACCCGAACCACGGGGCCGATTCGACTCGGATTGCTCGTTCGAGGCTAGCCGCCGAGGCCGCCGAAGACCGCGAACGGGTTCTGGGGCGTGACTTCCCACACGAGCTCGCCGCCCGGTTCCACCGTCCCGTGGAGCTCGCCCGCCAGCTTGCGCGCCTCCTCTTCGCTGTCCGTTCCGGCGACGACGTACCGGAACGTGCGCACGACGCTGTAGCCCTGGGCCTCGAGCGACGCTTCGAGCTCCTCCGCCTTCCCGGTCGACTCGCACTCGACACGCACTTCCCATGGCGCATAGCCGCGAGCGAGCAGGTCAGCTTCGATGTCGGGCTGCGGCGGCTCGTCGTCCCAGCGATCCTCGTCCTCCAGCCAATGCTCGACGATGAGCTCCCTCGCCGTGTGTCCCTCGTCGCGCAGCACGGCGTCGACGATCGAACGCGCCTGCTCCGCTTCCAGCCCGGAGGAGGTGTAGACGAACACCGTGTCGGCGTCGTGCGTGACCGCGAGCCGACGCGCCTCGAGGTCTCGCGCCAGCTCGCGCGCCTCGGAGCCGAGATCCATGTGCAGCCGGTGGAGGAACTGCTCGGCGGCCCCTTCCTCCTCCAGCTCGATTCGGATACGCCAGTCGTCGCGCGCCACGGACGGAGGCTATCGCGCGGTCAGGTGCGGGAGACCGGCCAGTGGCCTGCCGACCACGCTCTCGGAGATGCCCGTTCGATCGAGATACGGCGTTATCCCGCCGAGGAAGAACGGGAAGCCCGCGCCGAGGAGCATGCACGTGTCGACGTCCTCCGCCGAGGCGACGACGCCCTCGTCGAGCAGGTGGCCGATCTCGTCGGCCATGGCCGACAGGGCCTCGTCTGTCAGTTCCTCGACGGGACGCGGCCGCGCTGTGAGCGGCTCCGGCTCCTCGCCTGCGGCGAGCGCAGCCAGCGCCGGCGAGAGCGGGAACCGATCCGGGTACGCCTCGTGCATCGTCCGCAGGACGTGGTTCGCGACTGGCGCTCCGACCATGGCGAGCACGACCGACGGCGCCATCGGCAGGCCGAGGCGAAGCATCGCCTCGTCGGTCTCGTCGACCGTATTGCCGGACTCCAGCGCCTGCATGAGGACCGACGTCATCCGCGTCAGCACACGGTTGACGACGAAGCCGGGCGCATCGCGGACGAGGACGCCTCGCTTGCGCAACCGCTGCGTGACGTCCCACGCGGTCGCGAGCACGGCGTCGTCGGTATCGGCCGTTCGCACGATCTCCACGAGCGGCATCAGCGGAACCGGGTTGAAGAAGTGAAGGCCGACGTCCGCGCCCATCTCGGACACGAGCAGCGACGACGTGTTCGTCGCCAGGATCGCTCGCGGCGCAAGCTCACGAAGCTCCGCGAACACCTGCTGCTTGACGTCCAGGCGCTCGACGACCGCCTCCAGGACGAGATCACAGTCCTCGAAGCCGTCGTAGGACGTGCCGCCGGAGACGATCGAGCCGAGAAACTCGGCCTTTGCCTCGTCATACCGGCCCTTCGCGACCTGCGCGGCGAGCTCCCCAACGACGTTTCCTAGCGCCGTGGCGACGATGTCCTGCTCCAGGTCGCGGAGGACGAGCGGCACCTCGAGCCGCCGCAGGAACAGCGTTGCGATCTGCGTCGCCATCAGCCCGGCGCCGACGATGCCGACCTTTCGCACCGGCCTGGCCTCGGCATCGGGTACGCCGATGCCTTTGCGCGCCCGGCGCTCCACGAGGCCAAACGCGTAGATCGACGCCTGCGCCTGCGGGCCGGGCATCAGCTCGGCGATCGCGTCCTCCTCCCGACGGTAGCCCTCCTCGAGGTTCCATTCAGCCGCGCCCTCGATCAGGTCGAGCGCGAGGTACGGAGCCGGCGCGGCGCCGTGGACCTGGTCGTCGACCTGCGAGCGTGCCAGCCGAACTGCGTCTGCGAGACCCGACAGGTCGGCCTCCGTTCTCACCGTCGCTCCCTCGGTCAGCTCGAGCGCGAACGCGATCGACTGGTCGACGAACTCGGCCGGTTCGAGCAGGCGCTCGGCAAAGCCCCGCTCGAACGCCGATTGGGCGTCGAGCAGCCGGTTCTGGCGAAGTGGATTTGCGACGACGAACTCGACGGCGGCCTCGGCGCCGATCAGCCGAGGAACGAGCTGCGTCCCGCCCCAGGCCGGGAAGATGCCGAGGAACACTTCCGGGCACGCGAAGTGGCGGACGGCGGTCGAGATCGTCCGGTGACTGCAGTGGAGCGCGAGTTCGACGCCGCCGCCGAGGCAGGCGCCGTTGATCGCCGCGACGGTCGGGAACGGCAGCGCGGCGATCCGGGCGAAGAGCTCGTGGCCTACGCGACTGCCGTCGCGCGCGACGTCCGCCGTGACACCGGGAAACTCGTCCATGTCGGCGCCCGCGCAGAAGACGAACGGCTTCCCGGTGATCACGGCTGCGGCCCAGTCGCCGTCCTCGATCTCATCGAGCGTGCTGGCGAGGGACTCGAGCGAGAAACGGCCCAGCGTTGTGGGCTTCTGCCAGTCCTCGCTGTTGTCGATCGTCAGCAGCGCGAGCGGCCCGCGGCCGGTCTCGACGCGCCGCAGCTTGAACTCAGTCGGCTGCATGCTCTCGCGCGAGGTTCTCCCACAGCACCGCGGCGCCCATGCCCATACCGATGCAGAGGGCGGTCAGCCCGTATCGCACGTCGGGCCGCTCGCGGAAGCCGTAGGAGAGCTGCGCCATCAGCCGCACGCCGGTCGCGGCGAGTGGGTGGCCGCAGGCGATCGCGCCGCCGTACGGATTCAGCCGCTCGTCCTCGGGGTCGACGCCGACCCCGTCGCACCACGTCAGCACTTGCACGGCGAACGGCTCGTTCAGCTCGAAGAGACCGACGTCGTCGAGCGTCAGACCCGCCTGCTCGAGGACGCGCCTGGTCGCCGGGACGGGCCCGAGGCCCATCAGGTGAGGCTCGACCCCCGCAAAGGCATAGCCGACGAGGCGCATCGACGGCTGGAGGCCGAGCTCGTCGGCCGTCTCGTTCGCGGCGAGCAGGCACACCGTCGCGCCGTCGGTGAGCCCGGCGGAGTTGCCCGCCGTCACCCGGCCGCCCGGCCGGAACGGCGTCGGCAGGTCGGCCAGTCCCTCCATCGACGTCTCGGGACGCAGGAACTCGTCCCGGTCGGCCATCCGCCAGCCGTCGTCGCTGAACACTGCCATCGGCACGACGGTGTCACGCATAACGCCGTTCTCCCAGGCGGCCGCCGCGCGCGACTGCGACCGCACCGCGTACGCGTCGGCGTCGGCCTTCGTGATCTGCGGAAACCGGTCGTGTAGGTTCTCCGCCGTCGCTCCCATTGTCACGGCCGACTCGTCCACGAGCCGCTCGGCGACGAAGCGCGGGTTGAACTCCACTTCCGCGCCCATGGGGTGGTGGCCCATGTGCTCCACGCCCCCGGCGAGCACGATGTCCGCTGCACCGAGAGTGATTTCACCGGCGCCGACTGTGACCGCCGTCAGCGCGCCCGCGCACATGCGGTCGAGTGCGAGCCCCGGAACGGTTTCCGGCAGACCGGCCAGTAGCGCCACGGACCGGCCGAGCGTCAGGCCCTGGTCGCCGACCTGGGCTGTCGCCGCGAAGACGACGTCGCCGATGCGCGCCGGCGGAACGTCCGCGTTGCGCCGCAGGAGCTCGCGGACGACCTTGACGGCCATGTCGTCGGCGCGCGTGCGCCAGAACACACCGTTCGGACCGGCGCGGCCGAACGCGGTCCGCACTCCGTCGACGTAGACGACTGCTCGTGCCTGGCGCATGCTGGGCGGAGGCCAGTCTAGGCTCTGTCCCGCGCGTGGCGGAAGGATGGAGAGGTCATCTAGAGCGTGAGGCCGCACGCTTCCAGGACGGCGAGGCACGGCTTCCTGAGATCGACGATCCCGACGTTCGCCAGCGCCAGCTGACCAGGATGGGCAACGCGGCGTGGGGAGCTGCGCTCTCGTCGCTCATGCTCGGTGATAGCCCCGGCGCCGACCGGTGGCTGGACCGGACGGTGGCGTCCTACCACGACAGCCTCGAGACGGCGCCGCCGGGAAGCTGGGGCCGTTACATCGGGGCGCTGAAGGCCAGGATCCTCGCCGGTAACTGGACGGCAGCGGAAGAGGAGGCGCGCCGGACGCTGGACGCCGGTGCGCCGCAGTCCGAATCGCCGATCGCCAGGTACGCAGGGGCGCTCTCCTCCCTGGTCGTGGGCGATGACGGCGAGGCCGCGAAGCTCGGGCAGGAGCTCCAGGGCCGGGACGACTTCCCGCGTCCCGTCGCGGATGCGGTTGCGACGCTCGCGGCCGGCGACGATGGCTACGAGGCGGCGATCGCGTCGGTGCTCTCGTCCTTCGAGCAACGCGACGAGTACCTCGAGGACGTGCCGGTCGCGGACACGGTCATGGTGCTTCAGGCGCTCGCCGAGGCCCGCGGCGTCGCGGCCGAGCTCAATTCCCCGTTGCTGCCTGCCGCGCCGTGAGCGACCTCCGGCGAACCCGCGGGCATCTCCCCTGGGACTGGGTCGACCGGCGCCTGTGCAGCATGCGCGAGATCTGGGTAGCGACCGCGAGCCCGTCAGGCCGGCCGGACGCCGTTCCCGTCTGGTTCTGGTGGGACGGCCGCCAGATCTACTTCTCCACGAAGGCGACGAGTCGGAAGGCGGGCAACCTCGGCCACAGTCCGTATGTGGTGCTGCACAACGGCGACGGAGCCGACCCGATCATCGTCAAGGGCGAGGCCGAACGGGTCGACGACCGGGAGGAACTGGCTCGCGTCGACAGCGCCTACGCGGAGAAGTACGTCGCGCCGGAGTCCGGTGAGCGCGCCACTGTCTTCATCCACGGCGACGTCGTCTTCCGCGTCCGACCGCGCCGGGTGCTCGCGTGGGAGTACGCAACCTGCGCATACCGCACCGACTGGGAGTTCTGAGGGTTAGGAGAGCTGGGAGGCGGCCGCTTCGTCCAGGATCGCCAGCGTCTCGCCGCCTCGCACGAGGCTGGCCGGGGTGTCCGCGCTCGGCTCCGCGTCCCCGAATGCGCGCGCCACGGCCGCGGCCTTGTCGCCGCCATCCACGAGGAAGAGGACGATCCGCGCTCGCGCAAGCGCCGGAATGGTGAGCGTTACGCGGGGGACGAGTGGCTCCCGGCCCGGCTCGGCGGCGACGACCGTACGCTCGCGCTCCTCGAGCGCGGGCGAGTTCGGGAACAGGGAAGCGGTGTGCCCGTCCGGGCCGAGTCCGAGCAGGACGAGGTCGAGCGCTCGATCGCCGAGTTCCCGCGCGTAGTCGTCGGCCGCCTCGGCCGGCGCCAGCTCGCCTCGGATCCGATGCACGACGCGCGGCTGCACCTCGAGACGGGCGAGCAGCGCTTCGTGGGTCATCCGGTAGTTCGACCGCTCGTCGTCGGGCGGCACGCAGCGCTCGTCGCCCCACCAGACCTCGGCCCCGCCCCAGTCCGACCGCCGTTCGGCCGCGATCTGGTAGGCGCGGCGCGGCGTCGACCCGCCCGCCAGCGCGATTTGTCCTCCGCCTGCGACAGCGGCGAGTCGTGCAGCGGCCTCCTGCGCGGCCTCCTCCGCGGTGTTCACGACGAGGAAATCCACGCCCTTACGAGCCACCGGTCGCCAGCTCCTGTGAGCGCTCCATGGCAGCCTGGATCGCGTTGAGGAAGGCAGCTCGAACGCCCGCGCGCTCGAGCTCCCGGATCGCGCGAATCGTCGTTCCGCCCGGGGATGTGACCATCTCGCGGAGCTCGACGGGATGCATGTGCTCGTCGCGGAGCAGCTTCGCGGTGCCCAGCATCGTCTGCACGACGAGCTGCGTCGAGATCTCCCGGGAGAGGCCGAGCAGGATCCCGGCCTCGATCATCGCCTCCGCCAGCAGGGCGAAGTACGCGGGCCCGGATCCGGAGACGGCCGTGACGGCGTCCATGTACCGCTCCGGGACGCGCACGACCGCGCCGAGGTGGGACAGCACTTCTTCGGCGAGCGCGAGGTGCTCGTCGTCGGCGTGGGAGCCGGCGCAGATCCCGGCGATGCCCTCGTGGACGGTGGCAGGCGTATTCGGCATCGCGCGGACGACCGGGACCCCGGCAGCGAGCCGCCGCTCGATCGCCGACGTGGGGATCGCCGCGGCGACCGACAGCACGGTCTGGTCCGTGCCGATCGCCGGGCTCACCTCTCCGAGGAGAACCTCGAAATCCTGCGGCTTGACGGCGATCACGATCACGACCGCTCCGACGACGGCCTCGGCGTTCGAAAGGGATGTGCCGATGCCGTAGCCGTCTTCGAGTTCCTTCGCGCGCTCCTCACGCCGCGCGGTGGCGACGATCTCACCGGGCTCGCGCCAGCCGGACCGGAGCAGACCGGCGATCAGCGACTCGCCGATCTTGCCCGCGCCGAGCACCGTAAGTCGCCGATTGTCGGACGGCATCCGGTGAGTGTATTGCGCCGGGTACGAGGCCTCGGCCGTAGGCGGCCATGAGGTAGACGCTGGCGAGCCCCTGCCACTCCTCGTAGGGCGCCAGCAGCTCGGCGGTCTCGTGCCCTTCGACCCACCGGCCCCAGAGCGCCGCGCAGAGCTTGACGAGCGCCAGGTCGCCGACGAGGCCGCGCTCCGGCCGCCCGAGCCCCTCGAGGCAGACGACGCCGACGGACCACGGCCCGAGCCCCCGCTCCCGCTCGAGCCGGCCGGCGACGATGTCGGTCTCCAGCTGCTTGAAGCGCTCGAGGTCGAGGGTTCGGCAGATCCGGACCAGGCCGGCTCCTCGTCGGGCGTGCAGGCCCTCCGCCCGCAGTTGCGCGGGCGAGAAGCAGGCCAGGTCTGCACTGGAGGGCGGCGTATGGAGGCCGTCGGTCGCGGCGGTCGCGGCGCGGATGATCCTCCGCTCGATCGCCCTGGCCCGCCGCGCCTCGATCAGCTGCCCGCAGAAAGCGCGGAGCAGCGCATGAGCGACGGTTCCGAGCCGCGCCGGGCGCAGCCAGGGGTGGAGCCCGATCATGTGCCGGAGCAGCGGGTCGTGCGCGAACCGGCGCAGGAACGGGGTGTGGTCGTCGTCCAGCGCGAGGACGAAGCGGAGGTGGTCGAGACCGTCCGCGTCGGGTGCGCGCAGGAGGACGGCGCCGTCGGGGTACTGCAGTGCGCCTCCGAGGCCTCCACCCGGCAGCGCGAGCGTGAGTAGCGTGCCGCGCCGCCGGCGCGTCGCATCGCCGCGCGCGGAGAGCGCGAGGGCATACGGACCGCGCGGCCTGACGATCGCCTCCGCCATCCGCTGACCATACGGGCTCCGTCGGCGGGACAGCGCCGGGTCGAATAACGTTGCGCCGATGGCGGAGGCCATCGATCCAGGCGCAGACATCGGACACGTCCACCTGAAGGTGGCGGACATCGACCGCGCGCTCGACTTCTATCACGGCGTGCTCGGTTTCGACGTCATGCTCCGGCTCGGCGACCAAGCCGCGTTCATCAGCGCCGGGGGCTACCACCACCACATCGGCCTGAACACGTGGGAGAGCAAGGGCGGCTCCGCGCCACCGCCGGGCACGACCGGGCTCTATCACGTGGCCATCCGCTACCCGAACCGTGCCGCGCTTGGCAAGGCGCTGCGCCGGGTCCTCGATGCCGGGATCCCGCTCACGGGCGCCTCCGACCACGGCGTCAGCGAGGCGATCTACCTGCGCGACCCGGACGACAACGGCGTCGAGCTCTACTGCGACCGACCGGCACAAGACTGGCCAAAGGGTCCCGACGGCGAGTTCGCGATGTTCACGCGTCCGCTCGACCTCGACAGTGTGCTCGCGTCTGGCGAGCTGTGAGAAATGGGCTGAGGAGGGCTTGCCCTCCGTAAAGCCCGTTTAGAGAAATGGGCTGAGGAGGGCTTGCCCTCCGTAAAGCCCGTTTTGGCCGAAGGGTCCCGACGGCGAGTTCGCGATGTTCACGCGTCCGCTCGACCTGGACGGTGTGCTCGCTGCCGCTGGCTAGGCGATCCGCCGGACGTGGCCGGTCCGCGTCCCCACGGAGACGAACGTGCCGGAGGAGAACCCGAAGATGTACAGCGGCTCATTGATCGGCCGCACCGTACGGGTGCCCCCCGTCAGGGGCCATCGCAGCGTGACGGTGAGGAACCCGAGCTTGTGCCCGGCGGCTCGCAATTTGGCCACGGCCGTCGCAAGCGTCATCTTCGGGATCTTGCTGATGTTCCTGTCCTCGAGGAACGGCCCCTTGACGGCCGTGAAGTTCCCGAGGCGGCCGTTCCGGTAGAAGACGAACGCGGCGCGGTACTTGAACTTCGGCGTGCTCTGGTTGTTGTAGACGAAGCGCCACTTCGTGACCCCTGTGGCGGTTTTCATCTCTCCCCTCCCCGTGCCGTCGGCTTCGAGCAGCACGGCCTTGCTGAAGCCTTTCCTGGCACGAACCATCGCCGTCGCGCGGGTCAGGAGCGATTGCACGGACGGGGTTGCCGTCGGCGCTGCCGATCCCGGGGCGAGCATGACCATAAGCGCGAGCATCGCCACGACGGCGACGACCATTCCTCTCCCCCAGCGCACCGGCCCCTTCTAACAGAGTCGTGAGGAGAGATTCAAGACCTCGGCACAATGAGCGTGTGAGCGCACCTGCCCGGGACAAGTGGGCCGAGTGGCTGCTCGAGCGCCGGCACGGAGGCGACAGCGCCGCTCACGCGGCGACGATGCAGTACCTCGCTCCCGTCCGCGACCGGGTGCTCGACAACGCCGCGCTCACCTCCGGCGACACGCTGCTCGACGTCGGCTGCGGCGACGGTCTGGTCGCGTTCGGGGGCCTCGACCGCGTCGGCCAGGGCGGCAGGGTGATCTTCAGCGACGTCTCACGCGATCTGCTCGAGCGCTGCCGCGAGCTCGCGGGCGAAGCCGGCGTTCTCGACCGCTGCGAGTTCGTCGAGGCGCGAGCGGAGGACCTGACGCCGATCGAGGACGAATCGGTCGCCGCCGCGACGACGCGCTCGGTCCTTATCTACCTCCCGCTCGAGAACAAGCCCCGCGCCTTCGAAGAGTTCTTCAGGGTGCTGAAGCCCGGCGGGCGGCTGTCGATGTTCGAGCCGATCAACCGCTTCGCCTGGCCCGAGCCCGCGGACCGATTCTTCGGGTTCGACGCGACGCCTGTTCTGCCGCTTGCCCGCAAGGTGAAGGCCGTCTACGAGCGCTCGCGCGGCGACGAGACGCTGATCGACTTCGATGAGCGCGACCTGATCGCATTTGCCGAGCAGGTGGGATTCGCGGAGATCCAGCTCGTCTACGAGGCCACAGTCCGGCACCGCGCGGGCGTGTGCTGGGGAGGGGCGTCTTCATGGGAGGTCTTCCTGCACCAGTCAGGGAATCCGTGTGCCCCGACGCTGGCCGAGGCGCTGGCGGAAGCTCTGACGCCGTCGGAGCACGAAGAGTTCGTCGCCCACCTCAGACCGCGGTACGAGGCGTTGGAAGGAACCGAGCGATTCGCGGCCGCTTATTTGAGCGCCGTCAAGCGTTAGAGGCCGACCGGTGCTATACCTGCGTGGGAGGGAATGACCAAGCCGGTCGAGCAGGTTCACGACGTCGTCATCCGGTTTGCGGGGGACTCCGGAGACGGCATGCAGCTGACGGGCGGGCGCTTCACCAGCGAGACCGCACTGCTCGGCAACGACCTGTCCACGCTGCCCGACTTCCCGGCCGAGATCCGGGCGCCGGCCGGATCCCTGCCCGGCGTGTCCGGCTTCCAGATCCACTTCTCCGACGAGGACATCCTTACGCCCGGGGACGCCCCGGACGTGCTCGTGGCCATGAACCCCGCTGCGCTGAAGACGAACCTCCGTGACCTGCCGAAGGGCGCCGTCCTGATCGTGAACACGGACGCCTTCACGGACCGGAATCTCGACAAGGCCGGTTACGCGGCGAACCCCCTCGAGGACGGTTCCCTCGGCCACTTCCACGTCCATGCAGTGGCACTTACGACGCTGACTCAGGAGGCCGTCAAGGAGGCCGGCATCACCAAACGCGAGGCCGAGCGGTCGAAGAACATGTTCGCGCTCGGCCTGATGTCGTGGCTCTACAACCGCCCCACGGAGGCCACAGTCGCCTTCCTCGAGCGCAAGTTCGCCACGCGCCCGGACATCGCCGACGCGAACGTGCGGGCGTTCAAGGCGGGATACAACTACGGCGAGACGAGCGAGGACTTCGCCGTCTCCTACGAGGTGGCGCCGGCCCGGCTGCCGCCCGGCAGGTACCGGAACATCACGGGCAATCAGGCGCTCGCCGCCGGGCTCGTCGCAGCCGGCGCTCAAAGCGGCCTGCCGCTCTTCCTCGGCGCCTATCCGATCACCCCGGCGTCGGGGATCCTCGAGGAGCTGGCGCGCTACAAGCAGTTCGGCGTGCGTACGTTCCAGGCGGAGGACGAGATCGCTGCTGCGGGCGCCGCGCTCGGGGCGTCGTTCGGCGGCTCCCTCGGCGTGTGCACGTCGAGCGGCCCCGGCGTCGTGCTGAAGATGGAGACAATCGGCCTTGCCGTCACGCTCGAGCTGCCGCTGTTGATCATCGACGTTCAGCGCGCGGGGCCGTCGACGGGCATGCCGACGAAGCCGGAGCAGGCCGATCTCCTGCTGGTGATGTTCGGCCGGAACGCGGAGTCACCGATCCCAGTGCTCGCCGCGTCGACGCCCGGCGGGTGCTTCCACGCGGCCATCGAGGCCGCCCGCATCGCGCTCAAGTACCGGACGCCGGTCTTCTTGCTGTCGGACGCGTACCTGGCCAACGGCGCCGAGCCCTGGTTGATCCCCGACCCCGAGGCGCTTCCGGACATCTCGACCGAGTTTGCCGACCGTCCGAACGACGACGGCCGGTTCCAGCCGTACCTCCGCGACCCGCAGACACTCGCCCGCCCCTGGGCAATACCCGGGACGCCCGGCCTCGAGCACCGGATCGGGGGGCTCGAGAAGCAGGACGTCACCGGCAATGTCTCGTACGACCCCGAGAACCATGACGCGATGGTGCGGCTCCGCGCGCAGAAGGTCGCCGGCGTCGCGTCGGACATCCCCGAGCTCGCGGTCGACCACGACCCGGGCGCGAAGCTGCTCGTGCTCGGCTGGGGCGGCACGTACGGGCCGATCACGGCGGCGGTGAAGCGTGTCCGAGCAGCCGGCGGGAAGGTCGCGCAGGCGCATCTGCAGTACCTGAATCCGATGCCGAGGAACACCGGAGAGGTCCTGCGCCGCTACGAGCGCGTCCTCCTGCCGGAGATGAACCTCGGTCAGCTGCTGAAACTCGTCCGGGCGGAGTTCCTGATCGACGCCGTCGGCTACAACCGCGTTCGCGGGCTCCCGTTCACCTCGGCGGAGCTGGCGGACGCCATCGAGGGGATGCTGTGAGCGAGGGCAACGGGCAGCTGAAGCTGACCGCGAAGGACTTCAAGTCCGATCAGGAGGTCCGGTGGTGCCCGGGCTGCGGTGATTACGCGATCCTCGCGGCCGTGCAGGGCTTCATGCCCGAGCTCGGGCTCGAGCGCGAGCGCATCGTCTTCGTGTCGGGCATCGGATGCGCGGCGCGCTTCCCGTACTACATGCAGAGCTACGGCATGCACTCGATCCACGGACGCGCTCCTGCGATCGCGACGGGGCTGTCGACCTCTCGGCCGGATCTCTCCGTCTGGGTGGTGACGGGCGACGGCGACGCGCTCTCGATCGGCGGCAACCATCTCATCCACGCGCTTCGCCGCAACGTCAACCTCCGCATCCTGCTCTTCAACAACCAGGTCTACGGCCTGACGAAGGGGCAGTACTCGCCGACGAGTCCGGTCGGCCAGCGAACCGGATCGACCCCGATGGGCTCGATCGACCAGCCCTTCAACCCGCTGTCCGTCGTCCTTGGCGCGGAGGCGACCTTCGTTGCTCGCGCCATCGACACCGACCGCAAGCACCTGACCGAGGTGCTGCGGCGGGCTGCGGCGCACGAGGGGACGGCGTTCGTCGAGGTGCTCCAGAACTGCAACATCTACAACGACGGCGCGTTCGACCCGGTGCGCGAGGATGCGCCGAACCGCATCTACCTCACGAACGGCGAGCCGATTCGCTTCGGGCCGGACGGCGAGAAGGGCATCGTCCGTCACGTGGACGGTTCGTGCACGATCGCCGAGGTGTCCGCGGTCGGGGAGGAGGCCCTACTCGTGCACGACGAGCACGCCGAGGAGCCGAGCCACGCATTCGCGCTTTCCCGGCTGACCCTGGAAACCGTCGGGACGGCGCCCGTCGGGATCTTCCGCGACGTTCAGCGGCCCGTCTACGACGCGCAGCTCGCCGGACAGCTTGAGGTCGCGCACGCGGAACGCGGCCACGGCGATCTCGCCGCGTTGCTGAACGCCGGCGACACGTGGCAGGTCTCGTAAAGATCAGCCTGCAGGATTGACGAGAGTCCGGGCGGGAAGAACGCCGGCATGTCACGGCGCCCGCCGCCACCGCCCGACGACTATCCGCCGCCTCCCGACGACTATCCGCCGCCTCCCGACGACTATCCGCCTCGTCCGGGCGAGTATCCGGGGCCGCCGCCGCGGCG